>Ga0207706_10000883_pt1 | contig 30808 bp, 28 predicted proteins | sample KBSC53metaG_FD_184318 | JGI IMG/M metagenome (GOLD analysis project Ga0207706, IMG submission 184318) | Corn rhizosphere microbial communities from Kellogg Biological Station, Michigan, USA - KBS C5-3 metaG (SPAdes) (version 2) | ecosystem: Host-associated > Plants > Roots > Rhizosphere > Soil ... | reverse complement strand
CTCCTCGAGCGCTTCGACGGCTCGGATCACGTCGAACCCCTGGCGAGCGCAGCTCGGACAGGAGACGACGCGCACGCCGCGGCTGCGGATGCCGAGCGCTTTCAGGATCTCGTAGCCGACCCGGACTTCTTCCTCCGGCTCGGCGGAAAGCGAGACTCGGATCGTGTCGCCGATACCGGCCCACAACAGGTTGCCCATCCCGATCGCCGACTTGACCGTCCCTCCGATCATGCCCCCGGCCTCGGTGATGCCGAGATGGAGCGGGCAATCCACTTCGCTTGCGAGCTGCATGTAGGCGGCGACGGCGAGGAACACGTCCGACGCCTTCACCGCCACTTTATACTCGCGAAAGCCGTGGTCCTCGAGGATGCGGATATGGTCTAGCGCGCTTTCGACCAGCGCCTCGGGACACGGCTCGCCATATTTTTCGAGCAGGTCCTTCTCGAGGCTGCCGGCGTTGACGCCGATGCGGATGGCGCAACCGTTCGCGCGGGCGGCGGCGATCACCTCTCGGACCCGCTCCTCCGATCCGATGTTGCCCGGATTGATCCGCAGGCACGCTGCGCCGGCGTCCGCGGCCTCCAGCGCTCGCTTGTAATGGAAGTGAATGTCGGCGACGATCGGCACACGAGATTCGCGAACGATCTCCTTCAGCGCCGCCGTCGCATCCGCCGTCGGGCATGAGACGCGGATGATGTCGGCGCCCGCTTCCTCGCAACGCCGGATCTGATCGATGGTCGCCTCAGCGTCCTCGGTCGGCGTGTTGGTCATCGTCTGCACGCTGATCGGCGCGTCTCCGCCGACGGGGACGGAGCCGACCATGATCTGCCGCGACTTGCGCCGCTCGATGTCTCGCCAGGGCCGAATGGATGACATGAATTCCTCTGCGCCGCGCATATAAGGTGTTCCAGCCCGACCTGAAACCCGTGCCGTTCGCGTTAACTTCCGATGATTCGCGGCAGGTATGCAAAAATGCTACTGGCCGGCGGTGCTCGGGGGCGCTCATGAATAGATGGGCCCGGCGTTCGGACTGGAATCGCGCATCGGCTGAGCCCGCCGGAGATATTCCCGCGCTCCCGCAACACCATTACTTCGCTTTCCTCAGCTACAGCCACCAGGACAGCGGCGATGCCGAGTGGCTTCACCGCGAGCTCGAGCGGTTCAGGGTTCCATCGAGCCTCGCAGGACGGTTGACGGCAAGGGGCGTCGTGCCGAAGCGCCTCACGCCCATCTTCCGAGACCGGCAGGAGCTCGCGGCGGGACATGAACTCGGGGCCGAGATCACCCAGGCGCTCGCCTTGTCCCGATGCCTCATCGTCCTCTGCTCACCGGCGGCGGCTATATCCAAGTGGACGAATGCGGAGATCGAGGCGTTCAAGCGCGCCCATCCGGACGGCTGCATCATCGCGGCAATCGTGGGCGGCGAGCCGTTTGCGAGCGACGTGGAAGGGCGCGAGGAGGAGGAATGCTTCCCGCCTGCGCTGCGGCAGAAATACGACCGGCGCGGGCGGCCGACTGGAAAGCGGGCCGAAACGCTGGCTGCGGACCTTCGCGAAGGGCGTGACGGACGGCGGCTCGGATTCCTGAAGATCGTAGCCGGCATGATCGGCCTTGGTCTCGACGATCTCGTCCAGCGCGAACATTTGCGGCGGCAGCGCCGGCTCGCGACAATCTCGGCCGCCTCGCTAGCCGGAATGGTTGTAACAAGCATCCTCGCGGTCACCGCCATCGAGGCCCGCGATTCCGCTCGGGACCAGCGACGCGAGGCCGAAAGCCTGATCGGCTTCATGCTTGGCGATCTCAAGGACAAGCTCGAACCGGTTGGCCGGCTCGACGCGCTCGACTCGGTCGGGACCCGCGCGCTCGCTTATTACGAGAAACAGAACAAGAGCAGCCTTTCAGACGAAGCACTCGCCCAGCGAGGGAAGGCGCTGACCCTGATTGGCCAGATTGCCATATCGAGAGGCGACCTCGATGGCGCACTCAAACGGTATGACGAGGCGCTCGCCAGTACCGCCGAGCAGGTCCGGCGCCACCCTGACGACCCGGAACGGCTCTGGGATCACGCCCAAAACGTCTTTTACGTCGGAGACATCGCGTACGAGCGCGGACAATTGAACGAGGCGACCGCTCGAATGCGCGAATATAAGCGCCTCGCGGACCGCATGGTGGCGCTATCGCCGGACCGCATGAAGTACCGCCTGGAGGTCGTCTACGCGGATACGAACCTCGGCACGATGCTTATGGACGGCGGCCATTATCGCGACGCTTTGTCCGCATACAGCGGATCATTGCAGGTTGCGGAGGGCCTCGCGGCGGCCGAGCCGGCCAACAAGGACTATCGGACTCACGTCGTCCAGCACCTGGCCTGGATCGCGGACGCGTACGAGGATACCGGCGACCTAGATCGCGCGCTCGCCAGCCGTGAACGCCAGGTTCGACTTCTGACTGAATTGGGCCGGGCCGATCCGGGCGATACGCAAGTGCGGCGGGACCTTGTAACGGCACGACGTTCGATTGGTCGTTTAATGGCGTCGCGGGGCGACCTGGCTGGAGGTGCCCAACAAGTGTCGGCGGCTTTGGCCGCCGGCCAGAGCCTCTTGCGCCTGGAGCCGGACAACGCCGAGTGGTTGCGGGCAACGGTCAATACCGGATTCGATCTGGCCGAGATCGACCTCGCCGCAGGCCGCACCGATGAAAGCGCGCAGACTGTGCGGACAGCCTGCGATGTCGTGGAGACGACGATCAAGCCGGGCGCCACGCTGACCGATTGGGCGGCGAACGCCCGCGTCAAATGCCTGCTCCTGAAGGCTCGCATCGCCCTGCGTAACGGCGATCCGGACCAGGCATTGCCGCTGGCGCTTGCAGCGATCCGACAAACGTCCGCGATACCGAAGGTAAACGATCGCGCGATTTCCGCGATGCGATCGCAGCTGCTTCGAAGCGATGCGCTCGAGATGCTCGGGCGCCATCAGGAAGCCGTCGGGGTGGCTCGAGGCGCCATCGAGGCTCTGCCGGCTTCGATCGAGCTCAAGCCCAGTGAAATGGCCCGCGTCGCCGCCCTCCGGTCGCGGATCGGGAATCGCGGTGAAGCGCAGAAGCTCAATGGCAGGCTGGCGGCGATGGGCTATCGCCGGCCCGAAATCACAAGCCCTTGAGAAAGCAGGCAGACTTACACGGTTTCGGGGCCCTGAGTGCGAGTCGAAATGGCAATGCGTTAACGTCGAAGGATTCGCTGGAATTAATCAAAGATGCTAAGGCGCTACGCGAGACTCGCAGGGGGCGCCGGTGAATAAGTTTGCCCGGCCGTTGGAGTGGAACGAGGCATCGGCCGAGCCCGCCGGGAGTCGCCCCGCACCCCCTCCTCACCATTATTTCGCCTTCCTCAGCTACAGCCATAAGGACAGCGAGGAAGCGGACTGGCTTCACACCGAGCTCGAACGTTTCAAGGTGCCATCGAGCCTCGCCGGCCGCCTGACCGCGACGGGCGTGATCCCGAAGCGACTGACTCCGATCTTCCGCGACCGGAGCGAGCTCGCGGCGGGCCACGATTTGACGGCTGAGATCCGCCAGACCCTGGCTCATTCGCGCTGCCTTGTCGTGCTCTGCTCTCCGGCTGCGGCGACGTCGAAATGGACGAACGCGGAAATCGAGGCCTTCAAGCATTCGCACCCGGACGGCTGCATCATCGCCGCAATCGTCGGCGGCGAGCCCTTCGCGAGCGAAATGCCGGGCCGCGAAGCCGAGGAATGCTTTCCCGACGCTTTGCGCCAGAAATTCGACCGGCGCGGCCGCCCGACCGGCAGGCGTGCGGAGCCCTTGGCCGCCGATCTCAGGGAAAGCGGCGACGGGCGCCGGAGGGGCTTCCTCAAGATCGTGGCGGGAATCCTGGGCGTTGGTCTCGACGACCTTGTCCAGCGGGATCACCTGAGGCGTCAGCGGCGGCTCGCCTTCATCTCGGCGGGCTCGCTCGCCGGAATGATAATTGCGATCTTCCTCGCCGTCACTGCGATACAGGCTCGCGACGCCGCCCGCGACCAGCGCCGCCAGGCGGAACGCCTGGTCGAGTTCATGCTGGGCGATCTCAAGGACAAGCTGGACCCGATCGGACGGCTCGACGTGCTCGACGGAGTCGGTTGGCGGGTGCTTCAATATTATCAGCAGCAGGATCGCTCGCAGCTATCCGACGCCGCCCTTCTGCAGCGGTCCAAGGCGCTCAGCCTCATGGCGCAGGTCGCCTACGAGCGCGGCAAGACCGACGACGCAGAGAGCCTTTACCGCGAGGCGATGGCCGGCACCGCGGAAGCCGTTCAGCGCAGTCCCGACGATCCCGAACGCTTGTTCGAGCACGCCCAAAACGTTTTCTGGATCGGAGAAATCGCTCGTGACCGTGGCCAATACGGCCCGGCCGAAGCCGCCTACCGCGAATATAAGAGGCTCGCCGACCGGATGGTGGCGATCGAGCCCGACAACCTGCGCTGGCGAATGGAAGTCGCCTACGCGAACGAAAATCTGGGAATCGCGCTATTCAACGAGCGCCGATTTGCCGAAGCGACCCAGCGGTTCCAGAGCGGCATCAATCCTCTCGAAAGCGCCGCTGGCATAGACTCAACGAACGGCACCTACCGCGCCGAGTTGGCAAATCTTCTCGGCTGGCTCGCGGAATCGCATCGTGCCGAAGGCCATCTGCAAACAGCGATCGAAATCCGACAGCGCCAGGTTGACTTCCTCGATCGCCTTATCGGGCCCGGTGCTGTTATCGACGTTCGGCTACGCGAAAAGCAGATCCCTGCCCACGAAGCTTTGGGGCACCTTTTTGCTTCGACAGGCAAGACAGACCAGTCGATCGAGCAGTTTCGCATGGCAGCGACCATTGCGGACCGGCTGAGGACGCTGGAACCGACCAACAGCATCTGGAGGCGGTACGCCGCGGCAACCCGGCTTGACCTCGCGAGGGAGCTGGCCGGCACGGGGCGGACGCAAGAGGCGGCCCCGGTGGCAAACAGCGGATGCGCAATCGCCAATCTCGGGAAATGGGGCAAGCTCAACTACGGTTGCTACGCGGTCAGGTCCCGGATTGCACTGGCCTCGGGGTCGACGGCCGACGCGACCGCCTTGGCCAATCGGGCGCTTCAGACTGCGCGCGCCGGAACCGGCGACCGGATAGACGATCCGTTCCTGGTCGCGCAGGCATATCGACTGATCGGGGACATCGCGGCGCGCGGTGGCGATTCAGCGAGGGCAACGGAGGCATGGAACGCCGGACTGGCCAGCATTCCCTCCAACGCCGCCGAGCGGCCGTGGGAAATCCACGAACATGAGCAGCTTCTTCGCCGATTGGGACGCATCGACCAGGCGCTCCCGCTCACGAAAAAGCTCGCCGCGATGGGATATCGAAGCGTGAATTGAAGGGAGAAGCGAAATGACGGAATTTATCCTGGCAGACCCGCAGCCGACCACGCGGGCGAAGAATCGAGGGGCACGAATGTTAAAGGCACCGCGTATTGTAGACATCGACGTTTATCTGCAGCCGCCGGGTAGCAATCCGCCTTACACGCTGGACTCCACCTTGCCGATCAAGAATGGCAACCTGTCGTTCAAGAACAACGGCCACCCCGGCCTGATCGTCAACTTCCACCTGCACGATGAGTTGAACCCCGGTTATACGTTCCCGGATTCGGCACATTTGCGCGACGGCGTCTGGTCCGAATTAGGACCGAACTGTCCGACGTCGGGAATATGGGACGTGTTCCAGCCGCTAAGCGTGGAAAACGACGGCATGACGTTGCAGGCCTATAATGAGAATCCCACGCAGGCGAACGGCAAGGGGCTTGGCGAATTTCATTTCACGCTCAACGTCACGAAGACAGGCGGCCCGCCGTATCTTGCCCTCGATCCAGGCGGCGACGATCAGAACGGCTCGCGAAAATAAGGCTTGCGGGGCAGTGAATGGCTAACGCGCAAACGCTGCGCTAAGCTCGTTTGGTGAACGTCGAGAGCAGCTTGATCGAGGCTGCGCAAGCAGCCGCGGCCCATCCGCCGCGGCTGCCGTTCGTGTTGACGGTCGGGATCACGGGGCACCGCATCGAAGCGCTGCCAGCCAATGCCGTCGAGACGATCATCGAGCGGATCGGCAAAGCCCTGGTCGAGCTCAAGGCTCGGGTCGCAGAGCTTCACGAGCGCGAGCGCGATAATTTCGCCGATAACCCGCCCCGGATGGCCTTCGTCTCGCCCCTCGCGGACGGGGCCGACCAGATCGCTGCCGACATCGCTCTCGAGCTGGGGTTCGAGCTCCACGCGATCCTGCCGTTCGCCCGGGAGCAGTATCGGACGACTCTGCACGATTCCGGCCTGGCGCGCTTCGACCAGCTCGTCGACCAGGCGGCCTGCCTCCTCGAACTCCCTGGCGACATCGACGACCAGGCCAAGGCCTTCGTCATGGCCGGCCAGGCGACCGTCGTTCACTGTGACATTCTCATCGCCTTATGGGACGGCTTGCCGCCACGGGGCCGCGGGGGCACCGGCGAGGTTGTCGAGCTCGCGCTGACCCGCGGAACTCCGCTGATCCACGTGCCGGTCGATCCGGACCAGCCGCTCGGCCTTCGCTGGAGCGCGTTCGATCCCGCGGTGATCACCCGCCACTCGGACACTCCCGTCGAGAGGAGCTTCACCAGCGAGCATCTCGAGCAGGTGCTCACCGGCCTGCTGTCGCCGCCGCCGGACGCCAACGAACGCGGATTCATCCAGATCTTCCAGCAAGAGCGCAAGCGCAGGTGGAAGACCCGGGTTGAATATCCGCTGATGCTCGCCGCGGCGGGCGTTTCACGTTTCGGCCGAAGCGCGTGGCGAGGCGATATCGCCTCTGCCTATATCCGCGAGGACTGGGAGCGCTATCACAGCGGCTGCTGGGGCCCGAGCGGCCTCTCCAATCCGCTGGCACCGCTCGAGCAATGGTACGGCTGGAGCGATTCCCTCGCCAGCCATTTCGCTCAGTGCCATCGAAGCGGCCACGTCTTCAATTTCATCCTGTCCGCGCTCGCCGTCCTGCTGGCCCTGACAGCGCTGCCGCTTCCGGATTGGAAACCCTATCTGGCCATGTCGGAATTTGTGGTGATCCTGTCGATCATCATCAACACCAAGGTCGGGAAGTCGCAGCAATGGCATCGGCGCTGGCTCGACTACCGCCAACTCGCCGAGCGGCTGCGGCCGATGCGAAGCCTGAAGCTGCTCGGAATTGCGGCTCCCGATCCACCGGGGACTCCCGCCAATCCGATCCCCCGCCGATGGGTCGAATGGTATGCGGCCGGCGTGTGGCGCGCGGTCGGCTTTCCAAGCGGCCGGATCCGGCCCGATCAGCCCCCCGCGCTCGCGGAATCTGTAGCCGCGCATGAGCTATGGCCGCAGATCAAATATCACCACCGGGCGGCGCAACAGGTCGACTCGCTCGACAGAAGGCTCGAGAGGCTGGGCCTCGCCGTCTTCGGTGCGACGCTGTTGGGCTGCGTCGCGTTGATGGTCGCGATCTTTGTCGACCATGAATGGGCGATCCATCACGCGAAGTGGTTCACGATCGCCGCGGCAGGACTCCCCGCTATCGGCACCGCAGTCTTCGGTATCCGGGTGCAAGGCGATTACGGCGGGACGGCCGTGAGGTCCGAGCAGACGGCAATCGTCCTGAGGCACGTGGCCGAGCGCCTCGAGACCGAATCACCTAACTTGGCGCGCGCTGCCGATCTCGTCGAGCAGGGCGCCCGGCTGATGACCGCCGATCTCGATGATTGGGCGCTTCTCAACCGCCAGCACGATTTGTCTGTCGGCTAATCGCCGTCCTTGCCGTTCCAACGCCAGCGCCAGCCGCCCTTGGTGGTTCGCGAGGCAATTAGCGTGAATGCCACGGTGATGATGATCACGATGCTTCCGTAGCCGATCCAGCTGTATGGGATGATGAAGCCGGAAGCGCCCAGCATGACGAGATAACCGATGGTGACCGCCCATCCCTGCCAGCTGATCGGCCAGCTCGCTCCGATTCCGTAGCGCTTGGCCGCGAACCATTCGGGCTCGTCACTCATCGCCCTTCTCCCTTCGGCGGCCGCCCGCGCCTGCGCGGCGGCGGCGATTTAAGCTTGATGCCCCGCGCACTCAGCGCCTCGCGAAGCAGGCATTCGACCTGCGCATTGACACTCCTCAGGTCGGCGGCGGCGCAGCGCTCGACCGCCGCCCACAAGATGGGGTCGACGCGTAGCGGGTACGCTTTGCGCTCGCTGCCATCGGCCATGGCTCAGGTGTAGAGCGTGCCAGTGTTGACGACTGGCTGGGTGTCGCGCTCGCCGCACAACACGACCATCAGGTTGGAGACCATCGCCGCACGGCGCTCGTCGTCAAGCTCGACCACGCCTTTCTCCGACAGTGCGGCAAGAGCCATCTCGACCATCCCGACTGCGCCCTCCACCAGCGTCTTGCGCGCCGCGACGACGGCCTGCGCCTGCTGGCGTCGAAGCATCGCACCCGCGATCTCCGTGGCGTAGGCGAGGTAGGTGAAGCCGCATTCGTCGATTGTGATACCGGCGACAGCGAGCCGCGCTTGAAGCTCCTTTCGCAATTCCACGCCCACTTCGTCATGGTTGCCCCGAAGAGTGACTTCGAGATGCTCGAAATCGTCATAAGGATAACGCGAGCCGATCGTCCTTATGGCCGCTTCGACCTGCACACGGACGAATTGCTTGTAATCGTCGACGTCGAACAGGGCCTGCGCGCTGTCGACGACACGCCACATGATCTGCGCCGCCATCTCGATTGGGTTTCCGCGAAGGTCGTTCACCTTGATCTTCTCGGAAATGAAGTTGTTGGCGCGGACCGACACCTTCTTCTTACCCATCCACGGCCAGGTCCACCTTAGCCCAGTGCTCCGGTCCGTCCCGCGATAATCACCGAACAAGGTGATCGCCGCGGCCTGGTTCGGCTGCAGCATGTAGAAGCCCGGAAGGATGAGGACGAAAAGGAGCGTCCCGACGACGATGCCGGCGAGCCCTGCAACGCGGGAGTCGCTGTTGGCGACCTGCACGATCCCGTATATGTCGATGGCGATCGCGAGCACTGCGACCACCAGCATCGGATAACCGCTTAGAGTCGATGCCGGCCGTTCGCTGGTCGCCGTCAGCGCGATGACTTTGTCCCTGGCCACTTTTGCCTCCCTAATTTGATATCATATTTATATCGACTTACGGGAAAGCGAGTCAAGCCAAAATGCTTGCCGCCCTTTTCATCGATCTCTCTGCTGTCCAAAAGGGAGTCATGCAGAAGCAGCAATGGAAGCTGGTCATACACGGCGGCGCCGGGGTTATCGAAAGGGGCCGGACCGCGCCCGATCAGGACCGCGATCTGCGGGCCGCGCTCGACCATGCGCTGTTGACCGGCTCGGAAGTCCTTGAAGGCGGCGGAAGCGCCGTCGATGCGGTCGAGTCGGCCGTTCGCGAGCTCGAAGACGATCCGAACTTCAACGCCGGACGGGGCGCGGTCTTCACCTATGAGGGCCGCAACGAGCTTGACGCCGCGATCATGGATGGCAGCGATCGCTCCTGCGGGGCGGTCACGGGAGTGACCGAGACTCGCCACCCGGTGAGCCTCGCCCGAGCAGTGAAGGATCATTCGCCGCATGTCCTGCTGCGTGGACGAGGCGCCGACCAATTCTCGCGCGACCAGGGGCTCGAGCAAGTCGACAACAGCTGGTTCGCCACTCCCGAACGGCGGAGACAGCTCGACGAGATGATGGCGACCAAGGGGGACCATTTTGACGTCGACCTGAAATATGGGACCGTTGGTGCGGTCGCTCTGGATTCCAACGGCCATGTCGCTGCCGCAACGTCAACCGGAGGGCTGACGGGCAAGCGCTGGGGTCGGATCGGCGATTCCCCGATCATCGGCGCCGGCACCTATGCGGACGACGGCTCGGCTGCGGTCTCCGCAACGGGATCGGGCGAGTATTTCATCCGGGCGCTTGCGGCGTACCAGGTCGCCGAGCGCGTGAAGACGGGCGGCGAATCGCTGCAGCAGGCGCTGGACGGCACACTCGCAGATGTCCGGTCATTGGGCGGAACCGGCGGCCTGATCGCCGTAGCGCCTACCGGGGAAATGGCGTGGGGATTCACGACTCCTGGAATGTACCGCGCCCGCGCCGATTCGAGCGGCCGTAAGGTCGGGCTCTATTCGGACGCCGAAGAACGGTAGGGCAGGTCCCGCGCCAGCCACTCCGCTTCCGCAGCTACCGCCTCGCGCTCCTGCCCAAGGAAATCCGCGACCGCGCGGCGAAAGCCGGGATCCGCAATGAAGTGCGCGGATTTCGTGATGACCGGTTCGTAGCCGCGCCCGAGCTTGTGCTCGCCCTGCGCGCCCGCCTGGACCGACTTGAGGCCATGGCGACAGGCCCACTCGATCGCCTGGTAATAGCTGAGCTCGAAGTGAAGGAAGCGGACCTCGGCGATCGTTCCCCAATAGCGGCCATAGAGCGCGTCCGGTCCGATGACGTTGAGCGCTCCCGCGATCGGCGTCGGCCCGCGATAAGCCAGGAAGAGCAGCAGCCTGTCCCCCATCGTCTCGCCGATTCGGTCGAAAAACTCGCGCGTCAGGTACGGGCGCCCCCACTTGCGGCTGCCCGTGTCCTGATAGAAGCGCCACATTGCGTCCCACTCCGCCGTTCCTATTTCCGACCCCGTTAGAGCAAGGATCTCCAATCCTTCCCGAGCGGCGGCGCGCTCCTTGCGGATCGCCTTGCGCTTCCGGCTGGTCAACGAGTCGAGGAAGTCGTCGAAGTCGCGGTAGCCGCGGTTGAGCCAATGGTATTGGAGCCCGAGGCGGATCAGCCAGTCGCGGCGCTCGGCCTCTCCGGCGTCCCCCTCTTCTACAAAAGCGATGTGCGCCGAGGACAAATCGTTCTGGATGGTCACAGCCTCCAACGCTGCAAGCAGTTGTTGCGGTCTCGACCCGAGCAGGCGGGGTCCCGGCACCGGAGTAAATGGGACTGCTACCTGCAGCTTCGGATAATAAGCGCCGCCTGCGCGCTCCCACGCATCGGCCCAGCCATGGTCGAAGACATATTCGCCCTGGCTGTGGGTCTTCAGATAGGCAGGTGCGGCGGCGATGAGCCGCGAAGCCTCCTCGACCAGGACCGGCGCCGGAGTCCAGCCCGTGCCCGGACCCACGCTTTTCGAGTGCTCGACGGCTTCCAGGAAAGCGTGGCTGACGAAGGGATGCGGGCCCGCGACCGCGTCCCATGAGGCGGCGTCAATCGCGCTGACGCCCGGTGCAATTCGGGCGAGGACTTCCGATTCGCGGTCGGCCATACCCCTTTATGGGCAGGCAAGTGCTTGGAAACTAGGGCTTCACTGCCAGGATTGCGTCGACTTCGACCGCGACTCCAAGCGGAAGGACCGGAACTCCAACCGCGCTTCGAGCGTGCCGGCCGGCCTCTCCGAAGACCTCCTGCATCAGCTCCGACGCACCGTTGGCGACCTTCGGCTGGTCAGTGAAGGAGGCGGCGCTGTTCACGAAGACTCCCAGCTTCACCACGCGCTCGACGCGGTCGAGCGATCCGAGCGAGGCCCGGATCTGGGCGAGAAGCATGATCCCGCAACGGCGGGCGGCGGCGATCCCGCCTTCGAGCGCGATGTCATCGCCGAGGCGCCCGACAATGAGGCTGCCGTCCTCGCGCATGCTGATCTGACCGGAGACATGAAGCAGTCCGCCGGTCTCGACGGCGGGCACATAGGCCGCCACCGGGGCAGCGGGTTCGGGAAGGTCGATGCCGAGTTCGGCTAGGCGCTGGTCGATGCTCATGGCCCGAGCCTCAACACCGCCGGGGCGCGGCGGTCAACCCTCTCGCTCCACCGAGAAGCCTGCCCAGCTCTGGCTGACGGGCATGAGCTCTATGGTGTTGATGTTGAGGCGGGGCGGCAGGTTGGCGAGCCACCAGAAGAGGTCCGCGAAATCTTCGGGAGTCATCGGTTCCATGCCGGCGTACAGCTTGTTTGATGCGGCTTTGTCGCCGCCGGTGCGGACGATCGTGAACTCCGTCTCGGCCATTCCAGGCTCGACCGAGGTGACCCGGACTCCGGTGCCGGCGAGATCGCATCGCAGGTCCAGGGAAAATTGCCGGACGAAGGCTTTCGTGCCCGCGTAAACGGCGCCGCCCTTGTACGGATATGTCGCTGCGACGGAGGACAGGTTGATGATTTGCCCCCTGCGCTCGACGAGCGTTGGCAGGAGCGCGCGGGTCAGCGCAACGAGGCCGGTGACATTGGTGTCGATCACCTGCTCGATCTTTTCCCAATCCGTCTCCTGAAGCGCGTCCGTTGGCGGAGCAAGCCCGGCATTGTTGAGCAGGACGTCGATTTCGCTCCACGGCGGGGACAATCTCGCGAGGTCGCCAAGAGCGTCCACGTCGCGCATGTCGACCTCGAGCCCGAGGAAGGAATCGCCGAGCTCGTCGCCCAGCGAGCGAAGACGCTCGCCGCGGCGGCCAGTGCCGATGACCCGCCAGCCTTCCGCGGCGAACCGGCGGGCGGCTGCTTCTCCGAATCCAGCGGTCGCGCCGGTGACAAGGATTGTCTTCGTCATTCCATCCCCTCGAGTTCGATGCGGCTTGCGACCAGCACCTCGGGTCTCACGTCCATGGCATCCGCGACCGACACCAGGTCGGGCTCGTGTGCCTCCAGGAACCTGATAAGCGCCGCGAGAAGCTCCGGCTCGCCGGCCCGCGCGCGAAGCTCATCTGTCCCGATTCCGGTCAGGTCAAGGAACCGCCGCGCCCGACGTTCGTCGGAAACAGCCATGGCGAGAGCAAGAAGCGCGATCGCATGCGCGTCGGTTGGCGTTGGCTCAGCCATCGCCTAGACTTGCGGCTGGAAGATACGGAGCAGAAGTTTGGCGAGAATTCTCATCGTTGAAGACAATGCGCTGAACGTCAAACTGTTCTGCGACCTCCTGGCTGCGCACGGTCACGATGCGCGTGCCGTGACGGACGGCCGGTTCGCGCTCGACGAAGCGAGGGAATTCGGCCCGGACCTGGTCATTACCGACATCCAGCTGCCGCACGTGACCGGCCTCGACCTCATACGCCTGATCCGAGACGACAAGGCTCTGAAGGACGTGCCGATCATGGCGGTCACGGCTTATGCGGCAGCGGCTGATGAGGAGCGCATCCGATCCGCCGGAGCGCAGGCCTATGTGTCGAAGCCGATTTCGGTTGCGAAATTCGTGGCCCAGGTGAACGAGCTTCTGGGTATCCAGGGCGCGGACGGAAAGCTTCCCGTCCCCGCTATTTGATCTTCGCTTCCTTGAACTCGACGTGCTTGCGCGCGACCGGGTCGTACTTGCGGAAGCTGAGCTTTTCCGTCTGGGTGCGCGGATTCTTCTTCGTCACATAGAAGAAGCCTGTATCGGCGCTGCTGACGAGCTTGATCTTGACGGTTGCCGGCTTGGCCATCGGAAGAGTCCCAAATGCTTGAAAAAACAAAAGCGGCCTTCCGCCGCCCATTGCCGCCGTGCCTCTGGTGCGCAGGCGCGCTTTTGTCAAGTTTGACGCTAGCTGTCCGCGTCCTTGAGCGCAGCCTTGAGCGTCGTCGCTCGCCGGGTGATGGCGTCGACGCTGAACAGCTTCTGGTCGAGATCGACCAGCTGGCGATTGAGGTCAAGGGCGAGGCCCGGCCAATCGTGCACCTGGATCACCGCTTTACGAACGGTCGCCGAATCGAGGCCGAGCGCGCACGGGCCTTCGGGCAGGATGGTGTCATTGGAGCCGTGGCTGTTCTGAACGATCTTTTCGTTGCAGCGCGCCCGGATCGCCTGCTGCGCGGCATAAGGCATGACTCGCCGCGCTATCTCCCGATAGGGGGGAATGACCGAGATATTGAGGCCGGTCACGTCCGACGTGACGTAATAGTTTGAAATCTTGTCCCGCAGCAGCGGATCGCCAAGGCTCGCCATGGCTCCGACCGACAAGATCTCGTCGTAGGTGTTCCGCTTGAGCGCCCACGGCAGGATTTGAGTCGCCTGGTAGGCGTGGACGAGGAACTGGTCGTCGAGATTGTCGGCCGGTCGCTCGAGGTCCGCGAGCGTCGCCAGCGCCTCTCTCCTGACCCAGCTGTAATAGCGCCGCCGAGTTGCGAGGTTGGAGAGGTTCTCGTCGAGATCGTTCCGCAACATCGCCCGATAGTCGCGCGCCTGCTGGCGCTCGACTCGGGCCTGGTTCCAGTTGCTGGCCTGGATGCCGACGAAGACGCCAATTACGACGATGATGAAGTCGATCGCGACCGCGAACCAGTTGTGATGTCCGACATGCTCGCGGATTCGACGGAGAATCATGGGCCCCCACACACCGGCGTCGCGAGCACAATCCTAACCGACACCGCTTCGTAACGACAGCTTAACCTTCTTGGGAGATTCTGCGTTCAAAGGAGGCTCGGAATGGACGCTGATCCGCTCGCGAAGGTTCGCTCGCAGCTAGGTGTTCGTATCGCGGAAATCCGCGACGCCGGGCCCCGCCTCTCCCCGCTGGAGCTTTATTCGAAGATCGACGCCATCCGTCAGCTGGCGGTCGATAATGGATTGGCCACGCTCGAGGGGCTGATGCACCGCTCCGCGCAGCTTGCGCTTCTGCCGGGGCACCGAGTCGCGACCCAGTGCTGCCTCGAGCATTTCGACGAGGCGCTGCAAAGCGAATCCGCCGCCGATCGAACGTCGATCCTCGCCGCTCTGGCGCTCCGCCTGAACTAAATTCCAATTTTGTCACCCCAGCGAAGGCTGGGGTCTCGGTGGGATTAGCCGCAACGTCGAAGTCGCGCGTTTCCTCGAGGGTAGATTCCAGCCTTCGCTGGAATGACGTGATAGTGGAAGCCATGCGCGCCTTCTCGCAGCTCCTCGACGACCTCGCCTACACCCGGTCGCGAAACACCAAGCTAAAGCTGATCGGCGATTATCTGAAGGAGACGCCGGACCCGGACCGCGGAGTCGCGCTCGCTGCCCTCACCGGCTCGCTAAGCATCGCGACGGTCAAAGGCGCGGCGGTTCGCGCGGTCGCCGAAGAGCGGGTCGATCCGGTGCTCCTCTACATGAGCCGCGACTATGTGGGCGACATGGCCGAGACGGTCTCGCTGCTCTGGTCGGCGCCGGGCGGCGAGCCGGATCTGGACGACGGCACGATCTCAATCTCTGACGCGGTGGAGCGGCTTGGGGGCGCCGGCCGGGTCAGCGCGCCCCAGGTGCTCGCGGAAATGCTCGACCATCTGGACGCTTCCGGCCGGTTCGCGCTTCTAAAGCTCGCGACCGGCAATCTTCGCATCGGCGTTTCGGCAAGGCTCGCGAAGCAGGCGCTCGCCAATGCGTTCGGCCTGGACGTTGATGCGGTCGAAGAGGTGTGGCACGCGCTGGTCCCGCCCTATGACGAACTGTTCGCCTGGGCCGAAGGGCGTGGCCCGCAGCCGATGCCCCAGGACATGCCGGTCTTCCGGCCGTTCATGCTCGCGCATCCTCTCGATGAGGCCGTGGTGTCGCTCGACGACTATGCGGCCGAGTGGAAGTGGGACGGGATCCGCGTCCAGCTCGTCCGCATCGCGGGGGAGACCCGGCTCTACAGCCGGACCGGCGACGAAATCTCGGGAAGCTTCCCGGAGATCGCGGCCGCCTTCGACACAGACGGGGTCCTCGACGGCGAGCTTCTCGTTCGCGGTTCCGACCAGGGCAGCGCCGATCTCCACGGCGGAGCCGCCGCATCCTTCAACGCGCTGCAGCAAAGACTCGGCCGGAAGACTGTCAGCGCGAAGATGCAGGAGCAATTTCCCGCGTTCGTCCGGCTTTACGACGTGCTGATCGACGGCGGAGAGGACGTGCGAGGCCTTCCCTGGGCCGATCGGCGCGTGCGATTGGAGGCGTTCGTGCCCGCGCTTGACCCCGACCGGTTCGACCTGTCGCAGCTGATCGAGGCCAAGGATTTCGACGAGCTTTCCGCCATCCGCGCCGGCGCTCGCGACGCAGCGATCGAAGGGGTGATGCTGAAGCGCCGCGACAGTCCGTATGTGCCGGGGCGAAAGGTCGGCCTCTGGTACAAGTGGAAGCGCGACCCGCTGACCGCCGACTGCGTTCTCATGTACGCCCAACGCGGGTCGGGGAAGCGGTCGAGCTATTATTCCGACTATACGTTCGGCTGCTGGGGCGATGAGGGCGAGCTTCTCCCCGTTGGAAAGGCCTATTTCGGATTCACCGACGAGGAGCTGAAATGGCTCGACCGATGGGTCCGCAACCATACGACCGAACGCTTCGGGCCCGTGCGCGAGGTGGAGAAAAGTCTCGTGCTTGAGGTCGCCTTCGACTCGATCCATTCGAGCAGCCGTCACAAATCGAAGCTCGCGATGCGCTTCCCGCGGATCAGCCGCATACGGATCGACAAACCGGCGGCTGAGGCCGACCGAGTGGCGAGCCTCCAGGCCATGGTCACTTGAAACCCGTTCCGGCGGCGCTACGGTCGCGCGCCGGGAGGGGGAGTCCATGCTGAAGAGACTAATCGCCGCCGCTGCGCTTCTGGCCGGCACCGCAGCTTCCGCCGAAACCTATGCGATCCAGGCCGGCAGGCTGATCGTCGATGCGGCGCAGCCCGAGCGCGGCGCGTCGACCGTCATCGTCGAAAACGGCCGCATCTCAAGCATCCAAGACGGGTTCGTCGCTCCGGCGGGCGCGATCGTCGTGGACGAGCGCGGCAAGACCGTGCTTCCCGGAATGACCGACGTACACGTGCACCTGACGCAAACTGCCGGGACGCCCTGGTACATGGGCTTCACGCAGAAATATTCCGACCCCTATGCGGCGACCCTGGGCCTTACCCATGCGCTGGAAATGGCGCGAGCCGGATTCACCACCGTGCGCGATCTCGGAGGGCCCACGAGCGCGGTCATCGCCGTCCGCGACGCGGTCGCGGAAGGGCGCTTCGCCGGACCGCGGATCAAGGTTTCCGGAGCGCCGCTGTCGATGGTCGGTGGCCATGCCGACGCCGCGACGGGCCTACCGCCGGAGCTGGCCGCCGCGATCAATGAATCGCATCTCAATTCGTCCGTGTGCACCGGGGCGGACGAATGCCAGAAAGTTGTCAGGGATCTCGCTGCGGCCGGCGTCGATGTGATCAAGATCATGGCGACAGGTGGAGTGCTCGATCCCGGCACGCGCGGCCTCGAGCAGCATTTCACCGACGAAGAGATGAAGGCGATCTGCGACATGGCGCACTTCATGGGCCTCAAGGTCGCAGCTCACGCGCATGGCGCCAAAGGGATCGATGCCGCCGTTCGTGCCGGCGTCGACTCTATCGAGCACGGCACCTTCATCGACGCGCAGGGCGTCAAGGACATGAAGGCGCACGGCACTTATTATGTCGCCACCCTGATGGCGTTCAGCGGCGTCAAGGCTTTGCTCGGCACGGGCAAGCTTGCTCCGGCATCGGAGGCCAAGGCCGCACAGACGTTTGCCGTGTGGGGCAAGGGTCTCAACCTGGCCTATCGCACCGGCGTTAATATCGCGCTGGGCACCGATTCCGCTGTCGCTCCGCATAGCGACGCCAACAAGGAGCTTGAGCTGATGGTGACGAAGGGCGGGATGAGCCCGCGCGACGCGCTGATCGCGGCGACCAAAGGCGGGCCAGCATTGATGGACCTCTCCAGCGAAACGGGCACTCTCGAGCCCGGCAAGTCGGCGGACCTCATCGCGGTCGATGGCGACCCGCTGACCGATCCCGCCGCGGTCCAGCACGTCGATTACGTCATGGCCCAGGGCAGGCCAATTCCGATGAAAGGCATGGAATGATCCGTAGGTCCACGCTCGCAATCGCGCTTGCGCTCACCAGCGTTCCCGCGGTCGCCCAGGAAACGCCTGCCGGCGACACGCCGTCGAAGGAGGCCAAGGAAGAAGCCGCAAAGCCCAATCCCGACCAGGTCAAGGCCAGCGTCGAGGAAGACGCTCAGCCGGTGAAGCGCTCCATCTCGGTTCGGGGCCATGGCCTGTCCTACACCGCTACGCCCGGCCACCTGACGATCCGCAACGACAAGGGCGAACCGACGGCGAGCATGTTCTACGTCGCCTATACGGTCCCGTCGCGCACGCCGCGGCCGGTGACCTTCCTGTTCAACGGCGGCCCCGGCTCCTCGACCATGTGGCTTCACATGGGCTCGTTCGGGCCGATGAAGGTGGATGCGTCGATGCCGGAGACAATCCCCGGCCCGCCGTTCCATTACGGCCCCAACCCCGACACCTTGCTCGACGTCACCGATCTCGTCTTCATCGATGCTCCGACCACCGGCCTCTCGAGGCCGCTCGGAAAGGCCGAGCCCAAGGACTTCTTCGGCGTCGACAAGGACCTCGACGCGTTCAGCCGGACGATCCAGCGCTACCTGACCAAGTACCAAAGGTGGAACAGCCCGAAGTTCATCATCGGCGAAAGCTACGGCACCACGCGCGCCGCGGGATTATCCGATATGCTCCTCGACCAGGGCGTTCAGCTGAACGGGATCGCTTTCGTTTCGACCGTGTTCAACTTCGCGGACTTCCAGGGCGACCAGTCGCTGGTGAACTTCCTCCCGACCTACGCGGCTGACGCCTGGTACCATGACAAGATCCCCGGCAAGCCGCCGCTCGACCAATTCATACAGCAGGCGCGCGATTTCGCCGCAGGCGCGTATACGCTGGCGCTTCAGAAGGGGAATTTGATCGCCGATTCCGAGGCTCAGTCGGTCGCCCAGCAGATGGCCCAGCTGACGGGTCTCTCGGCCGACTATATCCTGCGCTCACATCTGCGGGTCGACCCCGACCGCTTCCGCCGCGAGCTGCTTCGCGACCGGCACCAGATCATCGGCCGAATCGATTCGCGCTACACCGGCACCGAGCCCGACAATGTCGGGGCCGGCACCGATTACGATCCGCAGGGAAGCGCCATCACAGGCGCCTTCGTCGGAGCGCTGAACGATTATCTCTTCCGCGACCTCGGCTACACTTCGCCGCTCGTCTATCGCCCGAACAATTACGCCGCGATCTACGGCGGCGAGAACGGCTGGGAATTTACCCACAAGGGACCCGACGGAGACCAGCAGATTGCCGACACTAGCGTCGATTTGGCCAACGCGATGCGCCAGAACCCGCGGATGAAGGTCCTGTCCGTGAACGGTTATTACGACCTGGCGACGCCGTTCCACGGGGCGGAATATGAATTCCAGCACCTGGCGCTCGAACCGCAGCTGCACGGCAATATCCGGTACACTTACTATCCGGCGGGCCACATGATGTACACGGACCCGGCTTCGGCTCAGCAACTGAAGGCCGACTTCGTCGATTTCTACAACAGCGCGCTCTGAGCAGCAGCTGATTCGAAAACGCCCGCCCGGAGGTTATCCGGACGGGCGCTTCTTACCTATCGGTGCGGTGGGTGGGATCAACCGATAGGCTGGAGATTTACGGCTGCGTGCTTGCCGCGCCGATCAACTTCGAGCTCGAACGCAAGACGGTCGCCCTCATTGAGGGTCGGCAGGCCAGCGCGCTCAACTGCGGAGATGTGAACGAACGCATCCGGCTGACCATCGTCGCGCTGGATGAATCCGAAACCTTTCATGGCGTTGAAGAACTTCACGGTCCCTTCCGCCTTTTCGCCGGTGAGCTGGCGTTGCGGACCGCGCTCCGCGCGCTCCACCGCCATCGGCTCGCCGTCGATCCGGAGGTTGGTCGCCGAAACCCGGCCGCCGCGGTCCACCAGGGTGAACTCGAGAGGCTGGCCATCCGCAAGGTCGGTCAGCCCCGCCTGCTCGACCGCCGAGATGTGAACGAACACATCTTCGCCGCCGTCGTCACGGACGATGAAGCCAAATCCCTTTTGCGGATTGAAGAACTTCACAACACCCTTGCCCTCGCCAACGACTTGCGGCGGCATTCCGCCGCCTCCGCCTCCGCCTCCGCCGCTGCGGAAGCCTCCGGCTCCGCCTCCGCCACTGCGATCGCCGCCGCCGCCGAAGCCGCCGCGGTCACCGAATCCGCGATTCGCACCGAAACTGCTGCGGTCTTCGAATCCGCCGCGATCGCTGAAACTGTCTTCTCCGAAGAACCCGTCGCGCTTGTCTCTTCCGCGGCCGCCGCGGTCGCCCCTACGCCCTCTATCGAAACCCATGCCCTTCAATTTTCCTTGTGCCCCAATCGACTACAACCAACGCGCTGGGCATCAACGGCGCAACCGGTCTTCAGTGTGTTTTTTCCACACACTGTCCACAGCCTTACATGAAAAAAGCTGCGGCCTCTAGTGATTCGATTATGGCGTCGCTGCTAAGGCCTCGCACACGCCGGGTTTTCCTGTAGTGCACTGCGAAAAGGGCATATCGAGGTGAAGGCATGAGCATCTATTTCCACGAGGAAGATTTGCCCGAGGGCGTTGGATTCGCCGCCGGACCGGTCGCCGTCGATACCGAGGCCATGGGCCTGATTCCCGGCCGCGACCGCCTCTGCCTCGTCCAGCTTTCGGATGGCCGCGGCGACGAGCACCTCGTGCGCTTTTCCACAGGGAGCGACTATTCGGCACCACGCCTCAAGGCGCTGCTGAGCGATCCCGGCAGGCTGAAGCTCTACCATTTCGCCCGCTTCGATCTCGGCATCATCAGCAAGTATCTCGGGATCATTGCCGCGCCCGTCTATTGCACCAGGACGGCCTCGCGGCTGGTACGGACATATACCGACCGCCACGGCCTCAAGGACCTGGTGAAGGAGATGCTGGGGCAGGAGCTCTCGAAGCAGCAGCAGACCAGCGACTGGGGAGCACGGGAGATTAATGATTCGCAGCGCGAATATGCCGCCAGCGACGTCCGCTACCTCCATGCACTGAAAGAAAAGCTCGACGAGCGTCTCGAGCGCGAAAACCGAGTCGCGCTCGCGCAGGGCTGCTTCGATTTCCTGCCCAATCGGGCGCTGCTCGACATTGCCGGCTGGGCCGAGCAGGACATTTTCGCCCATGACGGATAGGCCGGGATCATCCGATGTCTGAAGCTGCAGCGCGCGAGCGCGACGTCAAGCAGCGCTGGGCCGAGCCTGGAAGCCAACACGACAGGGTCATCCGATTCGCGAAGGTCGCGCTTCCGGCCGGCGTGGGAGTGCTCATCGCCTTCCTCTTCCTTGCCCCGCTCGACAAGAACAGCGACGTCAGCTTCGTCCTTGATAAGAACAAGGTCGCGAACGCGCCGGAGCGGATGCGCGTCGATGTCGCCCGTTATACCGGCAAAGACAACGAAGGCCGGCCGTTCGAGATCGTCGCCCGCTCGGCTCTCCAACAGAGCTCGGATCTGCCGATCGTCGACATCCGCGGAATGATGGCGCAGCTGGCCCTTCCGCAGGGCCCTGTGACCCTCCTCGCCAATTTCGCGCGCTACAATCTCGACGAGCAGGTCGTGCGCGTAGCCGGCCCGATCCGCGTCGCCGGCCCGGACGGCTATCGGCTCCAGACGAGCGACGTCACCGTCGACTTGAAGGAGAGAGCGGTGACCGGCAGCGGCGGAGTCCAGGGACAGATGAAGCTCGGAAGCTTCCAGGCCGGGCGGATGCGGGCCGATCTTGCCGACCGGACCGTCACGCTCGACCAGGGCGCTCGCTTGAAAATCGTGCAGGGGGCGGTCAGATGAGCGCCATGCGTTTCAAATCCCTCCTCGCCGTCGCCGCCGCCTGTTCCTGTGCTGGCGCGGTCGCGCAAGCGCAGGAGCCGGTTTCGGCGCTGAAAGGCCACGACAGCGACGCTCCGATCGACGTTGCCGCCGACCGGATCGAGGTCCAGGACCGGGCCGACAGGGCGATCTTCGTCGGCAATGTCCATGTCACCCAGGCGGAACTGGCACTGGATACGGCGCGGCTGACCGTCGCTTATTCGAGCGCCGGATCGATCCAGATTCAGCGGCTCGACGCCAGCGGGGGAGTCACGGTCAAAAGCCCGTCGGAGACCGCGAGTGGCGACTTCGGAGTCTATGACCTCGACCGTAAGCTTATCACCCTGGTCGGCGACGTTCGGCTCAATCGGGGAGGCTCGCAAATCATCGGCTCGCGGCTCCTCATTGATCTGAATTCGGGACGGGCCGTCATCGACGGCGGACCGGCCGGCGTCGCCCAAAGCGGAGGCCGCGTTCGCGGGCACTTCACCGTGCCGAAGCGCGGCAACTGATCCGGTGAACGAAGCCCCGATACTTGTCCGGCCCGGCGACCAGGCCGGCCAAAAGGATATCGGCCTCGAAGTCCGGTCGATCGCGAAGGCCTATGACCGGCGCGCGGTCCTTCACGACGTCTCGCTCGACGTCCATCGCGGAGAGGTCGTCGGGCTGCTCGGGCCTAATGGTGCGGGAAAGACGACGTGCTTCTACTCCGTGATGGGCCTGGTGAAGCCGGACGCGGGGCGGATCTTCCTCGATGGACAGGAGATCACCGACCTTCCGATGTACCGGCGGGCGATTCTCGGCCTCGGCTACCTTCCGCAGGAAACCTCGATCTTCCGCGGGCTTACCGTCGAGCAGAATATCCTGTCGGTGCTTGAAGTGAGCGAGCCGGACACACAAGTCCGCCGCGAACGGCTTGAGCAGCTTCTCGACGAGTTCGGCCTGTCCGCCCTTCGCGACAGCGCCGCGATGGCGCTTTCCGGAGGCGAGCGGCGCCGCTGCGAAATCGCGCGGGCGCTTGCCGCCGAACCGTCGATCATGCTTCTCGACGAACCTTTCGCGGGGATCGATCCCATTTCGATCTCCGACATCCGCGAGCTCGTCCGCGAGCTGAAACAGAGGGATATCGGCGTCCTCATCACCGACCATAACGTCCGGGAAACGCTCGATATCGTCGACCGCGCCTGCATCATTTACGACGGGCAGGTGCTGTTCCAGGGCACCCCCGAAGCGCTGGTGGCGGACAGCGAGGTTCGGCGACTATACCTTGGCGAGAGTTTCGCCCTGTAGGAGTGCCGACGGTGGGTCTCGGCCCGCAAATCCAGCTTCGACAATCGCAGCAACTGGTGATGACGCCGCAACTGACGCAGGCGATCAAGCTGCTGACGTTGAGCAATCTCGAGGTCGAGGCGGTGATCGCCGAGGAGGTGGCGAAGAATCCGCTTCTGGAGGTTGGGGCGAGCGAGGACAGCGATTCTGCGCCAGTCGAGGCTGGCGATGACGCGCCGGCGCTGTCGCTCAGCGACGAGTTGATCCCCGGTGGCGGCGGGGAGGACGAACGGCCGCTCGATTACGACTTCAACGAGCAGGCGCTGGAAACCGACAGCGTCAGCGACGTAGCCGTCACGTCGCCGGGCGGCGGCGAATTCGACTTCGAGCGGATCGAGGCGACCGAGACATCGCTAGCCGAGCATTTGCTGGCGCAGCTCCACGGCTCGTCGGGACCTTCGGCCCTGCTGGCGGAGATCATCGTCCAGCAGCTTGACCCCAACGGATATCTGACGACTCCGCTCTCCGACATTGCGTCCGACGCCGGAGCGACGATGGCCGGAGCGGAAGAGGCGCTTCGAATCGTCCAAGACCTCGATCCGCCCGGGGTCGCCGCGCGAAGCCTGTCCGAATGCCTCGCGCTGCAGGCCAAGGCAGCCGACCGCTACGACCCGGCGATGGCGCGGCTGATCGACAATCTCGACCTGCTGGCGAAGGGCCGGATGAACGACCTGAAACGGATCTGCAGCGTCGACGAGGAAGACCTGGCAGACATGATCTCGGAGCTTCGGGCCTATGATCCGAAGCCGGGCAGCCGCTTCGGGAGCGAAGGAGCGGAGCAGGCCACTCCAGACGTCTTCGTGCGCCGGACAGCGGCGGGCTATTCTGTCGAGCTCAATACCGCGGCGCTACCCCGTCTGCTGGTCAACCGGCGCTATTATCAGGAGCTCAGGACCGGGCCTCAGGACAGGAGCTCGAAAGCCTGGCTCAGCGAATGCCTGGCCAGCGCCAACTGGCTCGTCCGGGCGCTCGATCAGCGGGCGCGAACCATCGTCAAGGTCGTCTCCGAGATCGTGAAGACCCAGCAGGGCTTTTTCGAGCGAGGGGCCGAAGCGCTCAAACCCTTGACGCTGAAGCAAATCGCCGAAGCGATCGAGATGCACGAATCCACGGTCAGCCGGGTCACCTCGAACAAATATCTGCTCTGCGACCGAGGGCTCCTCGAGCTCAAATATTTCTTCAGTTCCGGAGTTGGATCCACTGGCGGCGAAGGGGACGGAGCCTCGGCGGAAGCCGTGAAGACCGCGATCCGCGACATCGTCGAACGCGAAGCCGAAATCCTCAGCGACGATGCGATCGCCGCCTTGCTCAAGCAGCGCGGGTTCGATTGCGCCCGCCGCACGGTCGTCAAATATCGCGAATCGATGGGGATCGGCTCGTCGGTCCAGCGGCGCCGCCAGCGAAAGATCGCCGGACTCGGCTAGAACGAAAGCCGCGCCCAGATCGGGAGATGGTCCGAGGCCCTGCGGGCGGCGGCGCTGACATGCACGCCCGCTGCGTCGATCCGTACTCCGTCGACGATGATCCTGTCGAGCGCGGCCATCGGATGGCGCGAATGGAAACTAGGGCCGGTTGGCGCGATCCTGAAGCCCGAGGGAAGCTCCTTTAAACAGCCCCCGGCGATCCGCCATTCGTTGGTGTCGCCCATCAGGATGGTCGGCATCTTCTGCGGCCGCCGGGCGATGGCCTCGAAGATTGCCAGCATCTGGCGCCGACGCCAGAGGCCCGACAAATCCAGGTGCATTCCAACAACGCGGACCGCCCGGTCGCCGGGAAGGAGAAGCTCGGCCATCACCGCCCCGCGCGGCTCCAGCGTCGGCAGCTTCAGCGTTTGGCAATCGAGGATACCGATTTCGCGCTTCACGAGCAGCGCATTGCCGTGCCAACCAATGTTGCGGGTGTCGACGTTGAGCAGCCTCTCCGCATGCATCCGCGCTTTTTCGAGCGGACGCTTGTGCCTCACGCCGAGCGGCACCGGCTTGTACAGGCCGTGGGAATCGATGAGTTCGTGCGGCACCGCCGAGGCGCGCCCGCCGAAGCGCTTGTCGGCCTCCTGCAATGCCACCACGTCGGCGTGCACCTCTTTGAGGACCTGCAGGATTCGCTGAGGGTTGCGGCGCCGGTCCGTGCCGATGGCCTTTCGCATGTTATAGCTGGCGACGGTGATCGAGTGCCCACTCACAGCCACAGCCAACCCTCGCGCCGCTCGCGCAGTTCCTTACACGTCAAGATTGGCGACGTTCAGCGCATTCTCCTGGATGAATTCGCGTCTCGGCTCGACGACGTCACCCATCAGGCGAGTGAAGATTTCGTCGGCAACGTCAGCCTGGGCGACTTCTACCCTCAGTAGTGAGCGATTCGAAGGGTCGAGCGTCGTCTCCCAAAGCTGCTCCGCGTTCATTTCGCCAAGGCCTTTGTAACGCGAGATTGAGAGGCCCTTCCGGCCGGCAGCAAGCACGGCTTCAAGAAGCTCGGACGGTCGGCTGACGGCGATGGATTTCTTGTCCGTTTCCGTTTCGGCGGGCTGGTCTTCCGGATCGGCGCCTTCGATGGGCTCCGGCTTCTGCTCCTCGGTGACGGCCGCGCCTTTCTTCACCGTGCGCAGCGTGGCCGGCTTCTGATAGACGGCGGCCTGTTCGGCGACGAGGCCGTGCAGCTTGCGCGCTTCGGCGGACGCAAGGAACGCCTTCTCGATGACGTAGGCGTCGGTCACGCCGCGCCATAGGCGCCGCAGCAGGTAGCCGCCCTCCTCGGAGGGCTCGCCCGACCAGCTCGCTTCCTCGTCTGCTGCGGCAAGCCATTCCGCCACCTTCGCGATGGCCTGCTCGCGGCCGTGCGCGTTGAGGTTCGGCTTCAGCGCCCCGTTGACGGCGAGCGCCTCGATGATCGCCGGATCATATTTGCGCGGCGCATAGCGCATCAGGGTGCGCATCCGGCGGGCGTGGTCGACAAGGCTCCGGAGGTCAGCGCCGGAACGGGGTCCGTCCGAGGTTTCGAGGACGAGGCCGTCCAGCCCCGCTTCGACCAGATATTCGTCAAGCGCCGGATCGTCCTTCAAATAGACTTCGGAGCGTCCGCGGCTCACCTTGTAAAGCGGTGGCTGGGCGATGAAGAGGTGCCCCGCCTCGATCAGCTCCGGCATCTGCCGGTAGAAGAAGGTGAGCAGCAAGGTCCGGATGTGGGCGCCATCGACGTCGGCGTCCGTCATGATCACGATCTTGTGGTAGCGAAGCTTCTCCAGGTTGAACTCCTCGCGGCCGATGCCCGTGCCCAGCGCCTGGATGATCGTCCCGATTTCGCGGCTCGACAGCATCCGGTCGAATCTCGCCCGCTCCACGTTGAGGATCTTGCCTCGCAGCGGAAGGATCGCCTGGAACTTGCTGTCGCGTCCCTGCTTGGCCGAGCCGCCGGCGCTGTCGCCCTCCACAAGGAACATCTCCGACTTGGCCGGGTCCCGCTCAGAGCAATCGTGGAGCTTGCCCGGAAGCGACGCCACGCCCATCACCGATTTGCGGCTGGCCTCGCGCGCCTTTCGAGCGGCCTCGCGCGCCGCTGCCGCATCGATGATCTTCTGGACGATCGTGCGCGCGTGCGCCGGATTTTCCTCGAGCCATTCGGCGAGCTTGTCGGCCATCAGGCTCTCCAGCGGCTGGCGGACCTCGGAGCTGACCAGCTTGTCCTTGGTCTGGCTGCTGAACTTGGGGTCGGGAAGCTTGACCGAGACGATCGCCGTCAGGCCTTCGCGCATGTCCTCGCCCGCGAGCGAGATCTTTTCGCGCTTGAGGGCCCCGGAACGGTCGGAATAATTGTTGAGGGTGCGGGTCAGCGCGGCCCGGAAAGCCGCGAGATGCGTGCCGCCATCGCGCTGCGGGATGTTATTCGTGAAGCAAAGGACGTTCTCGTAATAGCTGTCGTTCCATTCGAGAGCGACGTCGATCCCGATCTCGTCGCGCTGTCCGTGGATTGCGATCGGATCGGGGATTAGCGGAGTCTTGGCCCGGTCCAGATATTGGACGAACGCGCCGATACCGCCTTCATAATGCATCTCGACGCTTTTCAGCTCGTCGTGGCGCGCGTCGGTCAGGACGAGCCGGACGCCCGAATTGAGGAAGGCCAGCTCGCGCAAGCGATGCTCGAGCCGTTCGAAATCGAAATCCGTGATCTTGAAGGTTTCCGGACTCGGCAGAAACGTAACTTGGGTACCGCGCTTTTCGGTCTTCCCTACGACCTTCAATGGCTTCTCCGCATCTCCGTTGCGGAAGCGCATGAAATGCTCCTCGCCGTCGCGCCAGATCGTCAGCTCCAGCCATTCGGACAACGCGTTCACCACGCTTACGCCGACGCCGTGAAGGCCGCCGGACACCTTGTAGGCATTTTCGTCCGACGTGTTGTCGAACTTCCCGCCGGCGTGGAGCTGGGTCATGATGACCTCCGCCGCCGAGACTCCCTCTTCGGCGTGAATCCCGGTCGGGATTCCGCGGCCATTGTCCTCCACCGAGACCGAGCCGTCAGCGTTCAGCGTGATCATCACCCTGTCGCAATGACCGGCCAGCGCCTCGTCGATCGCATTGTCGCTGACCTCGAACACCATGTGGTGAAGGCCTGAACCGTCATCAGTATCGCCGATGTACATTCCGGGCCGCTTGCGGACCGCGTCGAGGCCCTTCAGCACCTTGATCGATTCGGCGCCGTAACTGCTCTGGTTGGGATCTGTTGCCATGGGCTGGATATAGGGATTTGCGGCGGGAAGTCACGCGCGTGCGCGTACGCGCGCACGCGTGAGCGAGAACTCCCGGTGAAACACTCTACGGTTGTTTTTGCACTAACTTTCGGTAAGGGTAGCCGAACGGGGCAGCGTAATGCGGTCCCTTCAAAGCCGGAGGCCCGCTCCTGACGCCCCTGAACGCCGGGGCGGGCCTCCATGCACTCACAACCTGGCTACCGAACCGTCACTCGCCGGCAAAGCGGCGACGCTGTCCCCCGCGGCGGTGGCGTCCGCTTGGGCGCGCGCCCATCGGGCGGTGGGCGGGGTGTCGGTTGGGGTGATGGTCGCGGGGTCCTCGCTCTGGTCTGCCACGCTGCGGCGTTGCCGGGCGGAGGGCCTTCGCCTTCTCGACAAGCGCTGCGAAGTCCTGAGGCAGGGGTTGGACCGCCGGCTTCTGCTTCGTCAGCCTCTCTATATCGCGCAAATTGCCGCGTTCGTCGGGCGAGCAAAAGGCGATCGCAACGCCATCGGCGCCGGCACGAGCCGTGCGGCCGATTCGGTGGACATATTGCTCGGGAACGTCCGGCAGGTCGAAGTTGAAGACATGGCTGACGCCCGGGATATCAATCCCGCGCGCCGCGATGTCGGTCGCGACGAGGATATTGACCTCGCCAGAGCGGAACAGGCCAAGCGCACGTTCGCGCTGCGCCTGGCTCTTGTTGCCGTGAATGGCGTTGGCCGGAAGGCCGGCGGCTTCCAGAAGCCGGACGATCTTGTCGGCGCCATGCTTGGTCCGGCTGAAGACCAGCGCCCGCTCGATCCGGTTCGTGCGGAGCAGGTGGACCAGCAGCGCGGTCTTTTCCGCCTGGTTGACGAAGGAGAGGCGCTGCTCGACGCGCTCGACAGTCGACGCGACAGGCGTGACCGAAACCTCGGCAGGGTTGGTGAGATATTGGTCGGCGAGCTGCTTGATCGCCTTCGGCATCGTCGCCGAGAAGAACAGAGTCTGCCGCTTGCGCGGCACCAGGGCGACGATCCGCTTAAGCGCGTGGATGAAGCCGAGGTCGAGCATCTGGTCCGCCTCGTCGAGCACGAGGATTTCGAGCTCGCGCAAGCTGAGCGCGCGCTGGTCGATAAGGTCCAGCAGGCGTCCGGGAGTGGCGACCAGGACATCGAGGCCGCGAGAGACCGTGCGCACGCTCTTGCCGTTTGGCACGCCGCCGAAGATCACTCCAACGGACAGCTTCTCGAAGCGGCCGTACGCTTGCGCGCTGGCCGCGATCTGCGACGCCAATTCGCGCGTCGGAGCAAGCACCAGCATCCGGATCTGGCCAGGTTTGAGGAACTGCGGCCGGTTCGAAGCGAGGCGCTGAAGCGAAGGCAGCATGAAGGCCGCGGTCTTGCCGGTGCCGGTCTGGGCGATGCCCAAAAGGTCGCGGCCGGTCAGGACCGTGGGTATTGCCTTGGCCTGGATTGGCGTCGCCTGCGAATAATCCTTGGCGGCGAGCGCATCGAGCAGCGGCTTCGAGAGCCCGAGGTTCATGAATGACATTGATTAAATTCCAACATGTGCGGGCGGCGCGCAGATAGGCGCACCGCGAGCGGGTCAAAAAAGCGCCCCGCGTGAATAGGAGAGCAGGAAATCGAGACGCGGGCCGGTTGCCGCCGAAGCGTTGAGCCGATCACGCCGCTTGGAAAAGCGCCTCGTGTTGCAGTGCAATATAGGGGAAAGCGTTAAGAAGTCCACCTTCGCTTACTTCGCGACGATTTCTCCCGGCCTGACGTGGAAACGCGATGCCTTCCCGATCCCCTCGAACAAAGACGCCTCCGTCGCGGTCATCCACACCTGCCCGCGGCTTTCCAGCCGGCCGAACAGCGCCGCTCGGCGCTGGGAATCGAGGTGGGCGGCGACCTCGTCGAGAAGCAGGATCGGCGCCTGTCCGCGTTTTTCCATGACGAGGTCCGCGTGAGCGAGGACAAGGCCGAGGAGGATGGCTTTCTGCTCGCCGGTCGACGATTGCGCCGCTGGCATGGACTTTGCGCGGTGTGTGACCGCCAGATCCTGCCGATGAGGCCCGACAAGCGTGCGGCCGGCTGCAGCATCGCGTGCGCGCGCGCCGCGAAGTTCGGAGGCGAGATCACCGCCACTCCAGCCCTCGAGCGCGATCGAAGCTCGCGCGAATTGGTCGTCCGGTAGTGCTGCGTCCACCTCCGCCAATGCGGCGACCGTTCGCAATCTCGCGTCGGCGACGGCTCGGCCGTGATCGGCCATCTGGCCTTCGAGTGCGTCCAGCCAGGTGGGATCGGCGCGGTCGGACTCCGACAGGAGCTTGTTTCGCGAGCGCATCGCGGCTTCGTAGCGAGCGGCTTCGCGGGCATGGCTCGGTTCCAGCGCCAGCACGAGCCGATCGAGGAAACGCCGCCGGTCGCCGGCCGGGCCTGTGAACAGCCGGTCCATCGCCGGGGTGAGCCAGAGTACGGACAGCCATTCGCCGAGCGAGTTGGCCGAGGCCGGCGCTCCATTGATCCGCACTTGGCGCCGTTCCGGCGCGGTGGCGAGCACGCCGGTGCCGATGTCGATTCCAGCCAAATGGGAGGACACGCCGAACCCGCCGCCGCCCTCTCTTCGCGCCATCTCCGAAAGGGCGGCTCCGCGGATACCACGGCCGGGCGACAGCAGCGAAACCGCCTCGAGCAGGTTCGTCTTGCCCGCCCCGTTATCGCCATAGAGGAGAACGTAGCCGGGGCCGGGCTCGATCAGCGCGTCGGCGTAGGAGCGGAATTCCGTAAGGGCGAGGCGCGAGACGGAGGGCATCCGCGCGGGACTAGCACTTGGACGCCGCGGTTAAACCCGCATCGGCATGAGAACGTACAAGGCGTTGGACTTGTCGTTCTCGCGCAGCAACGTGGGGGCCGCAGCGTCGGCGAGGTGTACCTCGACGGTGTCGCCCTCGATCTCGCCGAGGATGTCGAGCAGGTAGCGCGCGTTGAAGCCGATCTCGAGCGTGTCCGAGCCATAATCGGCGGGAACTTCCTCGGTTGCGGTTCCGCTCTCCGGCGAGGTGACTGACAGGGTGACCTT
>Ga0207706_10000881_pt1 | contig 30832 bp, 27 predicted proteins | sample KBSC53metaG_FD_184318 | JGI IMG/M metagenome (GOLD analysis project Ga0207706, IMG submission 184318) | Corn rhizosphere microbial communities from Kellogg Biological Station, Michigan, USA - KBS C5-3 metaG (SPAdes) (version 2) | ecosystem: Host-associated > Plants > Roots > Rhizosphere > Soil ... | reverse complement strand
GAAGCACACGACCGCCTTTCACTGGACGTCGATTTCGTTGTCCGCACGCCCGAAGAGTGGAAGAGCATTATCCGCCAGAACCCCTTTCGGAAGGAGGCTGAGCGGGATCCTGGGCATTTGGTAGTGATGTTCCTCAAAGCCCAGCCCGATACCGCCGACATCGTCGCGCTTCAGGGAGACATCAGAGGCTCGGAAGTCGTGCGCGCGAAGGGCAAGCAGGCGTACATCTATTTCCCCGACGGGCAGGGCCGCTCCAAGCTCACGCACGTGATACTCGAGAAGCGGCTGGGCAGAGGAACAGGACGAAACTGGAATACCGTTCTGAAACTGGCCCTGATGGCAAAAGCCGGATCAGCGAAGCTGACACCCATGGCCCCGCGAAAGAAGATTTGATTGCGGGCTGCGGACTGCGGACCAACTAATCAGTCCGAACTACGAACTAAGTCCGAATTTCGGACTACCTGCGAAGTGCGAACTATTGCGGACTGACTGCGAACTAAATGCAGAAACTCAGAAACTAGTTCGTAGTTCGCACTTAGCCCGTAATCCGCGATTAGTCAGCAGTTCGCAATAATTTGTTGGTCCGCTCCCCGCAATCCGCAGTCATCGCGATACTGCCAGCGCGTCGAGAAGCTTCTGATGAATCCCGCCGAAGCCCCCATTCGACATTATCAAAACCACATCGCGGGCCTTGAGTCGCGGTGATAAGTCGGTCACAATCGCGTCCGCATCCTTGAGCTCCTTCGCGGTCTTCCCGGACGACGACAGATCCCGAATCAGCTCCTGCAGATCGAGTGCGGTCTCCTTCGTGTACCGGTCCGGCCGGTACAACGAGGCAAACACGATCTCGTCTGCGCCCCCGAACGCCTTCGCGTAATCGTTCTGAAATTCGCGGCGCTGCGCCGTGTAGCTCCGCGGCTCGTACACCGCGACGATCCTCCGCCCTTTGTACTTCTGGCGAATGGCGTCGATCGTCTCGCGTATCGCCGTCGGGTGGTGGGCAAAATCATCGATCACCGCGACTCCGCGAACTTCGCCGCGCACTTCCATGCGCCGCTTCACACTCTTGAATGTGCGCAGGCCCTCGCGCACTCCATCACGATCGGCCTTCACTGACTCTGCGGCGGCGATCACCGCCAGCACGTTCCGAACGCTGAACGCTCCGGCGAGGGGCGTATCAATAGCGCCCCACTCCATGTCCGAGCGAAAAGCGCGGAATCGAGTTCCTTTCTCGTCAAATTGAACATCGCGGGCGTGCCAATGCGGCTGACTGCCGGCCGGCTTGATCGAGTCGTCTCCGTACGCGAACGATTCCACCGGTGCCGGCGACTTTGCCGCCAGCTCGCGCACAATCGGCGAATCCCAGCCCGCGACAACCACTCCGTTCTTCGGCACCAGGTTGATGAATCGGGCGAACGCGTACTTGTACGCCTCTTCGTCCCGATAAATGTCGGCGTGATCGTACTCGATGTTGTTGACGATCGCGGTGTCCGGCAGGTAGTGCCACATCTTCGGACCCTTATCGAAATACGCCGTGTCGTACTCGTCGGCCTCGATCACGAAGTAGCGGCTGCCCGTGAGTCGATAAGATGTTCCGAAGTTCTCCGCCACACCGCCGATCAAAAAGCTGGGGTTCAGCCCGGCTGATTCGAGCACCCACGCCAGGAGCGAAGTCGTCGTCGTCTTTCCGTGCGTCCCGGCAACCGCCAGCGAGTGGTGCCCCCAGATGAACTCCTCTTTTATAGTAGCGGCGGCTGATGTGTAGCGAAGCTTCTGCACCAGCACTGCTTCCAGCTCAGGATTGCCGCGCGAGACGACATTGCCGACAACTACAATGTCTGGGCTCGGTGACAAATTTTCGGCGCGATACCCTTCGTTGTAGGCGATGCCCATCTCCTGGAGCGCCGTCGACATTGGCGGGTATACCTTTTCATCGGACCCGGTAACCCTGTGACCGGCAGCCTTGAGCAGCCCGGCCAGCGAGGCCATCGCGGTGCCCCCGATGCCTATGAGATGGTAGTGAAGCGGTTTCCTGGCCTGCTGGTCCGGGTTTCGCGCCATTCGTCCTCGTCGTCTTTCGAATTAGTTGTTCGGGTAAAAATCTATAGCGCTCATCCCAATCGGCCTTTCCCCGTCGTCCGCCTTCCGCCTTCCGCCTTCCGCCTTCCGCTTTCCGCCTTCCGCCTGCGAAACGCATCCGCGTCCCATCCCGTAAGGACCAAACCACCCTTAACGAGTTTCATGCCGCAAAGAGCCAATAGATTCTGGACGATCCTGCTCGCCACAGTCTTCGTGGATGTAACAAGCAAGCGATTCGCCGTAAACGAGCTGTCACCCCCTTACGTCCCGCACAACATCATCGACGAAGTTCTGCGCTTTACCCTCGCCTACAATCCCGAGGGTGCCATGAGCTTCTCGCTCGGACCTTCGTCACGCTGGTGGTTCGTGCTGCTCTCGATCGGCACTCTCTTCGTGCTCGGCTACATGTATCGACAGACGCCCCGTGAGGATCGCGTTCAGATAGCGTCGATCGCGCTCATTTGCGGAGGCGCCATGGGCAACCTCATCGACAGACTGCGCTCCGCGCGGGGCGTGGTCGACTTCATCGATATCGGCATCGGAACCCACCGCTTCTGGACCTTCAACATCGCTGATCTCGCCGTCACGCTCGGAACCGCAACGCTCACCTGGATCCTTTGCGTCCGTGCCGCCCACGACGAACGGCGTTCGGCTGCGGCGACCCCAGCGCCCGCTCTCGCAGCCAGCATCCGGGACGAACCCAACTAACGCTCTTCGCCACACGGGCGAACCTAGTCGTCCTTCTGTCCGAAGATCGCCATGTTGGAGCTGTGCCCGGGATTGACCTTCTTGTCGGGGTATATCCAGTGCACCGCCTGGTTCACCGCCGTCGCCGCTTCGCCAAACCCTGTAGCGATCAGCTTCAGTTTGCCTGGATAGGTCGTGATGTCGCCGGCGGCGTATACCCCGGGGCGACCCGTCTCCATCAGACTGTTGACCACGATCTCGTCTTTCTCGCAGTTGAGGCCCCACTCGGCTAGCGCGCCAATGTCGCTGTGAAATCCGAGCATGGGGAGAATTGCGTCCGCCTCGATGTCGCGCGTCGTCTTCGCCTTCACATCGCGTACGGTGATACCCGTCAAGCGCTCGTCGCTCGAGATCACATCGTGCAGCTCGTGAAACGGTAGCAGGGTCGTGCGACCAGCGGCGACAGCAGCCTGAACATCGGCGACCGTCGCGCCGTGCGCGCGGTATTTGTCGCTGCGATGTACCAGCGTGACCGCCTTGGCCCGATCGCGCAGCTGCTGCGCCCAGTCGAAGGCCGAGTCTCCGCCTCCGATGATGACGATGGACTGGCCGCGGAACTCGTCGGGGTTGGAAACCCGGTCGTAGATCCCCTTCCCGTACCAGGGCTCCGCGCATTGCTGTGGAAGCCGGCGCGGTGAGAAGGCGCCAATGCCGGCGGCGATGACAATTGCTCGCGTCGGGAAACGATCAGTCTCCGTCACCAGGACGAAGTGGTGTTCGTCGCGTTCGAGCGCGGTGACGTTCTGGTTGAGATGCGACTTGAAGTGGAACTGATTCGCCTGTTCGACCAGTGCGTTGACGAGATCCTTGGCCAGGATCTTCGAGAATCCGCCAACGTCGAAGATGTACTTCTCCGGGTAAAGCGCCGTCAGCTGGCCGCCGAGCTGGGGCAGCGCGTCGACAATCTGGGCGGTCGCGCCCCGCATGCCTGTATAAAAAGAGGCGAACAGCCCCGTCGGGCCGCCGCCGATGATGGTGATATCGGTTATTGGGTGACTCATCTCTGACGCGAAATATATAGTAGCGGGAAGCCCTCCCGCCCCCGCGCTGGCGGCTCCCCGGTCTCGCGCCTAGACTCCCTGTGAATCACGAACAACTCTTTGCGCGCCCCCGCATGCAAACGGAATTCGAAACGCGCGTCATCCATGACCAGCCGACTCTGACCACCGAGCGATTGGTACTCCGACCATTCATCGCTGACGACGCCTTCGATGTCGAGCGGCTGGCAGGGCTTCGTGAGATCGCCGACACGACCCTCAACGTTCCGCATCCGTATCCGCATGGCGGTGCCAAAGAATGGATCCGACAGCACGGCCCGGCGTGGATCGATGGCACCAGCGTAACCTTTGCGGTGGTCGGCGCGAGAACTGGTGCCCTGGTCGGTGTCGTCAGTCTCCTTATTAAGCGCGAACATCGGCGCGCCGAGCTGGGGTACTGGATCGCGGTTGATTGCTGGAATCGAGGCTATGCGACGGAGGCCAGCCAGCGCCTCGTCGACTTCGGCTTCGAGACCCTCGGTCTTCACCGCATCGAATCCCGGCATTTCCTGCGCAACCCTGCGTCGGGACGCGTCATGGAGAAGCTGGGGATGACGAGGGAAGGAGTCGAGCGCGATCACATCATCAAATGGGATCGCTTCGAGAGCCTCGCCGTCTACTCGATTCTGGAATCCGAATGGCGAGCGCGGCGTAGCGAACGCTAGCCCCGTAACTGCTTCGATTGAAACGAGACGTCGATCGGTGCCGTAGAGCTTCACACTCAATCCCAGAGCATGAATCAATTTCTGCTTTTGATAGCGGCAGCTACGCTTATATCGTCGAATCCGAGCCTCGCCCAAACCGAGACCGGGCGCGATCTCGATTCTCTTTCGCGGTCGCTCATTGCGGCCATCAACTCGAGTGACCGGAGCGCCCGCGAAAGCTTCGTTGCCGAAAATCTGACCAGCAATGTCCCGGCTTCGGAACGCAGCGAGACGGTTGCGTTGCTCGAGGACCTGCACCGTGACAGTGGCGGACTCGACATCCTGAGAATTGAGTCGCCCGGACGTGGTCGCTTCATCACCGTCAGAGCGCGGCGTCACCCGCGGCTGGCTCTCATCAACATCTCGCCCGTCCGCAATCAGCCTGACAAGCTCGGGGTCATTGAAGTACTCAAAAGCTGGAATCCGAAGTCGGATTCAGTCAAATGGTCCAACACGCCGCTCGCAACGGATCGCTCGACACTGGATATGATCGAGCGGAACCTCAAGACTCTTGGCGACGCCGGTTCTTTCTCGGGCGTCGTCCTCGTCGGCAAGGGTGACAAGGTGTTGTTCGAGCGCGGCTACGGCTGGGCGAACCTCGAGGACAGCGTTCCCAATACACCCTCGAGCCGCATCACAATCGCTTCGATCGGAAAGATGTTCACGGCGACCGCCATCGGGCAGCTCATTGCCGCAGGCAAGCTTCGCTTCGACGACACCCTGGGAAAAGTTCTGCCCGATTACCCGAACTCCGCCCGGGCCGGCTCCATCACCATCCGACAGCTGCTTGGACACACCGCCGGTCTGGGCGACCAGTTCAATGCGATGGCGCCGGCAGTTGCGAACCGCCCGCTCCTCTTTCCACCCGGCACGCGTTGGTCCTACAGCAATGAAGGCTATGTCGTGCTCGGCGCGATAATCGAGAAAGTCAGTGGTCAGAGCTACGACGATTACGTGCGCGCACACGTCTTCGGACCGGCGGGAATGACACGCACCGGAAACTTTACCGCCGACGACATCGTTCCCCACCGGGCAGTCGGCTACCGCCATCGGACAGACGATCCGCTGGGCGTCCGCCCGCCCTATGGAAATCGCACATTCACCGGCAAGGGCTCGGCTGCCGGCGGTGCCTACACGACCGCCCATGATCTATGGTTGTTCAGCAGAGCCTTGATTGCCGGACGATTACTCCCGGCAGCAATCCGCGACACACTCTGGACCGGGCGGTCGCCGCTTCCGTGGGATCAGAATCAGAAGTACGGCTACGGGGTGATCGTGAGCACGGCAGGCAATCGAACCGTCGTTGGCCACGGAGGGGGCGGCAGCGGAACCGGAATCGACAACGAGCTCCGTTTCTTTTCGGACGGCAGCTACACCGTCGTCGTGCTTGCCAACATCGATCCGCCCGCCGCCAGCGACCTCGCGCCGGCACTGATCAAGTTTCTCTCAGTGCAGCCGGTACGCTGATCTACTGATCCAATGGCAGGACGGTGACCGAAGCGGTCCCATCTCCATTGTAGCGAACGCTGACCGTCCACGGTTGGCAGCACACCTCGCAGTCCTCGACGTATTCCTGGCTCGACCCACCGCCCGGATCCAGACTGATCTCGACCGTTTCGTTGCAGTAAGGACAATAGACGTCGGCGCTCGTCTGCGCCGTTCCGTCGCCCAATGGGAAGTCGAGGTCGAGCGGGTTTTCTTCGTCGGGAAGGAGCATTTTGAATCTTAAGGCAAAGGCAACTGGCTGGCAGCGCAAGGCGAATAGTTGCCTTCGCCTCATCCGGCCACCATTACATTTCCCGCGTGAAGATCTACACGAAAACCGGCGATTCAGGCGATACCGGCCTCTTCGGCGGCGGCCGGGTACCAAAGGATGACCCGCGAGTCGAAGCCTACGGCGACGTCGACGAGCTGAACGCCAACCTCGGCATGGCGCGGGCGATCGAGCCGATGCCGCGCATCGACGAAGTGCTCGTCCCGATCCAGCGCGATCTCTTCAGCATCGGAGCGCTGCTCGCCACTCCCGATCTGGACAAAATGCACAAGCACCTCGCCAAGGCGAGCATCGATGACCGGCGCATCCGGGACCTCGAGCACGCCATCGACGAGTGCGAAAAAGAGCTCGAGCCCCTCAAGTCCTTCATTATCCCCGGCGGTTCCGGCAAGGGCGCGGTCCTTCACGTCGCACGCACGGTCTGCCGGCGCGCCGAGCGGCGGGTCGTCACCCTCCAGCGCGATGTTGAGATCCCATCACTCGTTGTGATCTATCTCAATCGGCTGTCCGATCTTCTCTTCACGCTCGCGCGGGTCGCGAATGTGCGCGCGGGCGCTGGTGAAGTAACCTGGTAGACCGACCGGACATCCGGGCGTCGATCCGCGTCGCCCCGGGCCTTATCGGCCAGGTCGGAACGATCGCCCAGCAGGCGGCACCGGCCTACCGGTTCGCCGTCATTACGGACTCCAACGTCGGTCCGATCTACGCCGAGCGGGTCACCGCCGACCTGTCTCCGGAGCGGTTCGACGTCCTGACCATACCAGCCGGCGAGTCAAACAAGACACGGGATACCTGGGCCCGGCTCACCGACCAGATGCTCGCCAAAGGATACGGCAGGGATTCGGCGGTCATCGCTCTCGGAGGGGGTGTCGTTGGCGATCTGGCGGGGTTTGTCGCCGGCACTTTCATGCGCGGAATTCCGGTGGTCCAGGTGCCCACCACCCTGGTCGCCATGGTCGATGCCGCCATCGGTGGAAAAACAGCCGTAGATACCCTCGCGGGGAAGAATCTGGTCGGAGTTTTCCACCCCCCAGCCGCAGTTCTTGTAGATCCGCAAGCCCTTGATACGCTTCCACTTAGACAAGTTCGTGCGGGATTTGCAGAGATAATTAAGCATGGCGTAATCGCCGACGAGGCTTATTTTCGTACGGTCGCCAGCAGTGCTGAAAAGTTATTGGAAAAAGGCGGTGCGACGGGTGACAGCATGCTCGCCGTCATCGTCCATAGCATTGAGGTCAAGGCCGGAATTGTCTCACGTGATGAACGGGAGGAAGGCCTTCGAAAAATCCTGAATTTTGGCCATACGATTGGCCACGCCATCGAGCTGGTGAGCAGCTACGAGCTCCTCCATGGGGAGGCAGTTTCGATAGGGATGGCATTAGAGGGCAGGCTTGCCGAGCGGATCGGCGTGGCCGAAACCGGGACTGCGGATGCGATCAAAGGAGCGCTCCAGTCGGCCGGGCTCCCCACCGATCTCCCGCAGTCGATGGACAGGACGGCGGTGCTGGAGGCGATGAGGTCGGACAAGAAAGGGCAGTCGGGCAAAACGCGGTTCGCCCTGCCGCGCCGGATCGGGTCGATGTCGGGATCAGAGTCGGGTTGGACGGTATCAGTCGGTGACGATCAAATACGGGAGGTGCTTGCATGAAAAACAGCGGAATCTCTCGGCCCACGACCATTCCTGAGGCCGCAACCGCGGTGAACGATAGAGAACGTCCCAGAAGGGAGATCCTGCGCACCCTGCTGGCCGTGACGTTGGCCGTCGCCCTTATCGCCACTGGAGCGATAGCACTGCCATCCCTCGCGCCCGAACCCGGATCCGACTTTGCTGCGGTGACGGTCGCACCGCTCGAGCCGACTGTCCTTGCCGACATTGAAGGCGTGCACGACGAAGCCGGCATGCTGGGCGGCTCGATGGAGACCGTCAACGCAGTTCGGAAGGCGGTTCCCGCTGCCGCGATGAAAGTCGCCAGGGCGACGACCAAGGTGACCAAGCCCATCGCCCGCGGCGTCGAGTCGATTCCCGGCTCGATCGCGCGAGCCACCGCTCACGAAGCGATCCGCATGAAGAAGGGACTGATCCCGCTTATCCCCGCCAAGTTCGCTCGAGCGCAGGACGGAGTCACGATTCCCGTCTCACTTACCCAGTATTGCGTGCAGGGTGAAACGCGCCGCGGTCGCCAGACCCGCCACGGCATCGTTGCCGCGGATCCGCGCATCTTCCCGCTCTCCCGCTACGTCGAAGTCTTCCTTGGCGGCGAATACCTCGGCCGCTATCTCGTCGACGACACCGGCGGCAACGTCCTCGGCGCCACTCTCGACATCTGGAATCCCGACTGCAAGGAAGCAGCGCGATTCGGCCGTCACTGGGGCAGCGCGACCCTCGTCGCAAAAGCTGTCGAGGACATCCCGAACGACTCGCTCGTTCCTACCCGGTGGGACGGCCTGGCTAAGAAGTAGCTGCGGGGTGCGGACCAACGAATCAGTCCGGATTACGAACTAACTCTGGAATACGAACTAAGTCCGGATTACGAACCAATTGCGAGCCTACGAACCGGTTCCGAACGGCGAACTATTGCGGATTGAATGCGAACTGATGTTCTCACTTCGCAGTTAGTCCGTAGTCCGCAGTTAGTCAGAAGTCCGCAATAATTCGTTGGCCCGTAATCCGCAGTTTTTGGTACAACGATTGCCTGTTCCGCGACGCAATCTTAACCGAGACAGCCATGTCCTCGTTCAGTACTTACCTGATCGGATTCATTGTGCTCATCATCGGGTTGGCGATCGCTGCGATTCTGGTCGGCGTTTCCCAGACCTGGGTGATCGTGGGATGCATTATTCTGATCGGAATCGCCATTGTAATGGCCACAACCCGAACGAAGACCAAAGATCCGCCAGGCCCCCCTGTGGCATGAAACGTGGCTGTTGACGGCTGAGCACGCCCGTAGTTAACGTGCGCGTCCAGAAAAAACCGGACGCGTCAACCAGACGCGTCCGTCCATAGTGTCTCTACCAAGGGGCTTATGCAGACTACGGGCGAAAGTAGATCCAAAGGATTCTTCCGTTCCTCCCCCTCCACCGCTTTCGACCAGTACCTCCAGGATATACAAAAGCTCCCCCTCATTACCGACGCCGAAGAAGAGAGGCGTCTGGCGAGGAGGGCCCAAGCTGGAGACGAAAAAGCTGCTGAGCGCCTGGTCACCGCAAACCTTCGATTCGTCATTTCCTACGTCAAAAAGTACCAGGGCCACGGACTCGACCTTGGTGAGCTCGTAGCGATTGGCAATGAAGGTCTCCTCAAAGCAGTCAGGAAGTTCGATCCGGATCAGGGCGTCAAGTTCATCTCGTATGCGGTGTGGTGGGTAAGACAGGCGGTACTGAAGGCCCTAGCAGAGCAGACACGGAGCGTGAGGATCCCGCTCAACCAGAATTCGCAGCTGATCAAGCTGGCCCGCGCTCAGACAGTTCTCTCCCAGGTTCTCAAGCGCGATCCCACAGACAACGAAATCGGCCGGCTCCTCGAGGAGACCCCCGACGCCGTTCGCTCAGCGAAGCAGATGTCGGCGACGGAAATCTCCCTCGACGCTCCAATCGATCGGTCCGACCGCGAGGCGTGCACCCTCGGTGAGCGCTTTGCCGGTGTCGATGGCGGCGAGATCGAAGACGTCACCGATTTCCACTTGATGCGGGAGTTCATCGACCGCGTCTTCCGGAAGTACCTCACCCCGCGTGAGCGCAAGATTCTTCACCTGTACTACGGTCTCGAGCAGGGATCAGACGCGATGACCCTCGAGAAGATCGGTGCATTGATGGGAGTTACGCGTGAACGGATCCGCCAGATCCGCGAGCGCGCGTTCGAGAAGCTGCGCGAGTCTCCCGATGGTTCAGCCCTGGCTGGATTCTGGAGTTAGGCTCGCCCAGCGATGATCTGAGACGCCGGTCCAAAAGACCGGCGTCTTTTTTGTATTAGATCGTCCCATGACTGCAATCAGACCTGCGCCAACCCAGGCCAAGCTCCAAGCCTTCCTCAACTCCGAATGCGGCAACGCCGATGGGGCGCGCGAAGCGCTGAACGAGGTCGGCTTCGAGCTGATCGAGGTCAAGCCCGCCCAGCTGAAAGAACGGATCAAGGCGGCGGTGGACAGCGGAGTGAAGCGCATTCTTGTCGCCGGTGGTGATGGGACGATTGCCACAGCGGCCGGGCTGGTCGCCGGGACCAAGACCGAGCTGGCAATTCTGCCGGGCGGAACACTCAATCACTTCGCCAAGGACCACAACATTCCAACCGATCTCGGCGAAGCGGCCGCGGTCGCCGGCGGTAAGGGGATCGTCCGGACCACCGACGTAGCGTACGTCAACGACAACGTCTTTCTCAACACCAGCTCGATGGGTGCCTACGTCACTTTCGTCCGGGATCGCGAACGCTTTGAAAAGCATGTGGGGTACACCATCGGCAGCGTCGCCGCATTCATTCGCACGCTTTCCGATCTGAGGACCTTCAGCGTCACACTGGAGGTTGAAGGCCAGAAGAAGACATACCGCACATCGCTGGTCTTTATCGGTGAAGCGGAACGCGAGCTCAAGATGCCGACAGTTGGAAATCGTGTCGAGAACGGTCGGCGCGGGCTGCACGTGATGATCGTCCGTGGCCGGAAGCGCGCGCGACTCTTCTCGATAGCGCTTGCCGGGATCGCCAAGGGCACGAAGGAAGCATCGCGCCTGCCCGAGTTCGACGACTTCCTCGTAGAGAGCTGCCGCATCGATCTCAATCGCCCGACTGCTACCATCGGACTCGACGGCGAGCTTAAGCGGATGTCGACTCCGCTTGATTACCGCATCGAGCGCGATGCCCTGAAGCTTGTTGTCGCTCCACCGGAGAAAGACGGCAGCTAAATTCAGACTGTGACCCAGCCGACCACGACGTCGCAGTCGTCCCTTTCGCCTGGCGCGTCGAGCATCGCCGCCGACCTGGCGGAGATAGTTGGCGAAAAACACGTCCTCAGCCGCCCGAGTGAGCTGCTCGTCTACAATTCAGACGGGCTGCCGGGCTACCGGCGTCAGCCCCGGCTCGCCGTCTTCCCGGGCACCCGCGACGAGGCGGTCGCGATCGTTCGATATCTTGCCGAACAACAACTACCGTTCGTTCCCCGTGGCGCCGGTACGGGTCTCTCCGGCGGCTCCCTCGCCGACGACATCGTCGTCGTCGGCCTGCACCGATTGAAGAAGATTCTCTCGCTGGACATCGAGAATCGGCGAGCGACCGTCGAGCCGGGCGTCGTCAATCTCCGGCTCAACAGGCACGTCGCGCCACACGGGTTGCTCTACGCGCCTGATCCATCGAGCGAGGCGGCGTGCACGATTGGCGGAAATGTCGCCGAGAACGCTGGCGGCCCGCACTGCCTCAAGTATGGCGTTACGCTCAATCATGTTCTGGCGCTGACCGTGATTCTCCCGAGCGGCGAGATCGTCGAGCTCGGAAGCAAAGTTGGCGAGCGGGATGGCTACGACTTGCGAGGCGCGTTCATCGGTTCCGAGGGATGTTTCGGTCTCGCACTCGATGTCACGGTCAAGCTCACGCCAAAGCCCCAGACGGTAAGGACACTCCTTGCCGACTTCATGTCGGTGGATCAGGCTGCGCACGTCACGTCGGCAATCATCGCGTCGGGTATCGTTCCGGCCGCACTCGAGTTCATGGATGGTCCAACCATTCGCGTAGTGGAAGACTCGATCTACGCGGCTGGATATCCGCGGGATGCTGAGGCGATCCTTCTCATCGAGCTCGATGGGCTCGAAGCCGGCGTCAACGCGGATCTCGAGACCGTGCGTCGAATTTGCGCCGAGGGCGGCGCGCGCAACGTGCGAGTCGCTCGCGACGACGCCGAGCGCCTCAAGCTCTGGCAAGGACGGAAGAAAGCGTTCGGCGCGATGGGCCGTCTGGCTCCCCATCTCATTGTCCAGGATGCGGTGATACCACGGACCAAGCTTCCCGAAATCCTCGCCACGATTCACGACATCAGCGAGAAGCACAATGTCATGGTGTGCAACGTCTTTCACGCCGGCGACGGGAATCTTCACCCCAACATCGCGTACAGCGCCGATGACGCGGCAGAGAGCGAGCGAGTCCATCGTGCGATGAAGGAGATTATGCAGGCTTGCGTCGACGCTGGTGGCAGTATCACCGGTGAGCACGGCGTTGGACTCGACAAGATCGGATACATGGAATCGATCTTCTCCGAGGAATCACTCAACGCGATGTGCAACCTGCGCGGAGTCTTCGACCCGGAACATCGATCGAATCCTGGCAAGGTGGTCCCGATTCACTCCTGCAAGGAATGGCACGGTTCGCGTGGAGTGCGCGCGGCGCAGGAGCGCGAAGCCTCACCGCTGGAAGCACAGCCTTCTCACCCCGTCGCCACGTGAGCACGGAGCGCGTCGTAACGGCGATTCGAGATTGCGCGCGCGCCGGCGCACCGCTGCGCGTTTCCGGTGGTGGCAGCTGGCTGGACGCCGGCCGACCCGTTGAAGCCGAGCGGCTGCTGCCGATGCGCGAGGACAGCGGCGTGGTGAGCTACGTACCGGGCGATCTCACACTCACCGTCCGGGCGGGCGCTACGCTCTCTGAGATCGACGCGATCACGCATGAGCACGACCAGTGGCTGCCGCTCGATCCTTACGGGTCGCCGGATGGTACCATCGGCGCAACGCTGTCGACTGCCTCTGCAGGTCCGCTCGCTTCGAGCTTCGGTCTCCCGCGCGATCTGGTGCTCGGGATCGAGTTTGTGACTGGCCGAGGCGAAGTCGTCCGCGCTGGCGGAAAAGTCGTGAAAAACGTAGCGGGCTTCGACCTCTCCAGGCTTCTCGTCGGCTCGTGGGGCACACTCGGCGTGATCACTGAAGTGACGTTGCGTCTTTACGCGCGCCCAGCCGTCGATCGAACGTTTGCGATCGAGCTGGCGGGAAACGAGGGTCAGATCACGGCGATCGTGCGCGCAATCGTCAGCTCACCGCTTGCTCCGTTTGCATTCGTACTGCTGAACAGGACAGCGGCCCGTGCTGTCGGTCTTGGTGACAAACCGATTGGCCTGATCCGCTTCGGCGGGAATGACGCCGCGGTCGGAGCGCAGATAGCTGCGCTATCCCAGGTATCGCAGCCGCGGGAAGCGGAAACTGAGATGTGGCTGAAAGTGCGACAGCTGGATGGTGAGGCGCATTCGACAATTCGCGTCTCGAGTCTGCCACGCCGGATCTCCGCAGTGGCTGGAAAGATTCTCACCGACGATGTTCCGTCACTGCGCACCTGCATAGACCCGCGACGGGGAGTGATCAGAGTGATCGCGGCAGCGGGCGAATCGGCGGGGACGCCGGAGTGGGCGCCCAACGTCCTTTTCAAGGACGAGGATCAGGATCATTCGAGCGAAGTGATCTTCGAAAAGCTTCCGGCCGATGTCTGGCCCCTTGTTTCGCCAACTGTTGTGAACGACGGCTTGTCGAGACGCGTTAAAGAAGCGTTCGACCCCTCTAACATCCTGAATCCCGGGATTCTGGGTCCGCTGAAGTCCGACGTGAATCCAGCGTCCGCGGTCCGCTGAATTGACGGCGACACCCCCGCCCCGCGCCCATCCCGACCCGCTGCCACCTGACGGGATGCCCGGGTGTGCGCTGCCCAACACTCCGCTCGCTGATGCGCTGCCCGGAATCAACGCCTGCGTGCATTGTGGGTTCTGTCTCCAGGCATGCCCGACATACCTGAACCTGGAAGATGAGAATGACAGCCCGCGCGGTCGGATCTTCCTGATGCGCTCGCTGCTAGAGGGCACGGTCAAGCCTGACGATGCGACGGTGCAGAAGCACATCGACCAATGCCTTGGCTGCCGCGCCTGTGAGCCAGTCTGTCCGAGCGGCGTTCCCTACGGACAGCTGCTCGAGGCAACACGGGCAACGCTGTACGAGTATCGCTCGACCCCATTCATCGCGCGGCTGATACTCTTCATCTTCGCGCGCGAATGGCTGCTTCGCCCGGCGATGTTCTTCTCGCGCTTCCTGGCGGCAACACCGATTCCCACCCTGTTGTCAGGACTCAAGGGCCGACTTGGCTTCGCGATGGCGATGCTGGCGTCGACCGGCCGCTCCATCGAGCGCGCTCGCTACTCGCCGGTCACACAGGGTGAGAACGGCAAGGTGGCGACGCTGCGCGGATGCGTGATGGAAGGATTGTTCGGCGCCACCAATCGCGCGACCGAGCGTGTGCTGGCGGTAAATGGCTACTCGCTCATTCGCGCGCGCGGCCAGAAATGTTGCGGTGCGCTGCACGCGCACGCTGGGCATCTCGATGACGCGCGTGATCTGGCGCGCGCAAACATCGCTGCGTTCGAGAAGTCCGGGGCCGATTTCGTTGCCGTCAACGCCGCGGGCTGTGGCGCCATGATGAAGGAATATGGGCACCTGTTGCAGGACGACCCAGCGTGGCACGAGCGCGCGGTGCGATTGGGCAAACGCGTGCGGGACATCAGTGAGCTTCTCGCGGCGGTTGGTCCACGACAGGGCGGTCCACTGCCGATTCGGGTGACATACGACGCGCCATGCCACCTGCTGCACGCGCAGCGCGTGAACGAGGCGCCACTCTCCGTGTTCGCCGCCATTCCCGGCATCGAGCTCGTTCCTTTGCACGATTCCGATCAGTGCTGCGGCAGCGCCGGCATCTACAATCTCATCGAGCCCGACACGTCCGATGCGGTGCTCGCTCCGAAACTGGCGAACATTCGCGCCACCAATGCAGCCTGGGTAGCAACGGGTAATCCAGGGTGCCTGATGCAGATCGGCGCCGGTTTGATCCAGGCCGAGATACCCGTGCGCTCAATTCACCCGGTCGATCTCCTCGACGCATCCTACGCCGCGTTCGGCCAGTAGCGCAGGTCAGTAGCACCGGCTTAATTGCAAGATGATGTCGGAATTGAATGAGTACTCTGCGCTGCACAACGGTGCTCTCTATTTCGACCGGACTGACCGGGCGCGGATGAGGATCTCCGGGCCAAAGGCCGCCGAGATCGTCACCGGAATGGTTACGAACGATGTGTCTTCGCTCACTCCGGGCGAAGGGCAGTACGCAGCCGCGCTCACCGCAAAGGGGAAAATCGTCGCCGACCTTCGCATCTTCGCGCTCGAAGAAGCGTTGCTGGTCGATACGTCTTCTGCGGCCGCGTTCGGGTGGAAGGAGATGGTTCGGAAGTACATCAATCCGCGTCTCGCCCCCTACCACGATGTGACGTCGGAGCTGGCGGACTACGGAGTGTTCGGCCGCTCAGCGCGCTCCGTCGTGTCGCGTGTGCTCGATATCGACGACAAGGATCTCGCCGCGCTCGCTCCGTACAGCCACCTCAGTCGGCCATTCGCAGATGGAAACGTGATTGTCGCGCGAGTTCCTGAAATCGATCTCGACGGCTTCGAGATTTTCGTTCCTGCATCCGCAGTCGGCGCGCTCAAGACGCGCTTCCATGCTGCCGGCGTTCCGCCCGGGACCAAAGAGACCTGGGAGATCGCGCGCATCGAGAGTGGTCGGCCGCAGTGGGGAGTTGATATCGATGATTCTACGCTGCCACAGGAAGCCAACTTCGACGAGCTGGGCGCGATCTCCTATACCAAGGGGTGCTACATCGGTCAGGAGACTGTCGCCCGCGTTCACTTTCGCGGTCACGTCAATCGGTTTTTGCGGCGGCTCCGATTTGTCACCCGCCCCGCGCCTCCGAAAGGCGCCGAGCTCGTGGACGATACAGGGAAAGTGATCGGCGAGATCAGGAGTGCCGCGCTCTCACCGCGATTCGGCGGCGTCGCTCTGGGAATGGTGCGACGCGAAGTTCCGCCGGGTACTACGCTGCAGGCGAGATGGGCGGAGGGCGAATGCAGCGTTCAGGTCGAACAAAACGAAAAAGGCGCCACTGTATAGTGGCGCCTTTTCGATTCGCCAGGTGACCGGCTTAGCGACGGGTGCTGCTCGGGGTCGTCGAGGCAGTGCTGCTCGCTGACGGCATCGCCATGCTGGTGTCCATCGCTGCCGGGGCCGGGGCCATTGCGGGAGCGGAGGTGTCGGCGGTTGCAGCCTCATCCTTCTTGGACGTGCAAGCAGCAAGTGCGAGAACAGCGGCGACAAGGGCCAGGCGCTTCATTTACGATCTCCTTGGAAGGCAAACGTGGAATTATTCGCCGGTCCGTGCACGCGGTCGCAGTGCCCGTTGTGGCGCGGGCGAAAGTTTATCTCATCCGGAATCGGTGTCAAGGGTAAGGGCGGCTAGTTCCCCTCTCGCACGCGGGCTAGATTAACAGCGAGATTCGGCATTTCAGTCGGAGAATCAGTTGTCGGTTTATCCAGAAACATTTGGCGCATTGAAGCGCTCTGCTTTCGGCTCACCTGAACGCCGACAGCAATCAGTTAAGGATGAGCTTCGCGCGAACCTCTTAACCCGCCTCGCCACCAGGAAACCCATTTTCCACGGCGTCGTTGGCTATGAAGAGACCGTGATGCCCCAGATCATCAACGCGCTTCTCAGCCGACACAATTTCATTCTGCTCGGACTGAGAGGTCAGGCGAAGTCGCGAATTCTGCGCGCGCTCACCACGCTGCTCGATCCCGCGCTTCCGATCATCGCCGGCAGTGAAATCAACGACGATCCTTTCGGACCAATCTCGAAGTACGGCCGGAATCTTCTCAACGAAGCCGGTGACGATACGCCCATCGCGTGGCTCGACCCGGACCAGCGCTACGTGGAAAAGCTCGCCACTCCCGACGTGACGGTCGCCGACATCATCGGAGATCTCGACCCGATCAAGGCCGCTCGGGGCGGACACGTTCTCGGAGACGAGCTCACGATGCACTACGGGATGCTGCCGCGGGCAAACCGCGGCATTTTCGCATTGAACGAATTGCCCGACCTCGCCGGCAAGGTGCAGGTCTCGCTCTTCAACATCATGCAGGAAGGCGACGTCCAGATCAAAGGCTATCCGGTGCGCCTGCCGCTCGATGTCATGCTCTGCTTCACAGCCAATCCGGAAGACTACACGGCGCGCGGCAAGATCATCACGCCGCTCAAGGATCGCATCGGCAGTGAGATCACAACTCACTACCCGGAGAGCGTCGACCTCGGAATGACGATCACCAATCAGGAAGCGTGGACCGCACGCGGTGCCGGCAAGGTGCGCGTTCCCGATTTCATCGCCGAAGTCATCGAGCGCGTCGCTTTCGAAGCGCGCGGCGACAAGCGCATCGACAAACGTTCCGGGGTCTCGCAGCGAATGCCGATCACGGTGCTGGAAAACGTCGTCTCCAACGCCGAGCGTCGCGCAATTCAGACTGGGGAGCGCGACATCGTTCCGCGCATCGCTGACATCTACGCCGCCCTTCCGGCGATTACGGGAAAGATCGAGCTGGAATACGAGGGTGAGCTGGTCGGCGGGCACACCATCGCCCGTGAGCTCATTCGCCGCGCTGCTGACGCGACCTACCAGGATCGCGCCGGCGGGATCAACACCGACGAAATCATCATGTGGTTCGATGTCGGCGGTGCATTGCAGGTGACCGACGACGTGCCCGTTGAAGCCGTCGTCGAAGGATTCGGCAGCGTTCCCGGATTGATGCAGGTAGTGAACACCGCGGGACTCTCGCCAATGGACGATCTCCCGGTCGTTGCAGCGGGATGCGAGCTCGTCCTCGAGTCGCTGGTCGCGCGCAAGAAGATCGCGCGCTCCGATACCGGCACCTACGGCCGGGCAGTAGAAGAGAAGCGCCGCCGTCCATATCAGGACTAGGCTTTGGCGATCCTCACCGTCTCGCGGCTATATGGGTCGGGAGGCTCGGAAGTCGCCGCCATTGTTGCAAAGACTCTCCGCTGGTCCCTGCTCGATAACGACGTCGTCGACGCCGTAGCGGCGCGAATGGGATTGAGCGCCGCCGAAGTGCAGGCGCGAGAGGAACGTGTTCCCTCTCTGGTAGAGCGACTCACATCGGCGATGGCTATGGGCTCCCAGGAATGGGTCTCGCCGATGGCGTCTGCAAAGCGCCCTACCGACGAGCAGCTTATCGAAGTCACTCATCGCGTCGTCATGGAAGCGATCGCGAATGGCCCCGTCGTCCTCGTCGGGCGTGGCACTCAGGAAATGCTTGCCGAGCGGGAAGACACGTTGCACGTGTTCTGTTACGCGCCGCGCAAAGCGCTGATTGCCCGAACCATGCAGCGTGAAGGTGTCGGGGCCGATGAAGCGGCGCGGCTCGTCGACGATACCAACAAGCAGCGGGATCAGTGGGTGCGGCTGCACTGGGAGCGCGAGCGGCGCGCCCACGAGAACTTTGATTTGAGCGTCAACACGGAGCGACTCGGCATTCAGGGCGCCGCCGATCTGATTGTGATTGCCGCCAAAAAGCGATTCAGTTTGGCCTAGGGTCATAAAGCGATTACCGCGCGGAGGAAACCATGACCGTCGCCACCAGGACTGAAGCCAACGTCGAGCAAGCGGTTCCATTCTTTGGCGTGCACGACATCGAAAAATCGCTGCGCTTTTACACCGAGGGGTTGGGATTCAGAAAAACCATCGGCTGGTCACCCGAGGGAACGCTCAGATGGTGCTGGCTCGAGCTCGACAAGGTCGCGGTGATGCTTCAGCAATTCTGGAAATCCGACCATTTCACTCCGCCTACCGGAAAGCTTGGTCTCGGCATGTCGATCTGCTTCACGTGCAAGGATGCGATCGCGCTCTATAAGGAATTCAAGTCGCGCGGGATCAACGCAAAAAAGCCATTTGTCGGCAACGGCATGTGGGTGACGCAGGTGACTGATCCTGACGGATACGAGCTGTACTTCGAGAGTCCGACCGACGCTGCCGAAGAATCAGAGTTCTCCGAAGACGCGTGATCTGACGAACGGATCGCACCGCTGGTTGCTGATGTGGGCGGTTACTGCTCCGAAGCAATGAGGCGAGCCGACCGGGCGCGATGGTGTTCATCGCCTTCGAGGAGTGGCGCCAGTTCGCGCCTGCACCAGCGCTGGGCAGCGATGATGGCCGTCGGATCCTTCGATGCTCCGGCGTGCTGAATGAGAGCTGTTGCCGCCTCGATGCGCGCAATCGCGTAAGAGAACGCGCGAGCGCCAACCTGCTGGAACGCCTCACCGCCTGACGCCGCGCGCGCGGCATACGGTTCGATTGACTCCAACGATGTGGAAACGCGCTTGGCGGCGGTCTCCAGAACCGGCTCTGTCACCGTCGCCAGCCGACTCGCCACATCCCCGCTCCATGCGGAGAGTGCGTTGCTGCGCCCCATCGCTCTCAGTGTGTCGAGACTGAGCACGTTGGTCGTACCTTCCCAGATCGACAACACCTGAGCATCGCGCAGCAGGCGTGGAATCCCGGTGTCCTCCACGTAGCCGGCGCCGCCGAATGATTCGAGCGCTTCGCTGGCCACTTCAACCGCTCGCTTCGCCGTGTACAGCTTCGCAACTGGAATGAGGAATCGGAGAATCTGAAGCTCGGCCTCGGTTGCCTCACCACATTCCTCTTTTCCCAGCAGCTCCACGACGCGGAACGCGAGCATGAATGCGGCTCGGGTCTCCAACGCCATTTCGGCAAGAGTCTCGACGTGCAACGGATGCTCGATCAGCTGCTTGCCGAACGCGCTGCGCCGCCGCGCGTAGTCAGTCGCCAACGTGACCGCGCGTTGCATTCCGGAGACCGCCGCGACGGCGTTGTACACGCGGGTAATGTTGAAGAGCGTGGCGATCTTGCGTATCCCATCGCCGGCGCCGCCGACGAGATGCGCAGGCGTCCCCTCGAGCGTGAGCTCGGCGGTCGGAAGCGCGCGAGTGCCGAGCTTGTCCTTCAGGCGTTCGACCCGAATGTTGCGCAGATTGCCATCGTCGTCGCGCAGCTTGATCAGAAATACGCTCAGGCCTGCCCCACCCGGCGGAGATCCTTCGATACGGGCCAGAGTCATCGCCACCTGCGACGTGGTCGCGGAAGTGAACCATTTCGCTCCGTGAAGCCGGTAGTCGTTACCCGATTCGCAGCGCGCGACTGTAGTGGTCGCGCCGACATCGGATCCACCGGTTCGTTCCGTCATCCACTGCCCGGACGTCCAGAACTCGTTCGGATCGCGCGACGTCAGATGCCGGAATACTTCTCGAGTGCTTTCATCGCCATTGACCTCGAGAAACCTGGCGGCACCGTCCGTCATTGCCAGCGGACAGCTGTAGAGCGCCGAGGATGGCGCGAAAAGATAAAGCCGCGCGAACTGGTCGATCCGCGAATAAGAGCCATTCTTTCTTTCATACGCGGTCGCGACGATTCCTTCAGTAGCAGAGACCCTGTCCAGCTCCCGCCACGCATCACTCGTCTCGATTCGATCGACGCGCCGGCCCCAGGCATCGAACGGCACGTGCCGCGGAGGGGCCGCTTCGGCCGCTTCTCCCAGCTTCAGGATGTCTGTCGCCGCCCGATTGCCGAGCCGGCGCCAATCCGGCTCCAGCCCCGTGTGCACGTCTTGTGGCAGGCGCCAACGAAGGTACGATCGCAGCACGGCATCGTCGTCGTACTGATTGCCAAGCTTCGGTGGGTGCTGCGTGAAATCGGTCATGGCGATCTTAAGTTATTGGTTATGCGCGTTGCGGCGATATACGACATTCATGGTAACCTCCCCGCCCTCGAGGCTGTGCTGGCCGACATCGAGCATGAAGGAGTCGATCAGATAGTGGTCGGCGGCGATGTCGTGCCTGGTCCGATGCCGCGTGAAACGATCGGCCGGTTGCTGAGCGTAGAGATTCCCAAGCTCTTCATCACCGGCAACGGAGACCGGGAGATTGTCGCCAGGATGCGAGGGATCGAAACCGGCACCGTTCCGGAAAGATTTCGCCAGGTCATGACCTGGGTCGCCGAGCAGCTCGGCCCCGCCGAAGAGAATTTACTGGCGGGCTGGCCGAAGACGGTTAGTGTGCGGGTCGACGAGCTCGGCGACGTCCTCTTCTGTCACGCGACCCAGCGCAACGATGTCGAAATCTTCACCAGGCAGACCGCGGAAGAGAAACTCCGGCCGATCTTCGACGCAGTCGAGGAACGTGTCGTAGTCTGCGGTCACACGCACATGCAGTTCGATCGCCTTGTCGGCCAAAAGCGCATCGTCAATGCCGGCAGCGTCGGCCTTCCTTTCGGCAAGCCCGGAGCCTACTGGTTGCTGCTGGGGCCGGAAGTCGAGCTGCGCCGAACTCTCTACGATTTCACCGCCGCTGGTGAGCGCATTCGGGCGACCAGTTATCCCGAGCGCGAGACGATCGCAGCGCGGGACATTCCGCATCCCGCGTCGGAGGAAGAAATGCTGGAGCGTTTCGGAAAGGCGGAGCTGCGTTGAACAGCACGACACCATCTGGTCGCGTTACGTCATCGGTCCCACGCTTCGGACGGGCTTTTGTCTACAGGATTCTGGATCGAACCATTGCGTCGATGGAGGTCATTTTCGGCGTCGGCACTCTCATTGGAATTCTGACGGCCGTTTCCACACAGCCGACGGAGTTGCGAACTGTCGAGACGTGGCTGAGCATACCCGTATTGATTCTGACGGTAATCGCTGGAGTTCTCCTGTGGCGCGGGACGCGTGCCGGCTTCGCACTCTCGCTGGGACTGCAGCTCTTTCAGATCTTCCCGTTGATTGTCCATCAGACAGCGGTTCGTTACGTCGCGGGTTTTCACTGGACACCGAGATTCGGCGGACCGCGCATCTGGAAGCCGTGGGGACTCGAGGGGACATTTCTCTTTCGTCACGATTCTGCATTCCCAGCGACGCTGGTCGGAGTGAATGTCGTCGCGCTGGTCGTCGCAGTCTATCTGGTCGCTCGCCTTCGCAGAGAGTCTCCACCCGCATCTGGTGACGAACCTGCGCGCACCTCGCACCTGCAGTTGTAGTTTCCGCCCAAGGCGTAGCGGCGCTTCACTGTGGATTCGTGGCCCACACCGTCGTCTCGGTCACGAATCCACGGTCCTCCATCTCCAGCATATCCGCGATCAGCTCGCCGATGTCCGGCGCGTGGAGCTTGGTCGGATTGTCCGGACGCTCCCGTTTTGGCTCGGTGGCGCCAAAGTCTGTCAGAACTTCGCTGGGATTCACCTGCATCACCCTGATGTTGTGCCGGCGAAGCTCCGCCCTCCAGCACTCGGTCATCCCATGTAAAGCGAATTTGCTGGCGCAGTACGCGGTTCCATTCTCGAATCCGCGCTGTCCTGCAGTCGACGAGATGTTGATGATGTTTCCGTAGTTCAGACCGACAAAATGCTTCGCCGATTCGCGCGCGACCATCATCGCGCCGAGCACATTCGTCCTCCACACCCGAAAGAACTCGTCGCTTGAAAGCTCGATCAGCGGACCGAACGAGCCGAAGCCGGCGTTGTTCACCAGCACGTTGTAGTCGCTGAACTCCTTGGTTACCGCTTCGACGAGGCGCACCACTTCGTCTTCCTTGCTGACATCCGCGACGATCGGCACCGCACCCAACTGCTGGGCGGCGGCCTCGAGCTCATCCTTGTGCCGGGCGCAAATCGCGACACGGGCGCCCCGCTCGCGAAGCACCCGTGCGGTCTCGAATCCGATGCCGCAGCTCGCGCCGGTCACCAGCACCGCGGCGTTCTTCAGGTCCATTGTTTCTCCTTAGCGCCAATTGCTTCGCGCACCAGTCCACCGAAATCAGCGATGTCTTCCTCTGTCGTATCGAAGGAAGTGATCAGTCTCACCTCGCTCGTCTTCTCGTTCCAGACGTGGAACGGCCACCGCGCCTGAAGCCTGGGAATTATCGCCGACGGCATGATCGCAAATACCTCGTTCGCCTGAACCTGCTGGGTGAGTGTGATACCGGGCACACCGGCCAGCTGCTCCGCCAGCAGCTGCGCCATCCGGTTTGAGTGGGTCGCGTTCCGCTTCCAGAGATCGTTTGTAAGGAGCGCATTGAACTGGGCAGCGATGAATCTCATCTTCGACGACAGCTGCATTCCCTGCATGCGCTTGAACTCGAAATCGTCGGCCAGCACCTGCTTGAAGAACACCACCGCCTCGCCGGCGACCAGACCGTTCTTCGTCCCGCCAAACGACATCGCGTCGACACCCGCGCCACTCGTGATCGCTCTCAGCGATACGTCGAGCGATGCCGCGGCGTTGAAGATTCGCGCCCCATCCATGTGCAGCAGCAGAGAATGCGTGTGCGCGAAATCCGCAATCGCGCGGATCTCCTGCGGCGTATAGACAGTTCCGTACTCGGTGGCCTGCGTGATCGAGATCGCCCGCGGCTGGGCGTGGTGCTCGTTACCGATGTAGCGGAGATGCTCGCGAATACCGGAGACCGTGATCTTTCCCTGCGGCGAAGGCACCGTGACCAGCTTGCAGCCGATATGCTTTTCGGCCGCCGCGCATTCCGACGTGTATACGTGGGCCGTCTCGGCGCAGATCACTGCCTGGTGGGATTGCACCATGCTGTTCAGGCAAAGCACGTTCGCGGCCGTTCCGCTGAAGACAAGGAAGACCTCGGCATCCTCGCCTACCAGCGCGCGAATGCGCTCTTCCGCTTCGTGGGTGTAGGGATCGTTGCCGTAGGAGGGAACGTGGCCGACGTTGGCCGCCGCCATCGCCGCGAGGACATCGGGGTGGACTCCGGCCCAATTGTCACTCGCAAAAGCACGTCCGGGATCGTTCTGTCGCGGCATCAGCCAAGGATAACAGCGGGAGGCGGGAGGCGGGAGGCGGGAGGCGGGAGGTGAAACGCAGGATCGGACTGCGTGTTTCGGACCAACTAATCATTTCGAGTTGCTGACTAATTGAGAACTGCGGACTAACTACGAATTCCGAACCAGCTTTGCGATGGGGTGAGGCTGGCTACTGCATGGTTCGCATTCCGTACTTAGTTCGGATTCCGTACTTAGTTAGCAGTTCGAAATGATTAGTTGGTCCGAAACACGCAGTCCGCTTCCCGCTAATGAAAATCCCTGGATGCGTGAACCAGCTCCTTTACCCGCAATTCGCTGAACTTCTTGCCGATGACGTTCCGCACTCCGTCGTCGCGCTCGAACTTCCCTTCCACCATCACGAAGGTCGAGAACCTCACCACCTCTGAATACTCCTCGACCAGCTTCTTGGAGACGATGACGTTGATGAAGCCGAACTCATCTTCCATCAACAGGAAGACGGTTCCCTTCGCGCTCTGTGGCTGCTGACGAATGGTCACCAGGCCGGCGGTCGTGATCCACTCGCCGCCTTTGAGCTTCAAGAGCTCGTTCGAGTCGAGCACACCGGCAGTGCGCAGCTTCTGCCGCAGATGCTCCATCGGATGGCCACTGACGCTGATCCCCACCGAGAAATAGTCGAGGAAGATCAGCTCGTCGCGCGAGAGAGGACGCGGTTCGTACGGTACGTGACGCGCCGGTGCCAGCGGCAGCGTGTCGCCCACAGATCGCATCGCCACCCACGCCGCGCGGCGTCGATCGGGCTCCCAGCACCCGAAGGCGCCGGCGCGCGCCAGCTGGAGCGCGTCGGTTCGCTTCAGCTTCGCCCGCTGGATGACATCGTCGATCGACGAGAATCGATCCCATCCTCTCGCCGTCTTGAGAGCTTCGAGAGACTTCTCGCCGAGCCCGCGGATATGCCGCCACCCAATGCGAAGCGCCGGACGATCCGGATTGTCGATGGGCTCGGTGGTGCACTCCCAGTCTCCATCGCGCATGCACGGCGGCAGCACCTTGAGCCCGTGACGACGCGCGTCGTGAATGAGAGTCGATGGCGGATAGAATCCCATCGGGTAGGAGTTGAGCAATCCGGCGTAAAACTCGGCCGTGTAGTGCGCCTTGAGATATCCGGTGGCGTACGCGATCAGCGCGAAGCTCCAGGCATGCGATTCGGGAAATCCATAGTTGGCGAAGCTCTTTAGATCGTCGGCGATCTTCGTCGCCACATCTTCGGTGACGCCGCGCTCCATCATTCGTTGACGCAGCTGCTCGAGCACGCGATGCAGCTTCTCCACCTTCCGGATGTGTCCCATCGTGCGACGCAGCTCGTCGGCCTGAGCCGCCGAGTAGCCACCGAGCTTCATGGCGATCGCCATCGCCTGCTCCTGGAAGATCGGAATCCCCTGCGTGCGCTTGAGGATCGGCTCCAGATCGGGATGCGGGTAAGTCACCGGCTCCAGCCCGCGCCGCCGCGCAGTATATGGATGGACGAAGTTCGCCTGGATCGGGCCCGGTCGAATCAGCGCCACCTGCACCACGATGTCGTATAACCGATCCGGCTTCGTATGCAGCACCGACGCGATCTGCGCGCGGCTCTCGATCTGGAAGGTTCCGATCGTCTCGCCCGTCGCGATGAGATTGTAGGTCGCCTCATCATCCGGCGGCAGCTTGTACATCTCCGGCCGGGTGCCGGTGCGCACCTCGATCATGTCGAAGGCGCGTCTCACCAGCGACAGCGCGCCAAGTCCTAGGAAATCGAACTTGGGAATTCCAACGGCGTCCAGATCGTCCTTGTCGAACTGAATGATCGTGCGACCCATTGTCGTGTGCTCGACTGGCAGATAGTCGCCGAGCAAAGCGCAGGAGAGCACGAATCCGCCGACGTGGGTCGATCGCAGACGTGGCACTCCCTCGAACGCCGCCATCGCCGCCAGCGTCGCCCGTCCGCGTGGAGTACCAAAATCGATTCCCAGCTTCGGCGCCAGCTCCTCGCCGACGTACTTCGCGCCCTCGGCGGGATCACTCCAGTGGATTCGCTTGGAGATGTTGTTCGCCATCTCCACTGGGTAGCCAAAGGCGCGCATTGAATCGCGAATCGCGTTCGGCCCGCGGTACATCTGGATGATGCAGGTGATCGCCGCCTGCGCGCGATTGTATTTCTCGTAGACGTAATCGAGGACTTCCTCGCGCCGGTCGTGCTCGATGTCGACGTCGATGTCGGGCGCCTCGGTCTGTCCATCGACGCGGATCTCGGAGAGAAATCGCTCGAACAGCAAGCCATGGCGAACGGGGTCGACCGCGGTGATGGCGAGACAGTACGCCACAGCCGAATTCGCCGCGCTGCCGCGTCCCTGACAGAGGATTCCCTTCGACTTGGCGAAATGCACCGCGTCCCACATTACGAGGAAGAAGCCTGCGAAACCCAGATTGCCGATAACTCGCAGCTCGTGATTCAGCTGGTCGGTTTGCTTTTCATCAACCTCGCCCCATCTCTCACGGGCACCCTCGAAAACTTTCTCGCGCAGAAACGTGTCGTCGTTGAAGCCGGCTGGTACCGGGAACTTCGGCAGCGGCGGTCGCACCCACGACAGATTGAAATCGCACTGCTCCGCGATGCGCTCGCTCTCGATCAGCCCTGCTTCTCTTCCCTTCCAGCGCTCCGCCATCTCCTCCGGAGAAGCGAGCCGCCACTCACCGTTCGGGTGCAGCAGTCCGCGCGAGCACGCTTCGTCGATGGTGATGTCGTAACGAAGCGCGGTGAGAACATCGTGGACGAGCCGGCTCTCGTTGTCGATGTAGCGCGGCTCCTGGCAGATCACCCACGGCACCCGATGACGCTCGGCCAGCTCGATCAGCGCCGATGCCAGAGCGGACTCGTTGCCGCTGGTGTGATGCAGCTGAACTTCGACGGCGAGCCTGTCGCCAAAGACTTCCCGCCACTGGCAGAGCGTCCGCTCCGCTCCCCTGAAATCATTGTTGCGAAGACAGGTTGCGACCGGCCCTGATGCCGGACCGGTCAGCACCTGAATCCCTTCGCTTCGCTCCGCTACCTGGTGCCAGGAGATGCGCGGCCGTCCCCGCGTCTGCTTCCCATCTCCCTTTTTCCATGTCGACAGCTCGCCGACGCGAGATCGCGTGACGAGGGCGGCGACGTTATTGAATCCCTGTTTGCTTCTTGCCAGAAAAGCGACCGGGCATCCGTCGACGTTGAGCTCGGCGCCTACTATCGGCTTGATGTTCTGGCGGCGTGCCTCGAGTCCGAAGCGAACGATTCCACCCAGATCGGCGGTATCAGTGATGCCGATGGCGCTGTAGCCGAGTGCTGCCGCGCGAACGGCCAGAGCTTCTGGTGAGGTGCCGCCGTCGCCGAAGGAAAAAGCGGTATGGGCCCTGAGCTCGACGAATCCCATGCCTCAGTTTATGCCCGAAGATATCCCGAAGCAAGGGCGAGTTCAACAAAGAACCCACAGCAGCCGTTAAGTGACTAAAATTCAACGTCCTACAAACAGAGTCCCCACCAGATAATGGCAACGAAAGTCCCTCCAGTCAGTTCTGACCGGAACAGCTACGCGGCGCCGGCAGCTAAGGCGAGCAGGGCCGCTTCGAACGGAAACGGGTACCAGCCGTCATACATTCCGGCGGCGATCGCCTCGCTGCTCGTCTTCATTCTCTATCTGATCACGCTGGCGCCATCGGTGGCGATGTGGGACACCGGCGAGTACATGGCCGCGGTGAAGACCCTCGGAATTCCGCACCCGCCCGGGAACCCGTTTTTCGTCATACTCGGTCACGCCTTCGCGTCGCTGCCGATTCCGGTTTCGTACGCGGCGAAGATCAACATCATGGCGGCGCTGGCGAGCGCCATCTCGGCCGGATTCTGGTTCCTGATCACTGAGCGAATCGTCGCCAGGTGGATCGAAGACCGCCTGCAGCGCCTCGTCGTGGCGGGCCTCGCCACCTTGATTGGCGCGACAGCATTTACGGTGTGGAATCAGTCGGTCGTGAACGAGAAGGTCTACACGATCTCACTTCTCTTCTTCACGATCGTTTCGTGGATCGTCATCGAGTGGATCGAGGAGCCCGACACCCGCCGCGCCGATCGCCTCATCATCCTCGTTTGCTTCCTGCTCGGCCTCGGCTACTCGAACCATCCCGCAGGCTTTCTTCCGCTTCCAGCAGCTGGTCTGGCGCTGCTGACGACTCGCTGGCGCACGCTTCTGCGCTGGAAGCTGGTTCTCGCCGGAATCGGCGCGCTGATACTTGGCCTGACGCCATTCATCTTCGAGCCCGTCCGCGCGGCCTATTTCCCGCCGATCAACGAAGGCGCGCCTACCGCGTGCGAGACGAAGATCGCGGCCAGCTGCACCTTCACTGACCTCACCCAGAAGCGGCTGATGGACAACATCAACCGCGTTCAGTACGGAGAAAAAGTCGAGCGCGGCGCGCCGTATTCCGCGCAAGTCGGAATGTGGTGGCTCTACTTCAAGTGGCAGTGGATCCGCGACTCGTTCCAGACGATGCCGGGGCTGCAGTACATCGTGGCGTTCCTGTTCCTCGGTCTTGGATTGCTGGGCGGATACATCCACTTCCAGCGAGACCGAAAAACCTTCTGGTATTTCGGTCCGCTCATGTTCACGATGACGCTCGCCCTCATCTACTACCTGAACTTCAAGTACGGCTGGTCACAGGATCCAGATCTTGGCAGCTCCGTAGCGCGTGAAGTTCGCGATCGAGACTACTTCTATATCTGGAGCTACTCTGCCTGGGGTGTGTGGGCGGCGATCGGGCTCGGCTTTCTCTGGGAGCAGCTGGCGCTCGCAGTCGGCGGGCCGGCGAGCTCTGAAGAGCGACCGGCTATAAAGACTCAACACGTGGTTTCTACCTGGCCGTCGAGGCGCGGGCTCATGATCGCTGCGCCGCTCCTGCTGATAGCGCTGATTCCGCTCGTCTCCAACTGGAAGTTCGCGTCGCGCGCCGGCCACTACTTCACGCAGCAGTGGGCCCACGACTACCTGAACTCGCTCGAGCCCTACGCGATCGTGGTCACCAACGGCGACAACGACACCTTCCCTCTGTGGTACGCGCAGGAAGTAGAGGGAGTCAGGCGTGATGTCACAGTCGCAGTCACCACTTATCTGGATACTGACTGGTTCGTGCGGCAGATGATTCGTCGTCCCATCGAGACCTACGATGCGGCCAAAGGTCCTGCCATCTATCGCGACAAGCAGTGGAAGAAACCGTCGGGTCCGCCACTCAAGATGACGTTCGCCGATGCAGACGCAATTCCGGAGTACATCCAGATCAATCAGCCGCAGGTCTTCAGACAGGGCAACATCGTCCTCAACATCCCGCCTGGATATCTGGTGCGTGACGAGCTCGTGCTGCTGCGCATGATCAAGGATGCTTTGCCGGAGCGCCCGATTTACCTGTCGACTGGCGGCGGTGGCCAGACGCTCGGCCAGCTCCTTCAGCCGTATCTGCTATCGCAGGGCTTCGTGCAAAAAATCGTAGACAATCCAATCCCTGACACTGCCGACACACCGCACATACTCGGCTTGCGGGTGGATCTGCCGCGTACCAAGGCACTGTGGGACACTGTCTACCACGCGCCGGAAGCGCTCATGAAAGAGGGCAACTGGGTGGATCGCGCATCGTTTGGCATCGCGTACACCTACGCTTTCACCGGAGCGGTGCTGAACGAAGCGTTGAAGGCGCGAGGAGACGTGAAGGGCGCCGAGACAGTCATGAACCGGGTGCGCGGTATCGTAAAAGCAGCACGCATCTCGAACTTCCCGGGAGCATAGCCCCTTCGGCCGTCGCTAGTTCGGCGGTCCGAAGCGGTTCCACACATCGAGCATGCGATTCCTGGCTGCCGCGGCATCGTCCGGCAGCAGGAATCGCTGCGTGATGAGCAGAGCGATCGCCTGATCGACGCGGCGCTGGAACTCACGCCGGTTTCCGTAGAGTGATTGGATGCTTGGACGCGGGTCGCCACTCGCGCGCCGCTCTGCTTCTGTGCGCGGCAGTGGGATGAAGGTGCCACGGAAGCTCACCAGCTGGTCGGCACCGCCTGCCATTCCCGTGCGCAGCTGCCACGGGTAGTACGTCGCGAGAGGAGCAAGTATCTCGACGCTCCTGATTCCGCCGAGGTCATTGCCGATCGAATCCACGCGCGACACGAACACCGGATAGGGCGCGCCGAGGGTCGGCGGATCGCGATCGATGATACCCTGACTCCAGCGCGAACCGAAATCCATTCGGTACGGCTGATGTGGTTTTCGCGCGACGGGAAGATTCGAAATGCCGGGGAATCTTACATCTGCCGGCCGCACCAGTGTTCGCGTAGCGAGTGTTGGATAGGTAGATGGCGGCGGCTCTTTCTGTTGCACGACCCAGTCGATCAGCGATGACATCAGCGCCCGCAGTGCGAGTCGCTGGTCGAGGGGATTTCCACGATAGGCATTGGTGCCGGCAACTTTTACGGAATCGGGAAGCGGCCAGACGGACGGACTCGAATGCTGCGCCGAAGAGATGACGTATCGCCTCTCAATCGGGAGAAACCCGACGTCACGCTCTCCGTCAGGAGTAGTGTGCGTCAGAGAGGCAGCGCGTCCCCAGTACTCGTAGCCACCATCGACGTAGAAGACTTTCGTTTTGCTGGAGCCGCGGAGATCATCGCGCAGGCCTGCGCGGGGACCGTTCGCGGGATCCGTGGTGCGGACGCTGGTGAATGGAAAGACGTCTGTCGGATAAAAGAATGT
>Ga0207706_10000880_pt1 | contig 30836 bp, 31 predicted proteins | sample KBSC53metaG_FD_184318 | JGI IMG/M metagenome (GOLD analysis project Ga0207706, IMG submission 184318) | Corn rhizosphere microbial communities from Kellogg Biological Station, Michigan, USA - KBS C5-3 metaG (SPAdes) (version 2) | ecosystem: Host-associated > Plants > Roots > Rhizosphere > Soil ... | reverse complement strand
CCGGGCGGGAAGGAGAAATTTCAGAAGCAACCGCGACTGCAAAAGCGGCGGGCGAGGGCGCCCGCCCCACATGCTCCACGCATCCCCGGTTTGCCCGCCTGCTCCCGCTCATTTATACTTCTCATTCGCTTCAAAAGAGACCCAGTTCATCAGGAGCAGCGATTTTTCATGCCCAAGCGCACATTCCAGCCCAACCGTCGTCACCGCTCGAAGACGCACGGATTTCTTACGCGGATGAAGACCAAGGCCGGCCGCGCGGTAATTTCGCGGCGGCGCGCCAAGGGCCGCAAGCGGGTGTCAGTGAAACCCGGCTTCCGTGAGTAGTGTTTCCCCTTTTCCGGAATTCGCGGAAGATTCGCAATCTGGGTTGAGGCGTGCTGTGAACGCACTCGCGGCCAATGGCAGCGGCGACCGGCCGGGACCAGGCGGAAGCACTTTCCCGCGCAGCGTGCGCTTGCTCCGGCACGCGGATTTCGAGCGCGTGTACAAGCAGGGTCGCCGGCATTTTGCCGCCCACATGACCGTGTTCTACCTGCCGCGCCGCGAAAGTGAAGGTGGAGTGCGGGTCGGGTTCACGGTGGGCAAGGTGCTGGGCGGCGCGGTAGTGCGTAATCGCATGAAGCGGCGCCTGCGGGAAGCGGTTCGATTGCATGGCATGATTCCAGCCGCAATGGATGTCGTGATCAATCCCAAGAAGTCGCTCCTGACCGCAGAGTTTGAGGACGTGCAGCGCGAAATTCGGCGGGCGTTCGGCGTGATCGAAAAGTCAGCGGGAAAACCATGAACCTGAGCGGCAGAAGCTTCGTACTCTTTTTCTTACGCGGATACAAGTGGGCGCTCTCGCCGCTCCTGCCCCCGGCCTGCCGGTACGTGCCCAGCTGCTCCGAGTACGCCATGGAAGCGGTGGATCGCTATGGCGTGTGGCGCGGCGGCCTGAAGGCGCTGTGGCGTGTGCTGCGCTGTCATCCTTTTGTGCAGGGCGGTTACGATCCGGTGGTGAGACTGAACAAATACAACGTAACCCAGAGTGCGGCGCCGCCCGCCAGTCGCGCGGTCACTGAGTAGCGAATTTGCCTGACTTCAACAATCCTCAACAAGATCCCGGCATGGAGCGCCGGCTGCTGCTGGTGTTCGCGCTCACCTTCCTGGTCATTATTCTGTTTCAACCCTTGCTTAAGAAGTACATGCCGCAGACCTCCATGCCTGCGCCCGAAACGCCGGCGGCCCAGTCGTCGTCACAGCCGGCTGCTCAGCCGGCGGCTCCAGTGTCCGCGGCGGCGCAGGTCCCGCTTCCCGCCAAGGGTGTCACCAAGCAGGCCGCGGCTGAAGCAGAAACGGTCATCGAAAACGATCTTTACCGCGTTACCTTCAGCAACCGCGGCGGCCTGGTCAAATCCTGGATACTCAAGACCTACTTCGACGAGCACGGCCAGCCGCTCGAGTTGGTCAGCAAGGCGGCGGAGAAGTACGGATATCCGCTGTCGCTGTGGACTTACGACGAGGCCCAGCGCAATAAATTGAACTCAGCGCTTTACGTCGCCTCCCAATCAGGGAACGTGAAGGCCCCCGCCGAACTCACCTTCGAATACGCCGATCAGGATGTCGCAGTTCGCAAGACCTTCAGCTTCGATCACACTTACGTGGTACGTGTCGAAGCCTCGGTGGATGCAAAGGGCAGCCAGGTCACGGCCTTCCCCATGTGGCCGGCCGGATTCGGCGATCAGTCGAGCCCGTCTTCGTATGCCGGCAGCCGCATCGAGCACCAGTACAACGACAAGACCGAGCGCCTCGACATTAAGAAGATCAGTGGCGGCGCGACCTTGCCGGGTCCGTTCAACTGGGCCGGGGTTGTGGACCAGTATTTCGCCGCGGTGTTTCTGCCCGAGGACGTCCCGAACGCGGCCATGGTCACGCTGCGGCATCAGGTGGACGTGCCCAAGAATGCGAAGAATCCCAATCCCCAGGAGACGATCAAGGAAGACGTTCTGGGAGTTGGCGTGGGCAATCTTCGCGGGCCCAGCGTCGAACGCCTCTACGTAGGACCAAAATCCCTCGGTGTTCTTGAGTCCGTCTCCGTGCCGACGCTGACCGGCGCGCCGCCGGACTTGCGTGCCCTGATCAACTTCGGTTTCTTTGGAGTGATCGCGCGTCCGTTGTTCCTGTGGCTCAAGTGGACTTACGGATGGGTCCAGAACTGGGGATGGGCCATCGTTATCCAAACCTTGATCATCAATCTCGCCCTGCTGCCCTTGCGCGTCTCCAGCATGAAATCGGCGCTCAAGATGCAGAAGGTGGCACCGCAGATCAAGGCCATCCAGGAAAAGTACAAGAAGTACAGCATGCGCGATCCGCGCAAGCAGGAGATGAACCAGGAGGTCTCCGCGCTGTACAAAGCGGAGGGTGTAAATCCGGTGGGCGGATGCCTGCCCATGGTCATTCAGATGCCGTTCCTTTTTGCTTATTACAGCATGCTGGGCGCGGCCCTGGACTTGCGGCAGGCGCACTGGCTCTGGATCCACGATCTCTCTTCGCCCGACCCGTGGCATCTGTTGCCCATTGGAATTATCATCACCATGCTGCTGACGCAACGCATGACGCCGCAGCCGGGCATGGACCCGTCGCAGCAAAAGATGATGACTTTCATGATGCCGCTGATGCTGGGCGTGATCAGCTGGAACCTGGCCGCCGGGTTGTGCCTGTACTGGTCCGAGGGCAACCTGATTGCAATCGCCCAGCAGGCGGTGATGAACCGTACCAGCCTGGGCCGCGAAATGCGTGAGATCGCGCTGAAGCGGGCGAGGAAGAAAGAGAAATAGCTGTTAGCCGTCAGCTCTCAGCTTGAAATCGTTTCGACCCGAGAGTTCCGGGCAAAAGTTGTGAATTTTTGAGATTTCGCAAAAAGCGGAAGGCTTGCAAGAAACAAGCTGAGAGCTGACGGCTGAAGGCTGAGAGCTTCCTTATGTCCATTCCCGACAAAATCGCCGCCGCCAATAAGATCAACGACCTGCTGAAAGGGATCGTTGCCAATGGCGGCTTGCGCCTCAAATACCGTATCACCGTGGATCCGCCGCTGGCCGAGCAGCGAGACTGGGAACGCCCCGAGATTCTGGTGGAATTCGTGGGCCCGGACTCGCCGCTGCTCTTGGAGCGAGGCGGAGAATTATTACGTTCGATTGAATTCCTTGCCCTCGAAATGCTCCGCCTGCCCGGCAATGAGCACGAGAAAATCTGTTTCGACTGCATGAACCATCGCGGCATGCGTCTGGAAGAACTGCGCCTGGCCGCCGGCGTGGCCGCGGACAGAGTGCGCAAGACCAAAATGCCGTACGAGTTTGCGCCCATGTCATCGCGCGAGCGGCGCATCGTCCACCTGGCACTGCGCGATCATAGTGACCTGCGCACCCAGAGCGAAGGCGAAGGCCTGCGCCGCTACGTGGTCGTGTATCCGGAGAATTACAAGCCGGCAGCGGGCAAGCCTCCGCGGAAAACCCTGCCCTGATAAGTTGCTGTGTGGGGACGGGTCTCTGACCCGTCCATGCCGAGCAAGGCTCGGCCTTCTGGTTCCGCGCGCAGTCTGCCTTCACCCGCTACAATCTCCCCGTGAACCTCGACGACACAATCGTCGCCATTGCCACTCCGCCGGGCCGAGGCGGCATCGGGGTTGTGCGCATCGCTGGCCCTGAGGCACGCGCCATCGCCGCGCCCATGCTGCGCCTGAAGCACGAGCTTGAACCCGGGCGAGCGGTCTTTGGAGAGCTGGTGGAACCGTGTGGCCGCGGGCGACTCGCCCGCGATGGGGTTGCCTCGGACGCAGAGTGTCCCGAAAACAACTCGCGGGCGAGTCGCCCGCGGCCACACAATCTTGAACAGCGTATCGACGAAGTTGTCGTAACTTATTTTGCCGCGCCTCATTCCTACACGACCGACGACATCATCGAAATTTCGGCCCACGGCTCGCCCGTTGTGCTGCGCCACGTCATCGAACTGGCGCTGGCGCATGGCGCACGGCTCGCCGAGCCAGGTGAATTCACCATGCGCGCCTTTCTCAATGGCCGCATCGATCTTACCCAGGCTGAAGCTGTCCGCGATCTGATCGAATCGCAAACCCTCTATCAAGCCAAGGTCGCCGCCCAGCAGCTTGACGGCGCACTCTCTCGCCGGCTCCAGCCCATCAAGCAGAAACTGGTGGAGCTGATCGCTCTGCTCGAAGCCGGGATTGACTTTGCCGAGGATGACGTCTCGGTCCTTCCCGCAGAACAGATCCTTGATCACATCTCTGCCATTAGAGCTCCGCTCGAACAGCTGGCCGCCTCATTCGCTTATGGCAAGCTGGTCCATGAGGGACTGACGCTCGCTATCGTAGGCAGGCCCAACGTGGGCAAATCGAGCCTGTTCAATCGCCTGGTCGAAAGTGACCGCGCCATCGTCACCGCCGCACCCGGAACCACTCGCGATCCGGTGACGGAAACGGTTGCCCTCGGCGGTATTCCAGTAAACCTGGTCGATACCGCCGGTATTCGCCGCGCTCTGGATGAAGCGGAAGACATCGGCATCCGCAAGTCCATGGAAGCCCTGGCCGACGCCGACCTAGTGCTGGTGGTGCTGGATTCTTCCGAGCCTGCCGGGGCTGAAGACTTCCGATTGCTGGAACTGGTGGCGCAGCGTACCGCCATTCTGGTGGAAAACAAGTCAGACAAAATCAGTTCGCAGTTCTCGGTTCCCAGTTCGCAGTTGCGGCGAGTTCGTGTGTCGGCGCTGACCGCAGAAGGCATTCCGGAGCTGCGCGCTGAGATTCTGCGCCAGGCGGGAGGAGAGTCAAAGGGCAGCCGCGAAACTGGTTTCCTGACCAACACGCGGCATCAGGGCCTGGTGCGCGACTCACTGGCGGGGCTTGATGCCGCGGCGAATGCGGTGCGGAGTAAGGTACCGCACGAGATGATCCTGCTCGACCTGTACAGCGCACTGCGTCCGCTCGACGGGATAACTGGTGCTACCACCGACGAGGACATCCTAAATCTGATCTTCAGCAGGTTTTGCATCGGAAAATAGGGACTGCGGAAACTCTCGTTACCTAAGATTGTTTCCTCCGGCCAGATTACCTAAGGCCTTCTCGGAGCGCGCCGATCATACCTGGTAAGCACCCCATTTCGTGTATTTCAGTCAACCCGAGCGTTGCCACAGGCTACCCATGATTACAGGGCCGCATCCAACCATCTCGATGCACAGGCTCTCCCGACTCATCGTCTGCGCCGTCGTTGCTTTCACCGCGCAATGGCTAAATGCGCAAAACACGAACTCCCAGTGGCCCGATAGTCCGTCTCACACACGGCAAGTTTCCATCGCTCCTGCGCGCTCAGGGTCAGACCGGGACGTAACATGGCGCAGCCTGCCCGAAGATTTCTTACGCGATCAAAAAGCCATCTGGCTGTTTCCGGTTCAACTGGCGAAGGGACACTACTGGCTGCCCACTCTTGCTGTCGCGGGAGGGACCGCGGGCCTCATCGTCGCCGATCCCCATGTGATGCCCTACTTCCGTTCTCATTCGGGGAATCTGGATGACGTGAACGATGTATTCGATGCGCCTATTACCAGTGCGGAGGTCATACTTCTGCCCGCTTCGCTGATGATCTCAGGCTATGCCCGGCATGATCCCTATCAGGTAGGCACGGCATTGCTTGCAGGGGAGGCTTACGCCGACGCCGCTGTGGTTGACCTCGCGATCAAGGCCGTCACCCGCAGAAAGAGGCCCTCCGATGTAGCTCCTGGGGCCCCGTTTACCGATACCTTTTTTAGCGGCGGTAAATCGCCCTTCAAGGGAAGCAGTTTCCCGTCCGGGCACGCCGCCGGCGCCTTTGCCGTCGCCACCGTCGTGGCCACGCGCTACCACACTCACCGCTGGGTGCCCTGGGCTGTGTATGGCTTTGCCACTGCGGTCAGCCTTTCTCGAATAACCACGAGCGCTCACTTCCCTTCGGATGTGTTTCTTGGGGCAGCGCTCGGCTACGGCATCACCCGCTACCAGGTATTGCGTCCCCACTGAAATTGTGTAAAAAGCTATTTTGAAAGGGCAGCCAGGGCCTGTCGGAACATGGCATCGAACTGCCCTGTCCTGGGGATCGACGCCAATGCTTTCTCCGCTGCGGCGCGCTGATACCCCAGGTTGACCAGCGCCGAGAGCACGTCTTCCTCCGCCGCGCTCATAGCGGGCGCGGCCGCAGTCTCTCCATGCTTTTCGACGGCCAGTCTGTCGCGCAGTTCCAGCACCATGCGCTCGGCGGTCTTCTTCCCGATTCCCGGGATACGGGTAAGCCGCGCAATATCGTTGCCCCGTATGGCGTTGACCATTTCGTCGGCCGCCATTCCACTCAGAATAGTGATCGCGAGCTTGGGCCCGATGCCGCTTACGGTGATCAGCTTTTCAAACAGGGCCTTTTCGCTGGAGCGCAGAAATCCGTAGAGCGCCAGCGCGTCCTCCCGCACGTGAGTGTGGATGTGCAGCGCGACCTCCCCGCCGACCCCGGGCAGCTCGGAAAAAGTAGGAACGCTGATGGTGACGTCGTATCCAACGCCGCCGGTCTCGACGACAGCCTGGTTGGGATGCTTGGCCAGCAGCTTTCCGCGCAAATGAGCAATCATAGGAACAGTCGTCAGTCGTCGGTCTTCAGTCGTCAGCAAAATCTGGTCTTTCTGAGAACTGACAACTGATGACTGAACACTAGAATAAAGAACCCATAAAGATCCGTCGTCAGTTCCTGGCAGTCAGTTGTTAGTTAGAATCTGGTTTTGCTTAAGACTGATGGCCGACGACTGACGACTAGAATAACGAACTCTGTTTGCGGTTGGGCGTGATCCCAAAGTGCTCGTACGCTAATTGTGTGGCCACACGCCCGCGCGGCGTGCGGTTCAGGAAGCCAATCTGGATCAGGAACGGTTCGTAGATTTCTTCGATCGCGTCCTGCTCTTCGGCCAGGGCCGCAGCCAGGGTGTTCACGCCCACGGGACCGCCCTGATATTTCTCGATAATGGTCAGCAGCAGCTTGCGGTCCACTTCGTCGAAGCCGTGACGATCGACTTCCAGCATCTGCAGTGCGGCCTGGGCGGTCGGCAAGTCAATCTTTCCCGCTCCCCGCACCTGGGCATAGTCGCGCACCCGGCGCAACAGACGGTTGGCGATGCGCGGAGTCCCGCGGGAGCGGCTGGCGATTTCGAGAGCCCCGGCATGATCGATGCCGATGGCCAGAATCTCCGCCGAACGTTCCACGATGATGCGCAAGTCTTCGTGGGTATAAAACTCCAGCCGCAGCACGATGCCGAAACGCGACCGCAGAGGCGATGACAGCAACCCCGCGCGGGTGGTCGCTCCAATAAAAGTGAACGGCTTCACATCCATGGTGTGGGTGCGCGCCGACGGCCCTTGCCCGATCATGATGTCCAGTTTGTAGTCTTCGAGCGCCGAGTAGAGGATTTCCTCAAGCGCCGGCTGCAGCCGGTGCACCTCGTCAATAAAAAGCACCTGTTTGTCGCGGACATTGGTCAGGATGGCGGTAAGGTCGCCCTTGATCTGCAAGGTTGGCCCGGAAGTCTGCTGAAAGGGGACAGCCAACTCGTTGGCAATGATGGTGGCGAGCGTGGTCTTGCCCAGCCCGGGCGGACCGTAGAGCAGAACGTGGTCCAAAGCTTCGCCGCGGGATTTTGCCGCTTCAATCGCGACCGCCAGGTTTTCTTTGACCTTGGGCTGTCCGATGAATTCCGCGAGGCGCTGCGGCCGCAGCTTCAGTTCAAATGAAGAATCATCCTCGACCGGCGCCGCCGACACGATTCGCTGCTTCAGCTCGGGAATGTTTTTGGCGGTAGCCACTGACAGGATGGTAAGGCGAAAAGAGAAATTGGGCAATCCGCAAGAACCACGTAGGGGCGGACGCCCTCGTCCGCCCGGTCGAGCGCAGCTCGACGGTGAGGCTGACAAAGGTCACGGTTTTGAGTAGTCTCACGGGGAGCTTCTCAATATGCGGCGTCCAGCCGGTGTCACAACCATTGCGATCCTTTTCTTATTCAACGCCATGTGTCTTTGCAGCGTCAGTATCATCATGCTCACGGCGCCTGAAGCCCTGGCAAGCCTCAGAGGCTTGCGGTGGCTAGGGGGAGCGGAGATAGGTAGTCCGTATGTAGCTTTACTCGTGGGCACAATTTGGGGTCTGATTGGCTGGGGTCTTATTCGGATGCGCGGCTGGGCCCGCCTGGCGGCAATGCTGCTGATCGCACCGGGAATGGCCTTTGGCATCGTCGCATTGATTACAGCGTCACGCTTTCCTTGGTCGCTGCTCCCGGTTGGATTGGAAATTCTCGCGGGCCTGATAGTCGTATGGTATTTCTTCACCGCGCCGATAATCGAACAATTTTCTAAAACCACAAAGACCACCTAAGGGGCGGGCGGACGAGAGCGTCCGCCCCTACGCGGGCATGACTGGCTATCTGCGCGCCTTGGCCGGTTCCTTCTCGCCTACGCGCTTGCTGACTTCAAACACCATCTTGCCGGCTTTCTTGTCGGCGTCCACGACCACGTGATCGCCGTGCAGCACTTCGCCGTCCAGGATCTTCAGCGCCAGCGGGTCCTGCACCAGCTTTTGGATTGCGCGCTTCAGCGGACGCGCCCCGAAGTTCGGATCGAAGCCCTCGGTGAACAGCAGGTCTTTGGCCGCGTCGGTCAGTTCGAGCGAGATCTTGCGGTCGGCCAGCAGGCGGCGAACGTCTTCCAGACGCAGCTCGATAATTTTCACCAGCTGCTCTTTGCCCAGCGGACGGAAGACGATAATGTCGTCCACCCGGTTCAGAAACTCCGGCTTGAAGTGGCTGTGCAGGGCATTCATCACCTGCTTCGAGGCTTCATCAAATTCTTTCTCCGAACGCGTACCCTCGGATTGCAGGAAGGCAGAGCCGATGTTCGAAGTCATAATGATGACCGTGTTGCGGAAATCAACGGTGCGGCCGCGGCCGTCAGTCAGGCGTCCATCGTCCATCATCTGCAGCAGCACGTTGAACACATCGGGATGCGCCTTCTCGATTTCGTCGAACAGCACCACCGCGTAGGGGCGCCGCCGCACCTGTTCGGTGAGCTGGCCGCCTTCTTCGTAGCCCACATAGCCGGGAGGCGCGCCGATCAGGCGTGAGACGGCGTGCTTCTCCATGTACTCGGACATATCGATGCGCACCATGGAGTGCTCATCGTCGAACAGGAACTCAGCCAGGGCACGGGCCAGTTCAGTCTTTCCTACGCCCGTCGGCCCCAGGAAAATAAACGACCCGATCGGCCGCTTGGGGTCGCTCAGTCCCGCGCGCGAGCGGCGAATCGCATTAGCCACGCGCTCGAGCGCGGCGTCCTGGCCGACCACGCGCTGCCGCAGCCGCTCTTCCATGGTGACCAGCTTCTTGACTTCGCCCTCCAGCATCTTCGAGACCGGAATCCCAGTCCACTTGGAAACGATGCGGGCCACATCCTCTTCGTCCACTTCTTCTTTCAACATCCGTGCGGGGCGGGCGCCCTCGCCCGCCGCCTTGCCCTGAGAAGTCCCATCGATCTGTGCCGTCAGCTTCTGCAGTTCCTCTTCCGCCTGCACCAGCAGGCCGTAGCGTATCTCCGCCACTCGTTGCAGATTGCCTTTGCGCTCCTCCGCCTGCTCTTCGATCTTGAGCTGCTCAATTTTCTCTTTCAGGGTTCGGGTCCGGGCAATCAGGTCTTTCTCTTGCTTCCAGCTCGCCTTCAGCGCATGGGATTTCTCCCGCAATTCAGCCAGCTCTTTCTCGATCACCGCCAGCCGCTCTTTGGAGTTGGGGTCGCTTTCCTTCTTGAGCGCCTGCTTCTCGATTTCAAGCTGCGTGGCGCGGCGCTCCAGCTGGTCGATTTCGGTGGGCATGGAATCGATCTGGATGCGCAGTGATGCAGCTGCCTCGTCGATGAGGTCGATGGCCTTGTCGGGCAGGAAGCGGTCGGAAATGTAGCGGTGCGACAAGGTGGCCGCGGCCACGATGGCGGAATCCTTGATGCGCACCCCATGATGCACTTCGTAGCGCTCTTTCAGCCCACGAAGAATAGCGATGGTGTCTTCGACGTTGGGCTCGCCCACGAAGACGATCTGGAAGCGGCGCTCGAGCGCCGTGTCTTTCTCGATGTACTTGCGATACTCATTGAGCGTGGTGGCGCCGACGGCGCGCAACTCGCCGCGAGCCAGCGCCGGTTTCAGCATGTTGGAGGCGTCAATCGCGCCCTCCGCAGCGCCCGCGCCCACCAGGGTATGCAACTCGTCGATGAACAGAATGATTTTGCCCTGCGAGTCTTCGATTTCCTTGAGCACCGCCTTGAGGCGATCTTCAAATTCGCCGCGAAACTTCGCCCCTGCCAGCATCGCGCCCAGGTCGAGCGCTACCACGCGCTTGTTCTTCAGGGCCTCGGGCACGTCGCCGGAGATGATTCGCTGGGCCAGGCCTTCGACGATGGCGGTCTTACCCACGCCGGGCTCGCCGATCAGCACCGGATTGTTCTTGGTGCGGCGCGACAGCACCTGCACCACGCGGCGGATTTCTTCATCGCGGCCGATTACGGGATCGAGCTTTCCCCGCCGTGCCTGTTCGGTCAGGTCGCGGGCGTAGCGCTCCAGCGCCTGGTACTTGGCTTCAGGATTCTGGTCGGTGACTTTCTGCGATCCGCGCACCGAGGTCAAAGCCTTAAGAATGGCATCGTAGGTGGCGCCCTGCCGGGCCAGGACTTCCTGTGCCGGGTCGCGCTTCAGGTGTGTGATGGCCAGCAGAAGGTGCTCGGTCGAAACGTATTCGTCCTTGAAATTGGCCGCTTCTTTGAAGGCCCGATCCAGAAGGTCGTTGGCTGCCTTGGAAAGCGTGGCCTGGGCCGCTCCGCCTCCGGAAACCTTAGGCAGGCGCTCGATCTCACGGCAAGTCTCGCTGAGAACCGATTGCGGACCGATGCCGATCTTCTCCAGCACCGGCTGCACGATTCCCTCTTTGTCCTCCAGCAGCGCCGCCAGCAGATGGAGCGGCAACAGCTCCGGGTTACCGTGCTCGGAAGCAAGGTCGTTGCCGCGTTGTACTGCTTCCTGCGCCTTCACCGTAAGTTTTTCCCAACGAATCGCCATAAGAACTCCTCAAGCAATCGAACTCAATGGAGGACGGGCGTCTCCGCCCGTCAGGCAATGCTGTGCACAAAACGGGCCAAAGCCGCTCCATCCTCCATCAAAAACAAAATGCTACGTGCTAAGGACTGATTGCTCAAATACAAAAAGGAGGCGGTCAGTCGGCCGCCTCCCGTCGGTTTGTCCAGCTGCAGCTGGAGAGCGACGGGCGCGGACGCCCGTCCTCCATCGGGCCAACTTATGCCGCTTTGCTTGGACCCTTGCCTTCCAGCGTCTTTTCGCCACCTACATTGACTTTGATCTGCTTGGGCTTGGCTTCGGCCTTTTTGGCCAGCTTTACCTTCAGCACACCTTTCTCGTAGTTGGCGGAAACGCCTTCCGTGTCCACCGTGTTGGGCAGAGTGAACGTGCGAGTGAAGCTGCCATACTGCCGTTCGACCCGGCGGTAGTTCTCTTCTTTTTCATCCTTCTCGAACTTGCGCTCGCCATGCACAGTCAGGGTGTTGTTTTCGATGCGTACGTCGATGTCCTTCTCGTCAATTCCCGGAACTTCGATCTTCAGCGTAACGTTGTGCTCATCTTCATAAACGTCCACGGCGGGAGCAAAGCTCGAGGTGGCCAGGGACTCGTCCCTGCCCTCGTTGAACGAGGCGTTGAACAGGCGATTCAGGCGGTCCTGCACGCTGCTGAACTCGCGGTACGGATCCCAACGGGTTAGTACGGTCATACAATCCTCCTCTTGGAACTTTTTAATTGGTTTTAATTGGTTTAAGGGCCTCAGTTGCTGCCCCGAATTAATATTTAGTGTAAACGGATAATAAAATATGAGTGTAGTATTGTCAATTACATTATTTATATTATTTTCAATTGCTTACGTAGGCTACGACGCATTTAAGGTATTCGGTTTCGGGCACGCTCAGGAGAATGGGATGATCCGCAGCTTGCCCGCGGTTTTCCATGATGCGCAGATTTCTGTGGACATCGCGGGCTGAATCTCCCACCACTTCAAGGTATTGCGCGGGGCTGACGTGATAAGAGCAGCAGCAGGTGACCAGAATGCCGCCGGGCCGCAGCATCTTGAGCGCGCGCAGGTTTAGTTCCTTGTAGCCGCGCAGGGCGGTTTCGAGATTGGCTTTGCTCTTGGCGAAGGCAGGCGGGTCGAGCACGATGGTGTCGTAGCGCCGTCCGGCGTCGGCGTAGTCGCGCAGCAGGTCGAAGGCGTTAGCCTCTACCCATTCGATGTCACGGCCGTTCAATGCAGCATTGCGGTCTGCGACCTCGAGCGCGGGGCGCGAACTGTCCACGCCGGTGACTTTGGAGAAGGCCCCGGCCAGGTGCAGGGCAAAGCCGCCCTGGTAACAGAAAACATCCAGGGCTTCGCCGTGAGCATAACGCGCGGCCGCAGCGTAGTTCTCCCGCTGGTCGAGGAAGGAGCCAGTTTTCTGTCCCTCCAGCGCCTGGTAGTGGAAGCGCACGCCGTTCATGGTGAAAACCGTGCTGCTCTTTTCGCCCAGAACCAGGCCTGAAGGCCGGGCCGGCAATTGTTCCAGTTCGCGGATGCGGGGATCGACACGTTCCGCGATGGCTGCCGGTTTCAGGCGGTCGCGGAGTTCAGACATAATCACGCTGCGCACCGGCTCCGCGTCCATGGCTTGGGTCAGCGCCTGGATGGAAACCAGATCGTTGTAGCGGTCCACGATCAGCCCAGGAAGAAAATCGGCTTCGCTGAAGATTACGCGATAGGCATCACTATCGCGCACCACCCGTTCCCGATAGCTGATGGCTTCCTGAATGCGTTCCCGGAGCAGGCGGCCCAGGTCATTTACGGCGTGGGTCGAAATCATGCGGATGGCGATCTGCGAGGCGCTGCTGTAGAGGGCCGTGCCCAGGAATTTCCCGCGCTCATCGGTGACACCCGCAGCGGTTCCGGGCGCGACACCGTCGGCGGAAACGACGTCGGAGCGATAGACCCAGACGTGGCCATCCTGCAACCGTTTGGCGCCGCGGCGGGAAATTTTTACGACGGGTAGCGAGGGCGTGCCTGACTTTGAGGGCATGCCATGATCTTACCCCGCCACGAACCACGTGGGGACAGCCGCCCTCGGCTGTCCGGTCGAGCGAGAGCTCGACGGCCTTTTGATGCGGGCGAAAAACTAGCGGAGCGTTGCTCCGCCGGACAGCCGAGGGCGGCTGTCCCCACACGGTTCGTTGTGATCAGCTGGCGGCTGGGTGTTCTGAGGGTCGCGGTGCTGCGGCGTCGCTCGCCGCGCGCGCATTCTTCAGGTCCCCGTTCAATTCGTCAAGAGTGACGCTGGGCAATTCCTCCGCCCATTCTTCCAGTTGCTGCTCGTCCAAGCCGCCATTCAGCTGAAGGCCGGCATTGATATCGTCGGCAAAAGCAACGGAAAAATCCAGCCCATCTCGCCTCTCGGTTTTTCCAATCTTCCGCCCAGTGTGGGCGTCGTAGGCTCTACGGCTAGAGCTTCCTTTGGCATTTACGAAGGCTAGGAAGGCTTCACCAATGCCGCCGAAATCAGCCAGATAAAACCAAGCCCGGTCGATGTGGGTCTTGGGCCGGGCCCGGCGCTTGGCGGTGAGGCTGGGCCGCTCCACGGCCACACCGGTGGCGGGATCGAAGTAGAGAACGCGCTGGCAGGATTCGCAGACCACGATCTGCCCGCCGCGCACTTCGTTGTAAGTCTGGGGACGCAGCATGACCTGGCAGCCCATGCATTTCTGGTCGCGAACTTCAGCAATCCCGGAGCCGCGAAATTTGGCCACGCGTTCGTACTGCCGCAACAGGTCTTCGTTCACTCCGGCGCGGGCCTGGTCGCGTTTGGCATTCCACTCCGCCAGCAGCTTCTCGTCCTCGGCGGTGCGCTCGCGGGCGGCGGCCTTCTCTTTCTCAATCTCCGCCATCTCGGCTTTCAATTCCAGCTCGGCCGCTTTCACGTCTTTGTCGCGAGCGTCGGCGTTGAGCATCAACTCCAGAATCTTGTCTTCATTGGCCTTGATATCCTGCTCGGCAAACTGGATTTCGTGCAACAGAGCTTTGTACTGTTCGTTGGTTTTTACGGCAAGAGACTGGTCGCGATACTTGGAAATCTTGCCCTGCAGGTCCTGAATGGCACTTTCGTATTTTCGCTTTGTAGCCTCGTCGGCCTTGACGGCGGCCTTGGCCTGTTCCAGCCCGGCTTTGGTGCCGGCCAGCTTGGCTTCGATGGCGGCCACGCGCCTGGGCAGCGCGGCAACCTCCTGATTGAGGCGGAGGATTTCACGGTCCGCCTGCTGCAGCTCCATGAGGTGTTGCACGTCTGGAAGCATTGGGTTGACGTAATTTTAGCATGGTGGCCAGAGCGCCGGCGGTTGCCGCGGCCCGCGTAGGGACAGGTGTCCTCACCTGTCCAGGCGAGCAAAGCTCGCCAGGGTTTGATGTTTGATAGCGGGGCCATTGATCACATCCCGCTCAAGATCAGAATCCACCGGCCACGCCTGACCGTCTGATATGTTCTAGGCTCTGGTTTCAGCAGCCGCGCCATGCCCCAAGCCCAGCGTCAGCACCGCTTCGCCGTAATCCTGGCCTTCGCCCTGGTGTATTTCTTCTGGGGATCGACCTATCTAGGTATTGACATTGCGGTCGAGCACATTCCGCCCGCCCTGATGTGTGGCATGCGCTTTCTGATCGCAGGCGGGTTCATGCTGGCCTACTGCGGGCTGCGCGGGCGAAAGATTGCTTACCGGCCGCGCCAGCTGGCGCGAATGGCGATGGTGGGCGTGCTGCTGCTGGTGGGCGGCAACCTCACGCTGGCTTATGCGGAGCGCTATGTCGCCTCCGGCCTGGCAGCTTTGATCATAGCCGTGACCCCGCTCTGGTTCCTGGTGCTGGATTCACTGCTGCTGGGAGATCATCACATCGCGCTCCGAGGCAAGGTTGGACTGGGCATGGGGGTCGCCGGGCTGTTGGTATTGTTGTGGCCCGATCTTTCAGCCGCCACCGCCCTGGGACGAGTCCAGTTCTGGGCTTCCATCAGCCTTGTGGGGGGATCGTTCAGCTGGGCGCTGGGCTCGGTGCTGGCCAAGAAGTGGAAGTCTCCCGAGGTGGATCCCTTTTCAGCCACTGCCTGGCAGATGATCGCGGCAGGACTTGCCAACTTTCTGGTCGCATTCTCCCGGGGCGACATTTCGCGAACGCTGTGGACCACCCGCGGAATCGCGGCCACGCTCTACCTCGTAGTTTTCGGCTCCTGGGTCGGATACACCGCGTATATCTGGCTGCTGGGTCATGTGCCGACCTCGAAGGTTTCTACCTACGCGTACGTCAATCCGGTGGTGGCGGTGTTTCTGGGCTGGCTGGTGCTGCATGAACGCGTGACCGGATTCATCCTGGCGGGCAGCGCCATCGTAGTGGCCTCGGTGGCCCTGGTCACTAGCGCTCCGGTGACCGCGAAAGCCGCTTTGCAGGAAATGCCGGCGGTAGAGACGATGGGCGATTAGTCACGTAGGATGATGGCGAGTCGGCTTTTGATCTGAATGTAGCGCCGGCGTCCCGCCGGCTGTCGGGCGGGCATCCTGCCCGCCCCCGGGGGCAGGATGCCCTCCGAGCCAGCCGGCAAGATGCCGGCGCTACAAGTGCCTGGAGATTTCATGCCGAATTGTGTGCGCTGCGGTCGCGAATTGCCGGCATCTTCGAAAGAAGATGCCAGTCCCCTGTGCCGCGACTGCCTCGCCGATACAGGTCTTATCGTCTCCTCAAGTGAAGGCGTTGCGTCTCCACCGCGGCCGAGCCGGCCACCGTTTCAGCTGACTCAGGTGATCGTGGGTCTCAATGTCCTCGTTTTTCTCGCCATGGTGCTTTCGGGAGTGTCTCCCTTGGCGCCGACGCCCGTGCAGTTGGTGACATGGGGAGCGAACTTTGCCCCGTTATCGCTCGGATCGCAGCCCTGGAGGATGCTGGCCTCGAATTATGTTCACATCGGGATCATCCACATTTTTTTCAACATGTGGTGTCTGTGGAACCTGGGCCTGCTGGCGGAGCGGATGTTTGATCGCTGGAGTTACCTGCTGATTTACACCGCCAGCGGGATCGCCGGCAGCCTGGCCAGCCTGTGGTGGCATCCCGGGGGGATTGGAGCGGGAGCCTCGGGAGCCATCTTCGGTCTGGCCGGCGGGTTGATCGCCGTGCTCTACCTGGGAAAACTTCCCATCGCAAAAGATGCGCTGAAACCCACGCTGAAAAGTCTGATCATGTTCGCTGCCTACAACCTGTTTTTCGGCCTGGCGCCGGGCATCGACAATTCCGCACATCTCGGAGGCCTGGCCGCAGGCCTCGGCCTGGGCGCAGTCCTGGCCAGGAGTTACTCAGAGCCGTCGGAGGACCGCGCCCGCTGGCGCAACTACGTGGCGGTGGGAGCCGCGCTGCTCCTGGTCGCGGGATACAGCTACCTCAAGCAGAAATCCGTCCCCGTCGCCCCTCCAGCCACAACCCACATCCAACTCCCTGTCACCCCGACCGTAGCGGAGCGCAGCCAGCGGAGTGGAGGGATCTGGTGTTCGCCTGTGCGACGGAAAAGGATCAATCGCAGCTGATCTCTTTGACCTGCCTGATGGCACGACTGAAGAGGCTGCGGGAAGACTAGGCAGTGTCGGCCCTTTCGTGGAAGAGCGGCCCTTCAGGGCCGCGTAAGTCGTCAGAAATGTGTGCGGGCTTTAGCCCCCCGTGGTGCTGCGTCCGGGCAATTTGAGTTTTTCCGCAACGACTGAAGTCGTGCCCTTCCCACTTTTTACTGCGCAGCCTTTTCCTCCTCCTGCTCCTCGTCACTCACTAAATCCGCCGCATGTCCGCGCACTGTGTACGTGGATTTGCGGGTTTCATCAGGCCCGAAAGTGACCCGCACCGGATGCCGCTCCCAACCCGGCGCCGGGCATTCTGAATCGGGCGCAGCATCGCCACCGGCTTCTCCCAGAGCTTTCTTCATTACAGGCTTGCGGCGTCCGATCTGGAAGACGATGGCGAAGATTTTTTTGCCGTCATCGGAGACGCCGCAATAAGCCGCGTAATCGCGATACCAGCTCACCACCGAATAGTAGGGATCGAATTCAGGCAGGGTGATCGAAGAGACACGGCCCGTCATGCGGTCCACCAGCAGCCATCCGCCGCGCTGCCATACCCAGTGTGTAGCCACCGCATCGCCCGGCAGATTATCGTTCACGCGGAAGGCGCGCCGCACCACGAACAGGCGTTCGGTAATGTCATGCGCGGCGCCCAGAGTCGATTCGCGCGCCCGGCCGTCCACATAGAGAGCGCGCATTTTCAGGTCGAGACACTCGGCTTCGTGGACTCCGGCGCACCATTTGATTGTGGTCCACTTGCCAAAAGCGATGACGTGCGGCTTGGAGGCACCGAAGGCCAGGCCCGCCGGAAACAACAGAGCGAACAGCATTATCGAAAGCAGGAATCGAGGCATGCGGAAAGGCTATGGGTTCGCAGGCGCACCGAACAAGGGCGTCGGTCACATCTCGAACACTTTGTTCCAGAACGGGAACGAGACCCTTCATTTGAGGTTTCACGGTCGATGAAATCGTTTACAATAGCGACTGTCACCGCCGGCTGGACCATGAGCCCCCCGCAAAAAGTGCCGACAACCATTTCCTCCCGCTCCGTCTCTTACAAAGAGATGAGTGAGGTGCCCATACGGCGGTCCCCGCCCCGAATTCTTGTGGTGGACGACAATCGGGACATCATGGGCCTGATGCAGGAACTCCTGGCCACGCACGGTTATGACGTGGTAGCGGTTCCCGATGCCTTCCACGCTGAAGTTGAGATCCTGCGCCACCCTCCCGACCTGATTCTTTCCGACGTAGTCATGCCGGGCAAGTCGGGATACGAATTGTGCCGGGAACTCAAAGGGAATCCCGCCACCCGCCTGATCCCATTCGTCCTGATCACCGGTCTTACCGACCGCCAGGACCGGGTGCTGGGCATCGAATCAGGCGCCGACGATTTTCTGCACAAGCCGATTTTTCCTGAAGAGCTGTTTGCCCGGGTCAAGTCGCTGCTCAAGCTTAAGGAATTTACCGACGAACTGGAGACGGCGGAATCAGTGTTGTGCACTCTGGGGTTAAGTGTGGAGAGTCGCGATCCTTACACCGAGGGCCACTGCGAACGCCTGGCCCGCCATGCCAGCGACCTGGGACGCCACCTCCGCCTGGACCAGGAATCGATCGTGGCCCTGCGCCGCGGCGGGTATCTGCACGATCTGGGGAAGATCGCAGTGCCTGACGAGATCCTGAAAAAGGGAACCAACCTCACCCCCGAAGAGTGGGCCATCATGAAGCGGCATCCGGTCACCGGCGAGACCATCTGCCAGCCCCTCAAGTCTCTGCGGCTGGTGCTGCCGATTATTCGCAGTCACCACGAACATTCCGACGGCAGCGGCTATCCCGACGGCCTGCAGCGCGGCGAAATACCGCTGCTGGCACGCGTGCTGCAGGTGGTGGACGTGTACGATGCGCTGCGCACACAGCGTCCCTACAAAGCTGCGCTCAGCCATGAGCAGGCCGCCATCACCATGCGCGAAGAAGCCCGCGCGGGATACTGGGACGAGCAGCTCACCCGGGAATTCCTTTCCATGCTGGAAAAACAACGCCAGGTCGCATGAGGTAGGTAGGAGCGTCTCGGTCGTGCTTAGTCGTCTTCGGTAGTGCCGCACGAGCGTAGACGCTCGCGCCTACATGGCTACGAGGCGGAGGCGGCACGCTTCAGCACCTTCGGCAGCGGCACAACTGTGATGCCGGTTCCGCGCTTGTAGCCCAGCGTCATTTCCGCCGCGCACTGATTGCACAGCCAGAAAAATTCGACGCGCCGCGAAGGCTTTTTCGTTTCTGCCGCGGTTGTGACAGCAACAAACTCGACATTGGTGTCCAGACGGAACAGCTTTCCCTGATGCAGATACAGAAAAGTGGCCGCGCAGCCCGGACTGGCGCATTTGGAGAGCATCTCTGCCTCCTCTCGGGCGGAATAAGTATTTGTTGGATGAATCCTACTCTCGACGGTCCGAGATGGAACCGGTCGAATGGAAAAACTTTGTGGAAATCCAGCCCCCAATTTTCAATTTGGGAGGATGAATCAGCTGGCTGCTTTCTCGCCCGCAGGCTGGGCACGCTCCCGCACTGCGGCGGCAACTTTCTCTCCCATCGCTGATGTGGTAAGCACGCTCTCTCCCGCCCGGGCCAGATCTTTGGTTCGGGACCACGATGCCAGCACCGCGGCCACCGCCGACTCAATGCAGGCCGCTTCGGTTTCAAGCTTGAAGGAATAGCGCAACAGCATTGCAGCCGACAGAATCGCGCCCAGCGGATTGGCAATGCCTTGCCCGGCGATGTCAGGCGCGGAGCCATGCACTGGCTCATAAAGGCCGACGGGCCCGCCAATGCTGGCCGAGCCCAGCATTCCCAGCGATCCCACCACAGCGCCCGCCTGGTCGGAGAGAATGTCACCAAACATGTTTTCCGTCAGCACCACATCGAAATCCGCGGGGCGCGCTACCAGCGCCATGGCGGCCGAATCCACGTACATGTGACTTAGCTTGACGTCGGAGTATTGCTGCCCGACCTGCGCCACCACCTCGCGCCACAGGCGAGAGCAATCCAGAACGTTGGCCTTGTCCACGGAAGTGACTTTGCGGCGGCGCGACCGCGCCAGCTCGAAAGCCACGCGCGCGATACGCTCAATTTCCGGCTCGCCGTAGCGCATGGTGTCGATGGCGACACGATTGCCCGGCACGCCCTGTATGCTGCGCGGCTCTCCGAAGTAAATGCCTCCCAGCAACTCCCGCACGATCAGGACGTCAGTGCCGCGCACGACTTCCGCCCGCAGCGGAGAACAGTCTTCCAGCGCGGCGAAGCACAAGGCCGGCCGCAGATTGGCAAACACTCCCAGTTCGCGGCGCAGCCGCAGCAACCCGCTCTCCGGCCGCAGATGGCTGGGAAAATTATCAAACGAAGGCCCGCCCACCGCTCCCAGCAATACTGCTCCTGAGGCCAGGCAGGCCTGTAACGTGTCCGCGGGCAACGGGTCCTTGCTGGAAAGGAGGGCCGCGCCCCCGACGGGCTTGCGCGTGACGCTGAGCTGATGCCCGAAAACTTCAGCGATGGTTTCCAGAACGCGGACGGCCTCGTCGGTAACTTCCGGTCCGACGCCGTCGCCGGGAAGAGCAGTGAGGTTGAGCAGCATGGGGCTCTATTGTAATGGCGGAACGTGCTGGCAAAGTAGCGCCGGCGTCCCGCCGGCTGTCCGGGCGGCGTCCCGCCGCCCCGGAAGACGGAGGGCAGAATGTCCTCCGGACAGCCGGCAAGCCTGCCCCGAGCGCAGTCGAAGGGATGCCGGCGCTACTTTACGCCGGAATCCCTATACGCCCCAGAGATAGTCTTCCTGATCGGCGTGATGATCGGCAGGCGAATGCAATGTGATATTGAGCTCTGTGGGGGGAGCCGCCAAAGGCTTTGAGAAGCGTTTTTGCCCGGCGACGGCGGCCGAGTTCGCATGAAGGCTTGGGACACGTCCCGTAACACCCCGCGCCTGCTGGATCAACTCCAGCAGATGATGTTCTTCCACATGCTTGATCTTGTCGGCGAGTACCACGAATCTACGATAGATCTCATCCAGCTCGCGCCGATCGAACTGAAAGCCCAGCTGCTCGCAGCGCAGCCCCAGGGCATGTCGTCCGGAGTGCTTGCCCAGCACCAGCTTCGAGTCGGGCACGCCCACCGAGTGCGGGGTCATGATTTCGTAAGTCAACGGATTCTTCAGCATGCCGTCCTGATGGATGCCGGCTTCGTGCGCAAACGCATTGCGGCCGGTCACCGCCTTGTTGGGCTGCACCGGCACGCCTGTGATCTCACTGAGCAGCTGACTGGCCGGGAAAAGCTGCTCGCTGGCCACGCCGGTCTCGTAGGGATACCGGTCGGGACGCACTCGCATGGCCATCACAATTTCTTCCAGCGAAGCATTGCCCGCGCGCTCTCCGATTCCGTTGATGGTGCATTCCACCTGGCGCGCCCCAGCGGCGATCGCGGCCAGCGAGTTCGCTACCGCCAGCCCCAGATCGTTGTGGCAGTGCGCCGAGATGACCACCTTCTCAATGCCGCGCACGCGTTGTCGAATACTCTGAATGAGTTCGCCGAACTCGGCCGGCATGCTGTAGCCGACTGTGTCCGGGATATTGAGGGTTGTGGCCCCAGCCTCGACCACCGCATTGAGCACCGCGTACAGGAATTCATGATCGGTGCGGGTGGCGTCCTCGGGAGAAAACTCCACGTCGGCGCACAAGGATTTAGCCATTTGGACCGAATCGAGCGCCTGCTCCAGACACTGCTGCCGTGAGATCTTGAGCTTGTACTGCAAGTGAATATCGGAGGTGGCCAGGAAGACGTGAATGCGCGGCCGGGCAGCTCCCTTGAGCGCCTGCCATGCGCGCTCGATATCGGGAGCGCAAGCCCGCGCCAGGGCGGCGATGATGGGCCGCCGGATGGTGGCGGCAATCGCCTGCACCGCGGCAAAGTCGCCTTCCGAGGCGATGGGGAAGCCGGCTTCGATGACGTCCGCGCCCAGGCGGTCGAGCTGGTGAGCCAGCCGCAGCTTCTCCTGCACGTTCATGCTGCATCCCGGCGACTGCTCGCCGTCGCGCAGCGTTGTGTCGAATACCGTGATCCGTGCTCGTTCCATGCCGAAGCCCCTCCTGCAGGTACGACTCCTATGCTAGCGTGCGGAAGAATGCCAAGAGAATCTTATAATTATTATGTTAGTATCAGATTCATTTACTGAATAAGAATTGCTAATAATAACTAAAGATAGATTAAGGTAGGTTGCGATGGACCTGGCCCAGCTGGAAGTGTTCCTCGCGGTGGCTCGGGAAGGAAAGTTCTCCCGGGCAGCAGAAAAGCTGCATCGCACCCAATCGGCGGTAAGCCAGTCGATTCATAAGCTGGAAGAGGGCCTGGGCGAACTCTTATTCGACCGCTCTTCGCGCGATGGCCGGCTGACCGACGCCGGACGCGTGCTGCAAGAGTACGCCGAACGGCTGCTCAACTTACGTGATGATGCCACCGGCGCGCTGGGGGAACTGCGCCAGTTGCATCGCGGCAAGCTGAGCATCGCGGCCAACGAATTTACTGCGCTCTACCTACTGCCGGTGCTGGCCCAGTTCCGCCGGCTGCATCCCATGATCCGCATTGCGGTACAGCGCTCGCTGGGCAGCCATATTCCCGGGGACGTGCTGCGCCACAACACGGAATTGGGAGTCCTCACGTACGATCCGCAGGAGCCGCAACTGCACTCCGTCATCGCTTACTTGGACGAATTGATTTTCGTGGTGCCGCCCAAGCACCCGCTGGCCGGCGAGGCCCAGGTCAGCATCCGGCAGCTGGGCGCGGAATCGTTCGTGGCCCACATTGTCTCCTCGCCGTATCGCGAAAAAGTCATTCAGGCATTCCAGCGCCACAAGACCCCGCTGCACATGGACATCGAGCTGCCCACCCTGCAGGCCATCAAGCGCTTCGTGGCCATGGGCAATGGGGTCGCTCTGCTGCCCGCCATCAGTGTGGAAAACGAACTGGCCCGGGGCGAACTGGTCAGGATCCCGGTGCGGGAGCTGCGCCTGCACCGCAAACTGCGATTGGTCTATCGCGAAGCCGCCAGCCTGTCCCACGCGGCCCGCGCGTTCCTGAAGGTAGCGGAGGCGTTCGCGCTGGAACACCGCGGCCCCTACCGCTTTCAGCGCGAACACTAATAGCCCAATGTAGGCGCGAGCGTCCTCGCTCGTGCTGTGGTGCCACAAAAGCCGTAGGAGCGAGGACACTCGCGCTGTGGTTTGTGGTGCTGCCGCACGAGCGAGGACGCTCGCGCCCACACACAACCACGGTCCCGTGACCTAACATCTAACGGCTCATGCGAATTGCAGCACTAAAACTCACTACCGTCGCCTTCATCTTACTGTTGCTGCCCACCGCGGCCCTGGCACAAATCCCTACTCGCGGAAATGTCTTCTTCGGATATTCCTACGGCAGCGCCGACTTTTCCTCCAACGGACGCACCAACCTGAACGGATGGAACGGATCGCTCGAAGGCAAAGTGCTTCCCTGGATCGGATTCGTGGTTGATTTCAGCGGCCTCTACGGCTCGCAGGATATCCCGGTCCCACCGAGCTTCAGCGCCGATACGAACCTTAATACCGTTGTGCTGGGCCCCCGCGTGTCCGTCGGGGTGGGCAAATTCACGCCCTTTGCCCACGCTTTGTTCGGAGCTTCACACATACACGAAAGCGCCGCCGGCTTTTCCGACTCTGATACTTCATTTGCCAGCGCCCTGGGCGGAGGCATCGACTATCGGCTGATTCACGGAATTGGCCTGCGCGTGCAGGGCGACATGCTGCAAACCCGCTTCTTCAGCAATACGCAGAACAATTTCCGGCTGTCCACGGGAATTGTCTTGCATTTCTGAAAGCTGTGGAGGATGGCGTCGTCAGCCCACGCTCTCGTATTCAGGCTCTTCGAGAAATCCCGATTCATCAGCGGTTTCTGCCAGGTTGGAATCAGCACGCGCGGGCTCCCGCTCCTGGTCTGCCTCGCGGTATTCGTGGATACGAACGCCATCAGAATCGATGGTCAGGAAGGTCGGCGGAAAATCGGTCCAGCTGCCGGAATTGTAGTAGGCGACGCCATCGCGTTCGCTGCACGTTGCCTGATGGGTGTGGCCGCAGAACACCCGGTCGGCGTGGCGCAGGCGGGCATGCGCCATGGCGCCCGCAGCTACTTTGGTAGAGAGCCGCAACCAACGGGCATTCAGGCGATCGAGAAATCGCGAGAACGCCTTGCCCTTGAAATCGAGTTTCTGCAATTGCAGATGCAGGAACGTTCCCACCGTGCTTAGCAGCAGGTTGTTGACCGCGAAGCGGTCGAACTGGTGACCGTGAACGGCGAGGTGGCGCCGTCCCTCAAACTCCCACTCGTATTCCTCATACACTTTCACGCCCACCAGATGAGACATGATGTTGCTGAGCCCGCGATCGTGATTGCCCTCCACCCAGACCACCTCAATGCCGCGCTTGGGATTGGAGAGCTTGCGGATATAGCCAAGGAATTTCCAGTGAGGCTTGGTCAGGCGGCCAAAGTTGAGATCCGAAAAGATGTCGCCCAGCAGGATTAGACGGCGGAAACGGTTTTCCCGCAGCATACGCGTGGCCTGCTCCGCGCGGCTGATCTCGGAGCCCAGATGCAGGTCGGAGAGAATGAGCGTGTCGTAAACGGCGGCACTCATCACCCTAAGTTCTAGCAAAGCCATGTTACAGGGTGATGAAAATTGCACCGAAAATGGGGCAACTAGTAATGTAGGCGCGAGCGCCCCGCTCGTGCAGAGTCGTCCATGATGTTGCCGCACGAGCGAGACGCTCGCGCCTACATTTATCAGGGCTTATTTCGAGGCGGGAGGCACGTACTCTTTGGGCGGGGCCGCGCCTTCGCCGAAAAAGTATTGCTCCATCTGCTTGACGATCGCGGCCTGGTCTTCGCGGCGGGCGGGGTTAAGGCGATATTCGTTAAGCAGCATCTTGCAGAATTCCGTCCAACCCTTCCAGGCCTCGAGGGAGACGTTGTCGTAGATTTTCTGGCCCAGCTCGGTGTCGAAGGGAAGCTCATCCAGACCGGGAAGCTCTTTTTTAAGCTTGACGCAGAAAACCTTGTGCTCAGCCATGAAATTCCTCGCAATCCATGAAAGAAAATTATCTCACAAGGCGGGAGTATGAAGGGTGGTCCCTCCCACACCGATTTTCAGAAGGGATCTACTTGTGCCGCTGACTGACCAGCCGCGGCGTCGCCATGTGCGCCGGGCCGGTCTTTACGTAGCGGTAGAATCTGGCCTGTCCGCGCTGCTTCCAATACTCGGCGTCATAGGCATCGATGCCGGGCCCGCGACGCAGCCGGCTGAAGAAAGCGCGCTGCGCCGGATTGACCACGATGCCCACATGCCCCGGCCACACCACCAGGTCCCCGGGCTGGGGATGCGTCACTCGCTGGAACTCGTCGGTCCCGTCGTAAAGATCGGAAGAACTGGCGTACGGATAAGAAAACCCGGCCTGGAGATAGATGGCGTGCACCAGATGTGAACAATCCGGCTGCCTGGCCGCCTTGACCCGCGCGTCCAGCGCGGCGGCGATCACCGATAACCCATCGTCCGGGCTCAAGACCGCCGGGGCTGCGTGCCGGGTATGCTCGCGGTGAAGCTCCTGATGAACCTGGGTAGGCGTATCCGAGCTCTCGGCTGGCTGACTCTGCTGCGCGAAAGACGCGCTGAGCGCCACTCCGCACAGAGTCAGTGCGCCTGCGGTTTTCGCGCTGAATCGCATGGCAGGTATTTTGATGCCGTTTTGGTGGATGGAGGAGATTACCCCGGTACTACAACATCCGCCGGAGATTGGTCAGGGTGGGGCGGGCGCCCTCGCCCGCCTTTGAAGCTGATTTTGAACACTAGGATCGTACAGATCCTTGGCGCTTCACGGGTTGAACACTTTGCCAAATATTAAGATCAAAAGCGGCGGGCGAGGGTGCCCGCCCCACACCCACGGGCAGAAATCATACGTCGCACAAATCCACGGCCTCGCGCAGCGAGGTGAGCGGGTCGCGCGTGGGCACGAACTCGTGCGCCACGTAGCCCTGGTAACTGGTGGCGGCGATGCCACGCATCACGCCGTCCCACTGCACTTCCTGGGTGCTGTCGAGTTCATGCCGGCCGGGGACGCCGCCGGTGTGGAAGTGGCCCAGCCACTGAATGTTCTGCTGAATGGTCGAGACCAGGTCTCCTTCCATGATCTGCATGTGGTAGATGTCGTACAACAGTTTGACGTGCGGTGAGTTCACCGCCTGCACTACCTGCAAACCCCAGGCAGTGTGGTCGCACATATAGTCTTTGTGATTCACTTTGCTGTTAAGCAGCTCCATGCAGATGACCACGCCGTTGTCTTCGGCAATCTTTTTCACCCGGTTGAGACCGATGATGGCGTTCTTCGCGCCCTCCTCGTCCGACATGCCGGAGCGGTTGCCGGAAAAAGTGATGACGTTCGGAACTCCCGCCTTGGCTGCCAGCGGGATGTACTGGCGAAAACCTTCCTCGATTTTCGCGTGGTTCTCGACCCGGTTCAGGGCATTGGGAATGTCGCCGCCGCCGGCGTAAGCCATGCTGCACACCAGGCCATACTGCCGCGGTACTTCGTATTCGTCCGGCTTGAGCAGGTCAATGCCCTTACAGCCAATCTGGGCAGCATAGGTGCAGAGCTGGTCGAGCGGGATGTCCTTATAGCACCAGCGGGATACTGACTGTTTGATCCGTCCCTTGCGCTGGACCGGCGGAGTTTTCTGCGACCACGCCAGCGCCGGAACCGAGGCCGCCGCGGCGCCCGACAAGGCGCCCTTCAGCAGGCTGCGCCGCGATAGTTTCTCGATCCCTAGCTGGTCTCCGGATAATTTAGCCATAGACCGCAGAGTGTACATCTGAATGGAAAAAATGGGGAGACAAACCTTGCCCCGTTGCAGCCGCCCCTCCGGGGGACTAGACTTCCTTTTCGTTCTGGTGCGGGTATTTCCAGGATTTGTGCGACCAGCGATCGGGGGACTTTGTTTCGATGCCGCATTCGAGAGTCAGTTCATCTGGGTTTAGATTCAGCCGGTTCAGATTCAATGATTTCAAATTCATCGGATTCAAATTCAGAATCATCGTGCCGGTCAGTCTTGCCCTGCTGGCCGGTTGTGCGTTCGTGACGGCGCAAACCGAGCCGGTCAAGACGGCGTCCCCTTCTGCTGTGGTGGAGCGCGGCAAATCCCTGTTTGGCCAGAACTGCGCGTTTTGTCATGGCCGCGAGGGCTTCGGCGGCGAAAGTGGACCGAACCTGATCGATTCAGACCTGGTCGCGAGCGACGTGCGGGGCAATAAGATCGGCCCGGTCGTACGCAACGGACGCCGCGAAACCGGCATGCCGGCATTCAAGCTCTCTCTGCAGGAGATCACGGCGCTCTCCGCGTTTCTTCACGCGCAGAAACAAAAGGCTGACTCACATCCCGGGGGCCGGCGCGGTGTGTCGGCGGCCGACCTTCAAACCGGCAATGTCGAGGCCGGCAAAGAATATTTCAATGGCGCGGGGACCTGCTCGTCCTGCCATTCTCCCACTGGCGACCTGGCCGGCGTGGCCACGCGTTACCGCGGGCTGGAGCTTGAAAGACGAATGCTCTATCCGCGCTTCGCCAAGGCGACCGTCACCGTGACCACGCCGTCCGGCCAGACTCTGTCCGGACAGCTCTCGTATCAGGACGAGTTCACCATCGGAATGACCGACGAGTCGGGGTGGTATCAATCCTGGCCCGCAGATTCGATCAAGTACACGATCCATGCCCCGGCCGAAGCTCACGCCGAGTTGCTGCCCAAATACACCGACGACGATGTGCACAACCTGATGGCTTACCTGCAAACCCTGCGCTAGGAGCGAACCGGATTGCGAACCATAAAACATTTTCATCATGCCATTCATCTTTTTGTGTTGATGCTGACTCTCCTTTTCTCCTGCCATCTGCTGGCGCAGGGCCTCGATCCGGCGACCATTGCAAACCCGCCCGCCGACAGCTGGCCCAGTTATCATGGCGATTATTCCGGCAGGCGCCATAGTCCTCTCACCCAGATCACTCCGCAGAACGTCCGGTCGCTGACCCTGGCCTGGGCATTTCAGACGGGACAGCCGGCGGCCCTGAAGTCCTCGCCCCTTCTCGTCAACGGCATTCTATATTTCACCGTGCCGGACAACGTCTGGGCAGTGGATGCGCGCTCCGGACATCAGATCTGGCATTACACCTATCCGCCCAACAAGGGCCTCCACATCGGACATCGCGGCGTTGCCATGTACAAGGGCTGGTTGTATTTCACTACTCCGGACGCCCACCTCATTTCTCTGGACGCCAAGAACGGCAAAGTCCGCTGGAACATCCAGATCGCCGATGTCGAAAAGGGCTATTGGTCCACCATGTCTCCGCTGGTGGTCCGCGATCACGTGATCGTCGGCGTTTCCGGTGATTTCGACAACCTGCCGGGATACCTGCGATCGATCGATCCCGAGACTGGCAAGACGCAGTGGCAGTGGGACGCGACGCCTCCGATCATTACTAAGAACACGACCTCAGGAGGCATGACCTGGATGACGGGCACATATGACCCGGAGCTGAACCTGGTCTATTGGGGAACGGGCAATCCGACCCCGGTGCTGAACGGCAAGACACGGCCCGGCGACAACCCTTACACCTGCAGCATCGTGGCCCTCAATGCCGACACCGGGAAGCTGGCTTGGGCTTTCTCGGCCTCTCCTCATGACACCCACGACTGGGACGCGGTCGAAACCCCGGTGCTGGTCGATGCCGATTTCGGAGGACAGCCAAGGAAGATGCTGATGCAGACATCCCGCAACGGCTACTTCTTCATCCTCGACCGGACCAACGGAAAGAGTCTTCTCACCTTGCCCTACGGGCCGGTGAACTGGACCCTCGGCGTGGACGGACAGGGGCGGCCGGTTCCCAACCCGGAGAAAGAACCGGCCCCGGACGGTCGCATAATCGCACCCGACGAAGGCGGTTTGACCAACTATCGCTCCCCCAGCTTCGATCCCAAGACCGGGCTGTTCATCGTTTCCGCTCACCCCAGTTGGTCGATCTACTTTGCCAAGCCCGCCGACGGCGCCTACGGCTGGGCAGGAGCGGACTACGGCGTCTGGAGCAAGGGTGTCATCGAAGCCATCGACTACCGGACCGGCAAGATTCGCTGGACCCACGACGTAGGCAAAGACATTTTCGCGGGCGTGCTGACCACCGACTCGGGACTGACTTTCACCGGCGACATTGCCGGCAACGTTCTCGCTCTCGATACCAGCGACGGCAAGACTCTATGGCACGCCGGCACCAGCGAGCGGATGGACACTTCTCCGATAACCTACGAACTGGACAAACGCCAATACGTGGTGACCGGCACCGGCGGCGTGATCTTCGCCTGGGCTCTGCCGGAGAGCGAACAGTAGGCCAAGTGATTCTGCCCCAGACCACTTGGGGACAGCTGCCCTCGGCTGTCCTGTCGAGCGAAGCTCGACCGGGTTTTGTGACGGCAGGCACAGCGGAACCCGCTCCGGGGGACAGCCGAGGGCGGCTGTTCCCACGTGGTTCAGTTCTTCAGTTTCTGCCGCTCACATGCCTCCACGGTTTTCGTCGGATCCACGGCCTCATCATCGACTTGTTCGTTGATGATCTTTCCCGACTTGTCGATGAGGAAGGTAGCGCGTCTCGCGGTCTCCATGGGGACGCCCTGGATGTCAAACTTCTGAGTCAATCCATACCGGCCGGTGACAGGGCCGCCCCAGTCGCCGAGGATGGGAAAGCTGACTCCGTTTTGTTGAGCGAAGGCAAAGTTGGAGAAGGGACTGTCCATACTTACACCCAGAACCTGGGTGTCTGAGCCCTCCAGCCTGGCGATGTTCTGCTGGAGAGCTTTCATTTCGCGGGTTCAACCCCCGGTGAAGGCGAAGACGAAGAACGCCAGGGCAACGTTTTTCTTCCCGCGGTAATCCTGCAACGATATTTTCTTCAGCTCCTTGCCATCGAAGGCAAGCAGGGTGAAGTCCGGGGCCATGTCGCCCACTTTAAGTTTCATGGGCGCGGGCTCTTTCTCTGCCTTGTTCTGGGGTTTGTTTTGGGCCAGCAGAAGTGACGACGGCGCCAAAATAATACTTAAAAGCCACAGCCAGACAACATGTTCCCACTTTCGTTTCATTGACAAACTCCTTGATCGCGGCCCCGTGAGCGGGGGAGAATAGACAAAGCTGGTGGGCCGTCCAGGATTTGAACCTGGGACCGATGGACCACCGGCGAGGCGAACGGAAACATAATAAACCAACGGTTTAGGCGGCGCCCCGGCGGGCAGTCCTAGGCGTGTTTGGGCGGACTTGTTACACCAGACGTTACAGGGAAGGCAGGGTCCCGAGGGTAGTTGGTGTAAACGCTGATTTCCTCAATAATCGGTGCTAAAGCAAGCTGTCGATACCGATGTTATGCCTTCGGAGTGCATCAAAGTAGGATGGGGAAGAACGTAGCACTTTCGAGCCATTGTCGCGGATGACGACGCAGGGAGTAGAATGTTGCATCCAGCCAAGAAGTACAGAAAGCGCAGTCCGACCAAGGAAAGGTTGGCTCTCGCGTGCCATCAGTCCGCGTGCTGGTAGTTGAGGATTTCGAACCATTTCGGCGCTTCGTCTGTTCGATGCTGGAAACAAGGCCTGAATTGCAGGTCATCGGCGAGGTGTCGGACGGATTAGAAGCAGTTTACAAAGCCGAAAAACTGCGACCTGATTTGATTGTGCTGGATGTCGGGCTCCCATTACAAAATGGGATTGAAGCCGCTCGACAAATCCGTGAGCTTTCCCCTAACTCCAAAATACTGTTTTTAAGTCAGGAATCCTCTGCCGATTTGGTGGAAGAGGGCTTCAGATCGGGGGCGCTCGGCTATGTTGTCAAGGCCCACGCTGGAACCGAACTGTTTGCCGCTGTGGAAGCGGTTTCTCAGGGCAGGCAGTTTGTCAGCCGCGGATTGTCGGGTACCCACTTCACTCACACAGCCGACGCGCAGCC
>Ga0207706_10000878_pt1 | contig 30879 bp, 29 predicted proteins | sample KBSC53metaG_FD_184318 | JGI IMG/M metagenome (GOLD analysis project Ga0207706, IMG submission 184318) | Corn rhizosphere microbial communities from Kellogg Biological Station, Michigan, USA - KBS C5-3 metaG (SPAdes) (version 2) | ecosystem: Host-associated > Plants > Roots > Rhizosphere > Soil ... | reverse complement strand
CTCCTCAGTGATCGAGCAGTCTCCACGCATAGCTCGCGGCGCGTTCCGCCAGCTGGCTGCGACGCCCATCCGGCGTAACGAACGCGTCCTTCGGTACCGCACGCGGGAGTTCGGCGAGCTTGACGATGCGGCTTTGCACGCCGAGCTGCGGTGACGGTCGGCCGCCGTCGAACTCCGCCCAGCGCAGCGTCATCAGACCCTCGCGCATGCCGTCGGGGTCGATCCAGTTATAAATGCCCGGGTCGGCGGTGCTCACGACGAACGTGTAGGTACCGTCACCGTTCGGCTTGCTCTGCGCACTGTTGAGACTGCCGGTGCGGCGCACGATCTCGTTGGTCGTACCCCAGATGTTCGTAATCGGGGCGATGAAGTACTTCGCCCCCCCGAGGTGGACGTCGAGCACCAGGGCCTCGTCGTCGGCGAGCTCGAACTTGCCCATGATGTAGATCTGGTTGCGCAGCGCGCCGTCCGTGTCGCGATCTATGGTGAAAGAGAAGGAGTTCACCGGCCGGCCGAGCGCCTGCTGGTTCCAACGCATGGTGTTCTCCGCGTACCGGCGCATGTAACCGGCCGTGAGTGCGACCTGCTCCTCTTCGCCGACCGCCGGTCGCACCGGTGGCCCGCTCAACCGCTCGATGGACAGTTGATTGGCGCGGTCCCGTGCCCAATCGTGGATGACGTCGCGAATGTAGAACTCCTTCGCGGCTGGCGAGGACTCGATGTGGTTCCGGCGGCCGTTGGCCACCGTGGCGTCGACGGAGATCTCGAACTCGCCATTACCGTTGAGCGCCAGGTCGTGCCCCGACAGGACATCGACGGTCTTCATCGTGTCGTCCCAGAGCGTGAAGTAGTTCTCGACCAGGCGGCGCTCTGCGACGCGGCCACGGATCAGGTAGCGGGCCGCACCATCGATCGGGATAACTCGATAGATCGAGTCCGGGTTGTCGATTCCCCAGCGCGACCCCGGAATCTGCAGCTCCCCCACCCTGTGCGGCAGGCGGGAAATCGTGATCACGCGCGGACGTGCCGCGTCGGTGTTCATCGACCACACGACGGCGCCGAACATGACCTCGTCGAACGCCGCGTCGAAGCACCGGCGCATGTCGGCAGACGGCCGGGAGGCCTCCAGCCAGTACTTCCGAACGTCCTCGCGGGTCTGTCGGATCGCGGGGCGCTGGTACAGCTCGACGGCACGGCTCTCGTGCTCATGCTGTTCCGCAGTCGCGATCGGATTCTCAGGCAACGACATCGGACATCCTCCGTTACGGTAATCGGATCAGGGTGAGGACGGCACGCGGCTCCGGCGCTGCAGGGCGCGCCGGGGCCTCGTTGCGCGGCTCAGGGCAGGCCTTCACCGCCATTCGCATCGAGCACGGCGCCGCTGACCGCGGAGGCGTAGTCGGAAATCAGGAACAACGCGGCACGCGCGCACTCGTCGTCGGTGACGATCCGGCGCAAGGGTATGTTCGCGGCCACTCCGTCGATGAGCTGCTGCTCGGGCACGCCCTGCGCCTTGGCGGTCGCCGCGATGTAGCCCTGCACGGGAGCGCCCCACATCCAGCCCATCCGGGCCGAATTGACGCGAATGTTGGACGGTCCGAGCTCCATGGCCAGGTACTTGGTTGCCGTGAGCAGCGCGGATTTCGACGCGGCGTAGGCGCCCTCCCCCGGGAACGGCTTGAGCGTCGTCATGGTGTTGATCATCACCACCGCCCCGCCGCCCTGCTTTTTCATCTGAGGCGCGACGGCGAGCGTCATCCGCACCGAGCCCATCAGGTTTGTGTCGAGAATGCGCGACCAGGTCGCGAAATCGGGCTCGGAGACCGGCCCGAAGTCGCCATGGAAATAGGCGGAGTTGACCAGCCCGTCGATACGTCCGAACTCCTTGACCGTGCGTTCCGCCGCCTGACGGCACTGCCCGGCATCGGTGATGTCGGTCGGCAGCTTGAGCACGCGGCAGCTCGTCCCGAGAGCGCGGATCCTGTTCTCCGCGTCATCCAGCTTCTCGCTCGTACGCGCAGCGGCAACCACGGCGCGAGCACCTTCGCGCGCGGCCTCGACCGCGAGCTTTACCCCGAGACCCGGGCCGATGCCCGACACGATAACGACCTTGTCCTTGAGCAGCATTTCAGTCCCCTGTATCAGTCGGGTCAGATGATTCGTCAGCGAAAGCGGGCGATGACGTCGTTGCCGAAGCGCGCGATTCCCTCGAGCTTCTCGGCGAGCGAGATCTCCGGGCCGAGCAGATTCCACGGTACCGCGATCGCGTCCGTCACGCCCAGTGCAGCAAGTCGCTCGACACCCGTGGTGTCTGCCAGCATCACGTCGAAAGCGTGGATCTCGAACGGCCGGTCGGCGGTGCCGAACTCGCGCCGGTAGCCCTGCAGCTTCGGAATCAGTGCCGCCAGCTCCTCGTAGGTCGAGTTGGCGGAAACCCAGCCGTCGCCCACCCGCGCCGCGCGCTTGAGCGCCGGCTCGGAGTGGCCACCGACCAGGATGCGGAGCGGCTCGGTGGGCACGGGCTTCATCCGGAGCTCGCCGAAGCGGAAGAACTCGCCTTCGAAGGCGAAGTACTCCCCGGTCAGCGCGCCGCGCACCACGCGGATGCATTCATCCATCCGCCGCCCGCGGCTTTCCCAGTCGATGCCGAGATAGGTGAAATCCTCCAGCCAGGGGCTCAAGCCCACGCCCAGAGCGACACGGTTTCCGGTGACATGCGCGAGCGAGGAGAACATCTTGGCCACCGCCAGCGGGTGTCGCGCCGGCAGCTTGTACACCGACGGATAGAAGCGCAGCCGCTTCGTGACCGCCGCCATCGTCGCGATCCACACGCACGGATCGAGGAACGCCTGGTGCTCGATGAACGAGCGGCCGCCGTCGGGCGTGTACGGGTACCGCGAATCCGAATGCTTCGGATAGAAAAAGCTGTCCGGGATCCCGAGGCTCGCGAAACCTGCCGCTTCGGCGGCGCGCGCGATCGGTACACCGTGATCGATGTTGCCCAACCCGTAATTGATCACGAAGCGCACGTTCGCTCCCGCTCGGCCGATGTGTGGAAGGTGCTGCGGACCGCAGGCGATGCGGACGCGCAGGGTTCGACGATAACGATTATCCTGTAATTATCAACCCGGGGGAGATGCAGATGGGACGACTGGCCGGCAAGGTTGCGATCGTCACGGGCGGCGCGCGCGGCATGGGTGAGGCGACCTCGCGGCTGTTCGCAGCCGAGGGTGCAAGGGTGTTGATCGCCGACGTGCTCGACCGCGAGGGCGAGGCGCTGGCGGGCGCGATCGGCAGCGCGGCGCTCTTTCGCCACCACGACGTCACGGACGAGGCAAGCTGGGAAGCCGTGACCACCGATGCGGTGCGCCAGTTCGGCGGCGTGGACGTTCTGGTCAATAACGCCGGGGTGCTGCTCTTCAAGGCGCTCACGGAAACCACCAAGGCCGAGTTCGAGCGCGTGATCGGTGTCAACCTGGTCGGCACGTTTCTCGGCATGAAGATCGTGGCGCCCCGGATGATCGAGCGGGGCAAGGGCTCCATCATCAACATCTCCTCGACCGCCGGCATCTCCGGGCAGAACGGCACGGTCGCCTACGCGGCCAGCAAGTTCGGCGTGCGCGGCATGACCAAGATCGCGGCGCTGGAGCTTGGTCACCGCGGCGTGCGGGTCAACTCGATCCACCCGGGCGGGATCAACACGGTGATGGGCGTGGCGCCGGGCACGCCGCCGGAGATCATCGATCAGTACTACAAGGCGGTGCCGCTGCAGCGCATCGGCCAGCCGGTCGAGGTTGCCAACGTTTCGCTCTTTCTCGCGAGCGACGAGTCGTCGTATGTCTGTGGCGCCGAGATCCTCGTCGACGGCGGCATGCTCGCGGGCACGTACTACCCGAGCCTGCCGGGCGCCCCGGGTCCCTGACGGCAGACCGGGTCTGCCGTGACTGCAGCAGCGAAATACTCGCTCGACCGTCCCTGCGCACTCGGCGACGTGGCGCGGTGGTCCGTCGAGACCGAGGTCATCGTGGTCGGCTTTGGCGCCGCGGGCGCCAGCGTCGCGATCGAAGCCGCACGGGCCGGCGCGAACGTGACGCTTTGCGAGGCAACCTCGGGCAACGGCGGCACGAGCGCCCTGTCGGGCGGCGAGATCTATCTCGGCGGCGGCGGCGGCACGCCGATCCAGCGCGCTGCCGGCTTCGATGACCGTACCGAGGACCTGTACAAGTACCTGCTGATGGCGGGCGGACCGAACGTCGACGAGGCCAAGGTCAGGCTCTACGCCGACGGCAGCCTCGCCCACTACGAGTGGTTGACGGCGCAAGGCGTCGAGTACAGAAACTCGTACATCGCCGAACGTACGATCGAGCCCTCGACCGACGACTGCCTGATCTGGTCGGGCAGCGAGGAAGCCTGGCCGTTCGTGAACGAGGCGCGCCCGGCGCCACGCGGCCACTGCCCGAAGTTCGTCGGCATGGGCGGCGGGCGCTACGTGATGGATGTGCTGGCCCGGCGCGTGGTCGAGCTGGGTGTGGATGTGCGTTACGACCATCGCGCCCTGGCCCTCGTCACCGACGATGCACATCGGGTGCACGGCCTGATACTGCGTGCCGGCGGGGAAACGCTGTTCGCGCGTGCGCGCAAGGGTGTCGTGCTCTGCACGGGCGGCTTCGTCATGAACCGCGAGATGGTCCAGCGGCACGCGCCGTGGATGCTGCGCTCGAATTTCCCGATCGGCACCGTCGACGACGGCTCCGGCATCCGCCTCGGTCTAAGCGCGGGCGGCGCGGCGATCAATATGGCCGAAGGGTTCGTCACGCTGCCCTGGTATCCGCCCGGCTCGTTGGTCAAGGGAATATTCGTCAACGAGCGCGGCCAGCGCTTCGTAAACGAGGATTGCTATCACGGGCGCGTGTCGCAATTCATCCTGCAGCAACCCGGCAATCGCATCTGGCTGCTGGCCGATGCCGCGTCGTATCAGCCAATGGAGTTCCAGGAGCTTTCGCGCGTCGAGATCGGCGCGGCTGGCGAGACCTGGGAGGAAGTGGAGCGCGACCTTGGGCTGCCCGAACGCTCGCTCGTTGCGACCGTCGAGCTCTACAACCGCAACGCCGCGCGTGGCGAGGATCCGCTCTTTCACAAGGCCAGACACTGGCTGGCGCCCCTCGAGAAGCCGCCGTTCGTCGCGCTCGACTGCCGCATCGATCACTGTTTCTATTCGAGCTTCACCCTGGGCGGTCTCGACACCTTGCCTACGGGCGAAGTGCTCACCGAGGATCGCTTCGTGGTTTCCGGGCTTTACGCCGCGGGCCGCACAGCCTGCGGTCTGCCACGCTGGGGTGGCGGGTACAGCTCGGGGATGTCGCTCGCGGATGCTACGTTCTTCGGGCGGCAGGCGGGAGCGCAGGCCGCAAGAGCCACTTACGGGCTCAGGCGCCCTCCGTCCGGCGCCCCGAAGCCATCGCGAGGCTCGCCAGCCTTGTGAACAGCAGAGACAAAGCGGCAAACGCCGCGCCTGCCACGAACGTCGCCGCAGGACTCACCCGATCCCAGAGCAGTCCCGCCAGGATGCTGGCAACCATCAGTAGCACGCCCCTCAGCAGGTTGAAGACACCAAACGCCGTGCCGCGCAGGCTCGCAGGCGCTGCGTCCGCAACCATGGCACTGACAACTCCTTCGGTGAAACCCATGTGCAGTCCCCAGAGTGCGGTGCCGACCAGCACGACGGTGGTGGTGTGCGCCGATGCCAGCACCAGATTCGACACGACAAGAATCGCGCATCCGAGCATCAGCAGCTGGGTGCGCGGCATTCGGTCGGCCAGTGCACCCGCTGGATAGGCCGACAGCATGTAGGTGATATTCATCACGACCAGCACGAGCGGCGTCCACGTGATCGACATGCCGGTATTCGATCCGCGCAGCACTAGAAAGGCTTCGGAGAATCGCGCGAGGGTGAACGTGGCGGCAACTGCGGCCACGACCCAGAATGCACTCGGAAGATCGCGCGGCCGCAGGTCGACGAGGCGACCTTGCATCGGTACGAGATGCGGCGGTTCCTTCACCGCCAGAACGAGAATCGCGACAGCGATCAGGGCCGGAATCACGGCAACCCAGAACACCGCGCGCACATCGTTCGCCAGCACTATCAAGCACCCGATGGCCAGCAGTGGCCCCGCGAACGCCCCGACGGTATCCAGCGATTGTCGCAGCCCGTATGCGGCTCCACGCTGGCCGGGTGTCGTGCAATCCGCAATCAGCGCATCGCGCGGCGCGCCGCGGATACCCTTGCCGATGCGATCGACGAAGCGCGCGAGAAAGACCATCGTGGTGCTGCCCGCAAGCGGAAACAGCGGCTTGGTGACGGCGGCCAAGCCGTAGCCGAGCAACGCAAGCGATTTGCGCCGCCCCCAGCGATCGGACAGCGCCCCGGAGAATACTTTTACGATGCACGCCGTGCCCTCCGCGACTCCTTCGATCAGCCCCAGCCAGATCGCTCCCGCCCCGAGGGTGCCGACGATGAAGACCGGCAAGAGCGCATGAATCATTTCCGAGGAGATGTCCATGAACAGGCTGACCAGGCCCAGGGCCCACACGGAGGTGGGCAGCGCTGCTCGGCGGCGCGGGCTACTCATGATCGAAGATGCTTCGCATGATCCGCATCACTTAGCCCGGCAGGCGTTAATCGACGATCAGCGGCCGCACGATTCCACCCGATCGCAGCATAACGATGTTCGAACTCGCCGATCGAAGCCTGGCCCGGGACATCATGGAGCAATTCGAGCGCCTCGATTTTTCGGCTTGCTATTGCTCGGTGTTCGACGCGTGCTGGGCGACCAGTTACTCCACGTTCGGAGCGCCAGCGACGCTAAAGAACCCGGTATTTGAAAACAAGATACACGAGGAGCACGAGAAGGATTCCAACAAGCGGCAAGATAACCCATAGGGCCTGCTTTTGCCGCGCCACTGAAGTGCGCTGCAACTCAATGCTTTCGTGAATCGTCCGGTTCGATCGCTCTAGTTGCGCTTGAGCAAGTGCCAGGTGCCTCTCCTGAGTATCCAGGGTCTTGCGCTGGTTCTCTTCCATCCGTGTCAACAGCGAAATAATCTGGTCGTTGTCACTCATAAACTGCACCACAACCCCGAATGCTACGCATGTGACGCCTCACTACAATTAGGCAGCCTTCATCTCGCCGGGCCATGGCCGGGTCGAGATGGTGGTGGGCCGTGCTGGAGTCGAACCAGCGACCAACTGGTTAAAAGCCAGCTGCTCTACCGACTGAGCTAACGGCCCCTGTAGCGAACCCGGCGCGGACCATTCTGTCAGGGCGGCGGGCCGGTAATCATACCGGATCAATCCACAACCTATCATCCTCGCTTGCACAGGTACCATGCGCTGCATGACCTCTCGGAGTCGCAGGCTGGTGCACTGGACAATCCTGATCACGGCGGCGTTGACGGTGCTTGGCGTCGCCATCGCGATGAATTTCGCTACGCCGGAGAAGAAGCTTGAGCGGAAGATCGAGCATCGTTATGCAATCGCCGACCCGCAGTTCCGTCGCGAAATGTCCGTGCTGCTCGGGCCGTCCATCGTGGCAGGCAACCAGGTCCGGGACCTGCAGAACGGTAACGAGATCTTCCCGGCGATGCTGGCGGCAATCAGGACCGCGCAGAAGACCATCGACTTCGAAACCTACATCTACTGGTCGGGCGATATCGGACGGCAGTTTGCCGAAGTCCTTTCGGAGCGAGCGCAGGCGGGCGTTTCAGTCAAAGTCGTCATCGACTGGGCCGGTAGCATCAAGATGGAGGACGCACTCCTCGAGCAGTTGCGAGAGGCCGGCGTTGAGGTCCGGATGTACCGGCCACTCAAGTGGTACAACCTCGGCCGCCTGAACAACCGTACGCACCGCAAGCTTCTGGTCGTCGACGGCACGGTCGGCTTTACAGGCGGCGTCGGCATCGCAGACCAGTGGGAGGGCCATGCGCAGGACCCGGACCATTGGCGCGACGTGCACTTCCAGATCGAAGGTCCGGTCGTCGCGGAGATCCAGGCCGCGTTCAACGACAACTGGATCAAGATCACGGGCGAAGTGCTGAACGGCGGTGACTACTTTCCGCCGCTGACTCCGGCCGGCCACATGGACGCCCAGATGTTCATTGCGTCGCCTGCCGGTGGCAGCGAAAGCATGCACCTGATGTACCTGATGGCGATTGCAGCCGCCGGGACCAGCATCGATCTCGAAGCCTCATATTTCGTCCCCGACGACCTGGTGCTGGCGGCACTCCTGGCCGCTCGCAAGCGCGACGTGCGCGTCCGCATCCTTCTTCCGGGGAAGCACATCGATTCCGAGACCGTGCGTATCGCCTCAAAGGCCCACTGGGAGCAACTGCTGGAGTCGGGCGTCGAGATCTACGAGTACCAGCCCACGATGATGCACAACAAGGTGTTGATCGTGGATCGGGAGATGGTATCGGTGGGCTCGACGAACTTCGACCCGCGCTCTTTCCGACTCAACGACGAGGCCAGCCTGAACGTGTACGACCGCGCGTTCGCCGAGCGGATGTCGGCCGTCTTCGAGGAAGATCTCAAGGCGACGCAACGCTACACGCTCGAGATGTGGCGGGGGCGCCCGCTAAAGGAGCGCTTCGTCGAGAAGGTCATCCTGCCCATCCGCTCGCAGCTCTGAGCCCGTCACTGGTAGCGCGTCGGATCTGGAATCCCCGCTGCGGCGAATCCTTCCCGGCGCAGGCGACAGGCGTCACAGCGCCCGCATGCACTGCCCTGCGCGTCGGCCTGGTAGCAGGACACCGTGATCGAATAGTCCACGCCCAGAGTCCGTCCCTGGCGGATGATGTCGGCCTTGCTCAACTGGATCAGCGGGGTACGGATAAAGAGTGGCTGGAGTCCTTCGGTCCCGGCACGCGTCGCCAGGTTCGCCATGCGCTCGAAGGCGGCAATGTATTCCGGACGGCAGTCGGGATAGCCGGAGTAGTCGATTGCATTCACGCCGATGAAGATATCGTGCGCGCCGAGCACTTCGCTCCATGCGAGCGCGAAGGACAGGAACACCGTGTTGCGCGCCGGCACGTAGGTGACCGGAACACCCTCGACCGGCGACTCGGGCACTGGAATCGCCGGATCGGTGAGCGCCGACCCGCCGAAGGCCCCGAGGTCGACGTCCATCACCCGGTGGTCGACCGCACCCAGCACGTTCGCGACGCGCGCGGCGGCGTCGAGCTCGGCCGTGTGCCGCTGCCCGTACGCGAAGCTCAGCGCATGGCAGGCATAGCCCTCGGCCCGCGCGATTGCCAGGCAGGTCGCGGAATCGAGACCACCAGACACGAGCACCACCGCACGTCGCGCTTCACCGCCAGTCGTCACAGGTCCTCCGCGCCCGCCGGGCGAAATTCGGCCGAGCCGGTTCTTCCGAGCCGATCTTGCGCGTCACCGACCGGGTACCTCGCCCCAGAGCAGCTTGTGAAGCTGAACCTGCAGGCGCACGTCCAGGCGGTCCGCGAGGATCCACTCGGCGAGCTCGCGCGGCTCGAGTTGCCCGAAGCTGGGCGAGAAGAGCACCTGACAGGGCAGCGCTGTGGCATGCACGCGCAAGAGCTCTCGCGCCCATTCGTAGTCGGGCCGCGAGCAGATCACGACCTTGACCTGGTCGCGCGCAGTCAGCTTACCGAGATTGTCCATGAGGTTGCGAGCCGACTCGCCGGAATCCGGCGTCTTGATGTCCACCACGCGACTCACGCGCGGATCGACATCGCCGACATCCATCGCGCCGCTGGTCTCGAGCGACACCGCGAAGCCGGCGTTGCACAGCGCCGACAGTAGATCGAGACAGCTCTGCTGCGCGAGCGGCTCGCCGCCGGTCACACAGACGCGAGACACGCCGCTGCCCCGAGCAGTCTCGATCAGCTCTCCGACGGTGCGCCACTCGCCGCCATAGAAGGCGTACTCGGTGTCGCAGTACACGCAGCGCAGGGGACAGCCCGTGAGGCGGATGAAAAAGGTCGGCCAGCCGACAGCATCTGCCTCACCCTGGATCGAGACGAAGGTCTCGGTGATCTTGAGCCGCGCGTCGGGCCCGGTGGCGCGAGCACGCTTCGGGCTGAGTTCTGTCGTGGCGCTCACGACCTTCGCCGGGATCAACGTCCCTCGACGTCCATCTTGGTAACGCGCGCCTGTGCCAGCCGCGCCGCCTCGGTGTCCGGATATTCGGTCACCACGCGCTCGAGCGTCGTGCGCGCGTTCCTGTAAGCCTTCACCTCGTACTGGCAATAGCCGATCTTGAGCAGCGCGTCGGGCGCCTTGCGGGAATCCGGATAGTCGTTGAGCACAGACTGAAACGCGTTCTGCGCGGACTCGAAGTCCTTCGCGACGTAATGCGATTCGCCGAGCCAGTAGGCGGCATTGTCGGCCCGGGGACCCTGTGGATACTTCGTCAGGTAGAGCTGAAAGCCACGCACCGCTTCGTCGATCCGGCCGGACTTGAGCGCGGCGAAGGCGTCGCCGTAGACGGTCGCCTCGTCCACGGCGCGCATCTCGGACTCCGACGGCGGCGGCTGCAGCACCTTTGGCGCCGTCGTCCCTCCGTCGTTCTCGATCAGGAGCAGCCGCCGGTCCACGTCGGAATACAGGTCGCGCTGCTGCTGACGCAGCCCGTCGAGCTCGTGCTTCGCCTCGTCGATCTGGCCGCGCACCCGCCGAAGCTCCTCGCGTCCCGCCTCGATCTGCTGCTGCAGCTCGACCAGTGCCTTGCTCGAACGCTCGACGGCCTGCAGACGTGCCTCCATCGCATTCGCACGGTCCTCGAGCTCGCGATTGCTCGCCGCGCCAAGCGCCAGGCTGCTCGAGAGCAGCAAGCCGAGGGCCGCCGTGACACGGAGCGAACCAAGCGGACTACTGGGCATGAACGATCTCGACCCGTCGGTTCTGCGCGAGGGCTTGTTCCTCGCCGCCAGCCACCGCCGGACGCTCCTCGCCATAACTCACCGTCGCGATCTGCGTCTCGGTGGCACCCTGCAGCTGCAGCGCCCGGCGCACCGCCTGTGCCCGCCGCTCGCCAAGGCCGATGTTGTACTCGCGCGAACCGCGTTCGTCGGTGTGGCCTTCGAGGCGGACCCTGGCATTCGGATACTTGACCAGGTAAGCCGCGTGCGCGGTAACGACCTGGAGATACTCCGAGCGTATCTCGCTGCTGTCGTACTCGAAGTAGATGACACTACGCGTCTTGAGCGCGGCGAGCGCCTGCTGCTGCGCCGTCGTCAGGTCCGACGCCTGCCCGGTCGTCGAGCCATCGACGCCCGTGGTGCTGACCCCACCGCCCGGAGAGGTGGCGCCCGCGCCCTGCTCATCCGGCCGCGTCTGCTTCTTCTGGCAGGCCACGAGCCCGAGGACCAGGAAACCGACCAGCGCTGCATGCATCAACCTCATATCGGGTCCACTCCTTGTACAAACTACACCGGCCGGCACGGCCAGAGAGGTGCGCGCCTTTTACCACAACGCCGCACGTGCATCATCATCGGGCAGGGAATGGCGACCACGCGGGCTCACGCAGCTCGCCGCGGTCCGCGCTGAGCCGCTGCTGCGACCGTCCGTCAGATGAGACGGTTGCCAGCGCACCGCGCCCGCCATCCTGGGTGCCATAGATCAGCGTGACGCCATTCGGCGCGTAGCTCGGCGACTCGTCCTGGTTCGAGCTCGAAAGCACCCGAAGTGCGCGTGTCTTCAGGTTCATGACAGCGATGCGATAGTTGCCGCGGTCCAGCGTAACCATCGCCAGCTCCTCACCGTCGGGAGATACCCGCGGACGCGCGTTGTAGCTCCCGGTGAAGGTCACGCGCTCGGCCCGCGCGCCCTCGTCGGGGGACACGCGGTAGATCTGTGCGCTGCCCGCGCGATCAGAGGTGAAGTAGATGCTCCCGCCGTCTCGCGACCACTCGGGCTCGGTGTCGATCGCATCGTCCGAGGTCACGCGGGTCAGCGTCTGGCTTGCGAGCGCAAGCGTGTACACGTCGAGGTTGCCACCGCGCGAAAGCGTAAGCGCCAGCGTGCGTCCGTCCGGAGACCACGCCGGCGCGCCATTGATCCCCGCCCGCGCCGAAACGCGGCTGCGCTTGCCGCTTGCGAGGTCCTGGACATATATCGCAGATGCTTTGCCCTCGAACGACACATAGGCGAGGCGCTGTCCGTCGGGCGACCAGGAAGGCGACATCAGCGGCTCAGGCGAGTCGGCTACCTTGTGCGGGTTGAATCCGTCGGCGTCGGACACGATCAGCCTGTAGCGCTGCGCCGGGGGCGCACCCTCGACCTCTACGTACGCGAGGCGTGTAGAGAAGGCGCCGCGCACACCCGTCAGGCGCTCAAACACCAGGTCCGAGATGCGATGCGCGGTCGCTCGCAGGCCGGCTTCCGTCGTCGGCAGCTCCTTTGCGAGCAGCTGCTGGCCGGTGGCTACGTTAAAGAGCTCGAAGCGCACAGCCAGACCGCTCGCTCCGGGCTGGACCTGTCCGACGACCAGAAAATCGGACTTGAGCAGACGCCAGTCCTCGAAGCGGATCTGATCACCCCGCACCGGCCGCGTGACCATGTCAGTGCGGGGCATCGGCGCAAAGCGCCCGCTGCGTTCCAGGTCCGACCCCACGACCGACGCCACGTCAGCAGGACCGCCTTCGGGCTGGCCCCCGAATGGCACGACCGCGATCGGCACCGCGTCGCTCGTCCCCTTGGTGATGTCCAGCCGCAGTTGCGCCTGGGTGGGCGCTGCGAAGCCGAGCAGCGACAGCATGCAGAACCAGTGTGCCGGGCGCTGGGCCCGCTTGATGCTTATTGACACCTGTCACTCCGTAGGTCGGAAAACGATCTCGAGACGTCGCGCGAAGGCGCGTGGGTCAGCGGGAGCGGGCAGCGGTGAGGCGCGGAATACTGCGTTGGTTATCGATTCGCGGACCGCGGCGTCGCCGTTGCACGAACCGAGCTTGACATCCAGTACGGTCCCACCCGGCGCCTGCGTCACGTACAGCGTGCATTCCAGACCGGGCTGCGCCGAGGGCGGCCGTATCCAGCTCCGCTCGATCGCCTGCTCGAGCTCCGCGCGATACTGATCGACGACACCGGAGGCCGCGACCGACGCCGCTTCCTCTTCTTCCGCGGCCAGACGACGCTGCAATTCGGTCTCGCGCGCCTGTTGCTCGGCGGCGTCCTTGCGGCGCGCGGCCTCTGCGGCGGCTTTGCGACGCTCCGCTTCGGCCGTCTTGCGGCGTTCCGCCTCTGTCTCCGCAGCCTTGCGCGCGGCTTCCTCGGCGGCGAGCTTCTGCTGCCGCGCGCGCTCGGCCTCGGCCTCCTCGGCCCTCCGCGTCTCCAGAGCCGCCTGCTCGCGCGCCGCTTCCGCGGTGCGCTCGCGTTCGGCCTGCGCCTCGGCTGCGCGTTGCCGTTCCGCGGCATCGTCGGGCGGTGCAGCGGGGGTCGCCGGGACGGGCTCTACGGGCTCGGGCTTGGGCGCCGGTGTGACCGGTGCGGCGGGCGCCGGACGCGGTCCCGCCAGATCCTTGGGTAGCGAGCGCTCATCGATCGCCACGCCTTCTATGGCCATCGGCACCGGCGGCCGCGTAGACGACCAGCGCCAGGCGGTTGCCACGATCAGCGCGAAGAGCAGCAGGTGCAGACCAACGGCGCCGGCCAGCGGCCTGAGGTGCTGACGAACGAAGCCAGGCATCGTTCAGCGCGCCCCGGCTCCGCGCGCGTCTGACTGGACAGGCTGCGTGACGAATCCGACTTTCCTGGCCCCGGCCTGCTGCAGCAGCACCATGCCCTCGACAACGCGGCCGTACGGCACGGCCCTGTCTGCCTTGACAAGCACCGGGCGGCCGGGTTCCCGGCGCATCGCAGCGGCGACGAGCTCAACCACGCGCTCGGGCGGCAACGCGACCTCCGGATCGCCGAGATTGAGGTACATCTGTCCGGTCGGCTCGACGCTGAGGACGATCATCGGCGACTCTGAATCGATCGGCTCTGCGCCGTCGGTTTCCGGGAGCTCGACCTTTACGCCCTGACTCAAGAGCGGCGCCGTCACCATGAAGATGATCAACAGCACGAGCATGACGTCGATGTACGGCACGACGTTGATCTCGCTCATCAGCTTGCGTGTGCGCCGCGGCGTCATGAAAGCTCAGCGCTCCCCCGCGCCGGAATGACGCTGCATGATCGTCGAGAACTCCTCCATGAACGTGTCGTAACGCAATTCCAGCCGGCCCACCTGGTCCGCGTAGCGGTTGTAGGCGATTACGGCAGGGATGGCGGCAAAGAGACCCATCGCGGTCGCGATCAGCGCCTCGGCGATGCCCGGCGCCACCATCGCGAGGGTCGCCTGCTGCACGCTCCCGAGACCCTGGAAGGCGCTCATGATGCCCCACACCGTGCCGAACAACCCGACATACGGGCTCGTCGAGCCGATTGTTGCCAGCGTCGAGAGATTCTCCTCCAGGCGGTCGATCTCCCTGAGCTGTGCGACCTTCATCGCGCGGCGACTGCCCTCGAGCAGCTGCGCACCGCCCAGACCCGACTGCTGACGCAGCCGCGAGAACTCCCGAAACCCGGAAACGAACAGGCCCGACATCCCGGAGGCGGGCGCCGATGCATCAAGCGTGCGATAGAGCTCGGCAAGATCGATTCCCGACCAGAACCGATCCTCGAACTCGTCTGCCGCGGCGCGCGCCTGCCTCAGCAGCCGCCGCTTGCGGCCGATGATCGCCCAGGAAACGATCGACGCGATGACCAGCAGCGCGAGCACGAGCTGCACGACGATGCTCGCCTGCAGCACGAGCTGCAACAGGGAATGGTTGCCGATCATTGTGACCCTCAGTTCTCGAACAGACCGAGCGTGGCGGATCGCTCCGCGGCGGGCGGCGACAGCCCGAAGTGCAGGTAGGCATTGCGCGTCGCGACGCGGCCGCGTGCCGTGCGCATCACGTACCCCTGCTGGATGAGAAACGGCTCGATGACGTCCTCGATCGTGCCGCGCTCCTCGCCGAGGGCCGCCGCCAGGCTGTCGACGCCTACCGGGCCGCCGCCGAACTTCTCGATGATAGTGAGCATGAGGCGCCGATCCATCGGGTCGAAGCCCTGTGGGTCGACATCCAGCAGGTCGAGCGCCGCCTGCGCGATCGCGCCGGTGACGTGGCCGGTGCCGCGCACCTCGGCGTAGTCGCGCACCCGACGCAGCAGCCGGTTGGCGATGCGCGGCGTACCGCGTGAGCGCTGCGCGATGCGCGTGGCCCCCTCCTCGTCCATCGGCACACGGAGGATTCCTGCCGACCGCACGACGATGTGTCGCAACTCCTGCTCGGTGTAGAACTCCAGGCGCTGCACGATCCCGAAACGGTCGCGCAAGGGCGAGGTGAGGAGCCCTGCGCGGGTCGTGGCGCCCACCAGCGTGAAGTGCGGAAGATCGATCTTGATCGACCGCGCGCCCGGACCCTCGCCGATCATGATGTCGAGCTGGAAATCCTCCAGCGCCGGGTAGAGGATTTCCTCGACGACCGGACTCAGCCGATGGATCTCGTCGACGAACAGGATCTCGTTGGGCTGGAGGTTGGTCAGCAGCGCCGCGAGATCACCGGGCCGCTCCAGGACCGGCCCGGAGGTCTGCTTGAATCCCGCCCCCAGCTCGTGCGCAATTACGTGCGCCAGCGTCGTCTTACCGAGCCCGGGCGGCCCGAAGATCAGCACGTGATCGAGCGCATCGCCGCGCTGCCGCGCGGCCGAAATGAAAATCTCCATCTGCGCCTTGACCGCACTCTGCCCCACGTACTCGGCAAGGGTCTTTGGCCGCACGGCGCGGTCGTATGACTCGTCCTCCTGACGTCCGCCAGCGCCGACCACCCGGTCCGCTTCGATCATTGGCTCACCCTCAGGCGCTCGCGGCCGCGCGCAGCGCGTGCCGGATCATCTCTTCGGTCGATCCGACGGAGGGGTCGACCGTCTTCAGCAGACGCAACACCTCCGGTGGCTTGTAGCCGAGCGCGATCAGCGCGCTGAAGGCCTCGGAGTGCGCGCTGGGCGGGACGGCTGGCGCGCCTGCGGCACCGGCCGCCGGCAACGGCCCCGCCAGCGTCTTGAGCCGGTCGCGCATCTCGACCAGCAACCGCTCGGCGGTCTTGCGGCCGATGCCCGGGATGCGCACCAGCGATGCGACGTCCTCGGCCTCCACGCAGCGATGGAAGTCCTCGACGCTCACGCCCGACAGGATCGCGAGCGCGATCCGCGGCCCGACGTTTGACACCTTGATGAGCTCGCGGAAGAGCGACCGTTCGCGTTCCGTGCCGAAGCCAAACAGGACATGCGCGTCCTCGCGCACGACCAGGTGGGTGTGGAGCGTCGTTTCGGTGCCGACGGCAGGCAGACCGTAGAAGGTCGACATCGGCGCCTCGATCTCGTAACCGACGCCCGCCACGTCCATTACCAGCAGCGGCGGATGCTTCGCGGCGATACGCCCGCGCAGAAAACCGATCAAGCCCGCCGCCCCCTGCTGGCAGCGACCGCCAGCGCATGTTGCGTCTGGCGCGAGAACGCATGGCATAGCGCGACGCCGACCGCATCGGCCGCGTCCGGGCCGAGCTCACCGTCGAGCTTCAACAGGGTCATCACCATCAGCTTGACCTGCTCCTTCTGCGCCCCACCCTGCCCGACGACGGCCAGCTTGACTTCGCGTGGCGCGTACTCGAACACCGCCGGATCCGAGTTGAACGCCGCACACAGCGCCGCGCCCCGCGCCTGGCCGAGCTTGAGCGCGCTGTCGGCGTTGCGATGCATGAACACGCGCTCGACCGCGACTTCCCTTGGGCGGTACTCGCGCATCAGCTCGACCACGCCGTCGAAGATTTGCCGTAACCGGGGCGGAAACGCCGCACCGCTCGTGCGAATGGTGCCGCTTGCGACATAGCGCGGTGCACCGTCGACCCAGTCGATGATGCCGAAGCCGGTGGCCTGCGAGCCGGGATCGAGACCCAGGATGCGCACCGTCCCGCTTGCAGCCACCTGTGGTGGAATGGCCCAGCGCCGGCCGCCACGATTGAGCCTGGGCAAGAAACCTCCGCACGGGGTCGAAAACGCGGTGGCTATGATACCGTCAATCCTGCAGCCGCCGCACACCTGGTCGACGGCTGCAGCGCGAGGTCCGCCGTGAAGTCCGTCGTAATCGACATCGAGTCGCTGTCGGCCCGTGTGCGCCAGGCGCTCGAGGCGGTGCCGGGCCGGGCTTCATCCGCGGCGCGCCGCGATTGCCTCGAGATTGCAGCGATCCTGGGCAGGCTGCGCACCGCCGACGACGTGATCCTGGCGGGCGCGCTCGTGCCGCTGCTGGATGCCGCAGTGCTCGAGGAAACACAAGCCCGCGAGATCGCCGGACCGGTGGCGACGGAGCTCGCGCTCGAACTACGACGGATCGGCGGCCTCGGCGTTCCAGGGCAATGGAGTCGGGGTGAGAGTCTCAAACCCGAGCAGGCCGACGGCCTGCGCAATCTGCTGGTCGCGCTGGCCGCCGATGTCCGACTTGTGCTGGTGCGGCTCGCGCTGCAGCTCGTCCAGCTGCGTGCCGTCAAAACGGGATCCCGCGAGGAGCAGTTGCGGGCCGCGCTGGAAACGCGCGAGATCTTTGCCCCGCTCGCCAGCCGGCTGGGCATCTGGCAACTCAAATGGGAGCTCGAGGACCTGGCGTTCCGTTATGCGCAGCCTGAGGACTACCGCCGGATCGCAGGCTGGTTGCGCGCGACACGCGCCGAGCGTGAGGGTTTCATCGAGGACGTACGCGGCGAGCTGCTGCGAACGCTCTCGGAGGCAGAAATCACGGCCGAGATCAGCGGGCGCCCGAAGCACATCTACAGCATCTGGCGAAAGATGGAGCGCAAGCAGCTCCCCTTCGAGCGCGTCATGGACGTGCTGGCGGTGCGTATCAACGTCGAGACCGTCGCCGACTGCTATGCCGCACTTGGTCTGGTTCACGGACGCTGGCAATACATTCCGGGTGAGTTCGACGACTACATCGCCACACCCAAGGAGAACAACTACCGATCGTTGCATACCGCCGTGATCGGGCCAGAGAATCTGCCGCTCGAGATCCAGATCCGCACGCACGAGATGCACGATCACGCCGAGCTGGGTGTGGCCGCGCACTGGCACTACAAGGAGGGTCGCCGACCGGCGGCGGGCTACCAGCAGAAGATCAACTGGCTGAGACAGTTGCTCTCACCCGGTGGGCGCGACGATGCCGAGCCGGATCTGCTGGCGGCGCTGCAGTCGGAGATCTTCCAGGATCGCGTCTACGCCTTGAGCCCGCGCGGCGAGGTGATAGACCTGCCGCGCGGCGCGACACCGCTCGACTTCGCGTATCACGTGCATACCAGCCTCGGGCACCGTTGCCGCGGCGCCCGGGTCAACGGCCGGATGGTGCCGCTCGACTTCAAGCTCAGTACCGGCGACACGGTCGAGATCCTCCCCGGCAAGCACCCGAAGCCAAGTCGCGACTGGCTCGTGCCGCAGCTCGGTTATCTCGCCTCGGCGCGCAATCGCGCCAAGGTGCGCGGCTGGTTCCGGAAGCAGGACGAGGGCGAGAATCGCGAGCAGGGTCGGCAGATGTTCGAGCGCGAGATCGACAGACTTGGCGTGCGCTCGGTGACGTTGCCCGAAATCCTGCGCGAGCTCAACCTGGCCGACGCGAACGCGCTCTATCTCGGTCTTGGGAGCGGCAAGATCACGCTTGCACAGGTGGCCGGCGCCGTGCAGCGGCAAGCACCGGAGCGCGGGCCCACTAGACCGCGGACGCAACGAAATACGACCGGCGCGCAAGGCGGCGGGATGGTGATCGACGGTGTGGGGGACCTGTTGTCGAGCTTTGCGCGTTGTTGCCGCCCGGTGCCGCCGGAACCTGTCACGGGCTACATCACCGTGGGGCGCGGCGTCAGCATCCATCGCTCGAGCTGCGCGAATCTGCAGCGGCTCCGGGACGCGGACCCGCAGCGCTTGCTGGCCGTGGACTGGGGCGGCTCCACGCCGGATCGCCGCTTCCCCGTGGCAGTCGCCATCCACGCCTTCGACCGCCGCGGGCTGGTGCGGGACATTTCCTCGGTGCTGGCCGATGAGCACGTCAACATCGAGACCATGAATACGGTCACGAGCGCCGAGGAGAACACCGCGGATGTCGACCTGCGCGTGTCGGTCCACGGGCTCGATGAGCTGAGTCGGTTGCTCGCGCGGCTGTCGGCGCTGCCGAACGTCATCAGCGCTCGCCGGCGGGGTTGATCGTGAGGAGGACGCCCTGGCTCAGCCTCGCGATGCTGGTGGCGGCGCTCGCCCTCGCGTGGCGCTTCTGGCCAGTGCCGCCAGACGTAGCCACCCCGCGCGAAGCACGGGGTCCATCACCGGGCGGAGCCACGATCAACGCGCCGGCTCGACCGTCGCCCTATCCTGAGTTTCTGCCACCTGAGGCTGTCACCACGCTCGACTCGATCGAGCGTGGCGGACCGTTCGCGCACGATCGCGACGGCAGTGTCTTCCAGAACCGCGAACGTCGTCTTCCGGAGCGGCCGCGCGGCTACTACCGCGAGTACACCGTGGAGACGCCCGGCGCATCCGACCGCGGGGCCCGACGCATCGTCACCGGGGGCGATCCACCCGAGGTGTTCTATTACACCAACGATCATTACCGATCCTTTCACGCCTTCGAGGCCGGATCGTGAAGCGCAGCCTGTTGGCCGAGCTGGACCATGGCGGGGAGGCGATACGCGTCCTCCCGCTCGCCGCGTCAGATGCCGATGTGCTTTGTGCCGCGGCCGGAGAGCGCGGCTATAGCTGCGCGCAGGCGGACCTGGCGGGTTGCGCTGACAAGGATACGTTTCTGTCGCGCATCGCCGAGGCGCTGGAGTTTCCGGACTGGTTCGGTCGGAACTGGGATGCGTTCTTTGATTGCCTCACGGACTTGAGTTGGTTGCCTTCGCGAGGGCACGTACTGGTGCTGTTCAACACCGCCGAGATGCGCAGCGATGCACCGGAGGCCTTCGATACTGCGATATCCATCATGCAGGAAGCCGCTCTGGCTTGGCAGAAGCGCGAGGGATCGCTGCGCGTGATCATGGACGCCCCGCCGGTGTCGCCAGCGGGTTCGGCCCCGCATCGGGCGCGCCGCAAGCGCCGCAAAACCTAACCCCACGCTAATACCGCGCGGCCTACAGTGCGCCTGCCTTTTGATGGTGACGCACATGAGCCTGCTGATCCTCGTAGTAACCGTCCTGCTCTGCCTGGCGACCTGGGGTCTGCTCAGGCTCTGCGACCGGCTCGGTCGTAAGCCATGACCGCGTTTGAGGTGCTCGGCCTGCTCCTCGCCGTCGGCCTGGTCGGCTATCTCGTCATCGCCCTGCTCTACCCGGAGCGATTCCAGTGACCAACGCCGGTCTGCTGCAGGTCGCCTTATACCTGCTGGTGCTGGTGGCCCTGGTCAAGCCGCTTGGCGCCTACATGGCGAAGGTCTTCGAGGGCGAGCACACGCTCTTTACACCCGTCGTCGGACCCGTCGAGCGCCTGATCTATCGTCTCTCGGGCGTCGATCCATCCCAGGAGAGCAACTGGCGCCACTACGCGATCGCGGTGCTCGCGGTGAATTTCATCGGCTTCGTCGCGGTGTTCGCGCTGCAACGCCTGCAGGGTTACCTCCCGCTCAACCCGCAGGGCTTCGCCGGTGTCTCGCCGGACTCGTCATTCAACACCGCGGTCAGTTTCGCTTCCAACACCAACTGGCAGGGCTACGGCGGCGAAACGACGATGAGCTATCTCACGCAGGCGCTGGGCCTCGGTGTGCAGAACTTCCTCTCCGCCGCGACCGGCATCGCCGTACTCATCGCGCTCACCCGAGGCCTCGTGCGGCGCGAAAGCGAGCGCATCGGCAATTTCTGGGTCGACTTCACACGCACCACGCTCTACGTGCTCCTGCCCCTGTCCACGCTCCTCGCCATCGTGCTCCTGAGCCAGGGCGTCGTGCAGAGCATCGCGCCGTATCGCAAGGTCGCGCTGCTCGAGCCGCTCACGGTCGAGACACCAGTCGTCGACGCACAAGGCGAGCCCGTGACCGGACCCGATGGCGCCCACGTGATGGAGAAGACTACGGTCACGGAACAAACCATCCCGCTCGGACCCGCGGCCAGCCAGATCGCGATCAAGCAGCTCGGTACCAACGGGGGCGGATTCTTCAACGTCAACTCGGCGCACCCGTTCGAGAACCCGACGCCGCTCTCGAACTTCCTCCAGGTGCTGGCGATCCTGCTGATCCCGGCCGCGCTCTGCTACACCTTCGGGCGCATGGTCCGTGACACGCGCCAGGGCTGGGCGCTGCTCGCGGCGATGCTCGCGATCTTCGTGCCGCTCCTGGTGGGCGCGATTGCCGCCGAGCAGGCGGGCAACCCGGCCCTCGCGGAACTCGGCGTGGATCAGGAGGCCAGCGACTCGCAATCCGGCGGCAACATGGAAGGCAAGGAAGTCCGCTACGGCATCGCGAACTCCGCGCTCTGGGCGACCGCAACCACCGCCGCATCAAACGGCTCGGTCAACGCCATGCACGACTCCTTCATGCCGCTGGGCGGACTGGTACCGATGTGGCTCATGCAGCTCGGCGAGGTCGTCTTTGGCGGCGTGGGCAGTGGCCTCTACGGCATGCTGATGTTCGCCATCGTCGCCGTTTTCATCGCCGGGCTGATGGTGGGCCGCACGCCCGAGTACCTCGGCAAGAAGATCGAGGCGTACGAGATGAAGATGGCCTCGCTGGTGCTCTTGATTCCGTGCGCGGTCGTCTTGATCGGCACGGCGATCGCGAGCGTCGTGCCGGTCGGCACCGGCAGCGTCGCCAACCCAGGGCCGCACGGCTTCTCGGAGATCCTCTACGCCTTCTCATCTGCCGGCAACAACAACGGCAGCGCCTTCGGCGGCCTGTCGGCCAACACGCCCTTCTACAACACCGCGCTCGGGATCGCGATGTGGATCTCGCGCTACTGGCTGATCATTCCGGTCCTCGCCGTAGCAGGAAGCCTCGCACGCAAGCGCCACACGGCGATTACAGTCGGCACGTTACCTACGCACACACCGCTCTTCGTTTCAGTGCTCGTGTTTACGGTGCTGCTGGTCGGCGCACTCACCTTTGTTCCGGCGCTCGCCCTTGGGCCGATCGTCGAACACATACAGCTCTACGGCTATGAATGACATGACCCGGACAGCTGCCACTATCGGCGTGAGCCTCCCCCGTCGCAGCACGCAACTGCTGACGGGACCGATGTTCCGCACCGCCGTTCGCGATGCCTTCGTGAAGCTCGATCCCCGACTGCAGATCCGCAACCCGGTAATGTTTGTGGTGTTCCTCGGCAGCATCCTCACGACCGCTCTCGCGGTCGCTGCGTTCGCCGGGGCGAACAACCAGGTCGGCGTGCCGTGGTTTGTCGTGACCATCACCGTGTGGCTGTGGCTCACGCTGCTGTTCGCCAACTTCGCGGAGGCCGTGGCCGAAGGGCGCGGCAAGGCCCAGGCAGACGCCTTGCGCGCTACCCGGCGCGACGTGCAGGCGCGCAGGCTCATTGGCCGCAGGCGCGAGCAGGGGTTCGATCGCGTTCCCGCGAGTGCGCTCCGGCGCGACGACGTAGTCTTCGTCGAAGCCAAGGAGACGATACCGGCCGACGGCGAGGTCATCGACGGCGTCGCCTCGGTCGATGAGAGCTCGATCACGGGTGAATCGGCTCCCGTGGTGCGCGAGTCGGGCAGTGACTTCTCCTCGGTCACTGGGGGCACGCGGGTGCTCTCCGACTGGCTGGTCGTACGCGTGACCAGCAATCCCGGGGAGTCCTTCCTCGACCGCATGATCGCGATGGTCGAAGGCGCACGCCGCCAGCGCACGCCGAACGAGATCGCGCTGTCGATCCTGCTCGCCGTGCTGACCCTGATCTTCCTGTTCGCGACCGCGACGCTGGCACCGTTCTCGGCATTCGCCGTCGCGAGCGCGGGCCAGGGCACCGTGGTCAGCCTGGTCGTGCTCGTCGCACTGCTCGTCTGTCTGATCCCGACCACGATCGGCGGACTGCTCTCCGCGATCGGCATCGCGGGCATGGACCGCATGGTCCGCGCCAATGTCATCGCGACCTCGGGTCGGGCTATCGAAGCCGCGGGCGACGTCGACGTTCTGCTGCTCGACAAGACCGGCACGATCACCCTCGGGGACCGCCAGGCGACGCAATTCCATCCTGCCCCTGGTGTCACCGAGCGCGAGCTCGCCGATGTGGCACAACTCGCCTCGCTGGCCGACGAGACCCCCGAGGGCCGCTCGATCGTGGTGCTCGCCAAGCAGAAGTTCCAGCTGCGCGGCCGCGACCTCGCGGGCGTTCCGCACACCTTCCACAAGTTCTCGGCCCAGACCCGCATGAGCGGCGTCGATCTCGAGGGACGGCCGCTGCGAAAGGGCGCTGCCGACGCCATGCGCCGGTTCATCGAGACCCAGGACGGCCGCTGGCCGCCCGCCATCTCGACCACGGTCGACGATGTGGCGCGCCGCGGCGCTACGCCACTGGTGGTTGCCGACGGCGGCCATGTGTTCGGCGTGATCGAGCTGCAGGACATCGTCAAGGGCGGCATCCGCGACCGGTTTGCGCAGCTGCGTCGCATGGGCATACGCACTGTGATGGTCACCGGTGACAACCGGCTCACCGCGGCGGCGATCGCCGCGGAGGCCGGTGTCGACGACTTTCTCGCCGAGGCAACACCCGAAGCCAAGCTGACCCTGATCCGCAAACAGCAGTCCGAGGGCCACCTGGTCGCCATGTGCGGCGACGGCACGAACGATGCCCCTGCGCTTGCGCAGGCTGACGTCGCGGTCGCGATGAACACCGGCACGCAGGCGGCCAAGGAAGCCGGCAACATGGTCGATCTCGACTCGAACCCCACGAAGCTGATCGAGGTGGTCGAGGTCGGCAAGCAGATGCTGGTGACGCGCGGCTCGCTGACCACGTTCTCGATCGCCAATGACGTCGCAAAGTACTTCGCGATCATCCCGGCGGCATTTGCGACCACCTACCCGTCGCTCGAGGCGCTCAACCTGATGCGTCTCGAGAGCCCGGCGAGCGCCATCTTGTCCGCCGTCATCTTCAATGCGTTGATCATCGTGGCGCTGGTGCCACTCGCGCTGAAGGGCGTCGCGACGCGCGCCATGTCCGCCGCAGCGCTCCTGCGTCGGAACCTCCTGATCTACGGCGTCGGAGGGCTGATCGTCCCCTTCATCGGGATCAAGCTCATCGACCTCCTGATGGCATCGTTTGGCCTTGTCTGAGGGACCTATGCGCAAGACCCTTCGTCCCGCTCTTGTCGTATTCGCGCTGCTCACGCTGCTGACAGGGATCGTGTACCCCGCGATCATCGGCGCGATCGGCGCCCTGGCGTTTCCCGGCAAGGCCCGCGGCAGCATCGTCGAGCGCGACGGCAAGGCCGTCGGCTCGGAATTGCTGGGTCAGCCGTTCTCCGCGCCAGGCTATTTCTGGAGCCGGCCGTCGGCGACCGGGACCCATGCGTACAACGCTGCCGCCTCCAGCGGTAGCAACCAGGGGCCGATGAACCCGGCGCTCGTCGAGGCGGTGGCCGCGCGGGTCGCGGCGCTCCGCGTCGCCGACCCCGGCAATGACGCACCGGTACCGGTCGACCTGGTCACGGCGTCCGGCAGCGGTCTCGACCCGCACATCTCGCCGGCCGCAGCCGAGTACCAGCTGGCCCGCGTCGCGCGGGCTCGTGGCCTGTCGGCGGAACAAGTGCGGGAAGTCGTTGCAGCGGCCACGCACGGGCGGACTTTCGGTATCTTTGGCGAGCCTCGAGTGAACGTGCTCGAAGTGAACCTCGCACTGGACGCCAACCCCTGAAGCAACGCCGGGATTCACCCGCATGAACTCGGCCGGCGAGCGGCCGGACCCAGACCAACTGCTCGCGACCGTGCAGGCCGAGGAGACCCGCGCGCGGCGCGGGCGGCTGCGTATTTTCTTTGGCGCATCCGCAGGCGTCGGCAAGACCTACGCCATGCTCGAGGCGGCACGCGTCGAGCGCACAGCTGGCCGCGACATCATCGTGGGATACGTCGAGCCGCACGGCCGGCAGGAGACCGAGCGCTTGATGGAGGGGCTCGAGCAGCTTCCAATGCTGCCGGTCCGATACCGCGAGACGGTACGCCGCGAGTTCGATCTCGACGCCGCGTTGCGTCGCCGCCCCGAGATCGCACTGGTCGACGAGCTCGCACATTCGAACCTCGTCGAGGGCGAGCCGGCGCCGCGCCACGCAAAGCGCTGGCAGGACATCGAGGAGCTCCTCGACGCCGGGATCAACGTCTGGACCACCGTCAACGTCCAGCACCTCGAAAGCCTCAACGATCTCGTCGCGCAGATCACCGGGGTGCGGCAACGGGAGACCATCCCCGATCGCATATTCGACGAGGCAGACGAGGTCGAGCTGATCGACCTGCCCCCGGATGACCTCCTGGCGCGCCTCAAGGCAGGCAAGGTCTATCACCCCGAGCAGGCTGGAGTCGCCGCCGAACGTTTCTTTCGCAAGGGCAACCTGCTGGCGCTGCGCGAGATTGCGCTCCGGCGCACGGCCGATCGCGTCGACGCGGCGGCGCGGGCTGCGCTCGCGACCGATTACGGCACCCGCCCCTGGCTCGCGCGCGACCGCCTGCTGGTCGCGGTCGGGCCGGACTTGCAGGCCGAGCAGCTGGTGCGGGCGGGCAAACGGCTGGCGGACGCGCTCGATGCGCAGTGGACGGCCGTGTACGTGGAAACCCCAGGGCTGCTTCGGCTGCCCGAGGCGGAACGCAACCGTCGCATCGACCTGCTGCGGTTGGCGGAATCGCTGGGCGCGGAGACCGTCACGCTGGACGGTGCGAGGGCCGCGGGTACGTTGATCGAGTACGCGCGCACACGGAAGGCTTCGCGGGTACTCGTAGGGGCGCCCAAGCGCCGCGGCTGGCGGGCCTGGCTCCGCCCATCGACGGCCACCGAACTCGTGAGCCGCGCGCGCGGCTTCGACGTGATTACGCTGTCGCTGCCCGAGCAGCCGGTGCGCGAGCACGTGCCCGGCGCGGACTCGTATGCCGGTACGCCCCAGTCGATCAACTGGGGGCGCTATGCCAGGGCGCTGGCCGGGACCGCCGTCTGCACGGGGGTCGGGCTGCTCATGTACCCCTATTTCGAGCTCACCAATGTCGTGATGGTGTACATGCTCGGTGCTGCGATTGCCGGGTTGCGTCTCGGCCGCGGACCCGCGGTCGCGGCGGCGCTGGCCAACATCCTCGCGCTCAACTTTGCGTTCGTGCCGCCACGCTTCACGTTTGCCGTGACCGACGTGCGGTATCTCGTCACGTTCTCGGTGATGCTGATCGTGACCATGGTCATCGCGACGCTGATGGCAAGCGTGCGGCAGCAGACGCGCGTCGCGGGTGCACGCGAGCGGCGCACCGCGCTGCTGTATGCGATGACCCGTGAGCTCGCGCAGACGCGGGATCTGCCGAGCCTGGCGCATGTCGCAGTTACGCACGTCGCCGAGGTCTTCGAAAGCAAGGCGGTGATCCTGCTGCCGGACCAGAAGGGGCGCCTTCGACACCCGGACGGCGTGCCGCTCGCGTGCTCGCTACGCGGCGCCGACCTGTCGATCGCCCAATGGGTAGCCGACCATGACCGGCGCGCCGGTCTTGGTTCCGACACGTTGCCGGCGGCGCCGGCGTTGTATCTGCCGCTCTCGGGCTCGAGCTCGACGCTGGGCGTGCTCGCGATGCAGGCGGAGAACCGGCGCCGGGTCCTGCTGCCCGAGCAGCGGCACTTGCTCGACACCTTCGCCGGCCAGATCGCACTCGCCGTCGAGCGCATCCAGCTCGCCCATGCCGCCGAATCCGCACGTGTCGAAGCAGAAACGGAAAGCCTGCGCAACACACTCCTTGCCTCGATCTCGCACGACCTGCGAACGCCGCTGGCGGTGATCGCCGGGGCGGGCAGCACGCTGGCGGATCCCGTCGGCGAGCTCGACGTCGACAGCCGCCGCAAGCTCGCGCACTCAATCGAGACGCGCGCACGGGACATGTCGGACCTGATCTCCAACGTTCTCGACCTGACACGGCTCGAGTCCAACCGCATGGTGCTGCGGCGCGACTGGCAGACGATCGACGACCTGCTCGGCGCTGCGCTCGAGCGAGGCAGCGAGCGCCTGCGCAACCACCGTGTCGAGTTGTCGCTCCCGCCGGACCTCCCTGCCGTGCGCATCGACGCCACCTTGATCGTGCAGCTCTTCGCCAACCTTCTCGAGAACGCGGCGAAGTACACGCCGGCCGGAACGCGGGTCGTCATCTCCGCGCGCTCCGACGAGCACATGCTCGAGATCATCGTCGAGGACGACGGCCCGGGACTGCCCGGCCGGGATCCGGATCGCCTGTTCAACAAGTTTCAGCGCGGCCGCTCCGAGAGTGAGGTCACCGGTGCCGGCCTCGGTCTCGCGATCTGCCGCGCCATCGCACGGGCGCACGGCGGCGACATCCGCGCTGCGAACCGCGCTGGTGGCGGGGCCCGCTTCGAAGTGACGCTGCCGATCGAGGAATCCCCGGAATGACGACGGCGATGCACCAGATCCTGCTCGTCGAGGACGAGCCGGGTATCCGCGGAGTCGTCCGCTTGATGCTCCAGTCGGCCAATTACCGGGTAGTTGAGGCTGATACGGCCGCGCGCGCCGAGATCGAGGCCAGGACGCACCGCCCCGATCTCCTGATCGTCGATCTGGGACTGCCGGACGGCGACGGCCTGGACGTCATACGTCGCGTCCGCGCGTGGTCGCCCGTGCCGATCATCGTCCTGTCGGCCCGCACAATGGAGGAGCAGAAAGTGGCGGCGCTCGACGCCGGCGCCGACGACTATGTCGCCAAGCCGTTTGGCTCGCCGGAGTTGCTCGCCAGGGTGCGCGCGGCGCTGCGGCGGTCGGTGCGGTCCGACGCGGCGATGGCACAACTATGCATCGGTCGCGCCGAAGTCGATCTCACGCGCCGTGCGGCGCGCTCGGCTGGAGGCGAGCTGCACCTGACACCACTCGAATATCGCGTCCTCGAGTGCCTGGCGCGAAATCCCGGGATGATCGTGACGCAGCGCCAGCTCCTGCGCGAGGCCTGGGGCCCGGACCGCGTCGGGGACACACGCAGCCTGCGCGTTTGTGTTCGCAACCTGCGGGCAAAGCTCGAACCCGATCCGTCCCGGCCCAGGTACATCGTGACGGAAGCCGGTCTCGGCTATCGTCTGCGCCTGGATGAAGGCGCCGATCACGACGAACAGCCCGGCATCACGACCGGCGGGTGACCCTCAGCGGTTCGGAAAATCAATTGCACGCTTGTCGGCTGCGAGCGCAGCTTCGTGCAGCGCCTCGCTCAGCGTGGGGTGCGCGTGGATCGTACGCTGCAGATCCTCGGTGCTGGCGGAGTATTCCATCGCGAGCACGGCTTCGGCGATCAGCTCGCCCGCCATCGCGCCGACAATGTGTACGCCCAGGATCTCGTCGTCGTCCACCGCCGCTATGATCTTGGCGAATCCCGCCGGCGCCTCCATCGCGCGCGCGCGGCCGCTCGCCATGAAGGGGAAGCTCCCGACCTTGTACGGACGGCCGGTCTTTTCTACCTCTTCCTCTGTGCTTCCGACCCAGGCGATCTCGGGTGCGGTGTAGATCACCGAAGGGATGACCTTGTAGTTGACCTCGGAGACCAGCCCGGCGATCAGGTCCGCCACCATCACGCCCTCCTCCTTGCCCTTGTGCGCGAGCATCGGGCCGCGCACCACGTCGCCCACGGCCCAGACCTGGGCAGCGCTCGTCCGGCACTCGTGATCGACCTTGACGAAGCCGCGCTCATCGATCTCAACCCCGGTACCGTCGCCAAGCAGGTCTTTCCCGTACGGACGCCGGCCGATGGCGACCACGACCTTGTCGACCGTGACTGTCTTGGAACCCGAGGTGTCCGTGTACTTGAGCGTCAGGCCATCCTTGCCACGGTCGAGGCCGTCCACCTTGGCGCCGAGCCGAATGTCGAGACCCTGCTTCTTGAAGTGCTTCAAGGCCTCCTTCGCGAGCTGCTGGTCCGCCATGAACAGGAACTGCTCGAGCGCCTCGAGCACGACAACCTCGGTGCCGATACGCCGCCAGACGCTCCCGAGCTCGAGCCCGATCACGCCGGCGCCGATCACGCCCAGCCGCTTCGGCACGGCATCGAACTCGAGCGCACCCCAGGAATCGACGACCGTCTTGCCGTCGAAGGGCACGGACTTGAGCTCCATCGGTACCGAGCCGGAGGCGATCACGACGTGCTTTGCGACGAGCTCCTTCTTTGCACCGTCGGCGGCCGTGTACTCCACGCGGTTGCCGGAGAGCAACCGCCCGTGACCCTGCAGCCCAGTGACGCCGGCGGCCTTGAAGAGACCCGTGATGCCCTGCGTCGAGGCCTTTACGATCTGCGCTTTCCGCTTCTGCATCGTCGCGACGTCGAAGCCGAGCTCGCCCACCTTGATCCCGTGCGCGCTGAACTCGGTCTGCGCGCGGTGAAAGAGCTCCGTGGATTCGAGCAGCGCCTTCGACGGGATGCAACCGGCGTTCAGGCAGGTGCCGCCGTAAGCGTAGCTCCCATCCAGGTTCTTCCATTCGTCGATACAGGCGACCTTGAGCTTGTTCTGCGCGGCGCGGATCGCGCAGGGATAGCCGGCCGGGCCGGCACCGATCACGACGACGTCGTACTGGTCGGACATGGAAGCTCCCTAGATCTGCAGCAGCAGCCGCGCGGGATCCTCGAGCGCGTCTTTGACGGCGACGAGGAACTGGACAGCTTCGCGGCCGTCGATGATGCGATGGTCGTAGGTGAGCGCGAGATACATCATCGGTCGAACGACGACCTGGCCGCCGACGGCTACCGGGCGCTCCTGGATCTTGTGCATCCCGAGGATCGCGCTCTGCGGCTGGTTCAGGATCGGCGTCGAGAGCAGCGAACCAAAGACCCCGCCGTTGGTGATAGTGAAGGTCCCGCCTGTCAGTTCCTCGAGCGTGATTGCGCCGTCGCGCGCACGCGTCGCGAAGGCGCCGACGCTCTGCTCGATGTCGGCAAAGCTGCGCGTGTCGGCGTCACGCAGCACCGGCACGATGAGACCGCGATCGGTCGAGACTGCGATTCCGATGTCGTAGTACTCGTGATAGACGATGTCGTTCTCGTCGATCGACGCGTTAACTACCGGATAGCGCCGCAACGCCTCGATGCAGGCCTTGACGAAAAAGGACGTGAATCCGAGCCGCACGCCATGTTCCTTCTCGAAACGTTCCTTGTATCGGGCGCGCAGACCGTTGACGGCGGTGAGATCGACCTCGTTGAAGGTCGTGAGCATCGCAGCCGTCGCCTGCACCTGGACCAGCCGCTCGGCGATCCGCGCGCGCAGTCGTGTCATCGGCACGCGTCGCTCCGCTCGCGCACCCGCGGGCGTGGGGTGCGTCCCCGCAGCGGGCCTTGCGGCGGGCGGTGTCGATTCCTTCGCGGTGAGATGCGTCAATACGTCGGCCTTGGTGATGCGGCCGTCCCGGCCGCTGCCGGGAATACCTGCGGCGTCGAGGTGATGCTCCTCGACCAGCCGGCGCACCGACGGCGCGAGCTTATCGGCACCGCCGGCAGGCGCTGCGCTCCGGGTTTCCGGCGAGGACGCCCGCCGCTCCGGGGCCTTGGCCGGCTTTGCAGCGGGCGCTGCCGCCGCGGCGGCGCCCTCCTCCAGGACCGCGAGCACCTGCCCGCTGATGACCGTCGCACCGTCCTGCACCTTGACTTCCTT
>Ga0207706_10000877_pt1 | contig 30889 bp, 28 predicted proteins | sample KBSC53metaG_FD_184318 | JGI IMG/M metagenome (GOLD analysis project Ga0207706, IMG submission 184318) | Corn rhizosphere microbial communities from Kellogg Biological Station, Michigan, USA - KBS C5-3 metaG (SPAdes) (version 2) | ecosystem: Host-associated > Plants > Roots > Rhizosphere > Soil ... | reverse complement strand
CGAGATCGAGAAGAACGGCACCTTCGCCTCGCCGGCGATCGCCTTGGCGAGCAGCGTCTTGCCGGTGCCCGGCGAGCCGACCATCAGCACGCCGCGCGGAATGCGGCCGCCGAGCTTCTGGAACTTCGACGGGTCGCGCAGGAATTCGACGAGTTCGGCCACCTCTTCCTTGGCCTCGTCGCAGCCGGCGACGTCGGCGAACGTGACCGTGTTGTTCGACTCGTCGAGCATCCGCGCCTTGCTCTTGCCGAAGCTGAACGCACCTCCCCTGCCGCCGCCCTGCATCTGTCTCATGAAGAAGATCCAGACGCCGATCAGCAGCAGCATCGGGAACCACGAGATGAAGATCTGCGCGAGGAAGCTCTGCTCCTCCTCGGGACGCGCCTCGACCTTGACGCCGTACTTGACGAGGTCGCCCACCATCCAGATGTCGCCCGGGCTGTAGGTGACGTAGCGCTTCTTGTCGGTGGAAACCCACTTGATCGAGCGCCCCTCGACGACCGCGGACTCGACGCGGCCGCTGCGCGCCGACTCAATGAAATCGGAATATGCGACGGAATCCTTGGCCGACTGCCGCGAATCGAACTGCTTGACGACGGTCAGCACGACGAGCCCGATGACGAGCCAGATTCCGATGTTCTTCAACAGATTGTTCAAGCGATGCTCCTCGAGGCCGCTGGCTTCGTTCCGGGCGGCCCGCCGGGTGGTTACGAACGCGCGGCCCGCGAACGGACTGCGCCGGTTCCCATTCTACGTGGAATCGTGTGCGGCGGCTGTGCCTTCGGCGCCAAATGTTACGAATTTCCCTGTTTCGACGAGGACGACGCCTGTCGCCCCAAAACGACAACTTATCCGCCCGCGCGAAACCCCTTGGCCACTACATAATGTTCGCGGCTGCGATCGCGCGACGCTTTCGGCTTGCGCAGGTGCACGTTGTCGAACCGGCGGCGGACAGCCTGCTGAAACGCGTCGAGTCCCGTTCCCTGGAACACCTTGACCACGAGATCGCCTCCCGGTTGCAGACGGCTGCACGCGAAATCGAGCGCGAGCTCGGCGAGGCCGACGCTGCGCGCCTGGTCCGCGACGTCGACGCCGGACAGATTGGGCGACAGGTCCGAGATAACAAGATCGACCGGCTTTCCGGCGAGCGCTGCGTCGATCGCGGCCAGCCCGTCGTCGCTCTCGAAGTCGCCGCGGATCACGGTCACCCCGGCGATTCCCTCCATCGGCAGCCGGTCTATCGCAACGATCGTCGAGCGTGCGCCGAGCCGCTCGCGCAGCACCTGCGACCAGCTCCCCGGCGCTGCGCCCAGGTCCACCACCTTGATGCCCGGGCGGAGGATATGATCGCGCGCATCGAGCTCGAGCAGCTTGAACGCCGCGCGCGACCGGTAACCGCGCCGGGTCGCCTCCTTCACGTACGGGTCGGTCAGGTGCTCGTGCATCCACGCCTTCCCGAAGCGGTGCTTTTTGCGGCCGGGATTGAGCGGCGACGGCATGCGGCATCTTAGCTGCCCGCCTTCGCCGACCGCGGCGGATCCGCGCGCTGGTGCGCATCGAATCAGGTCCGCCGGCCAAGCACCTCGAACGTCGTCCAGATGAAATCGGGCTGGTGCTCGAGCGCGGCCTTCAGTCGAATCGTCACTTGCTGTCCGACAGGCGCTTCAAACGGCGCGCCCAGGGTCATTTGTTGCTCCCGCACTGCCGGCCGCGAAGTTCGACGAGTTCCTGCAACGGATGCGCAGCCAGCAGCCATGCGAAACGCAGCCGGCAGCGATCGGATGACGCACGCCGCGCTAGAATCGGCCGATGAGAGCTCTGCTGCCCTCGTTCCGGCGCGAATTGCGCGCCCGCGCGCAGGCGCTCGATCCGGTGGTCGCGATCGGCCACCATGGGCTCACCGCGGCGGTGCTGCATGAGATCGATGTCGCGCTGAACGCGCACGAGCTCGTGAAGGTGCGCGCATTCAACGACGACCGCGACGAGCGCGGAGCGCTGCTCGAGCGCATCGTCGAGGCGCTCGATTGCGCACCGGTGCAAACGATCGGAAAACTGTTCGTGCTGTGGCGCCCGCGTCCGCCCGCCGAGCAATCCGAGCCGGAGCGGAAGCCGCGCGCGGAAGCCGCGCCGCCGAGACCCCGGGAGCGCACGCGCGATGTTCGCCGGGCGCCGGCCGGCGTGCCGCGTGCAGCACCGCGGCGCCGCCGCCGGGGGGCAGGGCAATAAGTCGACTTATTGCGCGGGCGTCAGCGAAGCCGCTGCTCTTGACCCCAGATTCACGTGACCGCGAGGTCACGCCGTTTGGCGACTCAGATCCTGTCGACCACCCGCTCCCACGTCTGATCGAGATGGCCGGCGATGACGGTCGCGAGCCGCGCGTCGTCGCGTGCCTCCAGCGCGGCGATCATCGCCTCGTGCTCGGCGACGGCCCCGGCCCATTTTTGCGGTTCCTCGTTGCCGATGAATCGGATGCGCCGCAGGCGCGCCTGGAGTCCCTGATGCATCGACGCGAGCAGCGCATTGCCCGATAGCTGCGCGATGCCGGCGTGGATCGCCTGGTTGCGCCAGTAATACTCGAGCCGATCCCCCGCCGCATAGAGCTGGATCATCTCGTCGTGTGTCGCGCGGAGCGCGGCGATCTCGGCATCGGCGGCATTGCGGCACGCGAGCCGGCCGGCCAGCGTTTCCAGCGCGATCAGCACGTCGAGCATTTCCCGGACGTCCCGGCGCGTAAGCCGCTTGACGATCGCGCCGCGCCCGGGAACGAGCTCGATCAGGCCCTCGCTCGCCAGAACCTTGAGCGCCTCCCGCAGCGGCGTGCGCGACACGCCGAGTGCCCGGCCGAGGTCGCTTTCGTGGATGCGCGATCCCGGCTCGAGCTGGCCTTCGACGATCAGCGTCCGAACGCGATCGACCACTTCGTCGTGCAGCGTCCGGCGATTGAGCGGCTGGATCGTGGCGCCGGCGGTCGCGACCGTCGCTGCGCCGACGGGGACCTCCGAGGGCACGTCGGTCATCTTTGGAGCTTGACGAGGTCGTCGAACGATGTCACAGTCAGCTCATAATGTTGCATGCAGCATGCAGCATACGCGCAATTTTCCCGACCTTCCAAACGAATTCAAGGATCTCGTGGTGGACTCGCGGGCCGTCGGCCGTCCCATCATCGCACTCGCCATGGGCGATCCCGCCGGCATCAGTCCCGAGCTGACCGCGAAGGCGATTGCCCTGCCCGAAATCCGTGCCGCGGCCGCCCTCGTCGTGATCGGCGACGCGCGCGTGCTCGCGGCCGGCGCGCGCACCGCGCGGATTGCGCCCGACGTCGAGATCCGCAAGCCGTTCGCCGGCCCGCCGGCCGATGACAACGACAGCACCGTCTTCATCGACCTCGCGAATCTCGATCCCGCCCGGGTCGAGACCGGACAGGCGACGCCAGCGGGCGGCGCTTACGCGCTCGCGAACTTTCGTTTCGCATTGGGACTCGCGGCGGCCGGCCATGCCGACGCGGTGTGCTTTACGCCGTTCAACAAGGCGGCGATGCGCAGCGCGCATCCGGGCTACGACGACGAGATCGGCTTCACCGCCGAAGTGCTCGGCACGTCGGGACCGGCGAGCGAATTCAACGTTCTCGACGAGTTGTGGAATGCGCGCGTCACGTCGCACGTGCCGCTTGCGGCGGTCGCCGGCGCGCTCAGCCGCGCAGCGATTGTCGACGCGATCCGCCTGACCGACCGCTCGCTGCGCGACGCCGACGTCGCGTCGCCGCGCATCGCGGTGGCGGGTCTGAACCCGCATGCAGGCGACGGCGGCAATTTCGGCCGCGAGGAAATCGACATCATCGCGCCGGCGGTCGCGGACGCGCGCAGCGAAGGCATCGCGGCCGAAGGTCCGTTCCCCGCCGACACCGTGTTCGTCCGCGCCCGCGGCGGCGGCTTCGACGCGGTCGTGACGATGTACCACGACCAGGGCCAGATCGCGATGAAGCTCATGGGATTCGACCGCGGCGTCACGCTGCTCGGCGGCTTTCCGTTTCCCATCTGCACGCCGGCGCACGGCACCGCGTACGACATCGCGGGCCGTGGCGTCGCCAACGTCGGCGCGACGCGCGCAGCGCTGCTGCTCGCGGCGCGGATGGCATGGGCGCGGCGCGCCCGGCGTGCCGCTTCCACCGCTGCGTGACGCAGGGCGCGCAGCTCTTTACGACCGGAGGAATTCGCATGTCACAGCAAGGCAGGATCGGGACAATCGCCGCACTCGCCGCGTGCGCGGTGTCGCTCGCCGTCGCGAGCGGCAACGCCGCCGCCGAATGGAAGCCCTCGCAACCGGTGGAGTTCATCGTCACGGCAGGACCGGGCGGCGGCACCGACAACTTCGCACGCACGATTCAGGCGATCGTCGCCAAGTACAAGCTCGTGGACCAGCCGATCGTCGTCCTGAACAAGGGCGGCGGCAGCGGCGCCGAAGGCTTCATTTACGGCAAGGGCGCCGTCGGCGATCCGCACAAGGTCACGTTCGCGACGAACAACGAATACCTGTTGCCGCTGATTGCGAAGCTCGCATGGAAAGGCGACGACTTCACGCCCGTCGCCGCAATGGCGCTCGACGAGTTCGTCCTGTGGGTGAACGGCAAGTCGGACTACAAGACCGCGAAAGCGTACATCGACGCCGTGAAAGCCAAGCCCGACACGTTCAAGATGGGAGGCAGTCAGTCGAAGGACACCGACCAGACGCTGACGAGTCAGATCAGCGCCGCAACCGGCGCGAAGTTCCTGTACGTGCCGTTCAAGAGCGGAGGCGAAGCCGCGGTGCAACTGGCGGGCGGTCACATCGACTCCAACACCAACAACCCGAGCGAAAGCCTCGGCCAGTGGAAGGGCGGACTGGTGACGCCGCTGTGCGTCTTCAGCGCGAAGCGGCTCGCCGCGGGTCCGAAGATTACCGCGACGATGGGCTGGTCGGACATTCCGACCTGCGCCGAATCCGGCATTCCGATCGAGCAATACCAGCAGCCGCGGACGATCTGGCTGCCGCAAAGCGTGCCCGCCGACGCGGTCGCCTTCTATGTCGGCGTGCTGCAGAAGGTCCGCGAAACGCCGGATTGGAAGGAATATATCGAGCGGTCCGCACAGACCGATCGCTTCCTGACCGGCGCGGACATCAGAACGTTCATCGCCGGCGACGAGCAGAAGGCCCGCAAGGTCTTCGAGCACGAAGGCTGGCTCGTCCGCTGACGCGGCAACGTCGTGCGGTGCGCGCGAACGCCTGAGCTGGCGAACGCGCGCCCGCAGCCACCGAACGCAGCAACGTGACCCGGTTCGCGGCCGAGACGGCGACGGCGCTGGTCACGCTCGCGCTCGGCGTCGCGATCGCGATCGGTGCGCGCGAATTCGGCACCGGATGGACCGCCGGCGGCCCCGAGCCCGGCGCGTTCCCGTTCTACGTCGGCCTGCTCGTGATCGCGGGCAGCGCCGGCAACCTGTTCCAGGCGTGGCGCCGGCGCGCACAGCGTGCGCCGTTTCTCGATGCCGCGCAGGCGCGGCGCATCGCGCGCTTCGGGCTGCCGGTGCTCGCGTTCGTGGCAATGGCGGTCACGCTCGGCTTCTACGTCGCCACGGCGATCTATCTTTGCGCCGTCATGCGCTTCCAGGGCGGCTATCGCTGGCTCGCTTCGATTGCCGTCGCGCTTTGCACGTCGGCGTTCTTCTTCCTGCTGCTCGAGACGTGGTTCAAGGTGCCGCTGCTCAAGGGACCGCTCGAGGCGTTTTTGCGGCTTCACTAGCGTCGCACGACGCGCGCATCGGTTGCGATGGCAAACCTGGAATCGCTGCTGCACGGCTTCGGCGTCGCGCTGACGGCGTACCACGTGCTGCTGATGGTCGTCGGCGTGCTGCTCGGCATCCTGGTTGGCGTGCTGCCAGGGCTCGGCGCCCCGAACGGCGTATCGCTGCTGCTGCCGCTCACGTTCAGCATGGATCCGGTTTCGGCCATCATCCTGCTCACCAGCATGTACTGGGGCGCACTGTTCGGCGGCTCCACGACGTCGATCCTGTTCAACATCCCGGGCGAGCCGTCGTCGGTCGCGACGACCTTCGACGGCTATCCGCTGGCGCGCAAGGGGCGCGCCGCGCACGCGCTGACGCTCGCGTTCCTCTCGGCGGCGTTCGGCGCGCTGATCGGCGTGCTGCTGATCACGCTGCTGTCATCGTGGGCCGCGAACTTCGCGCTGCGCTTCGGCTCGCCGGAGTACTTCGCCGTCTATTTCCTGGCGTTCGCGAGCTTCGTGGGACTGGGCGGCGCCGCGCCGCTCAAGACACTCGTGTCGATGGGGCTCGGGCTCGCATTCGCGACGGTCGGCATGGACACGATCTCCGGCAGCCTGCGCCTGACGTTCGGATTCGACACACTGGTGTCCGGCATCAGTTTCCTGGTCGCGGTCATCGGCCTCTTCGGTATCGGGGAGCTGCTGATCAGCATGGAGGAAGGTCTCCGCTTCGACGGTGTCAAGGCGCGGGTCAGTCCGCGCGCCGTGCTCGAGGCGGTGAAGACGATGCCGCGATACTGGCTCGCGCTGCTGCGCGGCAGCGCCATCGGCTGCTGGATGGGCATCACGCCGGGCGGGCCGACGGCGGCGTCGTTCATGAGCTACGGTCTCGCCCGCCGCTTCTCGTCGCGACGCGCGAACTTCGGCAAGGGCGAGCCCGAAGGCATCGTTGCGCCGGAGACTGCGGATCACGCCGCCGGAACGAGCGCGATGCTGCCGATGCTGGCACTCGGCGTGCCGGGCTCGGCGACGTCCGCCGTGCTGCTCGGGGGGCTGATGATCTGGGGTCTCAATCCGGGGCCGACGCTTTTCACCGACCGTGCCGACTTCGTATGGGGGCTCATCGCCAGCATGTACGTCGCGAACCTCGTCGCCGTCGTGCTCGTGCTCTCGACGGTGCCGATGTTCGCGGCGATCCTGCGCATCCCGTTCGCGATCATCGGGCCGCTGATCGTCGTCGTCTGCTTCATCGGCGCGTACACGGTCGCCGGCAGCAGGCCGGACCTGCTGTTCGTCGTGCTGTTCGGCATCGCCGGCTACGCGTTCAAGAAGCTCGACTATCCTATCGCGCCGTTCGTGCTCGCGATGGTGCTCGGCGACAAGGCCGAGGACGCGTTCCGCCAGTCGATGATCATGGCGAAGGGATCGCTCGCGATCTTCTGGTCGAATCCGCTGGTGGCCACGCTCACCGCACTCGGCCTGCTGCTATTGTTCTGGCCGGTCGTCGCGCGCGGCCTGCGCCTGATCATGCCGCGGCGGCCGATCGACGCATTCGAGGATTGAGGAAAGAGAGACAGCGATGAGCGGGAAGAAGAAGCTGCGCAGCGCGGCGTGGTTCGCGCGCCAGGACAAGATGGGGTTCTACTACCGCTCCTGGCTCAAGAACCGCGGCTTCCCGCAGGACCAGTTCGACGGCAGGCCGGTGATCGGCATCTGCAACACCTGGTCTGAGCTGACGCCGTGCAACTCGCATTTCCGCACGATCGCCGAGCACGTGCGCTGGGGCGTGCTCGAAGCCGGCGGCTTCCCGCTCGAGTTTCCGGTGATGTCGCTCGGCGAGGTGATGATGCGGCCGACGGCGATGCTCTATCGCAATCTCGCGTCGATGGACGTCGAGGAGTCGGTCCGCGCGAATCCGCTCGACGGCGTCGTGCTGCTCATGGGCTGCGACAAGACGACGCCGTCGCTGCTGATGGGCGCCGCCAGCGTCGACCTGCCGACGATCGGGATTTCCGGCGGACCGATGCTGCGCGGCATCCATTGCGGCAAGCCGATCGGCTCGGGCACGAACGTCATCTCCATGAGCGAGCAGCTGCGCTCGGGCCAGATCACGCTCGCCGAATTCCACCAGGCCGAAGCGGACATGCACCGCTCGCACGGCCACTGCATGACGATGGGCACCGCGTCGACGATGGCGTGCATGGTCGAGGCGCTCGGCGTCGGCATGCCGGGGAACGCAGCGATTCCGGCGGTCGACGCGAGGCGCAACCTGCTCGCGCGCGAGGCCGGCCGGCGCATCGTCGAGCTCGTGCGTACGGACGTGTTGCTGTCAAAGATCCTCACGCGCAATGCGTTCGAGAATGCGATCCGCGTCAACGCCGGAATCGGCGGCTCGACGAACGCCGTCGTGCATCTGATCGCGATCGCGCGCCGCATGGGCGTCGACCTCGGCCTCGAAGACTGGGACCGCCTCGGCCGCGGCGTCCACTGCCTCGTCGACCTCATGCCGTCGGGGCGCTTCCTGATGGAGGATTTCTTCGAGGCCGGCGGCCTCCCGGTCGTGATCCGCGAGCTTTCGCGGCAGGGTCTTCTGCACGACGATGCGCCGACGGTGAACGGAAAGACGCTCGCGGAGAACAACCGGGACGCGCAATGCTTCAGGGCGGACGTCGTGCGCGGCTTCGACGCGCCGTTCAAGCGCGACGCCGGCATTGCGGTGCTGCGCGGCAATCTCGCGCCCGACGGCGCCATCATCAAGCCGTCGGCGGCATCGCCGCACCTGATGCAGCACACGGGCCGGGCGGTGGTGTTCGAGTCGATCGAGGACCTGCACGCGCGCATCAACGACGACGCGCTCGACATCGACGAGCACTCGGTGATGGTGCTGAAGTATTGCGGCCCGAAGGGTTATCCGGGCATGGCCGAGGTGGGCAACATGCCGCTGCCGCCCAAGCTGCTGAAGCGCGGCATCACCGACATCGTGCGCATTTCCGATGCCCGAATGTCAGGCACGGCGTACGGGACGGTCGTGCTCCACGCCGCGCCGGAGGCCGCGGCGGGCGGGCCGCTCGCGCTGGTGCAAAACGGCGACGCCATCACGCTCGACGTCGCGGGCCGCCGCCTGCATCTGGACGTGGACGATGCGGAACTCGCGCGCCGGCGCGCCGCATGGACGCCACCCGCTTCGCACGGCGCGCGCGGCTACGTTAAGCTGTACGTCGACCACGTGCTGCAGGCGAACGAAGGCGCCGATCTCGACTTCCTCGTCGGCCGCAGCGGATCGGCCGTGCCGCGCGACAATCACTGACGCGTGTCGAGGTCAGCTGCGCCGATTCAGCGCCGCGGCACGATCTTCCACAACTCGCCGTTACTCTCGTCCGTGACGACGTAGAGCGCGCCATCGCGCCCCTGCCGCACGTCGCGCACGCGCTGGCCGCGATCGGCCAGCAAATGCTCCTCGCCGATCACCTTGTCGTCCTCGAGCACGAGTCGCACGAGTCTTCGCTCCTTCAGCGCTCCGACGAAGAGGCTTCCGCGCCACGCCGGGAAGGCGTCGCCGGTGTAGAACTGCGCGCCGGACGGTGCAATCACCGGATCCCAGTAATAGCGGGGCTGCTCGTAGCCGGGACGATCGGTCGCCGCCCCGCGAATGGCGAAGCCGCTGTATTCCTCGCCATACGCGACGAACGGCCAGCCATAGTTCTTGCCCGGTTCGAGAAGGTTGAGCTCGTCGCCGCCGCGCGTGCCGTGCTCGACGACCCACAAGCGTCCACGCGAGTCGAAAGCAGAGGCCTGCACGTTGCGATGACCGAGCGTCCAGATCCCGGGTAGTGCGCCGGGCGTCCCGACGAACGGATTGTCACCGGGCGCCTTGCCGTCGGGCGTGATGCGCAGGACCTTGCCGAGGTGGCTGTCGAGCTGCTGTGCGTATTTGCGCATCGAAGCATCGGAACGCTCGCCCAGCGTGACGTACAGCATCCCGTCCGGACCGAACGCGAGCCGGGAGCCGAAGTGCAGCCTGCCGTTGTAGGTCGGCAGCGATCGGAAGATGACGCGGACCTCACCGACGCTGCGCCGATCCTGCGCGAGCACGCCGCGCGCGACGCTGGTGCCGTTTCCGCCTTCCCGCGGCTCGGTATAGCTCCAGTAGATCGTGCGATCGGATTCAAAATTCGGGCTGAGTGCGACGTCGAGCAGCCCGCCCTGCCCGCGCGAATCCACGGCGGGGACGCCGGCGATCGGTTGCCCCACCTGGCCGCCTGCCGAAACGATGCGCAGGCGACCCGCCTTTTCGGTGACGAGCCAATCGCCGCCGGGCAGCGGCTCGACCGCCCATGGTTTCTCGAGCCCCTTCGCGAGCACGATCACGTCGAACGCGACGTTCGAGGCGATCGCACAGGCGCGCGTCTGGCCCGTGAAGGCCGGGCGCTGATCTTTCGCGTTCGGGGCGCGTTGCTCGAGCGGCTCACACGAGGTGCTGCCCGCCGCCATGGCGGACGCGCTCCCCGCCAGTCCGTCAAATCCTGCAACGGCAGCTGCCAACGCGATCGCGGTGAGCGGTGAAAGACGTCGCATGAAGCGGGATATGCGGGCGCGCGAGCCGATTGTCCAGCCCTCGCGCTGTCGCTATAGACGGAAGATCCGCTCCGCGTTCCTCGAGCGAACCGCATCTGCCTGGCCCTCCGGCAGCCAGGCCGTGTTCGCGAATGCGCCCTTCGTATCGTGGACCTGATGCGGCCAGTCCGTGCCGAACATGACCTGCGATGCTCCCACCACCGAAATCAGGTATTGCAGCGCGCCCGGGTTGTACGTGATGCAGTCGTAGTAGATGTGGCGCAGGTAGTCGGTGGGTTTGCGCTGCATCCGGCGCCGGGCGGGAATCTCGACCTCGTCGCCTTTTTCGAAGCGGCCGACGAGGTATGGCAGCGTGCCGCCGCCGTGCGAAGCGATGATCCTGAGATTCGGATGGCGATCGAAGAATCCCTCGAACATCATTCTGGTGATCGCGAGTGTCGTGTCGAACATGAAGCCGACCGACCAGCTCAGGTCGAATTTCGTCATGTCCATGATGTCGACGCCCGGCGGATCGGTGGGATGCACGAGCACCGGCAGGTGCCGCCGGTCGATTTCGGCCCAGATCGGCGCGAACAGCGGATCGGTCAGGCTGCGGCCCGCGATGTTGGCGAGCACCATGACGCCGACGGCGCCGTTCTCGCACGAACGTCGAAGCTCCTCGATGGCCCGCGTCGGATACTCCCATGGGAGCGACGTCAGCCAGCGAATGCGATCGGGCCAGGTGGATTGCGCCTCGGCCATCGTGTCGTTCGATTCCCGCGCTGCCTGGCAGCTCACCGCTTCGCTGCCCCAGTACACGTTGGGACAGGTGAGCGACACGATCGACACGTCGATGCCGGCGGCATCCATGTGCCGGATGCGCATGCCGTAATCGAAATGGCCCGGCTGGGGAATCACCACCGGCGTGTCGCCGCGGAAAATCTCCTGCTGGCCGTCGGGGCGCGTCTTGATGTTGTAGAGCCCGCCCTCCTTCTTCAGGAGCTCGAGCCACCGGGCGGTGAACATGTGGGTGTGGACGTCGATGACGGTCATCGGTGGGTTCTCCAGGCAGTGTGTTGGGTGATTGGAAATGCCGCGCCTCAATGCGTCAGCACGCGGCCGAGAAATGCGGTGAGGCGCGGGCTCTGCGGCCGATCGAAGAAGGCCTCCGGAGGCGCCATCTCGACGATCTGGCCCTGGTCCATGAACACGACGCGATCGGCAACGCGCCGCGCAAATCCCATCTCGTGGGTGACGACGATCATCGTCATGCCTTCGGCGGCGAGTGTTTCCATCGTCTGCAGCACCTCGTTCACCATCTCCGGGTCCAGCGACGCGGTGGGCTCGTCGAACAGCACGAGGCGCGGGCGCGTGCACAACGCGCGGGCGATGGCCACGCGCTGCTGCTGTCCCCCCGAGAGCTGCGCCGGATGCTTGTGCGCCTGATCCGTCAGCCCGACACGCTGCAGGTAATGATGCGCGAGGTCCGCCGCTTCGGCGCGACCCGCGCGCGCGCCGAAGACGGGGCCCACCGTAAGATTCTGCAGCACGGTCATGTGCGGGAAAAGGTTGAACTGCTGGAATACCATGGCGACGCGCCGGTTGATCGCATTGCGCGCGGCGCGCGTGATGGCATTCGCGGCGACATCGACGCCGCACACGCGCAAGTGGCCCTGCTGGAACGGCTCGAGAAGGTTCACCGTTCGCACCAGCGTCGACTTGCCGGACCCCGACGGCCCGCAGATCACGATGCGCTCGCCCGGCGCGACCGCGAGGTCGACGTCGCGCAGCGCATGGAAAGCGCCGTACCACTTGTTGATGCCCGCGAGTCGCGCGATCGGGCCGTCGTCGGCGCTGCCTGCTGGAATAGTCGTCGTCACGGTGCCAGCCGGCGTTAGCGTTGCGCTTCCAGCCGCCGGCTGTAGCGCGAAAGTCCGTAGCAAACGGACAGGTAGACGAGCGCCAGGAACACGTAACCCGAAGTCAGGATGTTGGACGGTCCCATCCAGGCGGGCGACTTGGCGCCGATCTCGACCGCGCCCAGCAGATCGTTCACGCCGATCACCGACAGCAGCGTGGTTTCCTTGATCACGGCGATCATGATGTTCACCAGTGCCGGCACGACGACGGTCACGGCCTGCGGCAGCACGATCAGGCGCAACGCCGCGAAGTCGGAAAGTCCCACCGTCGTGGCGGCCTCGCGCTGCCCGCGGCCCACCGATTGCAAGCCGCCGCGGAACACCTCGGCCGCGAGCGCCGCATTGAACAGCGCGAAGGCGATGACGGCGCGCGCGAAGAGATCGATGGAGAACCCGGCGGGCAGGAACATCGGCAACAGCGTGGCCGCAATGAACAGCAGCGCGAGCAGCGGCACCGATCGGATGCCTTCGACGAACGCCGTGCATAACCCGCTCACCACCGGCAACCGCGACCGCCGGCCTAGCGCGAGGCACAGGCCGAGCGGCAGCGCTGTCGCAAACGTCGCGAGCGTCACGACGAGCGTGAGCAGCAGTCCGCCCCAGCGCGTCGGGGCGACGACCGGCAGCGGACCGCCACCGACGAGCAGCAGAAAGAACGCAACCGGCAGGATCAGGAAGCCCGGCAAAACGCGCGCGAGGCTTGCCGAATGCGGCCGCCGCACCACCCACGTCCAGAACAGCGCGAACGCGGCGAAGCATGTCCATGGGCGCCAGAGCTCGCCTGCCGGATAGTCGCCGACCAGCCACGGTTTCCAGCGGGCGATGACGAATGCCCAGCACGCGCCGGTGTCGCCCGTGCACGCCTCGCTCGAAGTCCCCGTCCAATGCGCGTGCACGATCGCCCATTCGGCGAACCGCCAACCAAACACGATGAGCGCGGCCAGCACCACCACCGACAGCGTGCTCGTCGCGGCCGTCGGAAACAGCGCGCGGCGGCAGCGCACGAGTGCCGGAACGGCAACGACGGGAGCGTTGCGCGGAGCGAGCAAATGCTGGCGAACGAAATGGGTCATGTGCATGCGCAGGTGCCCGCCGGACGAAGTCACGGGCCGCGCCCCGAGGCCCTGGACGGAGCGAGCGCGGCCCGGGCGTTGACAGGCCCTAACGGCCCTCGCGCGCGAGCAGGCGTCGATTGGCAAGTCCCACGGCCAGCGCGATCAGCAGGTTGATGGCTGCGTACAGCACGACGACGAGCGTCATCGCCTCGAGCGCCTGGCTCGTCTGGCTCGCCACGGTGCCTCCGATCTGCATGATGTCCGGATAGCCGATCGCGGCGGCGAGCGACGACGCCTTGGCCAGCGTCTGGTACTGCCCGCCGGCGGCGGGCAAGGCCACGCGCAGCGCCTGCGGGAGCGTGATCAGCACCGCTGCACGAACGCCGGTCAACCCGACGGTCGCAGCAGCCTCCGCCTGCCCGCGCGGCACCGACAGGATGCCGGCGCGAAAGATCTCCGCCAGAAACGTGCTGTTGTAAATCGACAGGCCGAGCGTCAGCGCCATCAGTTCGGGCAGTATCGCGAAGCCGCCGCCGACCGCGAAACCCTCCACCTGCGGGCGGTCGAGCGCGAACGGCGCATCGAGCAGCAGGAGCGGCGCGAAGCACAGCACGACGAGCCCGGCCACGACCAGCACGCACGCGCCAGAACGCCTCACCGCCGCCGCCACGAGCAAGCGCCGCGCGAGCAGCGTCAGCACAACGAACGCCACGATCGCTGCCGCCACCGCCCATGTCGCCGCCGGAGTCATCGTGAGCCGCGGCAGGAAGATTCCGCGGTTGTTGACCAGGATGGCACCTATCCGAATGCTTTCACCCACGCTCGGCAGCAGCGCAATGGCCGAGAAGTACCAGAACAGGATCTGCAGCAGCAACGGAATGTTGCGGAACACCTCTACATAGGTCGTCGACGCGGCAGGCACTAGGCCCGTCGGAGCGACCCGGCCGAACGCGATGCAAAGGCCGATGACGGTGCTGAAGACACCGGCGAGCACGACCACGAGCAGCGTGTTGAGCGCGGCGACGACGATGGCGTCGAGATAGCTCGACGCCGGGCTGTATTCGATCAGCGCCTGCGCGATCTCGAAGCCCGCCTGCGTGCGGAGGAAGCCGAAGCCGGCCGACAGTCCCGATGCACGAACGTTGGACTCGAAATTCGAGACGCCCTGCCACAGGAGCCAGCCGACGGCGGCGAGCAGCAGCGCCTGGCCGACATAGCCCGGAAGCCGCTCGACGAAAACGGCGCGCGACATCCGTGGCGCCCCGGAATGCCGTCGTGACGACGCGGGACGCGCGGCGCGCATTCGCCGGCGCGCCGGCGCGCTCAGCGAACGGGAATCGACATCATCAGGCCGCCGTTGGCGACCAGCGCGTTGCGCCCGCGCTCGAGGCCGAGCGGCGTCTTCGGCCCGACGTTGCGATCCCACACTTCGCCGTAGTTGCCGACCGCCTTGATCGCCTTGTACGCGTAATCGTTGGCGACGCCGAGCTTGGTGCCGAAATCGCCGCTCGCGCCAAGCAGCCGCTGCACCTCGGGGTTCTGCGAGCTGCGCTGAGCGTCGACATTGGCTTGCGTGACGCCGAGCTCCTCCGCGGCGACGAGCGCGTTCAGCGTGAAGCGAACGAGCGCCTCCCAGCGCGGCTGGCCCTGCGCGACGATCGGGCCGATCGGCTCGTTGGACACGGTCTCGGCGAGCACCCTGTACTCGTCGCGGTTCGGGAGCTTCGCAAGTCGGGCCGCGAGCCCCGAGCGATCGTTGATGACGGTGTCGCACCGTTTGCCGACGAAAGCGTCCCACGCCTGCTCCGCCGAGGCGAAGGTCACGATCTTGTACTTGAGCTTGTGCGCGGCGAAATAGCTCGCGACGATGAGCTCGGACGTGCTGCCCTGCAACGTGCAGATGGTCGCGTTGTTGAGATCCGCGATCTTGCTGACCTTCGACCTTTTCGCCACGGCGAAGCCCTGGCCGTCGAAGAACATGATCTTCGGGAACTTGAGCCCGCCGACGTCCCGGCTCTGCGTCCAGGTGAAGCGATGCGTGAGAACGTCGACGACGCCCGTGGGAAGCCCGGCGAATGCCGTCTTGAGATCCATTGGCGTCAACTGGATCTTCGTCTCGTCGCCGAGCGTGGCGGCGGCAATGGCCTTGCAGAGGTCGACGTCGAAGCCCTCGCGCTTGCCGGCATTGTTCTCGGCCGAGAATCCCGCCGCCGCGAGCGTCACACCGCATTTCACGACGCCGTTGGTCTTCACTTCGTCGAGAACGTCGGCGTGCGCGGCGTTCGTCAGCGCGGTGAATGCCAGCGCGAGCGAGGCCCGGCCTGCTCGTGAAAGGATCGTTCCAAAATGCATGCAGGGTCTCCGGGGGCCATGGCGCTCCCTAGTCTAGCAGGGAAGCCGATCTTCCATGGAGACCGCGTCCGCCACCGACAGGTATATTCCGCGCGTGTCCAAAGTGAGCCTGCTTTCCGCGACAGCCCTGCTGGCGACGATCGCCGCGAGCGCGCAGCCGATTCCGCCGGTAATCGGGGAAGCCGAGCTTGCCGCGCAGCAACAGGCGGCCGTGGAACAGCGCACTGGCCGCGCAAGATTCTTCGATCCGGACGACGGACAGCTCGACCTCAGCTACTTCCTCGAGAACCCTCGCGGTTTCCTTCCCATCCCGATCGTGGTGACGGAGCCCGCCGTCGGCTACGGCGGCGGCGCTGCCGGAATGTTCCTGCGACCGCGCAGGGAGGCAGGTGAAGAAGGCTGGGCCCGGCCCGACATCTCCGCGATTGGTGCGTTCGGAACGCAGAACGGGACGTGGGGCGCCTTCGGGGGCGACGCGAGTCGCTGGATCGACGGACGACTGCGCACCCTGGTCGGCGCGGGGACCGGGCGCGTCAATCTCGATTTCTACGGCTTGGGCCTCGATTCATCGTCGGTCAACACGAAGGTGCGCTATTCGCTGGATTTCACGGGCGTGGTCGCGCAGGCGAATTGGCAGATCGCGCCCAAGTCGCCCTGGGCGGTCGGATTGCGCTATGTGTACGCCGACGTCGACCCGCTACTCCGTGACGAGCCGGTGTTTCCCAACCTGGCGGATCGCGTACGGGTGAAGATCTCCGCGCCGACGCCGATTGTCGAGTTCGACACGCGCGACAACATCTTCACTCCGACTCGCGGTATTTACGCGGAATCGTCGTTTCTCGCCTCGCGCAAGTCGTTGGGAGCGAGCGACGACTTCGAGCGCTTCACGCAAATCCTGATCGGTTGGTATCCGGCGGCGTCCGACGTCACGCTCGGCGCGCGCGGCAACTATGCGTGGTCATCGGACGGCACGCCGTTCTTTCTGCGTCCGTACATTCAGCTGCGCGGCGTGCCGGCGATGCGCTATCAGGGCGACCAGGCCGCGTCGATCGAAGTGGAAGCGCGCTGGCAGTTCTACGGTCGCTGGAGCGTGGTCGCGTTCGGCGGCAGCGGCACGACGCGCAGCGATCGCGGAGCCCTCAAGTCAACGCAGAATGTCGGCAGCGGAGGTGTCGGTTTTCGCTACGAGTTGGCCCGCAAGTTCGGCCTGAACGCGGGCGTCGACATCGCCCACAGTCCAGGCACGACCGCCGTCTACTTCGTCGTCGGCAACGCATGGTTCCGGCCGTAACGACCACTCGGGATGTCGCGCGTTCCATCGAGAAGAACCCGATCCAACGCCGGCTCCCACAGCCTGACGCCGCCAGTGATGCCCGCTTCGTTGGAGACAGTGGTCACATCGGGCGGCAGCTCGAAATCGATCCTGGCGGCATCGCCGCCGCCGAGGTACAGGTGATCGAAATCGAGCAGTGTTCGGACGGCCTCGATCATTCTCCGCACCCGACGATTCCACTTCGCAGCGCCGTGCTTCCGCAAGGCGGCGGAGCCGACGAACTGATCGTAGGTTTTGTTCTTCCGGATCGGATGCTGCCCGAGCTCGAGATGAGGCATCAGCTCGCCATCACGATAGATCGCGCTGCCCAGTCCCGTGCCCAGCGTCAATACGCATTCGAGCCCCCTGCCTTTGATCACCCCGAGCCCTTGCACTTCGGCGTCGTTGAGCACGCGCGCGGGCGTGCGAAAGCGTCGGGTGAGCTCCGCCGCCAGGGGAAAGCCATGCCAGTCGGCGGTTCCGAGATTCGGCGCGGTCATGACCTCGCCATGCTTGACCACACCCGGAAATCCCGCCGAAACGCGATCGTACTTCGGCAAAGATTGCGCCAGCCCTTCGAGCAGCGAAAGCACCGCTTGCGGCGGAGCGGGATGCGGTGTCGCGACCTCGACACGCTTGGCGACCTCCGTGCCCGAGCGATCGAGGACAGACGCTTTGAGATGCGTCCCGCCGATATCGATGGCCAGCGTAAAGGGCGCGCCCTTTTTCGCGTTCCTGACAGCCGCGTGCCTGCCGCGGCCTTTCATGGAAATGTCCATGTAATCGCTCGGCCGCTGCGACGCGGCCAGGGCTCATGATTGCATGCGCTTGTGCCGGCGGTAACGGCGGATCAGGGCGTTGGTCGAGCTGTCGTGCTGCAACTCCGGCTCGGTTTCGCTCGCGAGCTCGGTGATCGCCTGCTTCGCCAGAACCTTGCCGAGCTCGACCCCCCATTGGTCGAACGAATCGATGTTCCAGATCGCTCCCTGCGTGAACACGCTGTGCTCGTACAGCGCAACCAACGTCCCCAGCGTGCGTGGCGTCAGGCGCTCGACGAGAATGGTGTTCGTCGGGCGATTGCCGTCGAAGGTCTTGTGCGGCGCAAGCCACGCGGGCGTTCCGTCGGCTTTGACCTCATCCTCGGTCTTGCCGAAGGCCAGCGCCTCCGTCTGCGCGAACAGGTTCGCGATCAGCAGGTCATGCTGGTTCCCAAGCGGGTTCAAGCCCTGGCAGAAGCCGATGAAGTCGCACGGGACGAACCTTGTCCCCTGGTGGAGGAGCTGATAGAACGAATGCTGGCCGTTGGTGCCGCGTTGGCCCCAGTAGATTGGTGCAGTCTGATAGTCGACGCGCGCGCCGTCGAGCGTGACGTGCTTGCCGTTGCTCTCCATGGTCAATTGCTGGAGGTACGCCGGGAAATGCCGAAGATATTGATCGTAGGGCAGCACCGCGACGGTCGGCGCATCGAAGAAGTTGTTGTACCAGACGGTGAGCAGTCCCATCAGCACCGGCAGGTTGCGGTCGAACGGCGCTGTGCGGAAATGCCGGTCCATTGCGTGAAAGCCCGAGAGCATGTCGGCGAAATTCTGCGGCCCGATGGCGATCATCGTCGACAGCCCGATGGCCGAATCCATCGAATAGCGGCCGCCGACCCAATCCCAGAAGCCGAACAGATTGGCGACGTCGATGCCGAACTTCGCGGCCTCGCGGGCATTGGTCGATACGGCGACGAAATGCCGCCCGACGGCACGCTCGTTCCCGAGCTTCGCAAGGCTCCACGCGCGCGCGGCCCGCGCGTTGGTTACGGTCTCGAGGGTGGTGAACGTCTTCGAAGAGATGATGAACAACGTTTCTTCGGGGTCGAGGTCGCGCGTGGCTTCCTCGAAGTCGGTGCCGTCCACGTTGGAGACGAAGCGGAAGCACAGGTCGCGCTGGCTGTAATGTCGCAGCGCCTCATGGGCCATCACCGGACCGAGGTCGGAGCCGCCGAGTCCGATGTTGATGACGTTGCGGATGCGCTTGCCGGTGAATCCAGGCCATTGGCCGCTGCGGATCTGATCCGAGAACGCGGCCATCCGGTCGAGCACCGCATGGACTTCCGGAACGACATCGGCGCCGTCGACCACGATTCGGTCGCCTCGCTGCGCGCGCAGGGCAATGTGAAGGACAGCGCGTCGTTCCGTGACGTTGATCTTCTCGCCGCTGAACATCGCTGCGATCCGCGTGCGCAAGCCGCACGCGTCGGCGAGATTCACGAGCAGCGTGATCGTGTGCTCGGTGACGCGGTTCTTGGAGTAGTCGAGGTAAATGCCCGCGGCCTCGCACGCGAAGCGCTCACCGCGTTGGGGATCGTCGGTGAAGAGTTGCCGCAGATGCCGGGGGTGCATCTGCTGAGCGTGCCGAACGAGTGCCTTCCACGCCGGCCGGTCGGTCAGCGATGACGGTTGCGCGGTCAAGCCTGTGCTCATCATTGCTGTCCTCAGGCGCGAGCGATTTTTTTCACGATGCTGCTCTTGGTCGCGATGCAGTCCATCAGCTCTTGCCAGGACTTGGCGAACGATTGCGCGCCTTCGCGCTGGAGTCGGGCGGCCAGTGCGGCATTGTCCACGCCCGCCCGCGTGAACGCGGCGAGCACCGCGTCGGCATCGCCACCGTCGATTGGCATCACCCCGTTCACCCTGCCATGGTCGGCGAAGGCGAGCAGCGTCTTGTCGGGTATCGTATTGATCGTGTCCGGCGCCGCAAGCGCTTCGACGTACAGCGTGTCCGGCGCGCCCGGATCCTTGGTGCCGGTGCTGGCCCAGAGCAGGCGCTGCGTCCGGGCGCCTGCGCCCGCCAGCTTCTGCCAGCGGGGCGAGGCAAGCAGATCGCGGTACGCGTTGTACGTGCGCCTGGCGACGGCGATGCCGAGACGATTGCGAAGCTCGCCTGCAACCTTGTCCTTGACGGCGACATCCCAGCGGCTGACGAAAAGCGACGCCACGGAGCTCACCTTAGGATCGAGCCCGCCGGCGATGCGTCGCTCGATCCCGCGCATGTAGGCCTCTGCCGCAGCGACGTATTGCTCGCGTGAGAACAGAAGCGTGACGTTCACCGGTACGCCGGCAAAGATCGACTCTTCGATCGCCTTCAGGCCGCTCCCGGTGCCCGGAATCTTGATGAAGATGTTCGCGCGTCCTGCGCGTCCGTGAAGCCGCGCCACCTCCCTGATCGTGCCGCCCGCATCGTCCACCAGCAGAGGAGACACTTCCAGCGACACCCAACCGTCGACTCCAGCCGTCGCATCGTGGATGGGACGGAAGAGGTCCGCGGCCCGGGTCAGATCTTCGAGCGCAAGCTCGAGGAACAGCGGCTCGCCCGCTTTGCCCTCGTCCGTCTTCCGGTGGATGGCGTCGTCGTAGGCGTCCCCTTTTCTGATCGCGTGATCGAAGATGGTGGGATTCGAGGTGAGTCCCGTGACCGAAAGCTCGCCGATGTAGCTGCGGAGCGTGCCGCGGTCCAGCAGATCGCGAGTGATGTTGTCGAGCCAGAGGCTCTGGCCGAGATCGTGCAATGTTTGCGTGGCTTTCATCGTCATCTCCTACTGCGTGAGAGCACCGTTGTCGCCGAGGAACGCGGCCCGATCGAAGTTGACGAGATCGCCGATGCGCTCGACCGTTAGTGCGGCTGGCGGGTAAGCGGAGAGGTTTCTCGAATCGAGCGCATAGTGACCCTGCCGCGGGAATACCGTCGTCAGTCGATCACCCCAGGCCTCTTTCATCGCTGCCAGGATTCGCAGCTTGTCGTCCACCATGACGTAGTGCCGGGCCGGATACCGCTCGCGGACATCGTCGAGCATCTGCTCCTTGTGGATGTAGATCAGCACCCGGCCGTCGACGGCGTCCCACAGCCCCGAGCGTTGGATCTTCAGCGGCTGGAACACGACATCGCCATCCGACAGGATGACCGGGAGGCCAAAGCGCCGAAGATGCGCGATCGCGTCGAACGCGCTGGGGTACAGGCGATCTGCAAACGGGTAATCCACCAGGAAGGAGGACATGAGCAGCAGCCGCGGATCGTGCATGTCGCCGAGGCGGTAGCGCTGCAACGCGCCCAGATAGTCCGCGTAGCCCAGCTCGGCGCGCAGCGCTTCGAAGATTGCCCAGTAGCGATCGCGGCTCGCGACGCCGAACTCGCGCTCGAGATGACCCCGGAGATCGTCCTGCACGCGGTCGTTGTCGAGCAGCGTGTTGTCACAATCGAGCAGAAACACGACGTCATCCCGCGGTTTCATCCCTGACCCCTTGCGGCGTCGGGTCGTGCCAGCGGCCTTCGCCGGCGACGATGCGTTCGGCCTCCGCCGGCCCCCAGGTATTCGGCTCGTACGCGGTGACCGGCGTCGCGTTGCCAAGGATCGGATCGACCACCCGCCAGGCCGCCTCGACGGCATCGGCCCCGGCAAACAGCGTCGCGTCGCCGTGCATCGCATCGCCCAGCAAGCGTTCATACGGCAGCATTTCGTCACCGGGGTGGCGATGCAGAACGAGCTCCGCATCTTCGCCGACCATCGCCTCGCCGGGCACCTTGATCCGTGCGCCCGCGGAGATGAGCACTTCGGGACTCAGGCGAAAGCGGAAATAGTTCGATTCGCCGAGCCTGAACGAGTCGAAGACCGCATGGGGCGGTCGCTTCAGCTCGACCGTCACTTCGGTCGCGGTGACGGGAAGCCGCTTCCCGGCCCGGATTTCGAACGGCACGCCTGCCCAGCGTCCATTGTCGATGTGCAGCCGCAAGGCTGCGAAGGTCTCCACCTGCGAGTCGGGCGCCACGCCCTTCTCGCCGCGGTAGCCGTGAAACTGGCCGCGCACCACCTCCTCCACGGCGAGCGGCCGCATCGCCACGAAGACCCGTAGCTTTTCCTGGCGGATGCGATCGGTGCCGTGGCCGACCGGTGCCTCCATCGCGAGCAGCGACGCGACCTGCAGCAGGTGGTTCTGCACGACGTCGCGAATCGCGCCCACTTCCTCGTAGAACCGTCCTCGTCCCTGCACGCCGAAGCTCTCCGCCATCGTGATCTGCACGCGCGCGACGTGGTGGCCATTCCAGATCGGCTCGAGAAACGCATTGGCAAACCGGAAATAGAGAAGATTCTCGACCGGTTCCTTCCCCAGGTAATGATCGATGCGGAATATGGCTGCCTCGGGAAAGATGCCGGTGAGCGTGCGGTTGAGCGACTGCGCAGAGGCGAGATCGCGGCCGAAGGGCTTCTCGACGACCACGCGCGCGTCCGTGGCGCAACCTCCCTTGGACAGTCCGTCGACAACGGTTGCAAACATGCTCGGCGGAATGGCGAGATAGTGCAACGGTCGCGCAGCGTCGCCGAGCGCGTCGCGCAAGCGTTCGTACGTCGCGCGATCGCCATAGTCGCCATCGATATAGCGAAGACGGGCAGAGAGCTTCGCAAAGGCATCGGCGTCGACGCCGCCATGTTCTTGCAGGCTGTCGCGCGCACGGGCTTTGAGCTGATCGACGTTCCAACCCGACTTCGCAACGCCGATGATCGGCAGGTCGAGCCGGTCACGCCGCATCAACGCCTGGAGCGCAGGAAAGATCTGTTTGTACGCCAAATCGCCGGTCGCGCCGAAGAACACGAAGGCGTCCGAGGCCGGCGCCGGCATGCTCAGTTCTTCCGCGTATCGGCCGGCTTTTCTACGTGGCCGCCGAACTCGTGTCGCATCGCCGAGAGCACCTTGTCGGCGAAATCCGCGCTCCCCCGCGAACTGAAGCGCTCAAAGAGCGCGGCGCTCAGGATCGGCGCGGGAACGCCTTCGTCAATGGCGGCCGCAATGGTCCACCGCCCTTCGCCCGAATCGGACACGCGACCCGCATAATTCTTCAAGCCGGGGTCGAGGGCGAGTGCGCTGGCGGTGAGATCCAGCAGCCACGAACCAATCACGCTGCCGCGGCGCCAGACTTCGGCAATGTCGGGCAGGTCGAGCTCGTAGCGATAACACTCGGGGTTCCGCAGCGGCGTCGTCTCGGCATCCGTCGTACGCGCGCGCTTGCCGGCGTCGGCATTGCGCAGGATGTTCAGCCCCTCCGCATAGGCGGCCATCAGTCCGTACTCGATGCCGTTGTGGACCATCTTGACGAAATGGCCTGCCCCATGCGCCCCGCAGTGGAGGTAGCCGAGCTCGGCGGTGCCGTCCCGCTTCTCGCGGCCCGGCGTGCGCGGCGCGGCTTCCGCACCCGGCGCGAGGGTCGCGAAAATCGGCGCAAGATGCTCGATGATCGGCTTTTCGCCACCGATCATCAGGCAATAGCCGCGCTCGAGCCCTGCCACTCCGCCGCTCGTCCCGACATCTACGTAGTGAATTCTCTTCGGCTCCAACTCCGCCGCACGGCGGATATCGTCGCGGTACCAGGAGTTGCCGCCGTCGATGACGATGTCGTCATCCTCGAGAAGCGGGGTCAGTGATGCGAGCTCGTGATCGAGCAGCGCCGCTGGCAGCATCAACCACACTGCGCGCGGCTTGGCGAGGTGCGCGACGAGATCTTCGAGCGAAGCGGCGCCGATGGCGCCTTGCTGCTCGACCGCTTTCATGGCGTCCGCGCGTGTGTCATGGACAACGCACTCGTGTCCTCCATCGATCAGCCGGCGGACCATGTTGGAGCCCATGCGCCCGAGTCCGATCATGCCGAGCCGCATCCTGCATCTCCTCGTTCAGCGGAGCCCTGTTTCACGTTCGCACGAACTGCTGCTCGCTTTGCGGCGGCCGCGCGCGCTTCGCGGGTTGGTAGGTGCCGGGCTCGGCGCGGAAGCCGATCGCAATGCGATTCCAGCCGTTGATCGCGACGATGGCGAGGGTCAGGTCGACGAGCTCCTGCTCGGAGAAATGCTCGCGCGCCTCCCGGTATACGTCGTCGGGCGCGTGCGTCTGCGAAATCAGCGTCAGCGCCTCGGTCCAGGCCAGCACTGCGCGCTCACGCGATGAATAGAACGGCGTCTCACGCCAGGCGTCGAGCGCATACAGCCGTTGTTCGGTCTCGCCCTCGGCGCGAGCGTCCTTCGAGTGCATGTCGAGGCAATAGGCACAGCCGTTGATCTGCGATGCGCGCATCTTGATCAAATGGATGAGCGAGCGATCGAGGCCGGATTCGGCCAGATAGGCCTCCATGTCGAGCATGGTCTTCAGCGCAGCGGGTGAGACCCTGGCGGCGTCCAGCCGTCGTGTCATGGGAAGCTCCTTTCGAAAAGATGTTGGAGCCGCCGCCGCTCGCGATAGTTCTCCACGCCGGCCGACTGAACCAAGAACATGCGGATGTGTCTGCCTGGTAACACCGATGGCTTGCACATCCCGCGTGCCTCCTCCGATGCATTCCCATTCCGCGCTGGACGAGTCGTGCATCAACACGCTGCGCTTCCTCTCGGTCGACGCAGTGCAGAAGGCCAACAGCGGACATCCGGGGCTGCCGCTCGGCGCGGCGCCCATGGCTTATGTCCTCTGGACCCGCTTCCTCGAGCACAATCCCGCGAACCCCCGCTGGTTCGACCGCGACCGCTTCGTTCTCTCCGCCGGGCACGGATCGATGCTGCTGTACAGCCTGCTCCATGTGACGGGCTACGATCTTCCGCTCGAACAGATCAAGCAGTTCCGGCAATGGGGCAGCGTCACGCCGGGACACCCCGAGCGCGGGCTGACGCCCGGCGTCGAGGTGACCACCGGCCCGCTCGGACAGGGTTTCGGCAACGGCGTGGGGATGGCCATGGCGGAGGCTCACCTGGCCGCACGCTACAACCGCCCGGGCTTCGAGATCGTCGACCACTTCACGTACGGGATCGTGAGCGATGGCGATCTGATGGAGGGCATCGCATCGGAGGCGACGTCGCTCGCCGGCCATTTGCAACTCGGCAAGCTGATCTACCTGTACGACGACAATTACGTCACGCTTTCCGCCGGCACCGACATCACGTTCACGGAAGACCGCGCCCGACGCTTCGAGGCCTGCGGCTGGCACACCCAATCGGTCGGCGACGGCAACGACCTGGCGGCGATCGACCGCGCGCTGCGCGCGGCGCGCGCCGAGACTCGGCGCCCGTCGCTGATTCTCGTGCGCACGCATCTCGGCTACGGGTCCCCGCACAAGCAGGACACGTTCGAAGCGCACGGTTCGCCGCTGGGCGAGGATGAGGTACGGCTCACGAAGGAGAATCTGGGGTGGCCGACCGAGCCGCCGTTTTTCGTTCCCGAAGCGGCGCTCGCCCATTTTCACCAGGCTGTCGAGCACGGCGCGGATGCGGAACGGGTCTGGAACGAAAAATTCGCCGCATACGCAAACGCGTTTCCCGATCTCGCGCGCGAGCTCGAGCAGGTCTTGCAGGGCGAAGCACCCCGAAACTGGGATGCCGACATTCCGAAGTTTCCTGCCGATGCGAAAGGCATGGCGACCCGCGTTGCCTCGGGCAAAGTGATGAATGCCATTGCCACGCGCCTGCCTGCGCTCATCGGCGGGTCGGCCGATCTCGATCCGTCGACGCATACGGCGCTGAAAGGACTGGGAGACTTCGAGCCCTCCGGGGCGAATCCTCGCGATCGCCAAGGTTCGGAGGGTGCATGGAGCCCTGCCGGCCGCAATCTCCACTTCGGCGTGCGCGAGCATGCGATGGGGGCGATCCTGAACGGGCTCGCTGCGCATGGTGGAACCCTGCCGTTCGGCGCAACGTTTCTGGTCTTCTCGGACTACATGCGACCGCCGATCCGCCTCGCGGCGCTGATGGGGCTGCACGTCGTCTACGTGTTCACTCACGACAGCATCGCGCTCGGCGAGGACGGACCCACGCATCAGCCGGTCGAGCACCTCGCCGGCTTGCGTGCGGTTCCGAACCTCCTCGTGATCCGCCCCGGCGATGCCAACGAGACCGCCGTCGCATGGCGCGTCGCCGTGGAAGCGCGCGATCGTCCCGTGGCGCTGATCCTGACGCGACAAAACGTGCCCACGCTTGACCGCACGCAGTTCGCCGCGGCCGACGGTCTGCGGCGTGGCGCCTACGTACTGGCCGACGCGCCCGATGGCAAGCCCGAGCTGATCCTGATCGCGAGCGGGTCGGAGGTCGGGCTGATCGTCGCGGCGGCGCAGAAGCTGGCGACACAACGGATCCGCGCACGTGTCGTCTCGATGCCGAGCTGGAAGCTCTTCGATGCGGAGCCGCAGGACTACCGCGACGCCGTGTTGCCGCCGTCGGTCCGGGCGCGGCTTGCCGTCGAAGCGGGCGCACCGCAGGGATGGCATCGCTACGTAGGAGATCATGGCGACGTGCTGGGCATCGAGCGTTTCGGCGCTTCGGCGCCCGGCAATGTCACGTTGCGCGAGTACGGCTTTACCGTCGAGCATGTGTGCAGGCGGGCGCTCGCCCTGCTGCGCTAGCCGCCGCGCAGCGCGCCGCTCATACAACTCACGCAGACTTGCTGCCGGGGCCGACTGCCGTCTCGTGAGCGAGAATCCAGCGCCCGATGGCGGGCCACACGTCGGCGACGTTGCGCTTGCTCATGAACAAGCCGATATGGCCGCCGGGTGCCACGGTCTTTTCGATCTCGCCCTTCGGCGTACCGACCAGGGATTCGGCCTGAAAGAGTTCCTCGCGCGGCGTGATGTCGTCGTGTTCCCCCGCGACCAGACGCAGCGGCATCCGTCCACGACCACGTTGAACTCCGCGAGGTACTTGTCGATGTCGTAGTTCTTCATCGAGTCCGTCGCGGTTTTCCAGTCGGTAACGAGCACCCGGTCCAGTCCTGCCGCACGAAGGGCCTCGATCAGCTTTGATCTTTCGCGAAGTCGGTGATGGTTGCGCCATGCCCGGCGTAAGGTGCCGCGACGACGACCGGTTCGGCACTGCCGGCACGAGATCGCGTCGAGAAATCGCGCACGCGCATCGTGTCGAGCTCGCGCGCCAGTGATGCACCGATCGCTCTCACCGGCGCGACAGAAGGCCCTCGACCGTGAAAATGCGCGCTACAAAAGTGCGCTGGCGGCATGCAGCCGCCTGCCGGTGAGCGAGCGCACGAGGTGCGCGTCCCGGGCCGGCGACGATCGCAAGCTCGCGGCGACGAGATAAGCGGCGGCGCTTCGGGACCTCAGTGCGACGCGATCAGTGCCTCGATTTCCGCGAACGTGCGGGCGATGTCGTGCACCTGCTGCGGCGGGATGCCGAGGCGGCGTCCGATCTGTGTCAACGAGAACATTCCGCAGATCACGGGCGCCTTGCCCTCGACCGTATCGACGACGAGCGCGTGCTGCCGCCCCGAACGCCTGAGCGTCGCGACGACGTCGCCAACGCGGGCGGCCATCACGTCGTCCAGATGGAGCACTTCCAGCCGGTCCTCGGCGGTCATGATGTCGCGCACCGAGATCTCGTCGTAGTGGATGTTGCGCGACTGGGCGAAGCTCAACGGGCGCTCGCCGAGGAGGTCGGTGGCGGTCACGATGCCGAGCACCTCCTGCGTGCCGGCGACGACGAACAGCGCCCGCACGCCGCGGCCGATCATCGTCTGATTGGCCTCCGCGATCGACGCGCCGGGCACGATCGTCACCGGCGCGACGCGACGCAGGTCGGTCATCACCTCGATCGCGCGCGAGGCGAGGCTCGCCTGCGCGGGCGCCGCCGCCGCCGGCAGGCTGCACCGATGGCCGCTGCGCGTGCGGAACGTCGGCAGTGGCGCGTAGTCGCCGGTCCGCGGCACCGGTCCGTGCGTCGGCTCGACCTCGCTCGGGCTCGCCCGGAAGAACATCAACTGCAGGAAGTGATCCTTGTGCTGCCCCGACCCGCGCGATGCTGCGCCGTGCGCGTTCCTGGGAGTCCCCGCTTGCGGAGCCATGCCGTCGTCGACGTCCATCGCGCCCATTCGAACCTCGCAATCGTCATTCGCAACCGCAGGGCCGCCTGGCAGGCTGTGCCTCGGCCCAAGGCTACGCCGCGTTCATCGACCAGACAACAGCCGGACGGCGTTGGTTCACGCCGCGCGTCGGACTACTGGTAGCGCACGCCGACCACCTCGAAGCTGCGCACCCCGCCCGGCGCCTGCACGTCGGCAGTGTCGCCTTCGGTCTTGCCGATCAGCGCGCGCGCAATCGGTGAATTCACGGAGATCTTGCTCGCCTTGATGTCGGCCTCGTCGTCGCCGACGATCTGGTACGAGTTGCGGTTGCCGCTTTCGAGGTCCTCGATCTCCACGGTCGAGCCGAACACGACGCGGCCGTCCGCCTCGATGGCCGCGGGATCGATCACCTGCGCATGCGCGAGCTTGGCTTCGACCTCGGAAATGCGGCCTTCGATGAACCCCTGCCGCTCCTTGGCCGCATCGTAATCGGCGTTCTCGGACAGGTCACCCTGCGAGCGCGCGTCGGAGAGCGCCTGGATCACGGCCGGGCGCTCGACGGTCTTGAGGCGCTGCAGTTCGGCCTTCAGGCGCTCCGCGCCCTCGACCGTCATCGGTACTTTCATCATTCGGCGTCACCAAAAGCGATCGACCGGAAGCGAAACCCGCATCCGGCCGATGCCCGCCATTCTACGCGCATCGGGCGGCCGATGCGAGCCGCGGCGTCCTCGGGCGTGCGGCGAAGTAGCTGGCGACCAACGCGGCGATGACGAGCGCGGCGCCCACGAGCTCGACGGACCGAAAGTGCCGGCCTTGCGCGACGGCGATCGCGAACGCCGTGATCGGAACGAGATTGACGAACAGCACGCCATTCGCAGGCCCCAATACGGCAATGCCTCCGTTCCACGCGACGACCGCTCCAATGCCCGCAATCAGGCAGAGATAGGCGATCTCGAACTTCGCCGCGGCTACCACATGCCATGTCGGCGGTGTCGAAAAGCCCGCCGCCCAGGCCGCGAGCGTCACCAGCAGGATGGCGATTCCACCGAGGGCCATGCTGTGCGCCGAGTAGCGCAGCGTGCTGAAGCCCGGCACCTGCGACGCGCCCATCGTATATGCGACCCACGACACGACGCCCGCGAGCACCAGCAGATCGGCGCCAAGCGTGCCGTCGGCGAGCCCGTCGAAGCGTCCCTTCGTGATGACCAGCACGACACCCGTGAGGGCGACCAGAATGGCAGCCAGCGTCACCGCACCGGGCCGCCGGCCGCGCACGATCCAATTGAGCAGCGCCGAAATCATCGGCATCAACGCCACGATGATCGCCGCGTGCTCCGGCCGCGAGCGCGCGATGCCGAGGAACACGAGGATGCTGAAGCCCGCGAAACCCAGCGCGCCGAAGCCGAACAATCGCAGGCCGAATCCGTCCAGCGAAAGCGCACGCCGGCCCTCGACGATGCGCAGCAAGCCGAGCATCAGCAGGCCCCCGGGCACGTAACGCCATGCGCTCAACCAGAACGCGTCGAGCGTGTGCAGCGTTCCCTTCGCGATCTCGAACAGGGCACCCCAGGCGACCGTCGCGAAAATCAGCATCCCCGCCGCGGGGGCCCTGTTCCGTTGCCACGTCATGTCAAAGGGTCGCGTGCAGATCCTGGATCGGATAGGGCACGAGGTCGCGCAGGTGCTCCATGCCAATCGCCGCGGCGCGGGCGCCGGCGAGCGTGGTGAACGTCGGAACCGCATCGTGCAGCGCCGCGCGGCGGATCGCGTAGCTGTCGTGAATCGCCGAGCGTTTCTCCTCGACGGTGTTCACGACCATGGCGATCTCACCGTTGACGATCATGTCGACGATGTGCGGACGCCCTTCGGCCACCTTGTTGACCGCCGTCGCGGGAACGCCGGCCGCGTTGAACGCCGCGGCCGTTCCGCGCGTGGCGACGAGGCCGTACCCGAGCTCCTGCAGCTTGCGCGCGATGTCGATGGCGCGCGCCTTGTCGGCGTCGCGCAAGCTGACGAACACGTTGCCGGATTCCGGCAGCTTCACGCCGGCCGCAAGCTGGCTCTTGAGGAAAGCCTCCGCAAACGTCTCGCCGACGCCCATCACCTCGCCGGTGGATTTCATCTCGGGACCGAGGATCGTGTCGACACCGGGGAACTTGATGAACGGGAACACGGCCTCCTTGACCGAGAAGTACCGGGGAACGACTTCCCGTGCGATACCTTGCGCCTTGAGCGACGTGCCGACCATGCAGCGCGCTGCGATCTTCGCGAGCGGACGGCCCGTTGCCTTCGAGACGAACGGCACGGTGCGCGAGGCCCGCGGATTCACCTCGAGCACGTACACGACCGAGCCGCGGCCCTCCTCGCTGCGAATCGCGAACTGCACGTTCATCAGCCCCACGACGTGCAATTCCTTCGCCATCACCACCGTCTGGCGCCGCAGCTCGTCCTCGAGCACGCGCGACAGCGAGTATGCGGGCAGCGAGCACGCTGAGTCGCCGGAGTGGACGCCGGCCTGCTCGATGTGCTCCATGATGCCGCCGATGATGACGTCCTGGCCGTCGGCCACGGCGTCGACATCGACCTCGATCGCGTCGTTCAGGAAACGATCGAGCAGCACCGGGCTCTCGTTCGACACCCGCACCGCTTCCTTCATGTAGCGCTCGAGATCGCGCGCCTCGTGCACGATCTCCATCGCGCGGCCGCCGAGCACGTACGACGGACGCACGACGAGCGGGTAACCAATGGCTTCCGCCGCGGCAAGGGCGTCCGCTTCCGTGCGGGCCGTGCGGTTGGGCGGCTGCCGCAGGCGCACGCGATGGAGCAGCTGCGCGAAGCGCTCGCGATCCTCCGCGGCGTCGATCATGTCGGGCGACGTGCCGATGATGGGCACGCCGTTCGCGGCGAGGTCGCGCGCGAGCTTGAGCGGCGTCTGGCCGCCGAACTGCACGATGACGCCCCACGGCTTCTCGACGTGCACGATCTCGAGCACGTCCTCGAGCGTCAGCGGCTCGAAATACAGCCGGTCCGACGTGTCGTAGTCGGTCGAGACGGTCTCCGGATTGCAGTTGACCATGATCGTCTCG
>Ga0207706_10000874_pt1 | contig 30938 bp, 22 predicted proteins | sample KBSC53metaG_FD_184318 | JGI IMG/M metagenome (GOLD analysis project Ga0207706, IMG submission 184318) | Corn rhizosphere microbial communities from Kellogg Biological Station, Michigan, USA - KBS C5-3 metaG (SPAdes) (version 2) | ecosystem: Host-associated > Plants > Roots > Rhizosphere > Soil ... | reverse complement strand
CGCGTGGGTCGCCGCCTCCACCCACGACGAGCATCTGAGGCTCGCCTGGAAGACCGCGGTTGAAGTGAAGTCGCTCGTACTCTATTCTGTGCATTCAGAATCCGCCGAAGGTACGAATCAACGCATCCGAGAAGTCCTCGTCACCTTCTACCGGGGTGACCGCGAGGTGAAACGCCTCGTGGCATTGATCATGGTATCAACAGCCGCCCCAGCCCTCGCCCAGGCTGAAACCCTCGCGCCCGCCGATAGCAGCGAACAAATGGCGATCGGCGACATCGTCGTCACGGCAACCCGCCAATCTCAAGCACTCAACCGTGTACCGCTCAGTATTGTGGCAAAAGATCAGGAAGCGCTGGACCAGCAGGGCGTTCGCTCGATCTCCGACGTGGCACGCGTTACGCCCGGCATTACCTTCGGCCAGACTTCGCTCTATTATGGCACGGGTCAGAGCACCATATCGATCCGAGGCGTGCAGTCGGATTCGGGTATTCCCACCACAGGTGTCTACATCGATGATACGCCGATCCAGACGCGAACCGGCGTCAGTCCCTCGCTGACCAACGCCTATCCTCAGGTGTTCGACCTTGATCGACTGGAAGTGCTACGCGGACCTCAGGGCACATTGTTCGGAACGGGGTCGGTGGGCGGTGCGGTCCGCTTCATTACCCCCGATCCCTCCTACGACGACATTCATCTCTATGGGCGGGCGGAAATCGCCACGACCGAGAAGGGTGCCGCCAGTTACGAAAGCGGCATTGCCGTCGGCGCGCCGCTCGTGCGCGATGAACTCGGGTTCCGGGCCAGCATTTGGTATCGCCGCGATGGCGGCTACCTCGATCGGCTCGATCGCTATACCCAACAGCTCGTCCAGAAGGACATCAACACGCAGGACAGCGTCTCGGGCCGCATCGCGCTGGGATGGAAGGCGACCGAAACGCTGACTTTCACGCCGTCATTCTTCTTCCAGCGAGTTAGCGTCGATGACGGGTCGCGCTACGAATTGGCGACATCCGATCCGCGCCATGGGGATTTCCGTACCAGCCTGTCAGTAATCCCGGAGACTCATCACGACACTTTCTATTTACCGGCGCTCAAGACGGCACTCGAGCTCGATAAGATGACGCTTATATCGAACACCTCTTATTTCACCCGGAAAACCAATACGCAGAGCGACGACACCACCCTCAGCCTCGCCCTCTATGGGGGATATTCCGGAGCGTTCCCGCCAGGGTTCGAAAATTATCAGTCGGGTACAAAATCCAATACGAAACAAACCGCCTTTACGCAGGAAATCAGGCTGCAGAACAATGATCCCAATGCCCGCTTCAACTGGGTCGCGGGCCTTTTCTATTCGCATACAAAGGTGCACGACATCTTTTATGGTGCCGATCCCGACATGCTGGACGCCATCAACTTGGGGCAGGAATTGATCGGCGAGCCGCCAATCACATCGGTTGAAGAGTTGTTTGGAACGAACCTGTACGAAGGCCAATATGCCGTCGTGCAACGCAATAACCACAATGACAAACAATATGCGGCGTTTGCGCAATTCGATTATGAGATCGTGCCCCGGCTGAAGTTGACCGCCGGTCTGCGCTTTACGCACGCGGACTACACATTCGACAATTTCATTGCCGGCCCGCTCTATGCCACCGATGGCACCACCAACCATGTGACATCGAAAAGCAAACCGCTGACACCCAAGTTCGGGGTTTCCTTCCAAGCTGACCGGAATAATCTCTTTTACGTGAGCGCTGCCAAAGGTGTGCGCGGGAGCGGCATAGCGACACCCGTCGGCGCAAGTTGCACTGACGACGCCGAGGCGATTGGTTTCGACCCGAACAGTTCGCACGACGTGAAGCCGGATTCTATCTGGAGCTACGAACTCGGAAGCAAGAACCGGCTGTTCGGGGGACGTCTATCGATAGATGCATCTGTCTATCACGTTGACTGGAAGCAAGTGCAGACGCTCTTCGCGCTGCCCGTGTGCCAGCTCTATACGACGCTCAATCTCGGCAATGCCAAGATTGACGGCTTCGACATCGCCGTCGCGGCCCGCCCGGTGACTGGTTTGTCGCTGGGGGCCTCGGTATCCTACGTCAATGCGCGCTATACGACGAACGTTCCAGGCCCCGGCGGCACCATCATCCGAAGGGCTGGTGAGCCTTTCAACGTAGCACCCTGGTCGATCCAGCTGAACGCCGAATATGTCCACACCCTCGGCACCACTGACATCTATGGACGCGCCGATCTCACGTACAACAGTCACAACGATAAGCCGGTCGACACCCAATCGCCACTCGTGGACCCCAATCTTCCACGTCCGCCGGCAACGTCCCAGCTTGACCTGCGCGCTGGCGCACGGTTCAAGAGCGTCGATCTCAGTGTATTCGTCAACAATGTGACGAACAGCCATCCGGTGTTGAGCCTCTATCACGACTCGCTCGATTCCACTTGGTATCGTGCCGGAACCTTCCGTCCGCGCACCGTCGGCCTGACCGCGACCTTCCGTCGGTGATCGCCTCATGAACGCGATCAATTCAAATAAGAAAAACCCAGCGAAGCACGCCTTGTCCTCCCGCAGTAGTCTTGCAATTCTGATTGCACTTTCCGGCAGTATCGGGGCGACACCACTGCTGGCCGAAATGCCAAATCTCAGCGGGGTATGGAATCGATATCCGCCCTATGCTGATACCTTTTCCAACCAGCCGGATCCGCCAGAGCTGCAGCTTGTGGAGCCGCCGCTGAAGGAACCCTATCTCACCCGATGGCGCAGCTTCCGGAAAAAGCGTGAGGCCGCTGACTCGGAGGGAAAACCGTTGCCTACGCCCAGCTCGCAATGCAGGCCGGAGGGAGCGCCGGGTATCATGGGCGCGCATTACGCCTTGCAAATCCTTCAGAATCCAGAACTGAACCAGATCACCATACTGGGTGAGTTCATGTCGCAGATCCGGCGCATCTATCTTGATGAACCGATGCCGCCGATGGACGAAATCGACCCTGGCTATTTCGGCCGCTCAGTCGGGAGGTGGAACGGCAATGTACTGGAAGTCAGCACCGAGGGAATAAGAGAGGATGTTGTGTACGAGGACATTCCGCATTCCGCGAAGATGAAGATGAATGAGCGCATCTATCTGAAGGCCGGCGGCATCCTGGTGGATGATATCACGATCGAGGATCCGCAATATCTTGAGGCACCCTACAGGTTCACCTTCATGTACAAGCGGGAACCAAAATCCTATAAGATCAGTGAATATGTATGCGACAACCAGCACGCCGTCATTCAGTCCGACGGCAGCCTTGGGATGGATGTAAAAGGCAATGTGGATGCCTCCCAGCCCAGGGAGCATTGATCCATGAAAGGAGCCGCGCGCCGATCGCTCGAACGCAATGTGCGCGGCGGATCGGTCGGCCAGAGGAAGGGCCGGGCATCGATGGCCCTTGTTGTGGCGCTGGCAGCGATGTTGTCAGGTGTGGCGCGAGCCGAAGTGCCTGCGATGCCCGTGGTCACCGCCGTCCCTCCGAGCAGCCGGCTGCCCTTGTCCTCCGCAACGCGCGCCACCGATCCCGGAACCGAATATGTCGATCTCGCCAGGTCAGGCTATGTCGAGGAGGAATATTACCTCTCCGGCGTGGCTCCAGCGATCACGGCGGACGGCAGGAGACTGTTCGATGTGCCTTATATTACCCGCATTCTCGTGCGCAAGCCGCGAGATCCTGCCAAGTTCAACGGAACCGTAGTGATCGAACCTTTCAGCTGGATCGGGGAGCGCGGTGCAGGATGGATCCTGACGAAGGATTATCTCGTCCGGAAGGGCTATGCGTTTGTCGGCTATACACTCAACATCAACAAGCCCGCGAGCGATCCCAAAACGCGCACCGATCCCGATTGGCAGCCAGATCCCGAACCTGCTAATCTCAATTTCGATTTCATGCGCCGTTTTGATTATGCGCGCTATGCACCGCTCGGCAGCTATTATGATCCGGCCAGGTTCCAGCGCGGCGGCCATGCTGATCCGTTCGTACCGCAATCGCAAGGAATCGGCGCCCAGCTCGCACTGTTGCTAAAGTCCAATCTCGCCAACGGGCCAGTGCGCGGCCTCGACGTGAAGCGAGTGTATGTGAACAGCTGGGCGGTGACAGCGCAGGTGTGGATGGATTATCTCGATCAAGGCCGGCATCAGCAATGGCGCATGCCGGACGGACGCCCGCTGATTGATGCCTATATGACGGGCAAGATGGCATTCGGCGAAGTCGGCGGCGATCCCATCCGTGTTCCACGTCACATGCCGGAGGATGCGCCGTTCATCGCCATTTATAGCGAATCTGAGCTGATGCATGACGCGATGGAAGGTATTGCCTTGCCTCCAGACAGCGACACGCCCCGACTTCGCTACTATGAGATCGCCGGCATACCCCACTTGCGGAAAGCCGATCTGGGCACGGAAGAGATCGAAGACCTTCCCTCGGATATCGGAAAGGACAACGATCCGAAGTGCCGCAATCTATATGACGAACCGTCCGAGATGGTCGTATCGGCACTGCTGGATCGGATGGATCGCTGGGTGCGCGACGGAACTTCGATGCCACAGGCGCAGCGGGTCCGGCGATTGGGCAAAGGCGTCGCACGCGACAGCCTCACCGGCAATATGGTCGGTGGCGTACGCCCTCCTTGGATCAAGGTGCCTTCCGCAGCCTATATGACTGATCAGGAAACGAACTGCGGCATGATCTATGACACGAAGATACTCTATCCCCGCGATCGGCTTCGGCGGCTCTACGGGACATTTTCCAACTATGAACGCCGTTACGATGCGGCGAAACACGAAGCCATCCGCGAAGGCTATCTGCTGCCCGAGGATGCACAGCGACTCGAGCCCATCGCAAAACCTGAAGATTTCTGATCCGGACGACCGAGCGTCTTGGGATCATCTCTCCCGGTCAACCTCATAGACCTCGTCCGGAAAACGCTGGCTCGCCTGCGGACGATCCCATATTCCGCCCGTATCAAGTGACCGCGCCACCACGAGCCTGCTTCCGAGATTGGTGGTGCCAAGCGTCCGGACCTGAAACAACGCTTCGAAGGCGCCCACCTTTTTGCCGATTTGCTTGCTGAGCCCCTCAAGCCTGGCAGGATCTCGCACAAGCTCCGCCATCTGCATCACCGCAGGATCGCGCAGTCCCGATATGAAGAGGCAATAATTGCCCGATGGCCCCGGCAGGCCCGCTATGTAGCCATAATCCCGACGTGGAACCCGGTCGTCAGCCAATACCGCCCCGTCCGACACGAACCTCCGGTCTGACGCCTTATCAACCAGTTCGTCATAGGTCGCGCCTACCTTGAAACCCGAAGCCTGAAAAAGCGGGTTGCGCAACAGCGGACTGAGCGCCTTCAGCGGCCCGATGTAGATGATGTCGGCAGCTTTCACCGTGCCCGGACTTAATTGAGATGCCAGTGTCAGGCTCGGCACATCCAGCTTGCGCCCGCGCAAAGCCTGCATAATGGGCAGGACCTGACGTAGCGCCACCGCTGCGCTCGAAGGAGCATAATGGAGGTCGCGATCGTGAAACCGCCCCAAATCCTGAGGATTGCGCATCAGATAGACGTCGAGATCTTCTCGGGATTTGATGCTGGGATCGTTGATCAGACGCGTAACCTTCCCGCCCCCTTGCATTTCCGCAATCAGATAATAATCCCCCATCACCACAACTTTCGGCCGCTCGCTCATAGCAAGCCGCGCCCAGAAGGCGGATCTGGCAATGGGATCGGGCTCAGGTCTGCCGTTCGTGAAGAAGACTGCCGCAATCACTGCATTTGCGGCCACGAGGACTATCAGGGCAACGGCGATGTATTTCCTACGCAAAATCAGGTGCGTCTTGGGTGCCGGCTCCAGCTCGGAAAGTTCCATCGCAATCTCACCATCGGGATCCGCCAGGATGATGCAATATTCGCCACGAGGAATCTGAATGCGCGCGCCTGTTTTGTCCGAATAATGCTGGTCAAGCTTCTTGCGTAATCGATGGACATAAACCCGCACCGTCCCCTGGGACGATGCGATCGTGTCGCCAAATACAGCGCTGGCTATTTCCATTTCCTTGGGCGGAAAGCCTTCTACGGATCGTTCAAGCAGGAAATCGAATAGGCGCAAGAGCGTATCGGAGCGCTTCGAAACAAGCGCGTCCCGAACTCGCCGGCCCTCCGCTGCTAGGCTCTCGGCATTCTCCTGCCGCCGGTAAGGAACGCAGGTCATTCGATCATATACTTGCTAGGAAACCCAACTTTCATAATAGTGAGGGCACAATGCTCTTAAACTACTCCGCTGTGCTTTTTTTTCGACACAGCCTGCATTGCGTCCAGTGAATAGCTTGCGAGGTTCGAACCGCCAACCGTTGCTACTTGCCGTTGAAAGGAGTGGCGCCAGTCGTGCGCGCCCCATATAGGCGCAGTGTAGAAAATCTGTCGAGGTCCATTGCGAGGAAGAATGACCGCCGATCATCCTCATCCACTCTCGTACACCGGCAAAGATGGCTCGGAAGACCTGGGGTATTTTTTTAACCTCAGCTCGACACGACCAAACGCCGCATCCACATCCGGTATATGGGCTTTTGGATCGAGCATATCGCACATTGTGCTTTGAAAGCCTTTCGGTCGGCGCTGCAACGCCCTAGCCTCGGGACAGCCCTTCACATTACTGGGTGATTGCCGCGATTGGCCAACGCAGTCGCGGGAGGTGGCGGAAATCACCAATGAATTCGTGACGATCTGTCGCGATTTTTCGATCCGCCGTAACGCGATGATCATTCCGAGCGCGCTCGTTCGCATGCAGGTCCGCAGGACGTTGGTGGATTTCGATGTCTGCGAGATCTTCGGCACATACGAGGAGGCGGATCAGTGGCTCGCCGAAGTGGACCCGTGTAAATTCCCAGAGACTTCCCGCCGCTCGCGTCGCGGTGTTGCGATGTATTTGCATGTCAGGAGCCGTCATCGCCTTCGGCCGCATCGAACTCGGTAAAAGCTTCCTGCGCCAGCCGCACGCCGTCGATCCCGGCCGGAATCCCGCAATAGATCGCCACCTGCAGCAACGCCTCCCGGATTTCCTCACGGTTGAGGCCGTTGCGCAATGCCGCCTTGACGTGCAGCTTCAGTTCGTGCGTTCGGTTCAGCGCGCAAAGCATGCCAAGGTTCAGCAGGCTGCGATCGCGCCGGCTCAGGCCGGGCCGTGACCAGATCGTGCCCCAGCAATATTCGGTCGACAATTGCTGCATGGGAAGGCTGAAATCATCGGCAGCCGCCATCGCGCTGTCGATATAGTCCTTGCCCAGAACCTCTCGTCGAAGCGCCAGTCCTCGATTGAACGCTTCCTTTTCCATGACAGCCTCTTTCGTATCGTTTCAGGTGCCGAGCGCGCCGAGCAGCCCATATTTTATATCCAGATATTCAGCCAGGCCGTGTTTCGATCCTTCCCGTCCGAGACCCGACTGCTTGATGCCGCCAAAGGGCGCGACTTCGGTTGAAAGCGCCCCGTCGTTGACCGCCACCATGCCGCATTCCAGCGCTTCCATGACCCTCCAGACGCGCCCGATATCGCGCGCGAACATATAGGCGGCCAGGCCGAAGGGTGTGTCGTTGGCCAGCCGGATCGCCTCCGCCTCGTCCGCGAAGCGCACGACCGGCACGACCGGCCCGAAAATCTCCGACTGGATGATCGCCATATCAGGGGCCACGTCCGTCACTATGGTCGGCGCCAAAAAGGCGCCTTCGGCCGTGCCGCCGCAGCGGATGCTGGCGCCGCTCTCCGCGGCCTGCTGCACAAGGCCGCTTACGCGTGCCGCCGCCGCCCGATCGATCAGGGGGCCCATCTGGGTTCCCTCCGATCGGCCGTCTCCCAGCCTGACCCGCGCGACGCGGGCCGCCAGTTTCTCGACGAAGGCATCGTGAATATTGTCTTGAACGAGAATGCGGTTGGCGGAGACGCAGGTCTGGCCGGCATTGCGGAACTTGGCCGCCATGACACCCTCGACTGCCGTATCGAGATCGGCGTCGTCGAACACCAGAAAGGGCGCGTTGCCGCCGAGCTCGAGGCTGAGCCGCGTGATCTGATGCGCGGCCTGCGCCATCAGCAGCTTCCCGACCCGGGTGGAGCCGGTAAAGCTCAATTTGCGGACGAGCGGGTGAGTGCAGAATACACGCCCAGCCATCGCCGGATCCGTACAGGGCGCGACGCGGAACAAGCCTTCCGGAACGCCGGCCTGATACGCCAGATCCTGCAGGAACAGAGCCGAAAGCGGTGTCGCCTCCGCCGGCTTCACCACCATCGCACATCCGGCGGCCAGTGCCGGCGCCACCTTGCGCGTGATCATGGCGACGGGAAAGTTCCACGGGGTGATGGCGGCACAGGTGCCTACCGGCTGCCGCAGCGTGACGATGCGCTTGTCGCTGTGGTGCGAAGGGATCACCTCCCCATAGGCGCGCTTGCCCTCTTCCGCGAACCATTCGATGAACGCGGCACCATAGCGGATTTCGGCGCGTCCCTCGGCCAGCGGCTTGCCGCTCTCCAGCGTGACGATCTCGGCCAGCTGATCGATATGATGGAGCACCAGCCCATGCCAGCGGCGCAGCACGTCGGCGCGATCCTGCGCGGTGCGGCGCGACCAGTCGGGACGGGAAGCGTCCGCCTCCTCTATGAACCGTTCGAGATCGCCGGCCTCATAGGTGCGAATGGTGGCGATCAGGGTTCCGTCGCTGGGATTATGGACATTTAACCCGCCACCCGCCGTGAAATGAGCCTTCAGCGGGGACAGCACTCCATTCGTCATAACCTGATCGTCGCTTTCCATGGGATCGAGTGATTTCAAAGCATTCGCCGTATCACGTCATTTTCGCGATCTCGATCCAGGAACCGGTGCTTCAGAGCGCCCAGGATGTGCAGCACCGCAACCCCCAGCAACGTATAGGCCAGCACATGGTGCAGCCATTCGAACACCTCGAAGGCCTTGTCGTTCTTCGGCAACAGCTCGGGCAGCATCACGCCGAAGAAGGGCACGCCGTCACTGTGGGTAAAGCTGCTGGACATCGCATAGCCCATCAGCGGCACCAGCAGCGCCAGCGCATAGAGAAGCCGGTGCGTAATGTGCGACAGCGTCACTTCCCAACGTGCGAGGCCGCCCGGCAATTTCGGAACGCGCGAGCGGCTCCGCACCAGAAGAGCGACCAGCACGAGAATGAACGTGAGTATGCCGAACTGCTTGTGGTTGGGAAACAGCACCGCCTGCAGCGGATGTGTTTCAGGCAATATGTTCATCATCAGCCACCCGACGAAGATCAGGCCAAAAATCAGGAGCGCGCGCGTCCAGTGCAGGATGCGCATGGCAAGCGGGTAGCGGTCGGTCGTTTCTTCATCCTCTGTCGTCATGATCGGTCTCCGCCTCGTCTTTATAAGTAGATGCCGCGCGAATAGCCGCCGTCCACGGTGATGGACTGCCCGGTGAGAGACGCAGCGGCCACGCTTGCGAGAAAGGCGACGAGATCACCGATCTCCTCCGGCATCAGGATCCGGCCGGTCGGAATCCCCGCCCGGAAATCCGCTTCCACCTGCTCCGCGTTCGAACCGGAGGCCTCGGCGATGTTCTCGCACAATTCGCTCAGATGCGGCGTCCGGACAATGCCGGGGTGGACGGCGTTGACGGTTATTCCGCTTGGACCCAGCTGGTCGGAAAGCACCTTCGTCAGGTGCGATACTGCGGCGTTACGAAGCCCGCTCAACGTGTCACTCGAACGGCCGGTCAAACCGCCGATATGGATGATCCTGCCACCGCCCTGCCGTTTCATGGCTGGCACCACGGCCTGACTGAAACGCAGATAGCCACCAACCTTGGTATCGAAATCCCCGATCAGCGCATTCACGTCGACGGCCTCTATCGCGCCGCCGATCGGGGCGCTGCTCGCCGCGGTGTTGACCAGCACGTCGATCCGGCCGAACCGCTCCAGCACGGAATCGACGCAGCCCTGCACGGATAGTGCATCGCGTACGTCCGCGGATCGCGTTTCGATGACGGCCGCGCATCGGGCGGCCAGGGTGTCGGCGACGGCCTTAAGCCGTGCGGGATCACGCGCGATGAGGACGATGGCATTCCCTGACTTCGCCAACGCTTCGGCAATCGCCGGAGCAAGACCTCCGCTGCCCCCGGTGATGAGCGCGACGGGGACCTGCGATACCGTCACGGCAGCTCCGCCTGAATCAGCAACGGTCCGTCCAGCGCAAGCCCCCGCGCCAGCGCCGCCTCAAGCTCCCCGATGTTCGTGGCGCGCACGGCGGCGACGCCATAGCCGGCGGCAAGTGCCGTCCAATCCGCGCGCGGATTGTCAAGCCTGGTCAGCGAAGCAATCACCGGATCGGCCAATTCCGCCTGTGCCCGATTGAGCTCGGTCTGCAAGATGCCATAGCGATGGTTCGCGGCGAGGATGATCGTCACCGGCAGCTTCTCACGAGCCATCGTCCAGAGCGCCTGCAGGGTATAATGTCCGCTGCCATCGGACTGAAGCGAGACAATGCGCTTGCCGGGAGCGGCCAGCGCCGCGCCGACCGCGCAGGGCAATCCCTGGCCGATGGCTCCGCCGGTATTGGTCATCACGCGATGACGCCGGGCACGATGGGCCTGACGTAGCCAGGGACCACCGAGCGTCGATCCTTCCAGCGAAACGACGGCATCCTCGGGCAGCTGACGCACCAGCGCCTCGACGATGTCGTCCGGGATAAGTGGCGCGGACGCATCCGAACCAGCATCCTGCACGGTAGCCGGCGTCCGCATCGGAACGTCTGCCGCGCCAAGGTGCTGCGCCAACGCGGCGAGCGCGGCCGCGCCATCCTCGTCCGGGCGGCTCAGCACGAGCAGTCGTTCGTCAGGCACCAGCTGGCTTGGGAAGCCTTCATAGCCGAAATAGCTGATCGGGACACGGGCACCGGCGAGAACGACCACGGCATCGCCCATCTGACGAATGACGTCGTCCGGAAAATAAGCCTGCCGCTCGATCGGCGGCAGATCCCCGCCCAGCGCCACGACCGCAGGATAGGGCTCCATCAGTACCCTTCCGCCAACCTTCGCAACGATAGCGGCCGCGGCACGCTGCCCAGCCTCCACCAACGCATCGCCGCCGAGCAGCAATATGATGTTGCTATTTCCCTGAAGCCGTTCGGCGGCGGCGGCGATCCTGTCTTCAGCGATGGAACGGAACGGACCCGCCAGATCCCCAACGGCCCCTTTTTCACCAGCCGGGGGGACAGCGTCCATCACGTCGGTCGGCACGATCAGCACCGTCGGACCGCCCTCTGCCGAGCGCAACACGCTCGCGGCATCCGCCGCGATCGCGCGTGGCGCGGAAGATGTCATCCGCACGACCTTGACAGAAACCGGCGCGGCCAGAGATTCGATGTCCGAAGTCAATGGCGCGTCATAGGGAAGATGCCAGCTGGCGTGATCGCCGATGATGGTCACGATCCCCGATCCAGCGCGCCGGGCGTTGTGCAGATTGGCGATGCCGTTGGCGAAACCCGGGCCCAAATGGAGAAGCGTGAGCGGAACCTTCCCTGAAATTCTGGCAAAACCATCCGCCGCTCCGGTGCACACGCCCTCGAAAAGGCACAGTACGGTCCTGATCGCGGGCACCCGCGCCAGCGCCTCCACCAGGGTAAGCTCGGTGGTGCCCGGATTGGCAAAGCAGATCCTTGCGCCGCCCTCGCTCAGCGCTTCCAACAAGGCGACGGCCCCATTGCCCGATTTCGCGTCGATCGCGGCCATAGCCTCGTTCATCCCCTGATACCCATCATCTATCCCCGGCAGCTTTCGCTGACACGGCGACACCTGCCAGGAAGCCCTGCAGCAAGGCATGAAAAACCGCCGGCGCGTCGTCGTGCACATAGTGGCTCGCGTCCATCACCGTGGCGTAGGCGAAATGGGCATTGCGCCTGGTCATTTCCCGTACCGTATCGAGTCGACAGAAATCGGACCGGCCGCCACGAATGACGAAGGCCGGGGTTCTGATCGCATCGACGACAGGCCAGAGATCTATCACCCGCGCAGGATCGGGATCGAGCCGCGTGCGGCTGATCCCCTCCGCGTCATAGCGCCAGATCACATCACCTTCGGCCGATTCACGCAGGCTTTCCGACAGGCGCTGTTCCAGCGCCTCCTCGCTTACGGTCGGACGGGCGGAACGCCAATAGGCGCGCGCCTCCGCCCAATCGGCGAAGCGCATCGGCAAAGCCGCCATCTCGGCCTTGATCCGTTCCGCTCCCGCGCCGCTCACGGAAGATCCGGGCGCGATATCCTCGATGATCAATGCGTCAAGCCGATCGGGATTGCGCGCCGCGTAGACATAGGCGGTTGTTCCCCCCATCGAGTGGCCGAGCAGAACGAACCGCCCGATACCAAGCGCCGCCAGCATGTCTTTCAGATCCGCCAGATAGGCATGGGTATAATAGTTGCGGTTCGGATCCCAATCGCTGTCGCCCCGGCCGCGTTGATCGAGGGCGATCAGCCGCCAGCCATCCTCCAGCGCCTCCGCAAGCCCGCGCCATGTGCCGGAGAAGCCGCGCAACCCGTGCAGGAGCACCATGGGCCGGGCGGCGGGATCGCCCCATTCCCGCACGCGCAGGATCAAACCATCGCGCGTGACGAAGCTGGATTCACGTTCGCTAGCCAGCCTGACGGGCGGCGAAGGCGCCTGATTGGCCCGAAGCGTCGCAACGGTGCTCATGCGTCAGACCAGGCCATCCTCACCCTTGACCTCACTGGCCTTCAGACCACCCAGACGGGCATTAAGGCGGCCGCGCGTGGCAAAGGCCCAGCAGATGATGACCTCGTCGCGATTGGGCGCATCGTCGAACGACACGCTCATCGTATCATAATGCGAACGGACGTAGAGCGCATCCTTGTGCGCGAGAGGAATGTCGAGAATCGTTCCCGGCACGCCGCGCTTCCCGGTCGAGGGCACCCAGGACTTGCCGCCCCCGACGGCGTTGCGGACGGGGTTGGCGGCGGGGTTGGTCAACAAGGCGTTGCCGTGCTCATATTCCCCATCGATGCCCACCAGGATCGCCTTGCCATAGCTTTCGACGGACGCACCGCCGGTCAATAGCAGCAGCCGCCGGCCGATCTCGATGCCCAGTTCCGGCGAGGCATCGATCCAGGCGCTCAAATCCTCCACATAGCGGCCGGCATAAGGATTATGGATGCACGCGCCGATCATATATTTGATCAGCGGCGCCCCATCGTGAGCGGCGCCAGTCTCTCCCGCCAGCACTTCCTCGACCTGGCTGAACCATTTGCGGATGTGAAAAGCGCCGAAATTGGGCAGGCGATTGCTCATGTTCTAATGTTCCTCTTTATAAATGGGCGGAGATCGCGGCAGCAGCGAAAGGCCGCCGCGACCGCGTCAATCCGCCAGGGGCTCGAGCGTGATCGGATCGGCCTTGCCTTCGTTCTCAGTCAGCTCCTGAAGCGCCGCGCCATCCGATTGCGAGATTTTCTGATGGAAAACCTCAAGCATGTGACCGTCGGGATCGTAGAAATAGATGCCGACCGAGACGCCATGATCGAGAATTTCATGCACCCGGACGCCCTTGGCGAGGAATAGCGCGAGCATGCGGCGCAGATCGTCCAGGCCACGGCTGGCAAGCTCCAGCCCGATATGTTCGAATTCCCGGCCTTTGGTCGCGCCGACCTCGTCCGGGAACAGGGCGATGTCGTGATCACTCTCGCCGAAGGAGAGGAACACGCCTCCCTTATAAGGGCCGCTGCCCACCCGTGCGACAACCTTCATACCGAGCACGTCCGAATACCATGCGCTGGAAGCCTCGGGGTCGGCGACATAGAGGACAATATGCGCGATCCGCCGGATTTTAATTGGTGACATGAGGAAGCTCCTGGTTTGCCGGCACGCCGGCTACCCAAAGAAGATCGGTGATCTCACTGAACTCGCGCCATTCCTTCTGCCAGCTATGGCCGCCGTCAGTGCTGCGGTAGAGATCGCCGAACTTGGTGCCGGTCAGCAGGAAATCCGGGTTCGCCTCGTTCGCCCCGAATGCCCAGATGCAGCTGTTGGCCGGTGTGGAAAGCTCCGTCTCCTCCCATGTCTGCCCGGCGTCGGTCGACCGCATGATGGCGGCTGTCGTGCCGGGGGTGCCGTCACCGACACCAACCGCGATTTCCGTCTCGCTGCCGGGCTTGCGCAACAGGCATCGGGAATAGCGCAACCCCCAGGTCCCCTGCGCGCCCTGGCGGGTCCAACTCTTGCCGTCGTCCGTCGAACGATAGAGCGCGATCACGGTAAGCGCGAGGATCACCTTGGGCTCGCCCTTGAGAATGACGATATCGTGGATATCCGAATTGCCGCCATATTCGGGCCAGGTGGCATCGATGCGGCTCCAGTTGTCGCCACCGTCGCGGCTGCGATACAGACCGCCTTCCTCGACCCCCGCCCAGACGTCGTTCGGATCGTCCGGATCGACGCATAGCGCCAGCATGCGCGGCCGGCTCACACCGAGGCAGCGTTCCGGCATTTCAAGCGGCGTGCGCTCCCAACTGCGCCCACCGTCGCGCGAACGGAACAGGATGGAGCGCGTCGGCGAGCCGGTGCCGGCATACATGATGCTCGGATCGCTCCTGCTCGCCGTGATCTTCCACACGGCATAGTCATTGAGCGCACAGTCGATGCGGCGCCAATGGGCGCCACAATCCTCGCTGTAGAACAGTCCGCGCTCCGTACCGGCGAAGATGCCCCGCGCATTGACGGGATCCGCCAGCAGGGATCGGACACAATCGTCGAATTCCAGCTCCTGGCCGATATTCAGCCGATACCAATGCTTGCCGTCGTCGTGGCTGCGCATGACCGCCTGCCCATCAGTCGCGACAATCAATGTTCGTTCCATCCTGCCTCACTCACTTTGCTTTAGGATCAGCCGACCTCAGCTGAGGTTCACCCAGACACTCTTGGTTTCCGTATAGAGTTCGATGCCCTGGCGGCCGTGCTCCCGCCCCCACCCCGATTGCTTGAAACCGCCGAACGGCGTCGCGTTGTCCACCAGGTTGAAACAGTTGATCCAGACCGTGCCCGCATGGACCGCCTCGGCCAGGCGATGGGCCGATTTGATGTCGTTGGTCCATATGCCTGCGGAGAGCCCGAAATCCGAATCATTTGCCTGCCGGACAAGATCGTCCGCGTCGGTCCATGACAACGCGCTCAGCACGGGACCGAAAATCTCCTCGCGAACGACGCGCATCGAAGGCGCCGCCCCGGCGAGGATGGTGGGCTCGAAGAAGAAGCCCTTTTCGAGGCCGGCAGGGCGGCGACCGCCGATTACAACATCTGCACCTTCAGCGCGCCCGATCTCGACATAGCCGCTGACACGATCCCACTGTTCCTCGGATACCAGCGGCCCGAAGGTCGTATCCGGATCGAGGCCGTCACCGATCTTGAGCTTGGCCGCCTGATCGGCGATGGCCGCAAGCAGGCGATCATGGATCGAGGCGTGCGCGTAAAGGCGCGATCCCGCTGTGCAGGTCTGCCCCTGATTGAAGAAGATGCCGCTCGCGATCGAGGCGGCCGCCGCGTCGATATCAGCGTCGGGCAGGACGATCTGCGGCGATTTGCCGCCCAGCTCCAGGCTCACCTTCTTGAGGTTTCCCGCAGCCGCCCGGACGATGAGCTTGCCGACTTCGGTGGAGCCCGTGAAGGCGATCTTGTTCACGTCGTCATGCTCGACCAACGCCGCACCCGCATCGCCAAAGCCGGTTACCACGTTGAGCACGCCGGCGGGAAAACCCGCCTCGAGCGCAAGCTCGCCAAGCCGAAGCGCGGTCAGCGGCGTCTGCTCGGCAGGCTTCAGCACGACGGTGCAGCCGGCCGCCAGCGCAGGCGCGACCTTCCATGCCGCCATCGACATGGGGTAGTTCCAGGGGACGATCAGGCCCGCGACCCCTACCGGTTCACGCGTGGTATAATTGAGGATGCGCGCGCCGCTGCGGGGCGAAACCGGCAGCGTCTCCCCGCCCAATTTGGTCGGCCAGCCCGCATAATAGCGGAAGGTGCGGATCGAGCCCTCGATCTCGACGGCGCGGGTCATTGTAGCGGGCTTACCATTGTCCATGCACTCGATCACCGCCAGCTCGTCAGCATCCCGCTCGATCAGATCAGCAAGCTTCAGCAGCAGATTGGAGCGGTCGACGGCGCTCATCCGCCGCCAGACGGGATTCTCGAATGCCCGCCGCGCGGCAGCGACGGCGCGCGCGACATCCTCGGCGCCGCCATGGGCGACCTGACATATTTCATCCCCGGTTGCGGGATTTACGGTGGCAAAGGTGCGGCCGGACGCAGCGGGAACGAGCTCGCCATCGATCACCAGCTTGCGCGCTGAGCGCGAATATTCCGAAGCCAGTCGGCGGGCTGAATCGAATGCGGTTTCCTGCGTCAACGACATCGCCTCTTTCATCCTAGATCTGTCGCCAGCAGCGCCTGACGCACAACGTTTGAGCTGCACTTAATATAATATCAGTTTTCGAACAATACAAAAGATTTTAGATTTCTGTTGCATATACGAGACAATAGCGGCATGCGGTGAACGAGGGCTTCCTTGTGCTCGGCCCCGCTTTGGAAAAATGCAGGTTGCCGATGGAAACAGATTTCGCCGCTTCCGTTGACGAGCTTGCACGCCGGCTGGACGCGGCCCGGCAAGACGGCGGCGTGCCGGTGCCTGACGGACTCAGCATCGCGGACGGCTACGCGGTACAGGCCGCTGTCTTCGCCGCGCGCGGAAAGCCGCTCTCCGCGTGGAAGATCGGGCTGACCAATAAGGCCGCACAACGCGGGAAGGGCACTGACAGCCCTGCCGCGGGCCGCCTGTCTGCTGACGCGATGTTCCCGTCCGGTGCGCGAATTGCACCACCAGCGGGGGAACTATATGTGGAAGGCGAGCTGGTGGTGGAACTGGCTACCGACCTTCTTCCTGCGATGGCCCCCTTTGACCCCGACAAGATCGCCAGCGTCATCGGACGAGTCCATGCCGGGATCGAGGTGGTAGCCACGCGCTTCGTTACGTCGGAGCTGCCGATCGGAGTCCTGATCGCCGACAATTGCATGGCGGACCGACTCATCATCGGCGAGATGCTTGCGACCGGATGGAAACCGCAGTTGGCGGATATTCCAGTCGCGCTGGACATCAACGGACACCCGGTCGCGGTCGGCTCAACTTCCGCCGTCATGGGCAATCCATTGTTCGCAGTTGCGTGGCTTGCAAATTGGCTGGCCGAGCAGGGGCTCGGACTGACCCGGGGACAGCTGATCAGCAGCGGAACCTGCACCGGCATCACAGAGGCGGCAGCCGGGGACATGGTCGCGGTCCGCTTCCCAGGCTTTGGGAGCGCTACCGTTCATTTTACGGACTGAAAAGCGAATCGGACGGAGGAAAGAATGAGCATCGAGCTGGGCCTGGCAGGAAAGGTCGCGATCGTGACCGGCGGTGGCGTCGGCATCGGCAAGGAAACGGCCCGCAAACTGGCGCTGGCGGGCGTGAAGGTGGTGATCGCCGCGCGCACCGTCGCCAAGCTGGAAGCTGCGGCGGCGGAGCTGTCGGAGGCGACCGGCGGCACGATCGTGGCCGTGCCTGTCGATACCACCAGCAAAGCCTCGGTGCAGGCGCTGGTCGACCGTACAGTCGCGCTGTTCGGCGGCGTGCAGATACTAGTCAATTGCGCGGCCGCGCCGGGAGGCCTCGTGCGCAACGCGATCGAGGAGGCCGACGAGGACGCGCTGATGCTCGACCTCAATACCAAACTCTTCGGCTATTTCCGCATGTGCAAGGCATGCGTTCCCCACATGCGCAAGGCGGGCTGGGGCCGGATCGTCAATGTCGGCGGCCTGACCGCGCGCTGCACCGAAGCGCTGAGCGGCATGCGCAACACGGCGCTCGTTCACTTCACTAAGACGTTGTCGGACGAAGTGGGCCGCGACGGCATCACGGTGAACATCATTCATCCGGGCGTGACGCGGACGGAGCATATCGAGGACTGGTTTGCGGAAATGGCGGCCGAGGAAGGTACGACCTTTGAGGCGATCGTCGAGCGCGAAGCCGCTGGGCCGGCAGCCCTGAAGCGGATGCTGGAGGTGGAGGAAGTGGCCGATCCGATCGTCCTGCTCGCCTCCAACGCCGGCAGCGGCATCACCGGCGAATCCATCGCGGTGGATGGCGGCCTGTCCCGCGCGGTGTTCCTCTGAGATTATGGTTCGAAATTCGCGGTGGAGGCGAATTTTGAGAACCGCACTGAAATCCTGAAATTCCAGCAAGACCCGGAGAAAATATGTGGGCTTGGCCTGAGAGAATCACCCGTTTGGAAGCCGGCGGTATCAAGCTGGAACTGTTGACGCTGGATCATGTCCCCGGCCTGATCCAGGCTGCCGCAACTGCGACCGAGAGCGAATGGGACATGGGTTTCGTCCCGCGTCCCGAAGACATGAAGGTCTATGTTAGCCGTGCCGTAACGGACTATCGCGCGGGCAGGAGCTATCCGTTCGCCGTCTGTCTGGAGACTGGAGAGCCAATCGGCACAAGCTGGTTTCGCGTATTCGATCCCTGGAGGAGGAAACTTGAAATCGGCTTCACATGGTATGCAACGGCTCATCGCAAGGGAGTGGCGAACCTGCAAACCAAGCTTATGCTGATGACGTTCGCATTTGAAGATCTGCAATGCCGCCTTGTGGAATTTCTTGTTCACAAGGCCAATCTTGCTTCGCGCCGAGCGGTGGCTGGTTTGGGCGCGAACGAAGACGGCATATTGCGCTATGTCGTTCCCATGGGCGACGGTACATTTGGCGACGTGTTCGTTCTCAGCGTCTCGAACGACGAATGGTCGCGAGTAAAAGGGACGATTGCGGCGCGGCTGAAGGACCGGCGAGCTGCCCAACTCTCATAACAAAGATCGGTCCATCAAACTTTACCGGATGATTGCCCGGCAATTTCGACGCGCGATCATCATCCGCGGCTATGACGGATCGCCAGGGTGACGATGCCAAGGCTGAACGTCAGAATGCCGCAGCTCAGCCAGATCGCCGTGCTGAAATCGCCGTCATGTAGCGTCGCCCCAGCCGCCGCCGGGCCAAAGCCGGTTCCGAAGGTCTGGATCGCGCCCATCGCGCATACTATACGGCCGCGGCCATCCGCCTCGCAGCAAAGGCCCGACAGCAGCGGCTGGGCAAAATTCCATCCGAAGAGCAGCAGGACCGCCGCGGCGATGAAGTTCGTGGCCGGCACGGTGCCCAGGAAGAGCTGGAAGCTGAGCAGCGACACGATGCCGCTAAGGCCCAACGGGATCGTGCGTCCCCATCTTGACGGTATCCACCCGGCCAGGGCAGCACCCAGCACACCAGCCAGGGTGCCGAGCGACAGACCCTGCGCGACGGTGTCCGGGCCAAGCCCGCTGGCTTGTCCAATTCGCTCCGTATAACTCCACATCGCGCCGGTCGCGAAGAAGTAGAAGAACACACCGATCAGCGCGGCGATCGCCAATCCCCATTTGATCCGCCCCTCCGCCGTGAAGATGTCGTCCTCCCGCCGCCCGTCGGGAAAGAAGAACAGGCAGGCGCCACAGGCGATGGCGGCGATGGCATTGGCCAGGAACAGGCGCTCAGGCGAAAAGTGCGTGATCAGCCAGGGCATCGAATAGAGCAGCATCGAGCTGACCACCGCGCCGGCGACGAGATAGATTGAAAAGGCGCGGTCCGGATTTGATGCCCGGCCGAGGGCGGCGAACGAAAAGCCTATCGCAATGCCTTCGCCTGCCCCCGCAACCACCCGCGCGGCCGCGATGGCGGCATAGCCAGCCGCAAAGCCGGTTATGACGTTACCCAGCGCGATCAGCACCAGCCCCGCCCCGACAGCGATGCGCCAATCGCAGCGCGTGAGCAGGAAAGTGCTGATCCCGATCGTGACCGCCATCGCGTTGATGTCCCACGCGGCGATATAGCCGAGATGGGCATTGTCCAGATGCGTCCCCGCCGCGATCACCGCGAGAAAGCCGGGCGTGATGAAAATGACGAGGGCGCCGATGATGCCGACGATCACGGCACTGGCGAGGCCCGCTTTGCTCAGGCGTTCGGCCCGTGTGGCGTATTGCGCCAGTGCGTCCGCCGGTGATGAAAGCTCCACGGTAAATCCTCTCCCCCCTTTTGAGCCTGTCACATCAGGCCAGGACGTCCTCGACCGACCGCGCGAATGTATCGACCAGTTCGTCTATCTCGTTGTTGTTGATCACGAGCGGCGGCGCGAAGACCAACGTGTCTCCCAGCGCGCGCGTGATGAGCCCCCGCGCCGCCGCCGCCTTCAGGACTTGACGCCCGGTGCGGTTCTGCATCGGGAAGGACTCCTTCGTCGCGCGATCCTTGACCAGCTCGATACCGATCATCAGCCCCCGCCCGCGTATTTCACCGACCGCATGGTGCTGTCCCAGCCGATCGTGCATGGCCTGCTGCAGATAGGGCCCGACCCTGGCCACATGATCGACCAAATGAAGCTCGTCGATCAACTTCAGCGTCGCCAACGCCGCCGCGGCGCCGACAGGATGCGCCGAATAGGTATAGCCGTGGCCGAACACGCCCGTCTTGTCGGCGGCGGCTTCGATCACACTCCATATCTTGGGCGAGATGAAGCAGGCCGACATCGGGAAATAGCCGCTCGTCACGCCCTTGGCGGACGTGAGCAGATCGGGCTCGAGCCCAAAGGCTTGCGCCCCCCAGTAAGTGCCGAGACGACCGAACCCCGATACGACCTCGTCGAGGACGAGCAGGATATCGTGCTTGCGCAGAACGGGTACGATCTCCTCGAAATAGCCTTCCGGCGGGGGGATCAGACCACCTGCGCCCATGACCGGCTCAGCGAAGAACGCGGCAATGGTGTCGGCGCCTTCCCGTTCGATGAGATCTTCCAACTCCCTGGCGAGCGAGCGCGAGAAATCCCGCTCGGTCATACCTTCCGCTGCCTTGCGATAATGATGCGGCGTGCCGACATGGAGAATCGGCCCCTGAGGCAGATCGAACAGATTGTGCATGCTCGGCAGGCCGGTAAGGCTGGCGGTCGCGACACCTGAGCCGTGATAGGCATTCCAGCGCGCTATGATCTTCTTCTTCTGCGGCTTGTCGCGCAGGTTGTTGTAATACCAGATCAGCTTGAGCTGCGTTTCATTTGCGTCACTACCTGACGCACCGAAGAAGACGCGCGCCATCGGAACAGGCGCACGCGCCAGCAAGGCATCGGCACACTGCGCCACGACGTCCGTGGTCATGCCGTTGAACGTATGGAAAAAGGAGAGCCGCTCGCTCTGCCGCGTGATCGCATCGACGATTTCGCGCCGGCCATAGCCGAGATTGACGCACCAGAGGCCTGCCATACCATCGAGATATTGACGTCCGTCAATGTCGCGAACGCGCACGCCTTCGCCCGATGTCATGACCGTCGGCCCCTCATGCATCAGGTCGGATACTGCGGTGAAAGGATGGAACTGGGACTGCCGGTCGAGCTGCGCAACGTCGGCGGTGTCAATGGTCATGATGGGTCTCCACATATCCACGAGTTCACGGGGATCCGGCCATATAGTCGCCCGAGATATATCGGCTGGCCTCGATGGCTCGTTCCGCAGCGCTAGAGCATATATCACTACGTTGCAACAGTAAGCCTATATTCTTATGATTAGTTGTCAATAGTGAACAATATGCGAGTTGGTCCTGCAATGGCGCTTGCTGTTGACTCAGCCCGGAACAATCCCGAGATGAACCCATGGATGAAAAACCTGAAATCAACAATGTGATCGCCATGATGTCGTTCGCGGCGGTGGTGAGTACAGGCGGCTTCTCCGCCGCCGCAGCGGCTCTCGGATATTCCAAGGCAGCGGTCAGCCGGCAGATTTCACGGCTTGAAGCGTCGCTGGGTGTCAAGCTGCTCGATCGCACCACGCGCGCGGTTTCCCTCACCCCGGCGGGACGGGAACTTTACACGCGCTGCTCACGCATCGTCGACGAAGTTAATGAGGCGAACCAGGTGGTGACGGGCATGCTCGCGCGCCCGCGCGGCGAACTGAAAGTGAATGCGCCGGTCGTCTCCTCGCTCTTCGAAGTGACCAAGATCATCCCGCGCTTTCTGCAGGAATATCCGGACATTCGCCTGTTTCTCAACCTGTCGGACAGCCGGGCCGATCTCCTGAAGGGGCGGTTCGACGTGGCGTTCTGGGTCGGCGATCCATATGATTCCAATCTCGATACTGTCCGGCTGCGCCACTATGGCATGGTGCTGGTCGGTGCTCCCCAATATCTCGCGAAGCATGGCCATCCGATGGTACCCAGCGACCTCAAGGAACATGTCTGCATATCCGAGACCCACTTGTCGCGCGTCGGGGAATGGCATCTGTCCGACGACATCACCGTCTCGGTCAATCGCGGGCCGCTGACATCCAACTCAGTCCGTTTGGCGCGTGAAGCGGCGCTGGGAGCGCTCGGCATCAGCTATCTCCCCTCCTTCATAGTGGAGGAGGACATAGCGCAAGGCCGGCTGCAGGCGCTGCTGCCAGACCTCGTGACCCAGCAAATCCCACTGTATCTCATGTTTCCGAAAGGCAATTATGCGCTGGCCAAGGTCCGTGCCTTCGTCGACTTTTTAAGAAAGGAGATTGGCGGCGACGGAAAATTGTCTTCGCCGGGCACGATGGGACTTGTCGCCACTGCTGATCCGAACCGCAAGAAAGCTCGGACCAAGAAAGCTCAGATATCGTAGCAATCGTTGGTCGCTCCGAATTCCATGGCGCCAAAGTTGCGCGCATAAGGGTATGGATTGTTTGCGACATGCGCGCGGGCGCAGTGAATGTCGAGAAATGCCTGCTGGATGACATTGCCGCGATAGATAGCCTTGCCGCCCGAAAACAGCATCAGCTTGTCGATCGCTGTCACACAACGGCTGACCATGCTGGTAGTAGAGAGGCCCAGCATGGCGCGGCGCGCGATCGGCCAGTCGCCAGATTCGGCACGCGCCCAAAGCTCGGCCAGATCGCGATCGAGTCGCAGTTCGAGATCGTCAAGGGTCAGGCTGATTTCAGCCGCGGCCTCCTGAATCGCACTGTCCGCGGCCAGCTTCTGCCCGGTGTAGGTCGCGCGCTTGTCGCGCATTCCCTGCTTGAACACGTCGAGCGCGCGACGAAGGCTACCGAGCGACGTGGTCGAAACCGTGCGATTGAACAGCTGCGCAAACGGTATGCGGTAAAGCCTCGCGTCATGGACGGCGTGGCCGGGGCAACGCTGCTCGAACATATCCATTTCCCGAATGACGCGATGATGCGGCACAAAGGCATCCTTGACCAGGATGTCGTTGCTGCCGGTGGCGCACAATCCCATGACATCCCATGTGTCGAGGATCTCGTAATCGGCGCGGGGCACCAGGAAGTTACAGGGATCCGGCGTGCCCTGGCCATCCCTTGCAGGGATATGCGCGCCAAGGATCACCCAATCGCAATGAGCGGAACCACTCGAAAAGGCCCAGCGGCCGCTTAAGCGATAGCCGCCCTCGACCCGCTCGACCTTGCCGACCGGCATATAGGAGGAACTGATCCGCACATTGGCATCACCGCCCCAGACGTCTTCCGCCGCTTGCGGATCGAACAGCGCCAACTGCCAGTTATGCACGGCGATGACGCCATAAACCCACGCACTGCTCATGCATCCTTCGGCGAGGGTGCGTGCGATCGCGCAATACATCGCCGGGGAATGCTCATAGCCACCAAAACGGCGCGGCTGCAGGATCCTGAAGAAGCCGGCGTCGGTAAAATCCTGGATCGTTTCCGAGCTCACCTGCCGCATTGAAATGGCGGCGGCCTCCCGCTCACGAAGAACGGGTACTAGCGCCTCGGCGCGCGCCAGCAGATCACCCGGAGCAGGCGCTTCCAATGCGGCATGTTCGTGATCCCGGGAATATACACGCATGGACACTCTCCATCACCTTGATCTTGCCACCCGCCGTGCATAGTTGGTTTACATAAATACGCCAATAGCATTATTTATTATTCACTGTTTCGTTATTGGAACATATTATACAGGCGGTACAATTATATAATACATTGATTTTACAATGACATATTTCATGTAGAGTGGCAATTCAGGATCTCGGTAGCCCAATCACGGCCACACATAGATGTCGAGCAGCAATGTCCGACAATAGTCGTCGACATCGTTGTTGCCCTTAGCTCACGTCGCGATCAGTGGCTCAATTCCCGAAGCCGGCCGTCAATACGATAGCGATTGGCTAGGTGAGCCGCCATCGGCTTGACATGGATATCCGCCGTGTTTGTCTTCGCTATTGCAAAAGGGCTCGCAAGCAGTGATCCCGCCGATAAGCTTGCGGCGGCGCTGAATCCCCTCCGGAAGGGACGATAACCTGCAATCACGGATCTGGGTCGACCCCGGAAGATGATATCCGACGCGGAGCAGGATCATGCGCGCCCGGTCACCCGACTGGCCCTTCGCCTTCTTGCTCTGACGGCCGTCCGGCCAAGTGAGATCAGAGGGGCCGGTGAGCGTGCCCGAGGATGTTGCCTTCGCGACCAAGCCACAATGGGAATTGCGCGCCACCGGAAAGCCTTCGTTCATTCATAACTGGTCTGGCGCCAGAAGTGGCGGGGAGCGATCTCGAAGCTCTATGCCGTTGAAGAACTCCTGCTTGAAGTAAGGCGTGCTTTCTGCCAGCGCATCTTCTGTTGGCGTGGATGAGCAATCAAGACCCCCCTGTTTTCTACGATGCCTCCGGACGTCGGCGCGTGCGCTTTCGGCTCGGCGTGATCGCATTCCTGCTGCTTTTGATCCTGTCGGTCGGCGCCTTCATCACGACGATCGTGGCGGTGTTGCCGCAGGCACCTTTGCCTTTTGACGTCGAGCATCCGTCCCTCCGGGCCACCAAGGCGCGGGCACCGTTCCATCACACGATCCGGCGCGCCTCGCACTGGCTGCTTGCCGGGCGTGGTAACCATAGCAAGCCGCTGCGCGTTGCCTTCCATGTGCCATGGGATGATGCCAGCACGGCGTCGCTGGCCCGTCATGTTCAGGACATCGACTGGCTGATCGCCGGCTGGACCTCGATCACGGGCCCGGACCATCGGTTCACCATTTTTCCGGACGCCAAGGGACGAGCGATCATCGAGGGAGCAACGCGGCAGCCGAAGCTGCTGCCGATGGTGCAGAATGCTATCGACGGGCAATGGGATGGCCCGGGCATGGCTGCCTTGCTCCACGATCCCGCCGCGCGCTCCAAGGCGCTGGACCGTATCAGCGCTATGTTGGCGGCCGTCGATGCGCATGGCGTATTCTTCGATTTCGAGGATTTGCCCCCCGCGTCGCAGCGTGACTATCTCACCTTTCTCAAGGAAGCGCGGGCGCGCTTCGCGCCGCATGGCTGGCTGATTACGCTGGCCGTGCCGGTCGACAACTCCGAATGGAATCTCGGGGCCTATGCGGCGGTTGCCGACAAGTTGTTCCTGATGGCCTATGATGAACATTATCAAGGGGGGCCGGCTGGCCCGATCGCCTCGCTACCCTGGCTGATGCGGATGGTGGCCAAAGCGTCGCGCGGGATCGATCCCGACAAGCTGGTCGTTGCTGTCGGTAACTATGCCTATGACTGGGCGGATAATGGGCCGACCGATGCGGATTCGGTGGAAGAAGCGTGGCTCAAGGCGCGTGAATCCGGAGCCCAGCCAGTGTTCGACGCGGCCAGTGGCAACAGCCACTTCGCGTATGTGGAAGGCCCGACCCATCATGAGGTCTGGCTGACGGACGCGGTCACCGCCTATGACCAGCTCGCCGCACTCCAGAAGGCCGGTTTTCGTCAGCTCGCGCTCTGGCGACTGGGCACCGAAGATCCCTCTTTCTGGCAGCTTTTCGGCCGGCATCGCGAACTCCCCAGATCGGCCAATGTGCTTGAGCAGATCCCGGCGGGCACCGACGTCGACATCGAGGGCAATGGTGAGATTCTGCAGATCGGATCGGTGCCGATCCCTGGTCTGCGCCGGGTCAGCCAGCGGCGTGACGGCACCATCGCCAATGTCGTTTTCCTGCGTTTGCCCAGTCTCTACACAATCCAACGGACGGGCTACAAACCGGGTCTTGTCGCGCTGACCTTCGACGACGGGCCGGACCCGGTATGGACCACCCAGATCCTCGACGTGCTGAAACGCGAGCATGTGCCCGCCACCTTCTTCATCATCGGGGACAATGCCCTCACCAACCGCGGTTTGCTCGATCGGATGATCGCTGAAGGCCATGAGGTCGGCAATCACACCTACACCCATCCCAATCTCGGCATGGCGACCGAGGGTGAGACCGAGCTCGAGGTAAATGCCACTCAGAGGCTGTTCCAGGCCTTTACGGGACGGTCGCTGCGCCTGTTCCGAGCGCCCTATTTCGGGGATGCCGAGCCGACCACCACCGACGAAATCGTACCTGCCTATACTGCGCAGAAACTCGGCTATCTTGCGGTCGGTCTGCATGTCGATCCGGGTGACTGGAAGCGACCTGGCGTCGACGCGATCGCCGACAGAACGGTAGAGCAGGTCGAAGCCTCCAACGGTGACCGAAGCGGCCAGATCGTGCTGCTGCACGATGCCGGCGGAGATCGTTCGCAGACCGTGGCCGCGCTCCCTGCAATCATTGAGACGCTGCGCGCCAAGGGTTATCGCTTCGTGCCGGTCTCCACACTCGCGGGCCTGACCCGCGATCAGGTGATGCCGGAGATTTCGAAGAGCGACCGACTTGCCGCGGCTACGGATCTCGCGCTGTTCACGGCCTTGGGCTTCGCCATCACCGCGCTTGGTTGGCTGTTTGCGGGGGCGATCGCTATCGGGATAGGCCGCGCGGTGCTGCTGTCAGGCCTCGCCTTGTGGCAGGCTAAGCGGGAGGGGCGCACCGTCTTTCCGACGATTGATCCGGATCGTTTTGTCTCAGTCCTGATCCCTGCGTTCAACGAGGCGCGGGTGATCGAGCAATCAGTCCGCCGCGTACTGGCGAGCATGGATGTCCGTCTCGAAGTCATCGTGATCGACGACGGGTCGACCGATGGCACCAGCGACATCGTCAACTGCCATTTCGCGGATGAGCCGCGCGTTACGTTGTTGACGCTTCAGAATGGCGGCAAGGCGCGCGCGCTTAACGAAGGCCTGCTGCGTGCGAAAGGCGAGATCGTGATCGCACTCGACGCCGATACCCAGTTTGAGCCGCAGACCATCGCCCGGCTCGCCCGCTGGTTCGTGGACCCCAAGATCGGCGGCGTCGCCGGTAACGCCAAGGTCGGCAACCGCGTCAATCTCGTCACCTGCTGGCAGGCACTGGAATATGTCACCGCGCAGAATCTGGAGCGGCGTGCATTGGCCCGGCTCGGCGCGATGACGGTGGTGCCGGGCGCGGTCGGTGCGTGGCGGCTTTCGACGCTGCGCGAAATTGGCGGCTACCCGCCCGATACGCTGGCGGAGGATCAGGATCTCACCATCGCCATCCAACGGGCGGGCTGGAAGGTTCATTATGATCAGTACGCCGTGGCATGGACCGAGGCGCCAGAAAGCTTCGCCGCGCTCGCGAAGCAGCGCTTCCGTTGGGCCTATGGCACGCTACAATGCCTTTGGAAACATAGGACAATTTTGCGCACTGGCATCCCGCGCGGGCTTGCCTGGGTCGGTCTGCCGCAGGCCATGCTGTTCCAGATCCTGTTTGCGATGATCTCTCCGGTGATCGATCTCGCGCTGATCGTCAGCATGGCTGACACGTGGCTTCAGGTGCAGCAGCATGGCTGGGCGCAGACCGAGCCGACGCTCTGGAAAATGCTCAGCTATTGGCTGATCTTCTCGGCGATTGACCTGCTCGCCGGGATCATCGCCTTCGCGCTGGAACGGCGCGAGCGCTGGCGGCTCCTCTGGCTGCTGCTGCCGCAGCGCATCCTCTATCGCCAGATCATGTATTATGTCGTCATCAAGGCGGTGGCACAGGCGGCGCGTGGCCTCTGGATTGGCTGGGGGAAGCTTGAACGCAGTGGTCGTGTGGCGGCCGCCGGTCAATGAAACGCGCGGCGATCGTCGTCGCCCTGTTCATGTCGGGGCTCGCGCTGCTGATCACCTATGCGGCGCATCCGCGGTTCACTGATCTTGGCCCCGATTCGAATATTTCAGTCGTCCTCGTTTCGGGCGATATGGGCTTTCACACCGGCCTGTCGCCGGCAGTCGCCGAACGCATCGCAGCGAATGGGCTGCATGTCACGGGAGTCAATTCTCTGAGTTTTGCGTGGCGGTCGCAAAGCCCCCTCAAGATCAGTGGCTTGCTGGAAGAGGCGATCGCTCGGTCCCTGCGTCTGGGGCATGCCAGCAAGGTCGTGCTGATCGGCCAATCCTATGGCGCGGATCTGGTACATATCGGCTCAACGCTGCTGCCCGATGCGATCCGGCGGAAGATCTCCGCCATCATTCTCGTCGTCCCAACCAGCGATATCTATTACCGCATCGGGCCGAGCGAATATTTCGGCTGGGGCGCACCGGATGCGCAGGCGATCGACACCGCCCGGCAGATCGACTGGGTGCCGCTCACCTGCATCTATGGTCGTGAGGAGAACGACAGCATCTGCCCGCTACTGCACGCTCCGAATGTGCGCAGGGTGCCGCTGCCCGGTGACCATTATCTCCAGCATGATCCCGATCTTCTGTTCAAGGCGTTGTGGCCTGATATCCAATCGGTGGAGCCTGGCCGGTGAGCATGCGCTGGCGTCGCGTCGGGCGCTTCGTCCAGCATTATCGCGCGGCACTGGGGGGCATTGTGGTCGCCGGGGTCCTGTGTCTCGCGCTTGTGCTGCTGCACAAGATGCTGGCAGGGGTGCATTTCAAGGATGTCCGCGCGGCGATCGCAGCCATCGGCCCGCGCGACGTGCTGATCGCCATCGCGACGGCAACGGGGAGCTATATCGCGCTCACCTTCTATGACGTGCTGGCGTTGCGGGTGGCAGGGCGGCCGCTTCCCTATCGCACGGCTGCCACGGCCTCTTTCCTGAGCTATGCGCTCACGCACAATCTCGGCATGGCGGCCGTTACGGGCACCAGCGTGCGCATGCGGGTTTATGGACAGGCGGGCCTGACGATGGGTGACGTCGCGCGGGTGCAGACGAATGCCGGGCTCAGCTTTACCTTCGGGCTCAGCCTTGTCAGCGGCGTATCGCTGCTCTGGCGCGGCGAGGCGCTCCCTCTCGCAAGCTACATCATCGGCCCGACGGCTCTGCACCTGATCGGGGCCGGGCTGCTGATCAGTCTCGGCGGGTTGATCGCCGCATCCGGCTTCGTGCGCCGTCTTGATCTGTTTGGCTGGCACGTCAACCTGCCGTCGCCGGGACAGGCGATTCTGCAAACGCTGGCATCAGCGCTCGATCTCAGCCTTGCCGCGGCGACGCTCTTCGTGCTGCTGCCAGAAAGCGCGTCGGTGGGCTATCCGGCCTTCCTTGCCGCCTATGGCGTGGCAATCGCGGCATCGGTGCTGAGCCACGCCCCGGGAGGGCTTGGCGTGTTCGAGGCGATGATGCTCGCGGGCCTTTCCCATGGCGACCGGGCTGGTCTCGCGGCTGCTCTGTTCGTGTTCCGGGGCATCTATTATCTGCTTCCCCTTACGATCGCGGCGATCTTCGCGGCGGGGCGCGAAGGCTGGCGGGCGCGGCGGCCGATCCTGCAGGCGCTGGGCGAGGCCCAGTCGGTCAGCCATGCCGTCGCGCCGGCGCTGCTTAGTGCGCTGACGTTCGCAGGCGGGTTGATCCTGCTTGTCTCCGGCGCGCTGCCGGCGGTGCGGGAGCGCATGACGCTGCTCGGCGATATCGTGCCGCTGCCGTTCGTCGAAGCCTCGCACATCGCATCGAGCCTCGTGGGCACGTTGTTGCTGGTGCTGGCGGCTGGGCTTTATCGGCGGCTCGATGGCGCCTTCCTGATGGTGCGCATGCTCCTGATCGCCGGAATCGTCTTTTCGTTGCTCAAGGGCCTCGATTATGAGGAGGCAACCGTCCTGCTCGGCATCGTGCTGCTGCTGCAATGGACGCGCGGCGCTTTCTATCGTCACACAGCGTTGACTGGCGACATGCTAACTTTGCCCTGGTTTGCCGCCTTCGCGACCGCGATCGGCACGTCGGCGGCACTCGCGATCTTCTCGCACAAGCATGTCGGCTATAGCAGTGATATGTGGTGGCATTTCGCTTTGCATGGCGGCACGGCGCGTTCGCTTCGGACGGAATTGGCGGTCGGCATTCTTTCGCTTGCGCTGCTGGTCCGGGCACTGATGGCGCCGCGGCGTGTGGAGCCCGGCGTGCTGCCACCTGCTGACCTTTTCGCCCGTGCGTTGGTCCATGCCGATCGAACCGATGCGATGCTGTCTTTCACTGGCGACAAGCGTTTCCTGACCGCAGCCGAGGGGGATGCCTTTCTGGCCTATCAGATTCAGGGACATAGCTGGATCGCCATGGGCGATCCGATCGGCAATCCGGCACGATTGCCCGATTTGATGTGGGATTTCCGGAGCCGCGCCGATGCCGAGCAAGGGCGCGTGCTCTTCTATCAACTCAGCGTAGCGGCCGTGCCGGCCGCGATCGACATGGGTCTGACGCTGATGAAATATGGTGAGGACGCGACGGTCGACCTCACCACCTTTTCGCTCGACGGGCCGCAGGGCAAGTCGCTGCGCTATGCGCTGCGCCGGGGCGAAGCCGTTGGTGCGCAGTTCGCGGTGGTTCCGGCGCCGCTTACACCGGATATTATCACGGCATTGAGGCCGGTGTCGGACGTCTGGCTGAACCATAAAGGCCGCACCGAGAAGATATTCAGCCTGGGGCGGTTCGACTCCGCCTATCTGGCCCGTT
>Ga0207706_10000873_pt1 | contig 31009 bp, 30 predicted proteins | sample KBSC53metaG_FD_184318 | JGI IMG/M metagenome (GOLD analysis project Ga0207706, IMG submission 184318) | Corn rhizosphere microbial communities from Kellogg Biological Station, Michigan, USA - KBS C5-3 metaG (SPAdes) (version 2) | ecosystem: Host-associated > Plants > Roots > Rhizosphere > Soil ... | reverse complement strand
TCACGTTATAATTGATTCGCCACCGGTCATGGGTTTGGCGGACGCCCCGCTGATAGCGAGCCGCGTCGAGGGAATTATTTTCGTCGTGGAATCTCACGGCATCCGTACGCACTTAGTCAAGACGGCCCTCAATCGTCTTGCCAGCGCCAATGCACGGGTCTTCGGCTCGGTTCTGACGAAATTCGACTCCCGGAAGGCGCAATATGGTTACGGTCAGGGATACGAATACGGCTACAGCTACGGACGCGACCTCGCTGCCAGCAAAGACTCGTGATAAAGATGGGCCGCAGGTCCTCCCTCCTGAGGCGTCCTGAGGCCACGCGAGTAATTCTAGCTGTCGTGGCGGTAGGTTTGGCGGGCCTCAGCCTAACTGCCACCTTGGCGAACGTTCTCGTCAATGCCAACCCCGTCGTGGCCCATTCGCTGGCCCCATGGGACGGCCAGTCGACGGCGAAACTGGCAAAGCTTGAGTTCGCCCTGGCACCAAATTCTGCCGTCGATTCGAAGCAGGCTAAACTTGCCAGGCGTGCCCTCAGGCAAGACCCGACAGCGGTCGAAGCGTTGGATCTGCTGGCTCTGCAAGCCCAACTGCGACAAGACACCGGGACGACGCGGGTATTGTTCGCCCAATCGCTCAAGCTGAGTCGGCGCGAACTGCGCCCTCGGCTTTGGGCGATCGAAGAAGCGGTTGCGCGAGGCGATCTCGAAACCGCGATGAATAACTATGACATCGCGCTACGAACCAGCGACAGCGCGCCTGCTATCCTCTTCCCTATTCTCACCTCGGCATTACGCGAACGACGAATCCGGGACGAATTGATCCGCGTGTTGCGCAAGCGGCCAGAGTGGGCGGGGGCGTTTATCGATTACGCTACCAAGAGCCAGGCCGAGCCCGGCGGAGTGGCCAGCTTGTTCAACGAGGCCAAATCCATTGAGCTGCCCGTGTCGGCGGAGGATCAAGCCGCCTTGGTCAACGGCCTCATTGCCAAAAATCTCTACACCCAAGCGTGGTCATATTATGCGACCTTCCGTCCCAACGTCCGCCGCGATACCTCGCGGGATGAGGACTTCGAGCTTGATCCAAAAGCGGGCTCAGTCCTGGACTGGTCGGTATCCGACTATGCTTCCATTCAAAGTGGTAAGGACCGAGGCGTTGTGGAGTTTTCCTTCCCTCCGACAGTCGGCGGTCTGGCGCTTCAGCAAATGGAGCTTCTTCCACCCGGAAATTATTTCTTGGAGGGCGAGAGCGCCGGGGTAGACCAGCCGACACAGTCGCGCCCCTACTGGGAGGTGCGATGTAGGGATGGGCGTGTTCTCGGCCGCGTCGTAATCGCCAGTCCCGGAGCGGGAAGAGCCAAGTTCGAGGGCGCATTTGCCGTTCCTGAGGGATGCCCAGCCCAATCCGTTACGTTGTTTATCCGTCCGACGGATGCAATCGAAGGGGTAAGCGGCCGCGTCGAACGCGTTCGGTTGGCGCCGGCTCGTTGACGATGACAATGGGATTTTCCGGATGAGACGCCCCCTTCGCGTTTGCTCCCTCAAGATCCTGGGCGCGTTATTAGTGCCGGCCTCCCTAGCGATTTCGCAAACCGCCGACTCTCAAGATCTTGCGCTCGCAGAATCCGATGTGAGAGCGCCGGCTGTCGCGCCGACCGAGCAGGGGCATAATGCCGCACTCGGTGGGCAGGTCGTAGGCCAGCGGCAGTCGCAGAAGGCGGGAATTGCCGACGCCAGCCCCCTCAACCGAATCTACAACCGACTGCAGAATCGGGTTGAGAACCGACTTCGCACCAGGATTGACCGGACCTACCGGCCGCAAACCAACGGTCCTTCTCCCTATGAGGTGTCGGAATCCCAGTCGCGCAAGAAGCAATGATCGGACGGCCGCGTTTCTAGGACCGACGTCTGCAATAGTGGTCAGGCGGCGCCTGTCCTCACCATCGCCTGTTCGCCGCTGTATTCGGGAACAAGCCTCGACAGAATGCCCAGCGCCCGATCCCGGTTGCTTTGGTCGAGCGCACGCTGCAACTCGTCAAGGTGAGCCGAAAGGTCCGGCCAACTCATGAGTACTTCCCGGGCTTGCATGATGCGGGGATGAAGCGTTGCTCGGGGAGAATTGCCGATCAGCATTTCCTCAAACAGCTTCTCTCCTTTTCGTAACCCGATTTCGTTGATTTCAATGTCGCCGTCTGGATTGCCCTTGTCTCGCACCGAAAGGCCGGACAGGTGGATCATCGTCCGCGCCAAATCGTAAATCCGAATTGGCTCGCCCATGTCGAGAACGAAAACCTCGCCGCCTTCCGCCATCGCACCGGCCTGGATGACAAGTTGGGAAGCTTCCGGGATAGTCATGAAATAGCGGGTGATGTCGCGATGGGTCAGGGTCACAGGCCCACCCTGACGAATTTGCTGCTGGAACCGAGGCACGACGGACCCGCTGGAACCCAAGACATTCCCGAAACGGACTATGGCAAAGCACGTGCGGCTTCCTCGCGCCGCCAAGCCTTGCAGGATCAATTCGCACACGCGCTTGCTCGCCCCCATGACATTGGTCGGGCGAACCGCTTTGTCGGTGCTCACCAGAATGAAGTGCTGGGCGCCCGCGTTCTCCGCTTCGAGCGCGCAATGGAAGGTGCCGAAGATATTATTCAGCATCCCCGCAATGACGTTTTCCTCGACCAGCGGGACGTGCTTGTACGCCGCGGCATGAAATACCGTATGCGGTTGGAAACGAGTAAACAAACGACGCACCGAATGCGCGTTGGTCACATTACACAGCTCAGGGTAAATGCGAATCTTGGGGTTCAGCACGCCGGTCGACTGCGCTTCGCGCAGCTCGCTGTCGATGAGGTACAGCGCGTGCTCGGTCATTTCCGCCAGGACTATGCTTTCGGGGTCAAGCCGGCCGATCTGCCGGCACAACTCGCTGCCAATGGAGCCGCCGGCCCCGGTGACCAAGACCCGGCGTCCACCGATTATTTTGCGCAGGAGCAAATGGTTGGGTGGTACAGGATCACGACCGAGCAAATCCTCGATCTCGACCTCACGAAGGTCGGCAATCGAAACCGACCCGTCGAGCAGTTCGCCCATTGCCGGAAGGGTGAGGACACGCACTCGTGCATCTTCGAATTTGCGAACGATCCGCTCGCGCTGCTGCCGTAAGACCCCAGGGATGGCGAGCAGCACCGTGTCGACTTCGTGATCGCGAACCAATTGGACCAGGTTGTCGCTCGGGTAAACGCGCAGGCCATCGACATGGTGGCCGGTGAGTCTATCGTCATCGTCGATGTAGCCCGCGAGCACCATTGTCGGCTCGTGGCTGAGCGCCAGCGCAAGTTGCCGGCCGGCCGAGCCAGCCCCATAAATGAAGGCTCTGTTCCTAGGGCCGGAACTCGTTCGCTGATTCAGCACGTCGAACAAGAGATAGCGCCCGAGCAGGCGGCTGAAGACCAGCAGGCTTGCGAAAATCATCGGCTGGATGAAGGCGATAGTCCGTGGAACGCCCGGAATGGAATTGGCCGTGAAGATAACGGCCAGTCCCGCCATCATGACCAAGCTCGAACCGGCGATGCCGAGCATCGTGCGCGAGCCGATAAAGCGGACCACGGTGCGGTAGATGCCACGATAAGCGAAGATCGGCAGCCACAGCATGAGCGCGGCAAGGCTGACGGCCGCGATCGCCGGGTTCCACAGGCTCCATTCACCGAACCGCACAGAAAAGCCGATGATCACCGACATAACGCAGAGCAAAGCGTCGAACGTGACAGCGAGGGCAAGCTTGACCCTGCGATCAAGCTCAACAAGCCGCTGCAGCAGGCCCACAACGACCGCTTCGGTTCGCTTCCAGCTATGGATCATGGCACGACGGGCGCTTGCTACTCCGGTGCTGATGGCGGCCTTGCCGCCGTCACGGTCGAGGGGGTCTATGGCAAAACGTTTGACCCTACAAGGAATTACCGATGATGAGACTCTGGACGAAAGGTTCATCAAAGTTGCCGGCGCGTCACGGCGGTGTTAACGATCCGTCGCGTGAAGCGGGTTTTCGACATCGCACTCTCTCTGGTCTTGCTGCTGTTGCTCAGCCCGCTGATCGCCATGGTTGCCGCTGGCGTGCGGGCGCGACTTGGTGCGCCTGTGCTGTTTCGCCAGATGCGCCCGGGCCTGCACGCGCAGCCCTTCATCATGCTGAAGTTCCGGACAATGATCGAGATGCACGGATCCGATGGTCAGCCGCTGGCGGACGAGAGACGATTGACTCCCTTTGGCCGCTTTCTGCGCGGGTCCAGCCTCGACGAATTGCCTGAACTGCTCAACGTTTTGCGAGGCGAAATGAGCCTGGTAGGGCCGCGCCCATTACTGATGGAATACGTGCCCCTCTACAACGAATTCCAGGCGAGACGGCACGAAGTGCGGCCGGGAATCACGGGCTGGGCGCAAATCAACGGTCGCAACGCGCTAAGCTGGGAAGAGAAGTTCGATCTCGACATATGGTACGTGGAGAACAGAACGATGTGGCTGGATATCCGCATCCTGGCGCTGACGGTATTGAAAGTCATCCGCAGGGAAGGCGTTAGCGCCGCAAACGAGGCGACGATGCCCGCATTCCGCGGGACGCCGCGATGAGGCGATCAGCGCAAACCGCTGTCCTTGGCCTCAAGAAGCACTAGGCGGCAGCTTCTTCGAAGACCGCCGTCAGCACCGCGCAAGCCAAGCCGATTTCGTCGTCGGTCAAAGTCGGATGGGTGAGAAACATCAGGCTGGTGTCGCCGAGTTCGCGCGTCACCGGAAGCCGCTGCAACGGAGCGAAGCCGGTGCCTTCGAACGCCTTTTCGAGATAGACCTCCGAGCAGCTCCCCTGAAAGGCGGGCACACCCCGGGCGGAAATGTCGGCCAGGATCCGGTCCCGATCCCATCCCGGTTTGAGGCCGGTGGGACGAACGTAGGCATAGAGGCGATAAAACGCGTGGGTCAGGTCACTCGCCGGCAAAGGCACGCGTACCGCCGCAGGAAACCGCGACAACGCTTCGGCCAGCCGGCCGGCAATGGCGGTGCGGCGCGCGATCCATGCGTCAATCCGGCCAAGCTGGATTCGTCCGATCGCCGCCTGCATCTCGAGCATGCGCCAATTGGTGCCGAAGCTGTCGTGCAGCCAGCGGAACCCGGGCGGATGCTGGCGCTGGTAAACCGCCTCCCAATCCTTGCCGTGATCCTTGTAAGACCACATCGCCGACCACAACGCCGCATCGTGCGTGGTGACCATTCCGCCTTCTCCGCCCGTGGTCATGATCTTGTCCTGGCAGAACGACCACGCCCCGATGTCGCCGATCGAGCCGACCATGCGATCGCCGATCCTGGCACCGTGCGCTTGAGCGCAATCCTCGATCACCCGAATCCCGCGCGGGCGCGCGAGTGAGAGGATGCCGTCCATATCGGCCGGCCAGCCAGCCAAGTGGACCGGGATGATGGCTTTCGTCCGTTCGCTCAACACGGGCGCGATTGTGGCTGGCGAGATGTTGCCGCTGTTGCGGTCGACATCGGCGAAGACCGGCGTCGCCCCGGCATTCACGACCGTCGAAACCGATGCGATGAAGGTGCGGGGGGTGACGACGACCTCGTCGCCGGGGCCAATCTCAAGCGCGCGCAGCGCCAGGTCCAGCGCGAGCGTGCCGTTAGCAACCGCTACCGCGTGTGGCACACCGACCCACGCAGCGAACTCGCGTTCGAACTCACGGCCTTCGTCGCCCGTCCAGTAATTGACACGATTGGAGGCGAGCACCCGCGCGACCGCGGCCTGCTCCTCCTCATCGAAGCTCGGCCAGGGACTAAACGGAGTGTTGAGCATAGCTTGGGACGTCCGGCACGGCCGATTGCAAGTGGACGGCCTTTTCGCCTAGCGCAAGCTCGAGATATTGCCGAGCCAGTCGATCGTAGGTCCTGTTGCGCACCAGCCACTCGCGAGCGGCGACGCCCTTGGCCTCCCGCTCCTCCGGCGTCATGGCCCGGTAACGGAGTATCTCATTCACCAGCGCCGAAACATCTCCGGCCGGGACAAAAGTCCCGCTGCCGGATTCGTCGATCATCGACGGATATCCTGAATACGACGCGACAATCGGCCGGCCGGCCAGCATGTAGTCGATGACCTTGTTGAGCGACTGGCCGTAATCCCACACTTTGGAGCGGTGCGTCGCGAAATAGAGCAAGTCGCACCGCTTCAGCACCGATTGCAGCATCGGCTTGGGTACCGCAGGAAGGAAGCTGACATTCGGCAGGTCGGCGCAGACCGCTTCGTAATGCGCCTTGAGCTCGCCCTCGCCGATGATCAGGAACTGGATGTCGGTCCGCTCGCGCAACGCCCGCGCGGCCTCGAACAGGGTGTCGAGCGCGTTGGTCATGCCGATGGTGCCGGCATGGCAGACCCGGAACTTGTCAGGCGGGATGTACTTTTCCACGTAACCGGCGGACAAAGGCTCGGCGCCTTCGATCTGCGCCTGCTCGATACCCATCGGGATACAGTACACCGGCGGCGACGGGCCGATCAGCTCATGCACATGCTGCTTCAAGTTGGGCATCGTGCCGACGATCGCGTCGGCGCGGCGATAGGCGAGCCGTTCCACCACCCCCAGCGCCCAGACGAACGGGTTGCGCGGGCTGAAGCCGCCTTCCTCGACCAGGGTGAGGGGCCAGATGTCACGCACCTCGAAGATCAACCGGCACCCGTAGCGGCGCCGCAGCCGCAGGCCGTTGACGATCGTCAGCAGCGACAAGCTCGACACGATCACCGCGTCCGGGCGGCGAAAGGCGCCTTTGGGCAAGCGCCACAGCCGCCGTTCGAAGTCGAACCAGCTGATGATGCGGCCGAGCGAGTTCACGCCGGAGTATTTGTGCGTGCGCACCCAGGTCATCGGCACGCCGTCGAAAACCTGCGTCGTGCTCGGCCCTTCGAACTCGGGCGCCTTCACTAGGTGATTGGCGTCCGAGGTGAAGATGTGGACCCCGTGGCCGAGCTTCGCCAGCTCGCGCATCAGCAGGAACGGCCGCGTGCCGACCCGGCCGGACGGCATGCCCATGTACTTCGAGATGTACCAGATACAGGACGACGGCATCGGGCTCAGCGCAAGTCCCGCCGCTCCAAGGAGGCGATTTGGATTGCCGCAGGACCCATGAACTCATTCAAAATCAAGAGCAACATCGGAATCCTCTCGTAGCGGCCAGATAGGCAGACGTCGGGTTGCTATTCAAGGCCGCGTTGTCAACTATAGCCGCCGCCTCGCGGCTTCGCTGATAGGGATAACCGAAGCCTTTCCCTCGAGCACCCTTTTGCCCTCTCCATCCTCTACCCAAGTCGCGACGATCGCCCGGCGGCGATCCTTCTCCGTGACCTCGGCGATCGCGCTATAGGGCTGATCGAGAAACACAGGTGCGACGAATCGTACCTCCTGCGTTTCCCACAGCGTTCCGAGGCCGGGCAGGTCCATTCCGAAGATCCCCGAGAACTTGGCAAGAGAGATCATCCCATGGGCGATGCGTCGCTTGAACATGGAGCGGGCGGCATAGTCGTCGTCGAAATGGACCGGATTCCAGTCGCCGGAGATTTCGGCGAAACGACGGAGGTCGGCGTCGGTTACGACGAATGATGCCGTAAAGCGCTCGCCAAGCTCCAGCTCGTCTATCGTCTTGCAGGCGCGGGGCCTTTCAAGCATATCAATCTCCATGCGTTTTGCGATCTACGGCACAGGCGGATTTGGCCGCGAAGTCGCCCCGCTGGCAATAGATTATCTCAAGCGACACACCGCCGACGCACCGGGTTCGGTGGTTTACGTCGATGACGCGGAAGACCGACCTGAAACCGTCAACGACCTCCCCGTTGTGGGCTTCGACGCTCTCACGCAGAATGATCGCATCATTCTCGCGATGGCTGACAGCCGGGTCCGGGAAAAGCTCGACAAGCGATGTTCGGCAGCGGGGCTTGTCGTCTCGGCGATTTCGGCGCCGACAGTTCGCATTCTCGGTCCGAACGAGATCGGTTCCGGCGCCGTCTTGTGCGATTTCGTGACCATCACGGCCAACGCCAAGATCGGTAGAGGCTTCCAAGCCAACATCTACTCGTATGTTGCCCACGATTGCGAGATCGGCGACTACGTGACCTTCGCTCCGCAAGCGGCGTGCAACGGCAACGTGCGCATAGAGAACCACGCGTATATCGGCACTGGAGCGAAACTGATTCAGGGCAAAAGCGGCCGGCCGCTTGTGATTGGCGAGGGAGCGCTGGTCGGCATGGGCGCCGTGGTTACGAAGCCCGTCGAGCCCTACACAGTCGTCGCCGGCAATCCTGCGCGCGCCATTCGCAAGCTTCGCGCACCGTAACAGCGCCCGGCGCACGGCGGACGGCCCTCATCCGAATCCGGGTCCGGCTAGGCGGCAGCGTCCTCGTAAAGCCGCGGGATGGCGTTAACTCGGCGAATCGTATCCTCGAAATCGAGCCCGACGGCGTCGAGGTACCATTTGATGTTGGCGTAGCGGGGGCGGTGCTCGTCCTCGATCAGCGCCAACGCTTCGGTGCGGGTGAGCTGCCCCTCGCGGATCTGGTTGCTGCGGAAAGTGTCGTGCTCCGAAAAGCCGGCGACGAGGTAATAGACGTAATTGTAGAACGCCGCGGTTCCGTCACCGATGCGCCAGGTGCTCGAGGTGTCGGGCGCCTTCTCCCAGTCGTACATCGCCAGGCACTGGTCGACGATGTTCTCTTCCCAGGTCCAGTAGTCGAAGACGTGGAAGTAGTCGGTCTTGCGATGGAAGCTGCGGTAATATTCGCCGGACAGCGTGTCCCACAGCGAGCGGTTGAAATAGCCCGGGCTGCGGGCCATCGCGCGAAAGCGCAGCCACTGGTAGCGCAACTGCTTCATCGCTCCGTTATTGTAGACTTTCTCTTCGGCGAAATCCGGCGGCAGGCCGAGGAAACCGGCCTTGAAGTGCGTGGTCTCCAGCGAGTTGACGCCCCACAAGTTGAGTGAAATCCCGGTTTGGCGTTTGATCGTCTCGACGTGGCGGAAGAAGTGCTTGTCGCCGGCCATGAGGATGTTGACCATGCCGAGGTCCGGCGCCTTCAACCACGCCTTCAGGTTCATCCTGATGTTGTCACGCTTCCTGGCAATGTCGTCGGCGACGATGATGTTCTCGACGCCGAGCTCGGCCGACATCCTGCTGATGTTGCGCCGGCCGAGATCGGTCACCATGCCCCAATCGTAAGTGTACGTCACCGGCTTCATCTGCAGCTCGTTGACGATAAGGTGCAGCGCATAGCAGCTGTCGCGTCCGCCGGAGAAGGGCACCACGCAATCGTTGCCGTGGGCGCGGCGGTAAGGCTCTACCAGACGGAACAGCTCTTCCTTCGGCTTGGGCGCGTTGCGCGGGCGGTAGTTGCGGCAGTAATTGCAGACGCCTTCCTCATCGAAGTGGATGAACGGCATCGTCTCCGGCAGAATGCACTTCGAGCAACGGCGCAACTGCGGTTTCGCGTGTACGAGCAGCTTCTCCTCGGCCGAAGACAGCACCAGTTCGGGTATCAAGTTGGTCTTGCGCCCGGCGCGATCGGAAATGGCGATCTCCGCGGTCGACACGGGTATGTCGATGACCCGGCCTTCCCCCCTGACCTGTTCGATGCCGAGGCAGCCCGTTTGCTGCAGCGGAAAGGCTTCGGAGGAAAAATACAGCGCATCATGCTTGCGGCCGACGTAGAGGCTGCCGTTGTTCGAAAAGAGGCACAGCTTGCCCAGCCGCGGCACAGCGAGAGCGCAGGCTATGACCCCCTTGCAGTGAGTCAGGACAAAGTCCGCAATCCCCTCGACCGCGCCGCCGTTTTCAAGATGCTCGGCGGCGAGCGCCGCGATGACTTCGGTATCGATCTGCAGCGAGCGCGTCTTGCTGACGTCGCGCCAGATCGCTTCGTGGTTGACGACGATGCCGTTGTGCAAAACGCAGATGCCGTCGCGCACCACCGGCTGGTTGTCGCCCAGGCCATTGGTGATGAGCCGGCTGTGTCCCATGACCACGGGGCTTGCATAAGGACGGGAGCGTTCGAGCAGCGGCGCGATGGCAAAATCGGCTCGGTCGACCCGATAGACATCCTCGCAAACGAACAACAAACCGCTGGAATCGCGCCCGCGTTGCTGCGCAAACCGAGTCAGTTTGAGCAGGTCTCGTTTCGGCCACGATGACGTTGAGATAATCCCGAAAATTCCGCACATACGTATTAACTCGACCCCGTGAGACTGGGCAGTCCGCCCGTAGGTGTTGTTTTCGCTACGGGCTAAGGGGAAATTCTGCCAGATTTTTCGCGAGACCCAGCCTGGTGCTATAGAAGGAACAGAGTCTACCCGCTTCATGACTCCAGTTGTAGGTTTCTTCAACTGCCTGCCGGCCACGCCTTCCCATCTCTTGCGCCTCGATCGGGTTCTCGATGATCCAGCGCATGGCGTCGGCAATCGACTGAATATCGAGGGGATTTACCAGTAGGCCGCAACGGGCCGATTCGACGATAGAGCGCCAAAGTGGGAAATCCGAAGCGATGACCGGCACGCCAGCCGCCATATATTCGAAGAGCTTGATCGGCAGGGTGAGCATTTCGTGGCCAACCGGGTGCAGGACGACCAAACCTGCCCGCGCAGTGCTCAGGGCCATCGCGACCTGATCCCTGCTTGCCCATCCGTCGAAACGCACAGCGGACCACTCCGGCATAGCCCGCGCCCGTCGTTCAGTAGCTTCGATGGCAAAACTGCCGACGAGACGAAGCTTGGCTTCGGGAAAAGGCAAGCTCGCGGCGGCCTTCATCATGCCGTAAATGTTACGAACTTCAGAAATATAGCCTACATAGGTTAGTTCGATAGGCCGCTCGTTCATGGGCAATGCGCCAGGGATGTGCAGCTCCTCAAGTAAAGGGAAGTTCCTTACAAGCACGGTACGATCCGGTGGGAAGCGATCCTGAATCGTCCGCGTTGGGGCGACTATTCCGTTGATGAGCCTCGACCCAATCCATTCGGCCAACGCGACGAAAGGGGGCAGCGCCTTCTGGGCAAGTCTCGGGAGGCCGGGGTTATGCCTGACCTGCTGCGGCGTGTCCTCGTGGACATCATACACGACTTTGATGCCCCAGAACCGCAGGAGCAGCGCCCACGGAAGCAGCTCCGGATCGTGAAAATGCGCGACGTCGGGTCGCGCCTTTACAATAGCGCGGAACATCCTCCAGCCGCCGCGAAAAATCCGTGACAGCCGCGGGAGACGCGGGCCCGTATCGACGATTCGGTATCCCAGACGGTCATGGTTTTCGCTGCCCCGGCCATCCTGGACATATAGTGCCACATTACCGAAGCAGGCCGCCAGCGAAGCCACTTCTTTCGAATGAATGCGGGAATCATCTCGAGGGTGTACCGTAGAGAAGTGTATAATCATCAGGTAGGGGTCCCGATTGGGTGCGCGCCGAGAGCATCGGCACCCTCCGGCAGCGATGGACTCGCGGAATCTACGCCTACTCCGATCATGAAGCGGCAGTTGACCCAGAGGAAAGCAATCGCCAGCTGCAGCGAGGAGGCCGAAAGCGGATCGCTGCCGACGGAGAGCAGCGAAATGAGCCCGATCGATACCGCCGCCGTAAACGCCGTAAGAGCAGAGACCTTGACCGCGCGCGGCAGGGTCAGAAGCGGGCCAAGGACGAGGTAACCCAAGGCGAGCAGTCCGACGATCCCGTTTTCAGCAAACATTCTGGAGAAGGCGTTGTGCGGATTGATGATGCCGTAAGTGTCGCCAAGAAACCCGCCGGACCACATTTCGGCCTCGAACGCTCCGCTTCCGATTCCGATGAACAGGCTATGCACCCCCATTATGAAACCGCTCTTCACCAGTTGCAGCCGGGTGAAGGTCGACACGTCGATAAATTCGGCAGCGTCCACGTATCTGAGCGCGAGCAGGAGGCCCACGAGAATCGCGGCGAGCAACCCAATTATCGTCATGTAGGTGGCTGCGGGCGTCTTCTGAAGACGCCCTAAGCCGTAGATAATCGTATAGGCGGACAGCGATAAGATAACGATACGGGCATCGAGCAGCTCTGATAAGTAGGCCACCGCCAAGAAAAAAAGGAGCAGAAATACCTTTCCTATGCGGGAACCAGATACCATGGGTACGGCGACGAAAAAGCAAAAGGCCAGGTGCACGACCAAGTCGTTTGGGTTGTCGAACGTGAACCATGCCAGGTCGTCGGCAATGTAGCTCAGCGACCGATTGCTTTCGGCAATATCCTGCAGCGATGACCTGAAAAAATGATTTCCGGTATATAGCTCGTAATAAGAGCAAGCAGTTACCGCTACTCCCAGAATCACGATCCAGCGCCCCACGCTGAAGAAGTCGCTCTCGTCACGAATAAGCACATCTAATACATAGATCAACAACAGCGTGGTTATTACATAAGACAGTTCCTGCAATCCCGAAAACAGCTCTGGCGACCACGTCAGCGAAATCGTCATCCAAACCGCCAACACGCTTCCCGCAACAAGGGCCCGACGAGGCCATTTGCCAACGAGTTTGAAACCGGTGCCCGCGATTGCGACCGCCCCAGCCAGAAGAAGGATCAGCCGGAATACGCTCCCGCCCAGGTGTTCCATACCCGGCACGAAAAGGACTGGGGAAAACACCTGCGAAATGACTATCAAGACGAGAACCATTCGACGGATTCGGCTTGCCTCGCTCACTGGTATTCCTCGCTTATGGCGGCCGCCACGACTGTCTCATGAAAGCGCCGACGCGCGATATTCGCGATGGCACCGCGCTGCAAAGACCAATCCTTCCTCGATTCAAGAATTTCTCTGATGCTCTCACGCATGGCCGAGACATCGCCCACTGCGACAAGCCGCCCCACCTTCGAGATGACAAAGCTTTCCGGTCCGCCGCAACGCGTGGCGACGACTGGGATGCCGAGAGCCAGACCTTCGGCTATCGCCAGACCGAAAGTTTCGTAGCCGGAAGGGTGAACAAGCAAGTCGGCTCCGGATAACAACTGCATTGCGTCGTGATGAGGCAGGGCGCCATGAAACTGCGTCCGCACGCCTCGCTCGTGCGCGAGAGTTTTCAATCGCTTATTTTCCGGGCCTTCGCCAACGATGTGATATTCGACGCGCGGCTTCAACGTGTCGGGTAGCCCGCCGATGGCGGCAATGGCGTCTTGCGTCCGCTTGCCGGGAACCAGCCCGCCTATCGACACCACGACCAGCTTGCCGACATTCTGAACAGTGGCACGCCCCAACTCAAAGACCGAATCCCGCACCAAATTGGGGATCACCCGGATCGGAGCGGTCGGGCAAATGTCGGAAATACGTTCGGCGAGAAGATCGGAAACGGCAATGACACTCCGGGCGCCTTCGTAGACCTTGCGCGCGGCCGCTTTCCTTCGCGCGTCCTTCACGCCGTTGAGTATCTCGCTCGAGTGCTCGGTCACCACATATTCCAGTCGCATCTCCTTGGCTATCCGGCGCGCGGCCGCGCCTGCCTCGAGCGCGACGTGAGCATGCAAAAGATCGGGCTTTCCAATCGCCCGCGCATAGGCCTGATAGCGATTTCTCAAAGCCCATTCGCATAGGAACCGATGAGCTCGCCTGGAGCCGGGAATGTTGAATGTCTTGAAGCCAAAAGTGGGAACCGGGCTGTCGAGCCGGACAAAACCTGGACGGGCGCGCAGGAGTCGCCCCGGCGAAAGGCTGCGCAGGCCTTCTATGCGGGCGAAAACCAGGCCTACATCGGTTCCCGCATCGCGCAAGGCAGCACATTGCTCGAGAACAAAAGTTCCGGACACGCCATCGATGAAAGGATGCCACGTGGACAGATGCAGCGCGTGCATCAGGCCGCGACCCGCTGAAGATCTCGCAGGCGCCGCAAGGTAAAAACGTTGAACAAAATGATGGCAAGGCTCTCGATTGCCACGTGAAGAACAATGACGAAATTCAAGCTGAAGCCAAACACCGTCAAACCATAACAGAGTGGGCGGTAGCAGGCAGCTGCCAGCGAAAACCACCATTGCTCACGCTGCATTTTGAGCTTCCAGTAGAGGGTGCTGGTCGGAGAACTCGTGAATCGGAGGAGAAGCAGCGGAGCGATATGCTGGGCGATAATCCCCGCCTGCAGCCATCGGCCGCCGAACCCAAACGAGAAAAGCTCAGGACCGAAAATAAGCAAGACGCCAAAGGGAATCAGTCCCGCGCCGGCCAGGCCCAACCAGATGCGCCACACCGCCTGTTCGAGGGTGCGGGGATCGTTTTCGTGCGGTCCCATATGTTGCAGGAAGGCTTGGCCAACGGCTTGTCCGACCAGCGCGGAGGGCGCCGATAGAACCATGATTGCGAGTCCATATTGGCCTGCTGCCGAAAGGGTGACAAATGTCCCGACGAGAAAGACCGGCGCCTGGTTGGAGAGGCCGTCGAGGATCTCGTTGGGCAACACGTATCGCGGATAGCGCCAGTGCCGGCGAATGAGTGCGCCGACGGCGACCGGCCTGAGGTCACGCAAGAGAAAGCCCTGAGCCAATCGCCATCGCATCCCGCTGGCCGCGAGAACGATCCAGCCAGCAATACTGCCCAGGATCAATCCCGGCAGGCTATGAAACCAGGAAAGAGCCAGTTGGACTAGGCCCATTGTGGCGCTCTGCCCGACCTTGAGCGCCGCCAGGGTGCGGACGCGCCCCTCTCTCAGGCAGGAATATGTGAATACCTGGGCAGCCGCGAAACCGATCATGAACAAAGGCGCCAGGATTGCCAGATCGACGCCTTGCAGCGGCAGACTCCTATCTAGCCCGAGCGACCACAGCAACCCGCCGACGAGCGCCACCACTCCTGCCAGGCCGACGGTCAACAAGAAGACTGTCGTTGCCGCCCGCCTCGCTTCTGATCTGGTTCGCCCTAACAACACGATCCGATCGAGCGCACCGGTGGACATCGCGCCGAGAACCCCTGCCACGCCGACAAATATCGAATACCGCCCAAACTCCCCCGGATCATACAATCGGGTCAGCAGGAGCGAGAGAGCAAACGTGATGGCCTGCGCGAAGAGCGTTCCGGACATCAACGTCGAAGCGCTGACGAGAAAGGTTCTGCCGATTGACATGGCTGCTCAGCGCCAGACCGCTATTCCGGTTTTCGCGGTACGAAGCGAATTACATCGCCACCGGCGTCGAAGTCGATCCCCACAAACGCAATCCGTGCAGCCTTGAAGTCGGAAGGGTCCTTGTCAACTTCAGTGACTTGAAACCCGTCGCAGTAGCCGACGCGCGGCGTGCCGATCGGAATGGCTGACATTCGGTTCATGCAGTCGCTTCCCTTGCGCGGATCAGTGGGATGCTTGGCTTAGCCAGTCAATGGCATGACATCGGTCCCGTCTCACGAACACCTTCTGGCGCCGAAGATATCCTAGGCCTTGATGACCTTGTCCGAAGGTTCGCGGTACCTTCCCCGAGTATCGATTATCAGCGCCGAGTGCTCATGTATCGCGCGATAGTCGAAATCCGAGTGGTCGGTGAGGAGCACGACAGCGTCGTAGGAGGCGAGGTTTTGCGGCGTAAGTTCGATCGAGCTCAAATCAAACTTGTGCTCACGCATCTTCGGAAACGTGGCCGCGTAGGGATCGGAGTAATCGACCTGTGCCCCCTTACTGCGCAGGAGCTCCATCACGAGCACCGAAGGTGACTCGCGCGTGTCCTCCACATCGCGCTTGTAAGCGATGCCCAAGGCAAGGATGCGACTGCCCTTCAGCGCCTTTCGCCGCTCGTTCAATCCTTCGGCCACCTTGCCGACCACCCAACGAGGCATGTCGCGATTTATCTCTCCCGCCAGCTCGATGAAATGGGTGGAGAGGCCGTATTGGCGAGCCTTCCAGGTTAAATAAAATGGATCGATCGGAATACAGTGTCCGCCGAGGCCTGGGCCGGGGTAATACGGCGTGAACCCGAATGGCTTCGTCGCCGCAGCGTCGATCACCTCATAGATGTCGATGCCCATCCGGTCGGCGATGACCTTCATTTCATTGACGAGACCGATGTTGACGGAACGGTGGATGTTTTCGAGCAACTTTGTCAGCTCGGCGGCCTGGGCCGATGAAACCGCCACCACGCGATCGATGACTGTTTGGTAAAGGGCTTCACCGACCAGGTGACAAGCCGGAGTGATCCCACCGACGACCTTGGGAATAGTCCGCGTCGTGAAATCTGGATTGCCCGGGTCCTCCCGTTCCGGCGAGTAAATCAGGAAGAAGTCCTCGCCCACCGTTAGACCACTCCGTTCAACATATGGGAGGAGCACTTCCTCGGTCGTGCCTGGCCATGTGGTGCTTTCCAGAGAGAGGACCTGTCCGACGCGCAGATACGGTGCGATGGCCTCCATCGTGTTGACGATGAATGAGATATCCGGCTCGCGATGTTCGCTGAGCGGGGTTGGCACGCAAATGATTATCGCGTCGACATCGCTGACCCGGCCGAAATCAGCTGTCGCCTCAAACCCGGTCCGGCGCATCGCCGCTATATCGCCGGCGGGGATGTGATGGATCGGGCTTTGCCCGTCGTTCAGCGTCGTGACTCGCTCATCGTCGATGTCGAAGCCAACCACCCTCAGGCCGACCTCGTGGAACCTGAGGGCCAGCGGGATGCCGACGTAACCAAGGCCGATCACGCCAACCAACGATGTTCGGCCATTCAGGCGCGCAATCAAATCCTGCGCGCAACCGGGTATATTGTCTGACATGTTGGACCCTGACGGATGGAATTCAGCTATGAACGGCGGCGATAACTGCATCGCAGACTAACTCAACCTCAGGCGCGGAGAGATAAGGGTGCATCGGGAGGCTCAACACGATTTGCGACAGTCGTTCGGCGGCTGGCAGCGAACCTTCGCCCTCGCCGAATTCACGATAGGCCGGCTGCAAATGCATCGGGAGCGGATAGTAGACATTGGACGGGATGCCCGCCTCCTTCAAGTGCGCCTGAACTGAAGCCCGATTGTCGACTTTGATCGTGAACTGTGCCCACGCAAAACGCTCTTGTTCGCCTGCCGCGATCGGGGTCGCGACATGGTTGCGCAAGCGCTCGATATATGCGCTCGCAACCGCGTGGCGTCTCTCCAGCTCCTCTGGGAACGCGGCAAGCTTGGGCAGAAGGACAGCAGCCTGAATCGTATCTAGTCGGCTGTTCACCCCAATCCGAACGACATCATACTTAGCGTCGCCCTTGCCGTGCAGGCAGATCGAGCGGATGGCAGCGCATAGATCATCGTCGTCGGTGAAGATCGCTCCGCCGTCACCGTAACACCCGAGAGGCTTAGCGGGAAAGAAGCTTGTCGTGGTGAGGTCGGCCATACCCGAGCCGACCCGCCGGCCCTTGTTGTCAGCGCCGAATCCCTGCGCCGCGTCCGAAACAAACGCCAGGCCGTGCCTGTCAGCCACCTGGCGCGCCCGATCGTAGTCGACTGGTTGGCCGAACAGATCGACCGTCATCAGCGCCGCCGGACGCAATTCGCCGCCCTGGCGAATACGCTGCACCGCCGCTTCTACGCTGTCGAAATCGATGTTGAACGTATCCGGGTCGGAATCAACGAACACCGGCCTTGCGCCCAGCAAAAGGATTACTTCGGCCGTCGCCGTATAGGTGAAGCTCGGCACAAAAACCGCGTCGCCAGGTCCGATTCCCAGCGCCATCAAGGCTATCTGCAACGCATCGGTGCCGTTGGCGCAAGTAACGACGTGCTTGGCGCCGCTGAACTCGCCGAGCGCAGTTTCGAGTTCGCGAACTTCGGGTCCCTGGATGAACGACTGCCGTTCCAGCACATCCCGTATGCGCCGGTCGATATCGTCCTTGAGCTCCAAGTACTGGGTTTTGAGGTCGATGAATTGCATGAGGTTCCCAGGTTATCGAATGGATCGGATGTGATCGAGAAAGCGGTCGTGCGCGATTGCGAAATTGCCGCTTACCGCAGCCCCCGCCGCCACATCCCGCGTGACGACCGCGCCGATGTTAACTCGCGCGTTGTCGCCAAGATTGAGGCCGTTCTTGATGACCGCCGACGGGCCGATATACACACCGTCGCCAATCGTTGCTCTCCCGAGAATGTTGGCCAGCGCGCAAATTTGCACCTTCCGGCCGATCTGAACATCGTGGGCGATATAAACGAGGTTATCCGCCACCGTCTCATCGCCGATCGTCGTTTGGCCACCAAAGATCGCTCGCGCTACGCAACAATTGGCCAACATTTCAACAAACGGTTTCAGTCTGACCCCGCCCAATTGGGGGAGAATGCGCTGCCGCCCGCCAATCGTGCCGGTGTTGAACCCCGGAACTCCGAGGACGACTCCAGAATGGACGACACAGTCCTCTTCGATCCAAACTCCGGCAGCTACGCTCGCGTTTGGCCCGATCCACGTTCGGGCTCCGACAGTTACGCCATACGGGGCAATTCGAGCGGCCGAATCGATGATCGCGCTCGGATCGAGACGGTTTGGCGTCGCGCGCAGTTCTGCGTCTCGGATTTCGGCGAGTTGGGCGTGGATCTCACAATGCGCCGCATCCGGGTCTTCCGCGACCGCGACCGCAAAACGCCTATCGAGATCGTCGGCAAACTCCGCTCGAGTGATTACCGCGGCGATGCAGGCGTTGCCATTGACTTCAGCGATATAGGCCCGCGAACGCAGGGGCACGCAAATGCCCTCCAACGGCGTCGATAACTTGCCCGTTACCGCGAACAAGCCGTCCCGCAGGATCGTCAGGCCCGCGAGACCTGCGAAACTCGAAAGCCGGTGTTTCATACGTCGACGACCGCCGCGCTAGCGCGGTGGAGGAGATGCAGGACAGCAATGGCTTCTTCAGGACCGGTACGGCACAAGTCGCCGCCATTCACCGTATCGAGAAACGCGCGCATTTCAGCTTCCAGCGGCTCGTCCGCGGGCCATTCAACCGCGTGCCCAGGATGCTTAACGAAGCGCGGAGCCCTGGCGCTTCCGTCGACGTAATCCCGATATATGACAAGCTTGCGATCGCGGTCGGGCGCGGTGTCATCAAATACCAAGGCACCACTCGTCCCTAGAGCAACAAGCCTATGTTCCTTGAAGGGCGACAGCCACGACACGTTGACTTGACCGGTAAGGCCGCTGGGGAAGCGCAGCTGAACCGAGTACTGGTCGGGAACAAGTGGATTTACGACGCGGGTGGCGAGGGTCGAAACCGTACTCGGCTCCTCGCCCGCCAGGCCGAGAATCATCGAAAGGTCGTGGGGTGCCATGCTCCACAGTGCATTTTCCTCGGTGCGAATTGCGCCGGGATTGAGACGGTTCGACGTGACGTGCCGCAACTCGCCGATCTCGCCAGCCGCGATCATCCGCTTTAGCATAACGAACGCCGGATGGTATTGCAGGAGATGCCCTACCATTAGCGGCAGATCGCTTTCATGCGCCAGTCGCGTGAGATCGTTAGCGTCCTCAAGCTCTAGCGCGAGCGGCTTTTCAACGAACACCGGCTTGCCAGCCTCCAAGGCCCGCCGCGCCAGTCTTGCATGATCGACGGCAGGAGCGGCGATGGCTACTGCATCAATACCCTTGCCGAATGCCTTTTCAATGTCGGCAGACAGGCAACAGCCCAGTTCGTCCGCGTAGTCTTGCAAGGCATCGACTGCCGGATCGACGATGATTTCTAGCGCACCCAGGCGGGCAAGCACCCTAGCGATGTTGCGGCCCCAACGGCCGCAGCCGATCAAGGCCGTGCGGGGAATAGGCTGAACTGCTTTGATCACACATAAACCTTCGAAACAAAACACCGGGACGGGCCGCAGTAGGAAGAGGCCGCGCTCGTGCGGCATCGCTTTTCCGCGTGATCCGCGAGCCATGCCAACTCATTGATTTACTGTGTTTGACCGATGAGGAGCGCTCGCGATATCAGAAGAAGTTGTGGGCACGACAACGCGACTGGCCGCTAAAGCAACAGCTTACCGATTGCAATGCGTCTCTCGGCCGCGTGGCTTCGCAAGTGCGAGGCCGATGCGTTGCAGACAGCGCTTTAGTCAAACCTAACCGCTGCGATGCACGTTTACGGGTGCATGACTCCTACCGAAGCGAGCCCTTTGCTCTCGACACAAGCATTGGACCCGGTGCGGCCGCGATGCCTGATCCGGAGCCCGCTGGGAATGGCTGATCCGGCCAGATCCCACGCGTATCATAGACTACCTTATTGTCCCGTTCGGCAAGCGGGACTGACCTGAACACATCGTGGTCCACCAGCACGATCATCACCTCGCAGTCCTCCAGCGCGGCATCGATGTCGATCTGGGTCGCCCCGGTGCCTTCAAATTCGCGTGGCAGGGCAGCGGCGTAAGGCTCAACAATGCAGATCCGCTCGCCGAACCGTCGCGCCAGAGTGGCCGCGACAAGGCGCGCCGGACTTTCGCGGAAATCGTCGATGTTGGCCTTGAAGGCCAAACCGAGGCAGGCGACCTGCGCTTCAGGATTGGCTTCGACCAGCGCGCTCGCACGGGCGATCACGTGATGGATCTTCGTGTCGTTGACCCCGCGCGCCGTGCGGATCAGCGGCGTTTCCTGCGGCGCGCCGTGGACGATGAACCACGGGTCGACGGCAATGCAGTGTCCGCCGACGCCTGGGCCTGGTGAGAGAATGTTCACTCGCGGATGGCGGTTGGCGAGGCGGATAACTTCCCACACATCCAGGTCCATCGCGTCGGCAACGATAGATAACTCGTTGGCGAAGGCGATGTTGACGTCGCGGTAAGCGTTTTCGACCAGCTTGGTCATTTCGGCGGAGCGCGCGTCGGTAGTGACGCACGTTCCCCGCACGAAGCGTTTATAGAAGGTTAGCGCCTTCCTCGCACAGCGCGGGGTCACGCCGCCGATGGAACGGTCGTTGTGAGTCAGCTCTTCCAGAATGCGGCCGGGCAGAACGCGCTCGGGACAATAGGCGATCGCGACATCGGGTGTGCCGGCGGTGAGCCCAGGCAGCGTGAGGTCCGGCCGGGCGGCGGCGATCGCGTCGCGGACCTGCTCGGTAGTGCCGACCGGCGAAGTCGATTCCAGGATTACCGTGTCGCCCGGCTTCAGCACGCTGGCGACGTTTTCGGCGGCGGCGAGCACGTATGAAACATCCGGCGTGTGCTGCCCGTCCTTGTGGAACGGCGTCGGCACCGCGATCACGAACACGTCGGCCGCTTCGACCTCGGTCCCGGCCCGCAGCAGCCCGCGCTGGACCACGCCGTGCACCAGGCCGTCGAGATCGACTTCCTCGATGTGAATCTGGCCGCGGTTGATCGTGTCGACCACCGTCTGGCTGACGTCGACACCGTGGACGTGCATCCCCGCGCGGGCAATCACCGCGGCCGTCGGCAGGCCAATGTAGCCGAGTCCGATGACGCTGACCCGAGGCTGGACTTCGCCGCGCATGGTTGAAAACCCGAGAGATTGCTGTCGGCGCTTGCGTAGGCCCCGAGAGTAAAGATACCGGTAAGATAACCGCCCTAGGCGAGCGGCTAGATGGCGACCAACGGGCTCCGGGAAGGGCGAGAACATGCAGATTCTTGTGACCGGAGCCGCCGGCTTCATCGGTGCGGCCGTGAGCGAACGGTTGGTGGCTCGAGGCGACGACGTCGTCGGCATAGACAGCTGCAACAACTATTACCCTGCTGCACTGAAAGCCGACCGCATCGCCCGCGTGCGAGAGGCTCGAGGAGGATCGCGGTTCGATTTCCGCAAAGTGGACTTCAGTCGCAGCGACGAGCTGGCGCGGGCGCTGGCGGACTACCAATTCACCCGGATCGTCCACCTGGGCGCCCAACCGGGTGTGCGGTACTCACTCGAGAATCCGCAGGCCTACGCGCAAGCGAATCTGCTCGGGCACTTGAACATCCTCGAGCTCGCAAGGGCGCGGCAAGCCGAGCACCTCGTCTACGCCAGTTCAAGCTCAGTCTACGGCGGCAACGCCACAGTGCCGTTCTCGGTCGGGGACAGGGTCGACCGCCCCTTTTCACTCTACGCCGCGACCAAGAAGGCCGATGAGCTGATGAGCGAAACGTACGCGCATCTCTACCGCCTACCGCAAACCGGCTTGCGCTTCTTCACCGTTTACGGGCCGTGGGGCCGTCCGGACATGATGCCGTGGATTTTCACCGATCGCATCCTTCGGGGGGACTCGATCCCAATCTTCAACCACGGCGAAATGGAGCGGGATTTCACCTACGTCGACGATATCGTCGCGGGTGTCGTCGCCGCGCTCGATCGGGTTCCGAATGACGACGGCACCGGGAAGGCCGGCGGCAGCCAGGCGCCACATGCGATTTACAATCTCGGCAACAGCCGACCCGAACCCTTGCTCAAAGTTGTCTCGATTATCGAAGAAGCCTGCGGACGCCGGGCCGTACTCGATAGGCACCCGATGCAGCCGGGCGACGTGCCGCGCACGTTCGCCGACATCTCGGAGACCGAACGCGATCTCGGATGGCAGCCCACGACGCCAGTCGAGATCGGCTTTCCTCAATTCGTCAACTGGTTCAAGGCGTACCACGGCCTCGGCTGAGGCTGTCAGCCGGCCAGCAACTCGACGATCCGTGCCGCGCTACGTCCGTCGCCGAACGGGTTGTGCGCGCGGGCCATCGCGGCATAGGCGGCCGGATTGTCGAGCAGGCGTTCGGCCTCGGCGACGATCCGATCCGCATCGGTGCCGACGAGCCGAGCGGTGCCGGCTTCGATGCCCTCAGGCCGCTCGGTGGTCTCGCGCATGACCAGCACCGGCTTGCCGAGCGCCGGCGCCTCTTCCTGCACACCGCCGCTGTCGCTCAGCATCAGCGTCGCGACGTCGAGCAGGCGGGCGAAGTGCGGGTAATCGAGCGGTTCGATCAGGGCGACGTTCGCGAGGCCGCCGAGTCGCTCGTTCATCACTGCGCGCACGTTGGGATTGAGGTGAACCGGGAAGATCACTGCCACGTCCGGCCGCGCGGCCAGGCGGCGGATCGCCTCGGCGATCGCTTCCATCCCGTCGCCGAAGTTCTCGCGCCGGTGGCTGGTCACGCCGACGATCCGTTTGCCGGCGAAGCGCCGTTCGAGATCGACCAGGCCGCCGGCGAGGTCGGGTTGCTCCGCGATGCGCGCGGTGATCCAATGCAGCGCGTCGATCACCGTGTTGCCGGTGACGTGGATCGTCGCCGGGTCGACGTTCTCGCGCCGCAGCGCCTCGGCGGCGGTCTCGGTCGGCGCGCAATGCAGCGCGGTGATCGCGCCGATGACTTTGCGATTGACCTCTTCCGGCCACGGATGATGGATGTTGCCGCTCCTCAGGCCAGCCTCGACGTGAGCGACCGGGATTTTGCGGTAGTATGCGGCGATCGCCGCGGTCATGGCTGTGGCAGTGTCGCCTTGGACTACGACCCAATCGGGCCGCTCATCATCCATGACCCGCCCGAGCCCGGTAAGCAACGCCGCGGTGAGCGCATCGAGCGACTGGTCCGGCTGCATCAGGTCGAGGTCGTGGTCGGGGGCGATGCCCGCGATCTGGAGCACCTGGTCGAGCATCGAGCGGTGCTGCGCGGTGACACAGACACGGCTATCGAAACGCTCGTCCGCCGCGAGGGCGTGGACCAGGGGGAACAGCTTGATAGCCTCGGGCCTGGTGCCGAAAACCGTTAGAATTCGCTTGCGACCGCTCATGCGGCAGCGCCTAGCCCATTTTCCTTAATCGCGGGCTTACGCTGTCACGGCTGGGTCTTCGCCACGACATCCGCCGCGCGGGCCGCGGCTTCGGCCGGCGGCACGCCCTGAGCTTCGAGGCGCGCGCGTTCTTTCTCCAGTGCCTCGACCCGAGCCTGGGTCGCCGCGGCGTCGGCGTCGAGCGTCGACAGGCGCTGCTGGCGTGCCGCGGCAACGAGTTCAGCCATGTGCACGTTGCTGGCGTGCTGCTGGGCCTTTTCCGCATAGGCCGCTTCGATCATCTTGGCGGTGCAGCCCAGCTCGCCGCCGGCGCCGACCGGGCTGCACGACAACGGACCGAAATTGGTCACCGCTTCGAAGGTTTTGACCTTGTTGGCCCAGGCCTGGTTCTGCGGGCCTTCGATCTGGCGCAGCGAAGGCGGGATGCGATAGCGCTCGCTCTCGTCGAGGCGGGCGCAGACGGTGATCTCGTCACCGGTCGATTCCGGACACTTGTCGTCGCCATAGACGATCAGCTGATTGACCTTGGGCTCGGCGGCTCCTTGCGCCGCGGCGTCCTGCGCCACGGCCGGAGACGCGAGGAGCGTGAGGAGCGGGAGAAAAGCCAAACGTTTCATTGTCTCAGTCCTTCGGTGCGACCCGCGCGCGACACGCCCGTCCATGAAAGCCCCATCGGGTGAACCCCTAATGAAGCGCTTTGCGCGCGTGCGTTGTTCCCCGTCAAATCTTCTCGGAGAGGCGGATCGCCGCACGGCAGCCTAGGCGGATTGCCGCCGACAGCAGCGGATAGGCAGGCGCTCGTTCGGCACCCGCGGCAAGCGCGAGGTCGCGATGCTCGCGCTCGTCCTCGCGGAACTCGGCGATCATCTCGGCGAGCTCCGGGTCGTCGCCGCTTTCCTCAAGCTCGGTCAGCTGTCGCGTATAGTGACGGTCGATCTCGCTCTCGATCGCCGCAGTGCAGGCCATCGCTGCTTCGGGCCCGATCAGCGCGGTGGCGGCGCCGAGGGCGTAACCGGCGGCTGACCAAAACGGTTGCAGAGCGGTCGGCCGGATGCCGCGCCGGGCGACGAGCGCATCGAATTTCGCCAGGTGCGCCGTTTCCTGCTCGGCCATCGAGCGGATGTCGGGCGACTGCGGCCCGCGGTCGCCCATCACCGCCAGTTGCCCGGCATAGATCCGCGTGGCGCCGTATTCGCCGGCCTGGTCGACCCGGATCATCGCCGCGCGGTCGGGTCTCATTTTGCGCGCCTTCCCAGCAGCGCGAAGATCGCGATCGCTGCGGCGGTCGAGAAGAGGAAATTGAAACCGGCGAGGGAGATTCCGAACAGCGTCCACTGCGGCTCGTCGCAACGGATCAGGGGAGCGCTGAGGATGTCTTCGAGCGAGTTGCCTCCCGCCGTGCTGCTGCAGGTGGTGACGCCTTCCCACCACTTGTATTCGACCCCTGCGTGATATGCCCCCAAGAGGCCGGCGACGAGGATCGCCGCACCTGCGAGCGCGATCCACAGCCGCTTGGGCGCCGCGACTGTCGAAATCAGGGCCAGGGCCAGCGCGGCGAAATGGGCATAACGCTGCCACCAGCACATCTCGCACGGGAACAGCCCGAAGCCGTACTGCGACAGATAAGCGCCGCCGAGCAGCAGCGCCGGCGTGCCGATAGCAAACCGCTGGGCGAGCTTGCCCGAGGTCGTCATATCAGGTCTAGCGCTGGGCGGTGCGAACGGCGGCGGTGTGCGCCAGCGTCTGCAACGCGTAGTGCAGCTGGAAGTCGTCGATGCCTTCCTTCTTCAGCTGGTCTGCGGACTGGGTGAAGCGCGGGTCGGGCTTCGCATCGTTCTCCAGGTCATCGTCCTTCAGTGCCGCCTCGTTGACCAGATGGCGCTTCAGGTCGCTCTCGCGATACGCGTACTTCAGCCGCAGAGCCTCGTCGGGATCGGACAGCTGCGGCACGCGGATGTCGGGTTGGATGCCGCCTTCCTGCACCGAACGCCCGGCGGGCGTGTAATAGCGCGCGGTGGTCAGCTTGAGCGCGCTGTCCTTGGTCAGCGGCAGCAGCGATTGCACGCTACCCTTGCCGAAGCTGCGCTCGCCCATAATCAGGGCGCGGTGCTGGTCCTGCAACGCGCCGGCGACGATCTCGCTCGCGGAGGCTGTGCCGGCGTCGATCAGCACGACAATCGGCGTGCCCGCGGCGGCGTCGCCGGGGAACACGCTCTCGGCCTCGTAATAGATCGTGTCGCGCTTGTTGCGACCGCGCTGCGAGACGATCTGGCCGTTGCTCAGGAACAAATCCGACAGCGCCACCGCCTCGTCGAGCGAGCCGCCAGGATTCTTCCGCAGATCGAGCACGATCCCGCTCAGGCGGCCCTTGGTCTGCGCCTTGAGCGCCTTGAGCGCCGCGTTGACGTCCCGCCCGACGTCGCGGCTGAATTCGTTGACGCTGATGTAGCCGACATTGCCGTCCTTGAGCTCGTAAGTGACGGGCTCAAGCTCGATCGTGCCGCGAGTGACGATGACGTCGAACGGTGCTTCGCGGCCTTCGCGCACCAGCGACAGGCGAATCGAGCTGCCGGCGGGGCCGCGCATCTGTTCGACCGCGTCATCGATATCAAGGCCGTAGATCAGTTTGCCGTTGATATGGGTGATGTAGTCGCCAGCCTTGATGCCGGCCTTTTCGGCCGGGCTGCCTTTCATCGGCGAGACCACTTTGACCGCACCGTCGTCCATCTGGACCGAGATGCCGAGCCCCTGGTAATTGCCGTCGATCATCGTCGTCAACCGCTCGAATCCAGCGCCTTCGAGATAAGCCGAGTGCGGATCGAGCGACGCGAGCATGCCGTCGATCGCCCCCTTGATCAGGGTCTTGTCATCGACCGATTCGACGTAATTGGCCTTGATCCGCTCATAGACAGCGAAGAACTTGGCGAACTCGGGCGAAACGCGGCCATCGACCTGGGCGAACCCTACCGTGGCGGCTGGCAGCAGCGCGACCGAAGTCAGCAGGGCGAGCGCGCGCAGCGAAGCGGCGATTTTCATCAGGGAATCCTTGCGTTTCACCACCCTTCTATCGCGCAGCGGGGGTTAACGCCAGATGAGGCGTGGTTGGAGCCATATTAGCGGGCATATTGCAGGGGGTTGACCGGTTTGTTGTCGCGTCGCAATTCGAGGCTGATCGTCGGCTGCCCTTGCCCGGCGGCGCCGAGCGGCCCACCGGCGACGAGCCTGTCGCCGACGCGCACATCGACGCGCGCCAGACCGGTGACGAGGCTGGTCCAGCCGCCATCGTGCTCGACTATGACGATCCGGCCGTATCCGCGATAGGGGCCGGCGAACGCCACGCGTCCGGCGGCGGGAGCGACGACTTGTGCGCCAGGCCGCGGCGCCAGGGTGAGGCCGTTGCTAGTCCCCTTATCGCTTCTCGCGCCAAAACCGGCCACGGCCCGGCCAGCGACCGGAAGCAGGTAAGGCGCCGGCGGCGGCCCCGCGGCGCTCGCGACGGTCGGCTCTGCGAGGGGTGAGGACAGGCGGGCGTCTTCCGGTCGGGCCGGTCGCAGCATTGGCCCCGGCAGCGCGGCGAGCCGCCGACGCAGTGACGCTGCGCGGTCGATCTCGCCAACCAGGGAATTGAGGTCCCGGGCTTCCTCGGCCAGCGCCAGCGCCCGTTCGCCTTCGCGCGCGGCATTGCCGCTCGCCGCGCGCGAGGCGACCCGCTGGCGCGTTTCGAGCTCGGCGAGTTGCTGCCTGTGCTCGGCCAAGGCAGCAGTCTCGCCGCGTAAGCCGGCGACGGCTTGTGCCGCCTGGCGGCGCAACTCGCGGCCGCGGGCGAGTTGCGCGCGCAAATGCGCGGTGCGCTGGCGGACCTCCGGCACTGCGCTCGCCAGCAAGGCGCGCGTATAGACCATCTCCTTGACCGATCCTGGCTGCAAGACCGACAGTGCCACCGGCCGGCGCGAGAATTGCTGCAGGGCCGCGGTAAGCCGCACGACCGGCCGCTGCTCGGCGCCGAGCTGCTCGCGCAGCGCGCTTCGCTCCCGATCGATGAGGCCGAAACGCGCCTGCGCTGCAGCGATGCCCGCCTCGGCCTGTTGGACCCGCGCGGCCAGGGCGGCCGCCTCGTGGGCCGTCTTGTCGGCGGCCTCAACCGCACGCGTGGCTTCGGCCTCGAAGCGCTGGCTGCGCGCCTCCGCCAGCCGACTTTCGTCCAGGGCCTGGCGCAACGCCTCTCGCGTCTGAGCTGGATCGTCGGCGGGCGAGACCTGCACTGCACGGGCGCTTGCCACGAGCAAGGCCAGGGTCGGGAGCAGGAGTAACAAGCGCTTCACGTGGGCTGTCCTGCACGATGGTACGGATGCCCGGCAAGGATGCTGGTTGCGCGGAACAGTTGCTCCAGCAGCATGGCCCGTGCGAGCAGGTGCGGCCAGGTAGCTACCCCGAATGCCAATAGCAGATCGGCTTCGGCACGCTCAGCTTCGCCATGTCCATCGGCCGCGCCGATTATGAACCTTGCCTCGCGAATGCCGCCGTCACGCCAGGTTTCGAGTTGCCTGGCGAGGCCGTCCGAGGAAAGTTGCTTGCCCCTTTCGTCGAGCAGGACTGCGCGAAGCGGCGTCCGCGGCTCGGGAATGCGACCGCCTGTTTCCGGCAGCTCGGTCAGCTTGAGCGGCCAGGCGATGCGTTTTGCATAACGCTCGACCAGCTCGGCTTCGGGTGAGCGGGCGATCTTGCCTCGGGCGATGACGTGTAACAGCATCGGAGCGCCCGCTCGGCAGGCGATCAGGCGTTTCCGGCTGCCGCCGCCGGCTCGTCGCCGAAGCCCCACATCCGCTCGAGGTTGTAGAAGCTGCGCACTTCCGGGCGGAACAGGTGCACGACGACGTCGCCAGCGTCGATCAGCACCCAGTCGGCGGCCGGCAGGCCCTCGATGCGCGGGCTGCCATGGCCGCCAGCCTTGAGCCGCTCGGCGAGGTGCGTGGCGATCGCGGCGACTTGCCGCGTCGAGCGGCCGGAAGCGATCACCATGAAGTCGGCGATGCTCGACCTGCCCTCGAGCGGAATCGACACGACGTCGAGCGCCTGGTCGTCGTCGAGGCTGTCGAGCACGAGCGCGTGCAGCGAACCGGGTACGGCGGTTGGGGAAGGAGAAACCTCACCCATGCGGGCGGGTTTCGAGATGCCGGCAGCCGCCGGCCCAGTCTGCGCTGGTGTCATCGCAGCAGTGTATGCTCCTGAAGCGTGGAATGGCCGGCGCAAGGGCGGCTCGCTTCATGCGCGCGCCATACTTGCGGGATCGGAAATGAGCGAGTGCGTCACCGCGTCGCGGGGCGGCGGGCCGGTGAAGTGCCGGACCCAGTCCGGATCCGCCTGGCGCATCGCTGTCGCCGAGCGCGGATCGGGGTCGAAACGCAATTCGATCAGCGCCGGGGCGCTCCATTCCATCCGGTTTTTCAAGCAGGTCGCGGGCAACCGGTAGCGCCGCAGCCAGGCCATCGCGGGGCTCGCGAGGGCGTGCGCATCATAACCCGGGCGGGCGACAACCGCAATCGGCATCTCCCGGGCCAATCCCCGCCAATCGCGCCACAAGTGCAGCTGGGCCAGATTGTCGGAGCCCATCAGCCAGACAAAGCGCCGCTTGGGATAGCGCCGCTTAAGCGCGCGCAACGTGTCGATCGTGTAGCGTGTGCCGAGCTCGCGCTCGATCGCCGTGACGCTGATTGGTGCGCGGCGGGCCTGCGCACGGGCCGAGCGCACGCGTGCCGCTAGCGGCGCCATGCCGGCCTTCGGCTTGAGTGGATTGCCGGGGGACACCAGCCACCAGACTTCGTCGAGCCCGAGCGCCTTGATCGCCGCGAGCGAGACCGCGCGATGCGCACCGTGCGCCGGATTGAAGCTGCCGCCGAGCAAGCCGGTAAGCGGACCCCTCACCGACGCGGCGAAATCTTGTCGGCGTAATACTGACCCTGCATGTCGAACATCCAGCCGGGGTATTCGCGCGGCAAGGCGGAAAGCTCGGCCAGTTTGGCCAGCTCGTCGGCGGGGAGCTCGATTTCGGTCGCGGCGAGGTTCTCCGCAAGCTGCTCGGCGCGCTTGGCGCCGACGATGACTGTCGAGACGACCTTCTGATGCAACAGCCAGGCCAGCGCGATGCCAGCGACCGAGACGCCCTTGGCTTCGGCCATCGGTCGCATCGCCTCGACCAGCGAGAGCGCCCGCCGCTTGTCGACCACCGGGAAATCGAACGCCGCGCGGCGGCCCTCGCCTTCCAGCTCGCCTTCGGCATTGAGCGAGTACTTGCCGGAGAGCAATCCGCCGGCAAGAGGGCTCCAGACCATCAGTCCGACACCCTCGCTGTCGAGCAGTGGACCGAGCTCGCGCTCGAGGTCACGCCCGGCGACGGTGTAGTAGGCCTGCAGGCTGACGAATGTGTCCCAGCCGCGTCGTTCTTGGATGCCGAGCGCCTTGGCGATCTGCCAAGCGGCCCAGTTCGATACCCCGACGTAGCGCGCGCGGCCGCTGCGGACGATGTCCTCCAGTGCCCGCAACGCCTCTTCCATCGGGGTGTGCGGATCCCACGCGTGGAGCTGGTAGAGATCGACGTAGTCGAGCTGCAGTCGCGCAAGGCTGGCGTCTATCTGATCGAGCAGGTGCTTCTTCGAGAAGCCGGATTCCATCTTGCCCGGCCCCATCCCGCCGGTTGCCTTGGTGGCGACGATCGCCTGGCTGCGCGGCAAGCCGAGCGACTTGAGCGCGCCGCCGACGAATTCTTCCGATTGACCTTCGGTGTAGACGTTGGCTGTGTCGATGAAGTTGACCCCCGCGTCGAACGCCTGTTTGACCAAGGCCGTTGCGCCGTCCTGGTCGAGCCCGTGGACCATGCCGAAACGGCTCGCCCTGGTGCCAAAGGTCATCGCCCCGAGGCACAGCTCGGACACGATCAGGCCGGAATTGCCGAGGCGGTTGTAGCGCATGGGGGCTCCTTTGCGTTTCGTCCGCTCTTAGGGACGAGCGGCGGAGTCGTTCAAGGCCGCGTTTGGCCCGTGCCGCGCACCACCCACTTGTAGGTCGTCAGACCTTCGAGCGCGACTGGCCCGCGCGCGTGCAGCCGGCCGGTGGCGATACCGATCTCGGCGCCGAGCCCGAACTCGCCTCCGTCGGCGAATTGGGTGCTGGCGTTGACCATCACGATGGCGCTGTCGACCTCGGCCAGGAAACGCTCGGCCGCCGCAGGGTCAGCGGTGACGATCGCGTCGGTATGCCCCGACGAGTGGCGCGCGACGTGATCTAGCGCTGCGTCGAGCCCATCGAC
>Ga0207706_10000870_pt1 | contig 31103 bp, 27 predicted proteins | sample KBSC53metaG_FD_184318 | JGI IMG/M metagenome (GOLD analysis project Ga0207706, IMG submission 184318) | Corn rhizosphere microbial communities from Kellogg Biological Station, Michigan, USA - KBS C5-3 metaG (SPAdes) (version 2) | ecosystem: Host-associated > Plants > Roots > Rhizosphere > Soil ... | reverse complement strand
GCTCACCACCGCCGGCAACCTCGTGTTCTGGGGCACGCCCGAGGGCTACCTGAAGGCGGCCGATGCCAAGACCGGCAAGGTGGTGTGGCAGTTCCAGACGGGCTCGGGCGTCGTGGCGCCGCCGGTGACCTTTCTGCACAAGGGTGAGCAGTTCGTGGCGGTGGTCTCCGGCTGGGGCGGTGCGGTGCCGCTGTGGGGCGGCGACGTGGCCAAGAAGGTCAACTACCTTGAGCAGGGCGGCATGGTCTGGGTCTTCAAGTTGGCCAAGGCCAGCTGACATGCCGGCCGCGCCCGCGGTCGACACGGCGCCCCAGGTCGTCACCATCGTCGCCGCGGCGCCGCTGCCGGGGTTGGCGCTGCCGCTGCAGGAGCTGCCGGCCAACGTGCAGCTGTGGCGCGGTGCCGAGGTCGACCGGCAGCGGCCGGCCACGGTGGCGGGCTTCCTCGGGAGCAACGCCGCCGGCGTCGGCCTCGGCGATGCGCAGGGCAACCCCTGGCAGCCCGAGTTCAGCTTCCGTGGCTTCAACGCCTCGCCGCTGCTCGGCACGCCGCAGGGCGTGTCGGTGTTCTTCGATGGCGTGCGGGTCAACGAGCCCTTCGGCGACATCGTCAACTGGGATTTGATCCCCAGCGCGGCGCTGGCCAGCCTGCAGCTGATGCCGGGCTCGAACCCGGTGTTCGGCCTCAACACGCTGGGCGGCGCGCTGGTGATTACGCCGGCCGATGGCCGCGAGCTGCCCGGCACGCGCGCCACCGTGTCGGGCGGTGCCTTCGGCCGCCGCAGCATGGCGCTGCTCAATGGTACGCAGCACGGCGCGTGGGACACGCTGCTGTCGGCACAGGCCACGCGCGAGCGCGGCTGGCGCGCGCACGGCAGCAGCCGGGTCGCGCAGCTCTACGGCCGGCTCGGCTGGCACCAGGGCGACGACGAGGCCCACACGAGCCTGACGCTCGCCGACAACCGGCTCGAGGGCGCGCAGACGCTGCCGCAGTCATGGCTGGCCCAGCCCTCGCAGGCCTACACCTGGCCCGACACCACGACCAATCGCGTCGCGATGCTGACGCTCGGCGCCACGTGGCGCGCGGATGCGCGGCACCAGCTCTCGCTCAGCGCCTACCTGCGGCGCTACCGCAGCGGCAACATCAGCAGCAACGTCAACGGCGAGTTCGGGCAGGTCGATGCCGACACGGGCGCGGCCGACACGCTGCAGGCCACCAACGAGGCCACGCGCATCCGCCAGGCCAGCGGCGGCTTGGCGCTGCAGCTCTGCGCCGATCGCCGGCACCAGGGCCTGGGCCACCGCTGGACGCTGGGTTTGAGCCTCGATGCGAGCCGGGCGCGCTACGTGCAGCAATCGCAGGAAGCGGCCTTCACCGCTGACCGCGGCACCGCGGGCACCGGCGGCTTCGCGCCGACCACCGATGCCGCCTCGCGCAGCCTGTCGCTCGGCCTCTACGCGCTCGATGCGATGGCGCTCTCGCCGGGATGGACGCTCTCGCTCTCGGCCCGCCATGACCGCACGCGCGTCGCGATCGACGACCGCAGCGGCACCGCGCCCGGGCTCGATGGCCGCCACAGCTTCTCGCGCCTGAACCCGGCCCTCGGGCTGGACTGGCATCCCGGCCCGGCGTGGACGGCCTTCGTGAGCGCGAGCCAGGGCTTCCGGGCACCGACGCCGATGGAGCTGACCTGTGCCGACCCCGGCGCGCCCTGCAAGCTGCCCACTGGCTTCGTCTCCGACCCGCCGTTGCAGGCGGTGGTCGCGCGCACGCTCGAGGCCGGCGCGCGCGGGCAGCAGGGCGCCTGGCAATGGAGCCTGGCGGCCTGGCGCACGCAGGTGCGCGACGACATCCAGTTCGTCGGCAGCGAGACCGCCTCCGCCGGCTACTTCCGCAACGTCGGCGCCACGCGGCGCCAAGGGCTGGAGCTCGGCCTGCGCGTCGAACAGGGGCCGCTGGCGCTGGCGCTGCGCGTGGCCCAGGTGGACGCGCGCTTCGGCGCCGGCTTCGTCGAGCAAAGCCCTTTCCATCCGTCGGCCGACGCGCAAGGGTTGGTCACGGTGCCGCCCGGGGCGCGCCTGCCCGGCATCGCGCGCCACACCGCCAGGCTGCGGCTCGACTGGCGGGCCTCCGATCGCTGGTCGTGGGGCGCGAGCCTGAGTGCCGCCAGCGCCAGCCTGGCCCGCGGCGACGAGAGCAACCAGGCCGGCGCCAAGGTGGCGGGCCATGCGCTGGCCCACCTCGATGCCCGCTGGCGGCTCGCCGATGCCATCACCCTCGAACTGCAGCTGCACAACCTCTTCGACCGGCGCTACGCCACCGCCGGCGTGCTGGGCCGCAACGCCTTCACCGGGCCCGGCGGCGGCTTCGATGGCGCCAACGGCCGCAACGAGCTGTTCCTTTCCCCGGGCGCGCCCTTTGCTGCATGGCTCGGGCTCGAGATCCGCTGGGACTGAGCACGCTGTCACGCGCTGGGGTTGACGAGGCACAACCCGCTCCAGGCTGGAACAGTGCAGGGGATGTTTTCCCTGAGGCGCAAGGGCCGCAAGCCACGATCGCGCAGTGGCACATGGCTTGCGGTAAAGGCGACCAGAACAAGACCGCCACCCTTGCATTGGAGTAGAGACATGAAGAGACCGATCCCGTTGAAATCCCTGCTGGCCGCCACGCTGATGGCCGCCGCCGGCGCCGCCTGGGCCCACGGCAACGTGACGCCGCAGGCCGTCGACACCCGCGAGCTGCCCGCGCTGGGCGACAACTGGCGCGAGGAGAACCCCTTCCGCCGCAACGAGGCCGCCGTGCGCGTCGGCAGCTCGGCCTTCAACCAGAACTGCGCGCGCTGCCACGGGCTGGAGGCCATCTCCGGCGGCATCGCGCCCGACCTGCGCCGCCTCGACAACGAATGCGCCACGCAGAAAGACGCCCGCAAGCGAGCCGCCTGCGTGAAGGAGAACGACCAGTACTTCCTCACCACGGTGCGCCATGGCCGCTCGCGCAATGGGGCGGTCTACATGCCGCCCTTCGAGGGCACGCTGAACCAGGAGGCGATGTGGGCGATCAAGGCCTACCTCGAGACGCGGCGCGAGAAGGCGGTCAACGTGCAGCCGCCGCAGACGGACGCCTCGCGATGAACGCCGGCCGCTGGTCGCGCCGTGAGCTGCTGTGCGGCCTGGCGGCCGGTGCCGCGGCTGCACTTGCACCGGTGGCCGCCGGCGCGCAGGATGCCCCGGCACTCGAGCGCATCCGTGCGCGCGGCAGCCTGCGGGTGGCGCTGTACCAGGCGTTCCCGCCGTTCCATGTGGACGGGCGGGGCATCGACGCGGCGCTGGGCCGCGCGCTGGCCGAGGCGCTGCAGCTGAAGTACGAGCCGCTGCCGTTCCAGGCGGGCGAATCGCTGGGCGACGACCTGCGCAACGCGGTATGGAAAGGCCACTACCTCGGCTGGGGGCCGGCCGACGTGCTGCTGCATGTGCCGGTGGAGCCGCCGCTGATGCGCGAGAACCCGCAGGTGCGCATCCTCGCGCCCTACTACCGCGAGCGGGTGCGGCTGGCCTACGACACGCGGCAGTTTCCGCAGGGCGTCTCTTCGCTCGGCGAGCTCCGGGGCCATCGCGTCGCGGTGGCCGGTCAGTCGCTCGCCGGCTGGCTGCTGGCCGGCGCGGAGCAGGGCGCGCTGCGCGAGCAGCTCTCCACCCACTGGCCCGATGGCGCCGCCGCCGCGCAGCGCCTGAAGGCCGGCGAGATGGAGGCCGTGGCCGGCCTGGGCTCGGAGCTCGAATCGGTGCTGCATGACGACCCGCGCGTCGCGATCGAACCGCTGCCCACGCCGCGCGCGCCGCGCGACGGCTGGGCGGTGGGCTGCGCCGTCAAGAAAGACGCCGCCGACCTGGCCCTGGCGCTGCAGCAGGCGATGGCGTCGCTGCAGGGCAGCGGCCGGCTGCAGGCGATGTTCCGCGAGGCCGGCGTGCGCTGGCAGCTGTGAGCCCAGATGAGCGAGACCCCATGACCCCACGTTTGCTTCTCACCCCGGTGGCGCTGGCCGCTGCGCTGCTGCCCGCGCTGTGCACCGCGCAGGCCGATGCCGCACAGCGCGTCGTCGTTTCCGGCACCCGCATCGGCACGCACGCCTTCGATGTACCGGCCTCGGTGGACCGCATCGATGCCGACGCGATCGCCGCTGACCGCCTGCGCCTCAACGTGAGCGAAAGCCTCGGCGGCGTGCCGGGCCTGAGCGCGCGTGATCGGCAGAACTACGCGCAGGACGCGCAGCTCTCGGTGCGCGGCTTCGGCGCGCGCTCGAGCTTTGGCATCCGCGGCGTGCGGCTGTATGTGGACGGCATCCCCGCGACGCTGCCCGACGGGCAGGGCCAGATCTCGCACATCGACCTCGGCTCGGCCGACCGCATCGAGGTGCTGCGCGGGCCGTTCTCGGCGCTCTACGGCAACTCGTCGGGCGGCGTGATCCAGGTGTTCACCGAAGAGGGCGCGGGGCCGCCCACGTTGAGCGGCTCGGTGGCCGGCGGCAGCCACGGGCTGTGGCGCCAGGGGCTCAAGGCCTCGGGCGCGCAGGGCGAGATGGGCTACGTGGCCAGCGTGTCGCATTTCGAGACCGACGGCACGCGCGAGCATGCCGCGGCGCGGCGCGACGTCGGCAACGCCAAGCTGAGCTGGCGGCCCGATGCCGACCAGCAGCTCACGCTGGTGGCCAACAGCGTGGCGATGCCGTTCGCGCAGGATCCGCTGGGCCTCACGCGCGAGCAGTTCGAGGCCGACCCCGGCGGCGTGGCCGCGCCCGCGCTGGCCTTCGACACCCGCAAGGCGATGGACCAGACGCAGCTCGGCGCCACCTGGCAGCGCCGCCTCGACGCGCAGCAGCAGCTGCAGTGGATGGTCTACGCGGGCAGCCGCCACACCGAGCAGTTCCAGGCCATCCCCACCGGGCCGCAGGCCAATCCGCTGCATCCCGGCGGCGTGATCCGGCTCGGCCGCGACTACGAGGGCACCGACCTGCGCTACACGTGGGCGCGCGGCGAGGCGTCGCCGTTCTCGCTGGTCGCGGGCGTGGCGTACGACCGGCTCGACGAGCACCGCCAGGGCTTCCAGAACTTCATCGGCAGCACGCAGGGCGTGGAAGGCGCATTGCGGCGCGACGAGACCAACCGCGCGGCGAGCTTCGACCCCTACCTGCAGGCCACGTTCACGCCGGCGCCGGCGTGGCGCGTCGATGCGGGCGTGCGCCGCAGCACGGTGCGCATCTCGTCGACCGACCACTACATCGTGGGCAGCAACGGCGACGACAGCGGCGCGGTGCGCTTCAGCGCCACGTCACCGGTGCTGTCGGTGATGTACAAGGCCAGCGATGCGGTGCATCTGTATGCCTCTGCAGGCCGCGGCTTCGAGACGCCCACGCTCAACGAGCTGTCGTACCGCGCAGATGGCAGCGCGGGCCTCAACTTCGAGCTGAAGCCGGCCATCAGCCGCAACCTCGAGCTGGGTGCCAAGCTGCGGCTGAGCCGCGGGCAGTCGCTGGATGTGGCGGTCTTCGAGGCGCGCACCACCGACGAGCTGGTCACGCGCAGCAACGTCGGCGGCCGTGCGAGCTACCAGAACGCCGCCGCCACGCGGCGCCGTGGCGCCGAGCTCGGCTGGCTGGGCCGCTTCGGCGAGGCTTGGCGCGCACAGGCCGCGCTCACCTGGCTGGACGCGCGCTACCGCGAGGCCTTTGCCACCTGCACCGGCTCGCCCTGCGCCACACCCAACCAGACGATTCCCGCGGGGCAGCGCATCCCCGGCGTCGCGCGCGGCAGCGCCTATGCCTCGATCGACTGGGCGCCGCCGCAGGGCTGGCGCGGCGGTGTGGAGCTGCGCTACTCGAGCGCGGTGCCGGTCAACGACCTGGGCACCGATGCGGCGCCGGCCTATGCCGTGGCGAGCCTGCACGGCGGCTATGGGGCGCAACTGGGCCGCGTGAAGCTGCAGGCCTTTGCGCGCGTGGACAACCTCTTCAATCGGCGCTATGCCGGCTCGGTGATCGTCAATGAAAGCAACGGCCGCTATTTCGAACCCGCGCCGGGCCGCAGCGCCTTCGCCGGTGTCGACGCCTCGATCAGCTTCTGAGCCGGCCGCGCACTACGGCCGCGTTGCGATCGCGCTGCACTGGGCGATCGGCCTCGCGCTGATCGCGCAGATCGCGTTCGGCTTCCTGCTCGACGAGATCGCGCCACGCGGCACGCCGGCGCGTGCCGGCGTGATCAACCTGCACAAGTCGATCGGCATCGTGCTCGGCGTGCTGATCGTGCTGAGGCTCGCGTGGCGCCTCGCGCACCGGCCACCGGCCTGGCCGCGCGCGATGCCCCATGGCCAGCAGCGCGCGGCGCTGTGGGGGCACCGCGCGCTGTATGCGCTGATGCTGGTGCTGCCGCTGTCGGGCTACATCGCGTCCAACGTCAGCAAGCACGGCGTGCGCTTCTTCGGCGTGGCGCTGCCGCCGTGGGGGCCGAACTCGCCGCCGCTGTATGCCTTGTTCAACGGGCTGCATGTGGTGGCGGCGTGGGCGCTGGCGGTGCTGGTGGCCGGCCATGTGCTGATGGCCTTGCGGCACCTGCGGCTGCGCGACGGCCTGTTCGAGCGGATGTGGCCATGGAGGAGCGGGGCGCGATGAGATCGAGACACCTGGCGCTGGCCGCGCTGCTGCTTGCCGCATGCGCCACCCTGCACGCGGAGCCTTTCGCCTACGTGGCCAACGAGGGCTCGGGCACCTTGTCGGTCATCGACATCGCGAGCGACGCGGTGGTTGCCGAGATCCCCGCCGGGCGCAAGCCTCGCGGCACCGTGATCAGCCCCGATGGCCGGCGCGCCTTCGTCAGCGAGCAGTCGGGCAACCAGTTGTTGGTGATCGACCTCGAGCGCTGGCAGCCGGTGGCCAGCGTGCCGCTCGGTGAATCGCCCGAAGGCGTGGGCCGCTCGCCCGATGGCCGCTGGGTCGCGGCGGCGGTGGAAGAGGGCAACCTCGTGGTGTTCGTCGACGCGCAGGCGCAGCGCGTGGCGTTCAGTGTGCCGGTGAAGGGCCGCAACCCGGAGCACGCCGTGTTCTCACCCGATGGGCGGCTGGTCTTCGTGAGCGCCGAGAACGGCGCGGCGGTCGACGTGATCGATGTCGGGCGCCGGGAGCAGGTGGCCCAGGTGCCGGTGGGCGAGCGGCCGCGCGGCATCGGCTTTTCGCCGGATGGGCGCAGGGCTTATGTCGCTTCGGAGTTGTCGGATCAGGTCGACGTGATCGATACGCGCAGCTTGCGGCGCGTGGCGAGCGTGAAGGCGGGGGTGCGCAGCAATGGGATCGCGGTGCACCCGGGTGGGCATGAGGTGTACGTGTCCAACGGCGGGGCGGGCAGTGTGTCGGTGATCGACACCGCTTCGTTGTCGGTGGTGGCTACCGTGCCGGTGGGGAAGCGGCCTTGGAACATGGCTTTGTCGCCGGATGGGCGGAAGCTGTATGTGGCTTGCGGGCGGTCTGACAGCGTCGCGGTCGTTGATACCGTGCTTCGCGAGAAGGTGAGGGAGATTGCTGTGGGCAAGATGCCTTGGGGGGTGGCGGTGCGTTGAATGGGGCTTCTGGCCCTGCGGGGCAGCCCGCCGGTCGCGCCCGGCCGGCGGTCACTTTCTTCTGTCTTGCCAGAAGAAAGTAACCAAAGAAGAGGCGCTTGTTGAACATCCGATTTCGCTCTGGTGGGCCACCGGGGGCCGGTTTTCCGCGAGTCAGGCTGGGCACCAGAGTTCGGCCGGTCATCGCTCTGGGATGTCCGGGCTCACGACACCGCTGAGCGCTTCGCGCGCCACCCGACCGAATGTGCGAATCCAGTCTTGGGCGAAGCTTGGTTCGGTCGGGTCCATGGTGATCGTGCCTTGCTTGGTTCGAGGAAAACCGGCCCCCGATGGATCACCAGAGCGAAATCGGATGTTGATTCCGAGGCTCTTCTCTTTGGTTACTTTCTCTTGAGCCAGCAAGAGAAAGTGACCGCCGGCCGGGCGCGACCGGCGGGCTGCCCCGCAAGGCCGGAAACCTGGAAACAGACGCTCAAGTGCCTTGACTCCACCGCAGCCGCCGATAGATCGTGTTCCGACTCACCCCCAGCCGCTTCGAAGCTTCAGAGATATTCCCGCCGGAATCCTCCAGCGCCCGCCGGATCGTCTCCAACTCCATCGCCTCGAGCGTGACAGCCGCAGCAGCCGGCGCAGCCAGCGCCTCGGCGACAGGCGCCGCAACCACCGGCACCGCAGAGGCGACAGGCAACGCCCTCTGCGCATCCTCCAGAAAGTCATCACTCAGATGCTCACGCGTGATCACCGGCTCCCCGCCGGCCATCACCGCCGCCGTCCGCAGCACATTGGCCAACTGCCGGATGTTGCCCGGCCAGTGATAGGCCTGCAGCAGCCGCTGCACCTCGGGATCGAGCGCCAGCTGCCGGCCGTTGGTTTCGGCCCGCAGGATCTTTCGCACGATGGTCATCAGGTCGCTGCGCTCGCGCAGCGAGGGCAGGCGTACGACCAGGCCGTTGAGGCGGTAGTACAGGTCTTCGCGGAAGGTCTGCGCGGCGATCATCTCGCGCAGGTTGCGGTGCGTGGCGCTGACCACCGCCACGTCGACCGGCAACGACTTGGCGGAGCCCAGCGGCGTGACCTGCCGCTCCTGCAGCACGCGCAGCAGCCGCGCCTGCAACTGCAGCGGCATGTCGCCGATTTCATCGAGGAACAGCGTGCCGCCGTTGGCCTGCAGGATCTTGCCCGGTGAGCCCTTGCGGCGTGCGCCGGTGAAGGCGCCGTCTTCGTAGCCGAACAACTCGGCCTCGATCAGCGGCTCGGGAATCGAGGCGCAGTTCACCGCCACGAAGGGCTGGCGTGCGCGCTCGGAGTCGTGGTGGATCGCGCGCGCCAGCAGCTCCTTGCCGGTGCCCGTCTCGCCCATCACGAGGATGGAGATGTCGCGGTTCAGCACACGGCGCACCTTGGTGATCACCGTGTCCATCTGCACATCGCCGGTCTGCAGGTAGCGCAGGCCCGACAGGCCTTGCGGCGTGCCGCCGATGATGGCCGGGCTGCGCTCGCCGGCGGCAGCCGCGAAGAAACCGCCGGGGGCGGTGGCCGGCCCGGGGGGCGGCGACACGTCGGCTCCGTCGCCGTCGGCTTCCAGCATGCTGCTGCCCAGCGCGTGCCATGAAGGCCAGTTGAACACCGCGCGCATGTGCAGCCGCTGGCCGTTGGGCAGGGCCATGATCATCGGTGGCGCCATCGGCGAGCGGAAATGGTCGATCACCGCGCCTACCGCCAGGCCGAACAGGCTGGCGAGGCTGTTCATGCGCAGCGCGGCGCTGCTCAGGCCCAGCTGGTCGAGTGCGCTGCGATTGGCGCCGAGCAGCTTGCCGTCGCGGCCCACCGCGACGATGCCTTCCATCAGCGTGCCGATGAATTCGGGCCGGCTGTGGAAGTGCAGCCGCAGCGCATGGCGGAAGTCGTCGCTCAGCCAGTGGTTCTCGATCATGCGGGCCGACATCTTCACCAGGCCCATCGTGTGCAGGTGGTACGAATGGTGGTCGCCCGAGACGTCGATCACGCCGAGGATGTTGCCGCGCGGGTCGAAGATTGGCGCCGCCGAGCAGGTGAGGAAGCCGTTGGCATGCAAGTAATGCTCGTCGGCATGCACGACCACCGGCCGCTCCTCGACCAGCGCGGTGCCCACCGCATTGGTGCCCTTGCGCGATTCGGACCAGTTGGCCCCGGGCGCGAGCGCCACCTTGGAGGCCCGCGCGAGGAAGTCGTCATGGCCCACCGAGTGCAGTACCGTGCCCTGCGCATCGGTGAGCAGCACGATGCTCTGCGTGGCCATGATCTGCTCGAGCAGCATCTCCATCACCGGCGCGGCGTGCAGGTGCAGCCGCAGGTTGCGCTCGCGCGCGGCTGCGAGCTCCGAGCGCACCACCGGGCCGAGATCGGGCCGGCCGACGCGGCTGAGGCCGAAAGCCTCGCAGCGGTCGTGCGAGCGCGTGATCGATTCGGTGTGAGAAGGGTCCGCCAACGGGGAGGGGCGGGGCGCGGTGCCGGGCACGCGCAGCGTGCGGGCGATGGAAGAGTGGGGCATGGCCGCGGGTCCTTGTCTCGGGGACGCGCTCTGGTCCGGCGCTTGAAAGGGATCTTAGGCTCGGGCCCCGGGGCCGGTCAGTGCAGGATTCCCTGACGAAACGGCGGCTGTGGCCGGCCTGACCCGGCGAGAGTGCTCCAGACTGGAACACTCCGCTTGATCCGGCTCAAGTTTTTCAGACGCGCCTGCGCGACCACTGCGATGCTGGAATGTATTGCTTGCTTTATGCTGCGGTTGCCCATTGGGTGGTTTCTATTTGCAGCGTGATCAAGCGCTTTGCCTCTGGCCATTCTTCGCGCCATTCCACCGGGTCTTCAAGCACAGTGGCGCGTCCGTTGATTCTGTTCATGATTCCTTTCTGGATATCAATGAACAGCAGGCTCGCCCTGGCGTTGCTCAATATATTGCCTATCGTATTGAACATGTTGTTCCCCGAGTAGTCTGGCATCACCAGTGTCCTGTCGTCCATGACACGCACCACGTGCTCGTCAAGGGGGTTGCGGCCCTTGTAGGAACAGTCACACTCCCCGGTCCGGGTACAAGTCGCCATGAAGAAAAAGGACCGCGATTCGATGAATTCCTTCAGTTGCGTGGAAATGCAATCCTGAATTGGCAGATTCGCCAATGCTGCCGGGGCGGGGGTTGCCTGAGAATCCTGTGCAAAATCATTAACATTAATGTTGGCGATTCTGGCGCCGCAATTGGTGTAGGACTGTGCAACTGCCACCTCAATGAAGCGCTCGGCATGCGGCCACTCGTTGGAAAACGGGCTCAGGTCCGCCGGCTGTCGTGCCTGTCCGTTGATGCGATACCGTAAATGCCTTTCGAAATCAACAAAAATCATCCCAATGCCTTGGGGCTGCTTGTTGATGCGAGACCACTCGCAGTGGTCGACGTTGGAGATCGTTGGGAATACCAGGGTCTTGGTATCGAGCACTTTCAGCAATGGGGCGGCTTCCCCCGAAGCGCTGCGCATTCTGGAAAGAAAATGACATTCTGGTTGCAGGTTCTGGGGCGCCATCGAAAAAAAGAAAAACGATTGGCTCTCGATGATCCGGCGCACGCCCATGCTGATCCGGTTGCTCACGATGTCACTGATTTTCTCGGCTTCGTCGGTCACATCGAACCGGCGCTGCGCCTCCATCTCTCCTGCGTGGTAGACAGGATGCATTCCATGCCCCTGATGAAATGTTTTGATTGGCACGCTTGCCAATCGAGGTGGGGATCAGTTCCTGCTCACACTGGTTTTGCAAGTGTGAACAGGACCTCGCTCAGGGAGTTATCAGAAGAAGCCCAGCGCCTTGGGGTCGTAACTGGTCAAAATGCATTTGGTCTGCTGATAGTTGGCCAGGGCCATTTTGTGCGTTTCGCGTCCAATGCCGGATTGCTTGTAACCTCCGAACGCGGCGTGCGCAGGGTAGAGGTTGTAGCAGTTGGTCCATACGCGGCCTGCCTCGATTTCACGACCAAAGCGGTAGGCGCGTGTGCCATTGCGGCTCCACACACCGGCGCCCAGGCCATAGAAGGTGTCGTTGGCGATTTCGAGTGCTTCGGCATCATCCTTGAATGTCATGACCGATGCCACGGGGCCGAAGATTTCCTCTTGGAATACGCGCATCTTGTTATTGCCGAGCAGCATGGTGGGCTGAACGTAGTAACCCGAGCTCAAATTGCCTTCGACGTTGCGACGCCCGCCCCCTGTCAAGGTCTTCGCACCTTCCTTGTTGCCAATGTCGATGTATGAAAGGATTTTGTCCAACTGCGCCTGCGAGGCTTGTGCACCGACCATGGTGGCCGTGTCCAGGGGATTGCCGCTCTTGATGGCCTCCACCCGGGCGATGGCCTTTTGGATAAAGCGGTCGTAGATCGATTCCTGGATCAGCACGCGCGAAGGACAGGTGCAGACTTCGCCCTGGTTCAGTGCAAACATGGCCAGACCTTCCAATGCTTTGTCCAGGAAAGCATCGTCATGGTCCATCACGTCGGCAAAGAAAATGTTGGGGCTCTTGCCACCCAATTCGACCGTGCTTGGAATCAGGTTGTCCGCCGCTGCATGCAAAATATGCTTGCCGGTCACGGAGGATCCGGTGAATGCCAGTTTGGCGACGCGCTTGCTGGTTGCGAGTGCCTGGCCGGCTTCTCTGCCAAATCCGTTGACGACGTTGACCACGCCCGGGGGCAGGAGATCCCCCACCAATTCCATCAGCAGCAAGATGGACGCCGGGGTTTGTTCGGCAGGCTTGAGGACGATGCTGCAACCAGCAGCGAGTGCGGGGGCCAGTTTCCAGGCTGCCATCAGCAGGGGGAAATTCCAGGGAATGATTTGTCCCACCACGCCCATGGGTTCATGGAAATGATAGGCAACGGTGTTGTCGTCAATTTCTGAAATGGCGCCTTCCTGGGCGCGGATGCAACCTGCAAAATAACGGAAGTGGTCGATGGCGAGCGGCAGGTCTGCAGCCATGGTTTCGCGCAAAGGTTTTCCATTGTCGATGGTCTCGGCGACGGCCAGCATTTTCAGATTCTGCTCCATACGATCTGCAATGCGGAGCAATATATTGGAGCGATCCGTCACCGAGGTTTTGCCCCAGGCGCGCCGGGCCGCATGGGCCGCATCCAGAGCCAGTTCAATGTCGGCGGCATCAGAGCGCGGGATTGCGCAAAACGTTTTGCCCGTGATTGGAGAGATATTGTCGAAATAGTTGCCGCTTACCGGCGGAACCCATTTCCCACCGATGTAATTGCCGTACCTGTTCTTGTAGGGATATTCGATTCCCAGGTCTACTTTTTTCAGTTCGAACATGTCCATGTCTATCTCCTTGGTGGGCAGCGCAAAAGGGCTGTGGGCTGGTATTGCGAGGGCCGTGCCAACGGCCGGAGCGTGCGGAAATGCCGGTCCGCGCGCCTGCTTCTGAGGGGGAACACCGAGGGGGCGTGCGAGACGGGAACGCCTGCGCGCGGGCGGTGTTCCAATCCGGGACACCCCCTAGAATTCCGCCCCTATGACTTCCAGCAGTGCACCCAAGGCCCCCAAGGTCGCTTTCGCCAGCCTTGGCTGCCCCAAGGCCTTGACCGACTCCGAGCTGATCCTCACGCAGCTTCGGGCCGAGGGCTACGAGACCTCCAAGAACTTCGCCGGCGCCGATCTCGTGATCGTCAACACCTGCGGCTTCATCGACGACGCGGTGAAGGAGAGCCTCGACACGATCGGCGAGGCGCTGGCCGACAACGGCAAGGTCATCGTCACCGGCTGCCTCGGCGCCAAGGCCGGCACCGCCGGCGGCAACCTCGTGCAGGAAGTCCACCCCAAGGTGCTGGCCGTGACCGGCCCGCATGCCACGCAGGAGGTGATGGACGCGGTGCACCAGCACGTGCCCAAGCCGCACGACCCGTTCGTCGACCTCGTGCCGCCGCAGGGCATCAAGCTCACGCCCAAGCACTACGCGTATCTGAAGATCAGCGAGGGCTGCAACCACCGCTGCACCTTCTGCATCATCCCCAGCATGCGCGGCGACCTCGACTCGCGCGCGATCGGCGATGTGCTCGGCGAGGCGCAGCGCCTGTTCGAGGCCGGCGTGAAGGAGTTGCTGGTCGTCAGCCAGGACACCTCGGCCTATGGCGTCGACGTGAAGTACCGCACCGGCTTCTGGGATGGCAAGCCGGTCAAGACCCGCATGCTCGAGCTGTGCGAGCAGCTCGCCGCGCTGGCCGACCGCTACGGCGCCTGGGTGCGGCTGCACTACGTGTACCCGTATCCGCACGTCGACGAGGTGATCCCGCTGATGGCCTCGGGCCGCATCCTGCCGTACCTCGACGTGCCGTTCCAGCACGCCCACCCCGATGTGCTCAAGCGCATGAAGCGCCCCGCCAGCGGCGAGCGCAACCTGGAGCGCATCGCCCGCTGGCGCGAGATCTGCCCCGAGCTGGTGATCCGCAGCACCTTCATCGCCGGCTTCCCCGGCGAGACGGAAGAAGAATTCCAGACGCTGCTCGACTTCGTCGAAGAGGCGCAGATCGACCGCGCCGGCTGCTTCGCCTATTCGCCGGTCGAAGGTGCCGCCGCCAACGACCTGCCCGGCATGCTGCCGCAGGAAGTGCGCGAAGAGCGCCGCGCGCGTTTCATGGCGGCGGCCGAGCGCGTCTCCATCGCCCGCCTGCAGCGCCGCGTCGGCGCGACGATGCAGGTGCTGGTCGATTCGGCGCCGGCGCTGGGCCGCAAGGGCGGCGTCGGCCGCAGCTATGCCGATGCACCCGAGATCGACGGCACCGTGAAGCTGCTGCCGCCCGAAAAGGCGTCGAAGACGCTGAAGGTCGGCGAGTTCACCAAGGCGCGCATCGTCGGCACGCAGGGCCACGACCTGATCGGCCAGCCGATCTGAGCCGCTGGGCTGCTGCGCGATGAAGGTCCTGGTCCTTCCTCACTCCACGCCGTTCGAGCGCTACCTGCCGGCCTTCGAGGCCGCCGGCATCGACATGGAGCCCCTGGCCTGGACGCGCGATCTCGCCGACGCCGAGCTGGCCGATGTGGAGGCCGTGCTCGGCTGGCAGTTCCCCTCGGGCGTGGCCGGCCGCCTGCCGCGCCTGCGCTGGGTGTGTGCCGTGTCGGCCGGCGTCGAGAAGCTGCTGGCGCCCGACCTTGCCCCTCATGTGCCGGTCTCGCGCATCGTCGACCGCGAGCAGGGCCGCGGCATCGCGCAGTTCGTCGCGATGATGGCGCTGCGGCATGCGCGCCATCTGCCGCTGTACGAGGCGCAGCAGCGCGACCGCCAGTGGCTGCGCGTGCCGGTGGACATGGCGCGCAACCCGGTCGCGGTGCTGGGCATGGGCGAGATGGGCCGCGCGGTGGCCGAGATGCTGCGCGCGGTCGGCTTCGAGGTGCTGGGCTGGAGCCGCAGCGGCGGCGGGTCGCTGGCCGAGGTGCTGGGGGCGGCCGACATCGTCGTCTGCGCGCTGCCGCTCACGCCCGAGACCGATGGCCTGCTGAACGCCGAGCGCTTCGCGCAGATGCGGCGCGGCGCCTACCTGATCAACATCGCGCGGGGTGCGCATGTGGTCGATGCCGACCTGATCGCCGCCGTGAAGAGCGGGCAGCTCGCCGGCGCGGCGCTCGACGTGCAGCGCCGCGAGCCGTTGCCGGCCGAGGACCCGCTGTGGGCGGTGCCGGGCATCACGATCACGCCGCACATCGCCTCGCAGTCGTCGCCGGAGACGATCGCGGCGCAGTTCATCGAGGGGCTGAAGCGCCTGCAGCGCGGGGAGCCGCTGCTGAACGTGGTGGACAAGGTCCGCGGTTATTGACGCGGGTGCCATGCGTCACAACGCATGCACCACCACGCCCTCCATCGGGTCGACCGCCGCCGTCCAGGGCTGCCGGTCGATCATCTTCTGCGCATCGACATACCCCGCCTGCCGGCGTGCATGGATGCCGCGCGGCGTGAAGTCGATGTCCTTCAGCTGGTCTTCGCCCGCCAGCGCAGGCGCCAGCAGCCGCAGCACGTGCATCGTCGTGCCGCAGCCCCATGAGGCCAGCTCCTTCATCTCGGCGGTGTCGCGTTTGGCCGGCGGCAGCTGGCGGGCCAGCTCGCGGATGATGTGGCGCAGGTGATGGATCTGCTGCTGGCGTGCGATGTGGCTGTCGGCCCGGCTGGCGTACTGGATGTCCTTCTGCCGGCCCATCACCTGCCAGATCGACTCCGGCTCCTCGCCCTGCGCCTGCCAGACGTTCACCGCGAAGATCACCGAGTCGCGCCGCGGCCTGTCGTCGAGCACCGCCTCGATCGGCGTGTTGGAGTAGATGCCGCCGTCCCAGTAGGGCTCACCATCGATGCGCACCGCACCGAAAGCCGGCGGCAGCGCGCCCGAGGCCATCACGTGCTCGATGCGCAGGCGCTCGTCGCGGCTGTCGAAGTAGCGCATCTGGCCGTTGCGCACGTTGACCGCGCCCACGGTGAGCCGTGTTTCCTGGTGCGCCAGCCGCTCGAAGTCGACCAGTGAGCCCAGCGTGTCGCGCAGCGGCGCAGTGCTGTGGTACGAGGCGGCCTCCACGCCCACCGCGGCTTGGTTGCCACGCCAGGCCATCGGGTTGGGCCGGAAGAACGCGGGAATGCCCTGCGTCATCGTCGACAAGTTGGTGAACGCGTTGCCGTTCAGGCCCGGCCACCAGCGCGCCATCTGCGCAGCCCAGCCATCGATCGGCGAGGCGTGCTCCACCTGGTCCCAAAACGCATGCAGCCGGTCGAGCCGGTGCTCGGGCCGGTTGCCGGCAATCAGCGCGGCATTGATCGCGCCGATCGAGGTGCCGATCACCCAGTCGGGCTCGATGCCGCGCTCGTGCATGGCCTGGTACACGCCCACTTGATAGGCGCCGAGCGCGCCGCCGCCCTGCAGCACCAGCACGGTCTGGCCCGGCAGCGTCTGGCGGGGCGCCGGTGACGAAGCCGGGGCGCGGCGCTGCAAGGCCTTGTGGGTCACGGGGTTCATGCGGGCATCTCCTCGGCGGCTGCTGCCGCCCTGTGTTGTGGGGCCCGGTAGTCGTGCAGCACGCGGCCGTAGGGCAAGGTCAGGTCGGCGATGAAATGCAGCCCGCCGAGTGTGCGCCGCACCGGCAGGTCGGCCACCGGCGCGTTCGCGTGCGGCACCAGGTGCAGCCGTGCCGGCCCCGACCAGGCGCCATGCACATAGATGTCGTTCAGCTCGTAGCCCACCAGCTGCGCGATGGCCAATGAACCATCCACATCGGGAATGAGCTTCAGGTTGACCTGCGTCTTGCCCATCTTCTCGATGATCGAGGCCGACGAGCAGGCCTTGCGGCCCTGCACGTCGTACAGCAGGTGCTGGTGTTTGTAGCCCATGGTGCCCACGGCCACCTGCACGCCGGCGTAGTCGAGCGTGCCGGTCAGCGTGTCCTGCACCACGGCGAGCTTCGGGTGCGCATGCTTCTTCGGAAACCCCCAGATCTCGCGGCCGCCGGCGATCGGCGGTTCATCGTCGAGGTACATCTGCGCGGTGAAGTTCACGTGCTCGCCGTCGAGCAGCGCCGGGATCACGATGCCCGACTCGGTGTAGTCGCCGAAGCCGGCGGAGTCGGGCATGCGGATGAACTCGTACAGCACCGTGTTGCTGCCGTCGGGCTGCAGCGGCTCGGGCAGCGCCGCGCGGATCGCGGCGGGGTCCGATTCGTAGGTGATGATCAGGTACTCGCGGTTGACGAAGCGGTACGGCCCCCTGGGATACGACGGCGAGGCCATCGGCATCGAGGGCAGGGCGAGGATGGATGAAAGGTCCATGGCGTGCTCCTGTGGTCTCAATGCGCCGTCCAGCCGCCTTCGATCGGCAGCACTGCGCCTGTGATCGAGGCGGCCGCGTCGCTGCACAGGAACGCGGTGAAGGCCGCCACCTGCTCGACCGTGACGAACTTCTTCGTCGGCTGCGCATGCAGCAGCACGTCGCGCACCACCGCCTCCTCGCTGATGCCGCGCGCCCGGGCGGTGTCGGGGATCTGCTGCTGCACCAGCGGCGTCAGCACGTAGCCGGGGCATACCGCGTTGACCGTGATGCCGGCCTCGGCCACCTCCAGCGCCACCGCCTTGGTGAAGCCCGCGATGCCGTGCTTGGCCGCGACATAGGCCGATTTGTAGGGGCTCGCCACCAGCGCGTGCGCCGAGGCCACGTTGACGATGCGGCCCCAGCCCTGGCGCTTCATCGCCGGCAGCGCGAGCCGCGTGGTGTGGAAGGCGGCCGAGAGGTTGATCGCGAGGATGGCATTCCACTTGTCGAGCGGAAACTCGTCGACCGGCGCCACGTGCTGGATGCCGGCGTTGTTGACCAGCAGGTCGATCGCACCGAACTCGGTGAGCGCCTTGTCCATCATCGAGCCGATGGCTTCGGGCCGGCTCATGTCGGCGCCGTCGTAGCGCACGACCACGCCGAACTCCTGCGACAGATCCGCGCGCAGCGCGGCGATCTGCGCGGCATCGCCGAAACCGTTGAGCACGAGGTTGGCGCCTTGGGCGGCGAGCTGGCGTGCGATGCCGAGGCCGATGCCGGAGGTCGATCCGGTGACGAGGGCGGTCTTGCCTTTGAACATGGGGGCTCCTGGGTGTGTGTTGTTGACGCAGCCTCAGTCGCATCACCCGCCGGTTTCTTACGCCGTGGTGAATTCCGCACAAGCTGTAAGACCGCCCGATCCCGGCCGACTACGAGCCCCGAGACCATCCACACAAGGGGAACCCCATGCCATCCATCGTCATCGTCGGCGGCGGCTTCGCCGGCACCACGCTGGCCCGCGCGCTCGACGGCCGCCTGCCGCCCGATTGCGAGCTCACGCTGATCTCGGACGAGAGCTACATGACCTTCAACCCGATGCTGCCGGAGGCCGTGGGCGCCTCGGTCTTTCCTGAGCAGGTGGTGGCGCCGGTGCGCGAGATGCTCAGCGCCCGCAGCCGCTTCGTGATGGGCCGCGTGACCGCGGTCGACGCGCAGGCCCGCACGCTGCGCTGCGAAACGCTGGGCGGGGAGCGGGCGCTCGAGTACGACCATCTCGTGCTGGCCTTCGGCAACCGCGCGCGGCTGGACTTGCTGCCCGGGCTGGCCGAGCATGCGCTGCCGCTCAAGACGGTGGGCGACGCGATGCACATCCGCAATGTGGTGTTGCGTCGCCTCGCCCGCATGGAGCTCGAATGGGATGCGCAGGTGCGGCGCGAGCTGGGCCATTTCGTCGTGATCGGCGGCGGCTTCTCGGGCGTGGAGGTGGCTGGCGAACTGGCCGACTGCCTGCGCAGCGTCGGCCGTTTCTATCCGCGGGTGCATGCCAATGAACTGCGCGTGACGGTGCTGCACGACACCGATCGCCTGCTGCCCGAGCTGCCGGCGAAGCTCGGCGCGGCGGCGCTGGTATCGCTGACGCGGCGTGGGGTGGCTGTGCGGCTCGGGGCGCGCGCGGCAGCCATCGCGCCACGCAGCGTCGAGCTGTCCGGCGGCCCGGTGCTGGAGGCGCGGAACGTGATCTGCACGATCGGCACGCGGCCCAATGCGCTGGTCGAGCGGTTGGGGCTGCCGCTGGAGCGCGGCCGCATCCGCGTGGCCGCCGACATGTCGGTGCCCAGCCATGCGGGCCTGTGGGCCCTGGGCGATTGCGCGCTGGTGCCCAATGCGCTCGACGGCAAGGCGGCGCCGCCCACCGCGCAGTTCGCGGTGCGCGAGGCGCGGCAGCTCGCGGCCAACCTCCTCGCCGCGCTGCAGGGCCGGCCGACGCGGCCGTTCAGCGCGCGCTCCCGCGGCATGATGGCCGCCATCGGCCACCGCAAGGGCGTGGCGCAGGTGTTCGGCATCGGCTTTTCCGGCTTGCCGGCCTGGCTGCTGTGGCGCGCGTACTACCTTTCGCAGATGCCCACGCTCAGGCGCAAGCTGCGCATCTTCGTCGAGTGGACCTGGGGCATGTTCTTTCCGGCCGACATCACCCACCTGCGCTTCACCCGCAGCGAAGAGCTGCAAGCCGAGGAGCAGGCGCCGCCTACACTCGCTTGTCTCGACAAGTCAGAACCCCGAGGATGCCGATGGCCGACCGCCCCCTCATCACCGAGCTGATCCACCATCCCTACCAGCCGCCGGCCGGCTTCGACGCCATCCCTGTCGGCGTCTACAAGGCCTCGACGGTGATCTTTCCGAACACGGCCGCGCTGCGCGCCCGCAACTGGAAGGACAAGACCGGCTACACCTACGGCCTGCACGGCACGCCGACCACCTTCACGCTCGAGGAGCGCATCGCCACGCTCGAGGGCGGCCGGCATGCGCTGCTGGCGCCCAGCGGCCTGGCGGCGATCACGCTGGTGAACCTGGCGCTGCTGCGCCAGGGCGACGAGGTGCTGCTGCCCGACAACGTCTATGGCTCCAGCCGCGAGCAGGCGCGCGGCCGGCTCGCGAACCTCGGCATCGCGCACCGCTTCTACGACGGCGCGCGGCCGGAGTCGCTGGCCGGCATGATCGGCGAGCGCACGAAGCTGGTGTGGATCGAGGCGGCCGGCTCGGTGACGATGGAGTTCCCCGACGTGCGCGGCCTCGTACGGGTGTGCCGCGAGCGCGGGGTGACCTGCGCGCTCGACAACACCTGGGGGGCAGGGCTGGCGTTCAAGCCCTTCGACCTGGGCGACGGGCTCGCGGTCGACATCTCGATGCATGCGCTGACCAAGTACCCCTCGGGCGGCGGCGATGTGCTGATGGGCTCGGTCGTCATGGTCGACGAGGCGCTGCATCACCAGCTGAGCGCGGCGCACATGCACCTGGGCCTGGGCGTCGGCGCCAACGACGCGGAGATGGTGCTGCGCTCGCTGCCTTCCATCGCGTTGCGCTACGCGGCGCACGATGCGGCGGCACGCGAGCTCGCGCTGTGGCTGCAGGCGCGGCCCGAGGTCGCCCGCGTGCTGCACCCGGCGCTGCCGGGGTCGCCGGGGCATGAGCACTGGCAGTCGCTGTGCGGCGCCGCCGCCGGGTTGTTCTCGATCGTGTTCGACGAGCGCTACGGCGCGGGCCAGGTCGACGCCTTCGTCGACGCGCTGAAGCTCTTCAAGATCGGCTATTCGTGGGGCGGGCCGGTCAGCCTGGCCGTGCCCTACGACCTGAGGATGATGCGGGGCACTGCGGCCTATCGCGGCGGGCTGGTGCGCCTGTCGATCGGGCTGGAGGACGTGCAAGACCTGAAGGCCGACCTCGAGCAGGCCTTCCCGGCGCTGGAGACGGCGGGCTTCGAGGCCTGAAGCCCAGGCCGCCCTGCCTGGGAGCTCACTCCTTGTTGGACGAGACCTTGTGCCGCATCAGGCGGCCCTTCTCGCGCTCCCAGTCGCGCTTCTTCTCGGTCTCGCGCTTGTCGTGCTGGGCCTTGCCCTTGGCGAGGGCGATCTCGGCCTTCACCAAGCCGCCCTTGTAGTGCAGGTTCAGCGGCACCAGCGTGAAACCCTTCTGCTCGACCTTGCCGATCAGGCGGCGGATCTCCTCCTTGTGCATCAGCAGCTTCTTGGTGCGGTCGGCCTCGGGCTTGACGTGCGTGGAGGCGCTGCGCAGCGCGTTGATGCGGCAGCCGATCAACTGGAGCTCACCGTCGCGGATCACGACGTAGCCATCGGTCAGCTGCACCTGGCCGGCGCGGATGGCCTTGATCTCCCAGCCGGACAGCACCACGCCGGCCTCGAACTGCTCTTCGATGTGGTACTCGAAACGGGCGCGGCGGTTTTCTGCGATCAGGGCGGACATGGGTTCCAAGATGAGGCCGGGGTGGCCCCCTACAATTGCACGATTGTATGAAGCACGTGAAAAAGTCGGTCTTGCTCTGGTACTCGCCGCGTGAGATGTATGAGCTGGTCACCGCGGTGCAAGACTATCCCCGGTTCCTGCCCTGGTGCGAAAAGGCCGAGATCCTCGAGCACACCGAGGCCGGCATGACCGCTCGGCTGACGCTTGCCTATGCAGGTGTGCGCCATGCGTTCACTACCCGCAACGAGCATGTGCCCGGCGAGTCGGTCGTGGTGAAGCTGGTCGACGGGCCGTTCTCCCGGCTCGACGGCACCTGGCGGTTCCTGCCGCTGGGCGCCGCCGATGCCCGAGGCGAATCGTCGGCCTGCAAGATCGAGTTCGAGATGTGCTACGCCTTCAGCAGCGGCACGCTCGAGGCGGTGGTGAGCCCCGTGTTCGACCGCGTGGCCAATACCTTCGTCGATTCGTTCGTCAAGCGTGCCGAGCAGGTCTACGGCGCGCGATGAGGATCGAGGTGGTGTTCAGCCCGGCACCGGGCAAGGTCGATCGCAGCCGGCTCGAGCTGCCCGAAGGCAGCACGCTGCGGCGCGCGCTGCACGCCAGCGGGCTGCTGCAGCGCCATCCCGAGCTCGAATCTGAAGACATCTGCGCCGGCGTGTGGGGCCGGCGGCAGCCGCTGGAGACGCGGCTGAGGGACCAGGACCGTGTGGAGGTCTACCGCCCGCTGCGGGTCGATCCCAAGGAGGCGCGGCGCCAGCGCTATCGCCGACAGGCGCCGGCCAAGCGCTGAGCCCGGCTCAGCGGCACTCGGCTGCGATGATCCCGCGGGTGCGCTGCATGTCCTCGGCGCGCGACTTGTCGTCGATGATCTCGCGCTCGCCCTTCTCGTTGTAGCGGGCCATCCGTTGGCCGCTTTCGAGCGCCTGCAGGTGGCTCTTGGCGCGGGCGCAGTTGTCGGCGCGCTGCGTGGCGGCGGTTTCTTCTTCCTGCTTGCGCTTGGCCGCCTGTTCCTGCTCGGTCTGCTTGCGGCGAGCCTCGAGCTCCTTGTCGAGCCGCTTGTCTGCGCTGGCGGCACCGGAGGCCGCCGAGGCTGGGGCGGAGGCCGACGGCACGGTGGAGACCGGTGCGACGAGGCGGCGGTCGGCGGGGCGCTGCAGCACGTCTTTTTCCAGCACCTCAGGCGGCGGAGCCCGGTCGCTGATGTGGATGCCGCCGTCCTTGTCGCGCCACTTCCATTGCGCCTGGGCGTTCAGGCTCCAGCAGGCCGCGAGGGCGGCGGTGGCGATCAGCAGGGCGAGGCGAGGGCGGGACATCTGGCGTTCTTGTCGGGCAGCTTGGGGTATGCCGCAGTGTAGTGCCGCACCCCGCTGTGTCGAATCGTGACAAATGCCCGAAACGGGACAAACGCCACACCTCCGTATAATCCGCTTTTGCGTCTGGAGCTTTCTCATGCGCCTTCTCGGAAAAGCGCTCACCTTCGACGATGTGTTGTTGGTGCCAGCGTTCTCCCAGGTGTTGCCTCGCGACACCAGCCTCTCCACCCGCCTTTCCCGCAATATCACGCTGAACCTGCCGCTGGTGTCCGCCGCGATGGACACCGTGACGGAAGCGCGGCTGGCCATCGCCATCGCGCAGGAAGGCGGCATCGGCATCGTTCACAAGAACATGACCGCCAAGCAGCAGGCTGCCGAGGTGGCGCGCGTCAAGCGCTATGAATCGGGCGTGTTGCGCGACCCGATCACCATCCCGCCCACGCTGACCGTCCGCGAAGTCGTGGAGCTGTCGCGCCAGCACGGCGTCTCCGGCTTCCCGGTGCTCGAGGGCAGCAAGGTCGTCGGCATCGTCACCAACCGCGACCTGCGCTTCGAGACCCGCATGGACGCCCCGGTGCGCGAGATCATGACCCCGCGCGAGCGGCTGATCACCGTGAAGGAAGGCGTCTCGCTCGACGAAGCCAAGACACTGATGCACAAGCACAAGCTCGAGCGCGTGCTGGTCGTCAACGACGCCTTCGAGCTGCGCGGCCTGATGACGGTGAAAGACATCACCAAGCAGACCAGCTTCCCCAACGCCGCACGCGATGCGCAAGGCAAGCTGCGCGTCGGCGCCGCGGTGGGCGTGGGCGAGGGCACCGAGGAGCGCGTCGAGCTGCTCTACAAGGCCGGCGTCGATGCCATCGTGGTCGACACCGCCCACGGCCACTCGGCTGGTGTGATCGAGCGCGTGCGCTGGGTCAAGAAGAACTTCCCGAGCATCGACGTGATCGGCGGCAACATCGCCACCGGCGCCGCGGCGCTGGCCTTGATCGAGGCGGGTGCCGATGCGGTCAAGGTCGGCATCGGCCCTGGCTCGATCTGCACCACGCGCATCGTCGCAGGCGTCGGCGTGCCGCAGATCACCGCGATCGACAACGTCGCCACCGCGCTCAAGGGCACCGGCGTGCCGCTGATCGCCGACGGCGGCGTGCGCTACTCGGGCGACATCGCCAAGGCCATCGCGGCCGGCGCGTCCACCGTGATGATGGGCGGCATGTTCGCCGGCACCGAGGAAGCTCCGGGCGAGGTGATCCTGTACCAGGGCCGCAGCTACAAGAGCTACCGCGGCATGGGCTCGATCGGCGCGATGCAGCAGGGTTCGGCCGACCGCTACTTCCAGGACAACGGCAGCAACAACCCGAATGCCGACAAGCTGGTGCCCGAAGGCATCGAAGGCCGGGTGCCGTACAAGGGCTCACTGGTGACGATCATCTTCCAGATGGCCGGCGGCCTGCGCGCCTCGATGGGCTACTGCGGCTGCGCGACGATCGAGGAGATGCGCGAACGCGCCGAGTTCGTCGAGATCACCTCGGCCGGCATCCGCGAAAGCCACGTGCACGACGTCCAGATCACGAAGGAAGCGCCGAACTACCGGGCCGACTGATCTCCTGCCCGCCGGCATCGACCGTCCCGCCCGGCCGCGCGCCGGGCGGCGGTACTTCACAGGCACCGCATGACCACTGACACGACATCCGCCGACACCGCGCCTGCGAAGCGGCAGGCGAGCATGCCCTTCATCATGCTGACCGTGCTGATCGACATGGTGTCGATCGGCCTGATCATCCCGGTGCTGCCCGCGCTGGTGGGCACCTTCACCGAAACGCCGGCCGAGCAGGCGCACTGGTTCGGCGTCGTCGCATTCGCGTTCGGCATCGCCAGCTTCTTCGGCTCGCCGATCCTGGGCGCGCTGTCCGACCGCTACGGCCGCCGGCCGGTGCTGCTGATGGGCTTCTCGGGCCTGGCGGTCAGCTTCTTCGTGACCGGCCTCGCCACCGCGCTGTGGATGCTGATCGCGGTGCGGCTGTTCAGCGGCGCGCTGATGGCCAATGCCGCCGTCGCCAACGCCTACGTGGCCGACATCACGCCGCCCGAGCAGCGCGCCAAGCGCTTCGGCATGCTGGGTGCGATGTTCGGGCTCGGCTTCATCCTCGGGCCGGTGATGGGTGGCCTGCTCGGTCGCTACAACCTGCACCTGCCGTTCTTCGTCGCCGGCGGCATGGCGCTGCTCAACTGGCTCTACGGCTTCTTCGTGCTGCCCGAGTCGCTGCCGAAGGAGCGCCGCCATGCCTTCAGCTGGCGCAAGGCCAACCCGATCGCGTCGCTGAAGGCGCTGGGCCAGCTCAGCGGCGTCGGCGCGCTGGTCGTGGTGATCGGCTTGTCGGGCCTCGCGCAGTTCATGCTGCACACCACCTGGGTGCTCTATACGCAGATGCGCTTCGGCTGGGGCCCGTGGGAAAACGGCTGGTCGCTGTTTGCCGTGGGCGTGATGTCCGCGTTGGTCCAGGGCATGCTGGTCGGCCGCATGCTCAAGCGCTGGTCGGCGCAGCGGCTGGCGGTGATGGGCCTGGTGTCGTCGAGCATCTGCTATGCGCTGTGGGGCGCCGCCACCGAGGGGTGGATGATGTACGCGGTGATCTTCTGCAATGTGCTCGGCTTCGCCGCCACCGCCACGATCCAGAGCCTGGTGTCCAACGCGGCCGATGCCCGCATGCAGGGCCAGACCATGGGTGCGGTGGCCTCGCTGAACAGCCTGATGGCCGTGATCGCGCCGGTGATCGGCCCGACCATGCTGGGCTTCGTCTCGCACCTGCCGCGCACCGACTGGCGCGTCGGCGCCCCGTATTACTTCTGCGCCGTCCTGCAGACCCTTGCCACGCTGATCGCACTGCGCCATTTCTCGCGCGTGCGGCGGCAGCGCGCCGCCGTGGGTGGCGCGCACCCCGCGTCCTGATTTCCCGCCCCAACTGCCGTCCACCATGCAGCACGACAAGATCCTCATCCTCGACTTCGGCTCCCAGGTCACGCAGCTGATCGCGCGCCGCATCCGCGAAGCGCACGTCTACTGCGAGATCCATCCGAACGATGTGTCCGACGAATTCGTCCGCGAGTTCGCGCCCAAGGGCATCATCCTGTCGGGCAGCCACGCCAGCACCTACGAGGAGCAGGACCTGCGCGCACCGAAGGCGGTGTTCGAGCTGGGCGTGCCGGTGCTGGGCATCTGCTACGGGATGTTCACGATGACCGTGCAGCTGGGCGGCCAGGTCGAGGCCAGCACGCACCGCGAGTTCGGCTATGCCGAGGTGCGGGCGCACGGCCACACGAGGCTGCTCGATGGCATCGAGGATTTCCGCGGCGCCGAGGGCCAGGGGATGCTGAAGGTGTGGATGAGCCATGGCGACAAGGTCACCCAGCTGCCGCCGGGCTTCCAGCTGATGGCCAGCACGCCGAGCTGCCCGATCGCCGGCATGGCGGATGAGTCGCGCGGCTACTACGCGGTGCAGTTCCACCCCGAGGTGACGCACACGGTGAAGGGCCGCGAGATGATCGAGCGCTTCGTGCTGCAGATCGCCGGCGCGAAACCCGACTGGATCATGCGCGACCACATCGAGGAGGCGGTGGCCCGCATCCGCGAGCAGGTGGGCGACGAGGAGGTGATCCTCGGCCTCAGCGGCGGCGTCGATTCGAGCGTGGCCGCGGCGCTGATCCATCGCGCGATCGGCGACCAGCTCACTTGCGTGTTCGTCGACCACGGCCTGCTGCGCCTCGACGAGGGCCGCATGGTGATGGAGATGTTCGCCGGCCGCCTGCATGCGAGAGTGATCCACGTGGATGCGAGCGAGCAGTTCCTCGGCCACCTGAAGGGCGTGACCGATCCGGAAGCCAAGCGCAAGATCATCGGCCGCGAGTTCGTCGAAGTGTTCCAGGCCGAAGCCAAGAAGCTCAAGTCGGCCAAGTGGCTGGCCCAGGGCACCATCTATCCCGACGTGATCGAGTCGGGCGGCGCCAAGACCAAGAAGGCCACCACGATCAAGAGCCATCACAACGTCGGCGGCCTGCCCGAGACGCTGGGCCTGAAGCTGCTCGAGCCGCTGCGCGACCTCTTCAAGGACGAGGTGCGCGAGCTGGGCGTGGCGCTGGGCCTGCCGCACGAGATGGTGTACCGCCATCCGTTCCCCGGCCCGGGCCTGGGCGTGCGCATCCTCGGCGAGGTGAAGCGCGAGTACGCGGATCTTCTGCGCCGGGCCGACGCGATCTTCATCGAGGAGCTGCGCAAGGCGACCGACGAGGCCACCGGCAAGAGCTGGTACGACCTCACCAGCCAGGCCTTCACGGTGTTCCTGCCGGTCAAGAGCGTCGGCGTGATGGGCGATGGCCGCACCTACGACTACGTGGTGGCGCTGCGCGCCGTGCAGACCACCGACTTCATGACGGCCGACTGGGCCGAGCTGCCCTACAGCCTGCTCAAGCGTGTGTCGGGCCGCATCATCAACGAGGTGCGCGGCATCAACCGGGTGACCTACGACGTGTCGTCCAAGCCGCCCGCGACCATCGAGTGGGAGTGAGCGCGCGATGCGAGCGATCTTCGGTGTCGTGAGCCTGCTGGTGGTGCTGGCCATCGTCGGCCTGGTGGCGAAGAAGCAGTTGCAGGCGGTGACCGCGGGGTCCGCGCCGGCCGCTGCCACCGGCTCCGCAGCCGGCACGCCGCAGGAACGCTCGCAGCAGGTGCAGCAGCGCGTCCAGCAGGACGTTCAGCGTGCGCTGGAGCAGGGCGCCGAGCGCGCCTCCGAGGCCCAGCCCTGACCCGATGAGCAGCGCTGCCGACGAATACGCGATGCGCATCGCGCTCGACCAGGCGCACAACGCCTGGCTCGTGGGCGAGGTGCCGGTCGGCGCGGTGATCATGCGCGACGGGCAGGTCATCGCGACCGGCTACAACCGGCCGATCACCACGCACGACCCTACGGCGCATGCCGAGATCGTCGCGCTGCGCCACGCGGCCGAGCTGCTCGAGAACTACCGCCTGCCGGAGTGCGAGCTCTACGTGACGCTCGAGCCCTGCGCGATGTGCGCGATGGCGCTGATGCATGCGCGCTTCAAGCGCGTGGTGTTCGGCGCGCGCGATCCCAAGACGGGCGTGGCCGGATCAGTGATGGACCTCTTCGCCGACCGGCGGCTCAACCATCACACCGCGGTAGAGGGCGGCGTGCTGCAGGAGGCCTGTGGCAGCCTGTTGCGTCAGTTCTTCGCGGAGCGCCGCGCCCAGCAGAAGGCCGAGGCCGCGGCGGCGCAACCGCTGCAGCCTGCCCCTCCAGAATCAGCGGCCGACGACCCCATTCCCGTCGGCCACATCATCGAGCCGGACGACGACAAGCCGCCCGCAGACCCTGCATGACGCACCCAGCGACTCCCCAGCAACTGGTGATCTTCTCCCCCGCAGGCGTGGTCGCCGATCCGGCCGTGCTGCGGCGTGCGGTCAAGCGGCTGAAGCAGCACGGCTTCGCCGCGCGCGCCGATGAGAACGCGCTGGCCCGCAACCAGCGCTTCGCCGGCACCGACGAGCAGCGGCTCGAGGCGCTGCACCGCGTGGCGCAGCAGGGCATCGATGGCGAGGCCTGCATCGCGCTGGCCAGCCGCGGCGGCTATGGGCTGACGCGCCTGCTCGACCGCGTCGACTGGCCGCTGATGGCCCGCAGCATCGAGCACGGGCTGCGCTGGGTGGGCTACAGCGACATCACCGCGCTGCAACTCGGTGCGCTCGCGCATGGCGCCGGTGGCCCCGAGCGGGTGCCGCACAGCCATGACCACGAACATGACGGCCACTGCAGCCATGCCGGCGGCTGGTGGGCCGGCCCGCTGGCCTGCGACGACTTCGGCCGCAGCACCGATCCCGCCGAGCTCGACGACGTGACCGAGGGCTGCTTCGTCGAGGCGATGACCGGCGAACTCGAGGCCATCGGCTTCCGCACCGAGGCGGGCTTCGATGGCCTCGATGTGACCGGCAGGCTGTGGGGCGGCAACCTCTGCGTGGTGCTCTCGCTGCTTGGCACGCCGCACTTCCCGCGCGTCAAGGGCGGGGTGCTGTTCCTGGAGGATGTCAACGAGCATCCCTACCGCATCGAGCGCAGCCTGCTGCAATTGCACCAGGCGGGGGTGCTCGACGCGCAGCGTGCGATCGTCCTCGGGGCGTTCACCGAGTACAAGAAGTCGCCGCTGGACCGCGGCTACAACATGAACACGGTGATCGGCTACCTGCGATCGCTGACCAAGACGCCGATCCTCACCGGCCTGCCTCACGGGCATGTTCCGACCAAGGTGTGCCTGCCGGTAGGCCGGCGCGCCACGCTCGCGGTGCAAGGCCGCGACGCCTTCATCGGCTGGTAGAAACCCTGCGGCCCTATGGGCTGGCATACGGCTTGCGAACCGGTGAAACCCTGAGCAGATCAGCGGTTTCCGGGGCGTATGATCCGCCGCTGCCTCGCGTTAGGTCGGGCCAAAAGCCCCTGGCCTAACGGAGGCAGATTGTTTTTTGAACAGCCACCTGTGGATCCACGTGGTGAAAACAGAAGTATGTGAAGGAGCGGGCCGCATGTCGGGTCAATTCATGTCGCCAACCCGCTGGCTCGCTGCAGCAGCGCTGGCGGCGTCGGCGTTGCTCACGGCAGGGTGCAACAACAGCCCCTATGCCAACGGGGCCGAGAAGCAGAACATCCTGTTCGACTCGTTCCAGGAGCGTTCGCCCCGGTACCTCGATCCCACCGCCTCGTACTCGGCCAACGAGACGCAGTACACCTACATGGTCTACGAGCCGCTGTACGGGTACCACTACCTGAAGCGGCCCTACGAGGTCATCCCCAAGGCGGCCGAGGCGGTTGCGAAGCCGTATTTCCTCGATGCCGAAGGCAAGCGCCTGCCCGAAGACACGCCGCCCGAGCGCATCGTGGAGAGCGTGTACGAGATCAAGGTCAAGCCGGGCATCCTGTATGCGCCGCATCCCGCGTTCGCCAAGGACGACAAGGGCGAGTACCTCTACCACCACCTCACGCGCGAGCAGCTCGGCGACAAGCACAGCCCGTTCGACTTTCCGAAGCAGGGCACGCGCGAGCTGGTCGCGGAGGACTATGTCTACGCCTTCAAGCGGCATGCCACCACGCGCATCGAGGCACCGGTGTTCGGCATCTTCTCGGAGTACGTGATCGGCCTGAAGGAATACGGCGAGCTGATCAAGGCCGAGGACGCCAAGCTGCTGCAGGGCACCCCGCGCTCGGCGCGCGACAAGCCGTTCCTCGATTTCCGCAAGTGGCCGCTGGCCGGCGTCACCGCCCTAGACAAGTACACGCTGCGCATCCGCATCAAGGGCCGCTACCCGCAGTGGAACTACTGGCTCACGATGACGTTCACGTCGCCGGTGCCGTGGGAGGCGGATGCCTTCTACTCGCAGCCGGGCATGGCCGATGCGGGCCTGTCGTGGAACCAGTGGCCGGTGGGCACCGGGCCGTTCATGATGACCGAGTACCTGCAGGACCGGCGCCATGTGCTGTCGCGCAACCCGAATTTCCGCGGCGTGCCGTATCCCTGCGAAGGCGCACCCGGCGACAAGGAAAAAGGCCTGCTCGACGACTGCGGCAAGACGATGCCGTTCTTCGACAAGATCGTCGACACCTACGAGAAGGAACGCACGCCCATCAAGGAGAAGTTCAAGCAGGGCTTCTACGACGTGCCGGAGATCTGGCGCCCCGAGTGGGGCATCGAGTTCCTCGTCGACATGGATGACTCCGACAAGGTGAAGCAGCAATTCCAGGAGCGCGGCTTCAGCTTCCCGGTGACCACCGACATCAACAACTGGTACCTCGGCTTCAACTGGCTCGATCCGGTGGTCGGCAAGGGCGACACGCCCGAGCAGCAGATCAAGAACCGCAAGCTGCGCCAGGCACTGTCGATCGCGATCGACTGGGAAGAAGGCTATGGCCGCATCTTCCGCAACAAGGGCGGCGAGGCGGCCGAGGGGCCGGTGCCGCCGGGCGTGTTCGGTGCGCGCCACGGCACCGTCGAGGGCATGAACCCGGTGACGCACAAGCTGGTGGGCGGCAAGGTCGTGCGCCGCTCGATCGACGAGGCCAAGAAGCTGCTGGCCGAGGCGGGGTATCCGGATGGGCGCGATGCCAAGACCGGCCGGCCGCTGGTGCTCAACTACGACTACCAGCGCCAGCCCACCCCGGAGCTGAAGACCGAGCTCGACTGGATGGTCAAGCAGTTCGCCAAGCTCGGCGTGCAGCTGGAGATCCGCGCCACCGACTACAACCAGTTCCAGGAGAAGGTGCTGCAGGGCAAGCAGCAGATCTTCTGGTGGGGCTGGCTGGCCGAATATCCCGATGCGGAGAACTTCCTGTTCCTGCTCTACGGCCCGCACAGCA
>Ga0207706_10000868_pt1 | contig 31136 bp, 30 predicted proteins | sample KBSC53metaG_FD_184318 | JGI IMG/M metagenome (GOLD analysis project Ga0207706, IMG submission 184318) | Corn rhizosphere microbial communities from Kellogg Biological Station, Michigan, USA - KBS C5-3 metaG (SPAdes) (version 2) | ecosystem: Host-associated > Plants > Roots > Rhizosphere > Soil ... | reverse complement strand
CGTCGCGCTAGCTGTGTAGCGCCGCCGTCACGGCGGCTGTCGTGAGGGCGTCCCGCCCTCACACCGAGGGCGAGACGCCCTCGGGACAGCCGGCAAGATGCCGGCGCTACTAATTCTCCGCCGCTGCCAGCACTGCCCTCTTCGTGAACACTCGAATCATCTCCCGCCGATATTCCGGGGTGAGCGCCGATGTAGTCAGCGGTCGTGCCATTTTCGCTGCCAGGTCGCCGATCGCTTCCGCCGACGCTTCGTCCAAGGTTTGACCGGCCAGCAACTCGCCGGCGCCCTTCACCAACAGAGGAGCGGGATTCACCGCCGTAATGGCCACGCGTGCATCGGCGATGTGGCCGTTCGATTTCTTCATGACGACAGCCACCCCGGCCAGCGGATAGTCAATCGATCCACGAACTCGCAGCTTGCGGTACACGCCACGGTAGTCGGCCGACGATTCCGGCAAAAATATTTGCGTCAGCAACTCGTCAGAGCGGAGGTTGCGATAGGCGTCGCCTTCGCCGGTATAGAAATCAGACAGTGGCATCCGCCGGCTTCCTGACGCACTGGCGATCTCAATTTCGGCGGCAAGACAGAGCAGCGCCGGCGGAGTGTCGCCGGAGAAAACCGCCCAGCACTTGGTTCCACCCGGAGCAACATGGCACAGATCGCCGTCCTTCTTGATGCAGAAGCCGCATCCCTTGCGCCAGGTAAGCGACTGGTTGTACCAGAGACAGCGGGTGTCGAGGCAGATGTTCCCGCCGATCGTTCCCATGTTACGCAGCAAAGGCGAGGCAACGGTCGCGGCCGCCTCCGTGAGCACAGGATAGCGCCGGCGCAGAAGTGCCGACTGCTCGATCGAAGTCAGCGATGCTAGCGCCCCCATTTCGACGCCACGATCGGTTTGTCGAATGTCCTTGAGCCCGGCGACATTCCGTATATCCAGAACATATTCCGGCTCGAAAAGCTTCTGCCGCATGGAAGGAATCAGGTCCGTGGCCCCCGCGACGACTCGCGTGGCCGCGGGCGACTCGCCCGCGTGCTTTGCCAGCAAAGAGAGCGCTTCATCCAACGTACGCGGCCGAAGCAATTTGAATTGCGGCAGGCTCAATCATCTCCTCCTGCTTCGAGAGGAGTTGTCCGCCGCGAAGGATCCAGAGCATGCCGCTCCGGACCTTTCCCTTTAAACCAAAGCGAACCCCCATGCTCGCGAAATCCCGATGGGTCTGTGGGATCGATGCCTTCAGTCAAGTTAATCGGCTTGGCATTCTTCTTCGCGCGCAGGGCCGCCAGTACCCGTTCCGGCGTGAAGGGTGATTCATGCAGCCGCACGCCCACCGCGTCATAGATCGCATTCGCAATGGCCGGAATCGTCGCCGCCAGCGACCCTTCGCTGCACTCCTTGGCGCCGAACGGTCCTTCGGGATCGATGCTCTCGACAATGATGGGCTCCACCTCCGGCGACTCGATCGATGACGGGCTGCGATATTCCAGCAACCCGGGGTTCATCAGCATGCCGTCTTTCCAGACCATCTCTTCGGTGAGCGCCTGGCCCATCCCCATCCACACCGAGCCGATGATCTGGCCTTCTACCGACACCGGATTCAGCGCGCGACCGCAATCATGCGCTGCCCACACTTTGTGAACCGTGACTTCCCCGGTTTCCTCGTCAACGCTGACTTCTGCCACTTGGGCGGAATACGAATATGCCGGCGAAGGTCCCACTCCGCCGCCTTTATGCCGGCCGCCGCGCGCCTCGGCCGGCGGAGCGTAGGAGCCCGTTCCGGTCAGCGTGCCGTGAAAATCAATGGCCGCCACCACGGCTTCTTCGAAGCTCATCGAATCTTTCGGGCCTTCGTCCTTGCGCTTCTGCTGCAAAGATCCGCGCAAAATCTGCCCGTCCACATGCCCGCTGACCGAAGCCACCGGCTGTAAGGCACGGCCATCTTGTGTGGTCGCGGGCGACTCGCCCGCGAGGCTTTTCCGGAATACAGCATCATCGCGAAACACAAGCTCCTCCGCCCCACAGCCCATCTTCCGCGCCGCCGCCGAAGCAATCTGCTTCTTCACTTCGGCCGCAGCCCGCAATGTCGCATTTCCCGCCATAAACGTAACCCGGCTGGAATAGGACCCGATGTCGATAGGAGTAAGGTCGGTGTCCGCGGCGACGATCCTGATTCGACCGAGTGAACAGCCCAGAGTCTCCGCCGCGACCTGCGCCGTCATAGTGTCGGAGCCCTGTCCGATTTCAGAGGCACCGGTGTACACCACCACCCCGCCGTCGCGGTCAATCTTGATATTGACGGTGGAGTGCGGCATGTCGGAACGGATGATGGAGTTGGCCGCCCCACTCACGTAATGGCTGCAGGCAATACCCAGGCCGCGGCCTTTCCCCAACTTTCCTTTACGATCTTTCCAGCCCGAACGCTCGACGGTCTTCTCGATACACTCCGGCAATCCGTAGCTCTGCACCCGCAACCCGTTGACGGTCACGCAGGGCGGCTGCAACAGATTGCGCCGCCGGATCTCGGCCGGATCGAGATTGATCCGGGCGGCCAGTTCATCCAATTGGGATTCGAACGCAAAGCGTACGTTGACCGTGCCGTGTCCGCGCATGGCGCCACAGGCCGGCTTGTTGGTCAATACGCGGTAGCCGTCATACTGAATGTTCGGAATGTCGTAAAGTGCCCCGAGCAAAGCTCCGGAATAGAGAATCGTGACCACACCGTAGGAACAATACGCGCCGCCATCCTGTACCACGCGCGCTTTTACGGCAGTGATGCTGCCGTCTTTCCTCACCCCCGTCTTGAGATCGATGAGTGTGCGCGGCCTGCCGCGATGCGCCCAGAACACTTCCTCCCGCGTGTAAGTGATTTTCACAGGAGCCCGTGCCTTGCGCGCCGCAATGGCAGCGATGATCTCCAGCGGAATGACTTCGCTCTTGCCGCCAAATCCCCCGCCCACCAGCGGTTTGATCACGCGAATCTGCGCCATTGGCATTTCCAGCACCAGCGAGAGTTTGTGCTGCAGGTAGTAAGGGACTTGGGTGGATGACCAGACGATGAGGCGGCCCGGCTTTCCCGTCTGCGAATCGATCTCAAAACTGGCCAGGGTGGAGTGCGGCTCCATGGCTGCGTGGGTCACTTCGCCGGCGATGAAACGCGCCTCAGCAACACAATCGGCATCCGCAAAACCCTTCTCTGGATCGCCAAACACATGGTGATAATCCTTCTCCAGGTTGTGCGGCTTGTTGTCGTGGATGAGGTTAGTCTCCGCCCTCATCGATTCTTCCGGATCGAAATAAGCCGGCAGCACTTCGTATTCGACCTCGATCAACTCCAGGGCGCGATCGGCGGTGGCTTCATCCACCGCGGCGACGCAGGCTACGTTGTCGCCCACGTAGCGGACTTTGTCGAGAGCCAGCGCGTGTTCATCGTGCCCGACGGGAAGAATCCCGTAGGTGTTGGGCGCGTCCTTGCCGATGGCGACGGCAACCACCCCTTCCAGCTTCTCGGCGCGGCTGGTGTCGATGCTCTTGATGCGCGCATGAGGATAGGGCGAGTGCAAAATCCTCCCCACCAGCATGCCCGGGACACACAGATCGTCGGTGTACTTGCCGGCGCCGGTGGTCTTCCCAGCGGCATCGACCATCGCGATGCGTTTCCCGATAATTGAAAAGTCAGTCATGTCTTTTTGTAGCGCCGGCGTCTCGCCGGCTGTCCGGCGGGCGTGCCGCCCGCCTATCGGACGGGCGAGGATAACGACTCCACTCCCTTCTGCTCAGCCACAATCGCCGCCTTGATGGCCTGGTACATCTGGTTGTAGCCGGTGCACCGGCACAGGTTCCCGCTCAGCGCGCTGCGGATCTCTTCGTCAGTCGGCTCGGGGTTTACCGCCAGCAGATGCTTTACGGTCATGATGAAGCCCGGAGTACAGAATCCACATTGCGCTCCGCCCCAGTCGCCATAAGCCTTCTGAATGGCGGCCATGCTGCCGTGTTCGCTCACGCCTTCGATGGTCGTGATCTCCTGCCCTTCGCAACTGGCCGCGAGTATGGTGCAGGAAAGCATGGGAATGCCGTCCACCTGCACGGTACAGGATCCGCACGAAGAGTCCTCGCAACCGCGTTTAGAGCCGGTAAGCTGCAAGTCCAGACGCAAGGCGTCCAGCAGAAGCGCGCTGGGCTCGAGCGCAAGTTCGTGCCTGCGACCGTTAACGCGAAGTTCGATGAGTTGCTTTTTCATGGAAAAACCGCTTCTAGCTTCTAGCTCCTGGCTTCTAGCGAAGTTCGAAAACACTTGCTTAGCTAGCGGCTAGGAGCTAGAAGCCAGTAGCTCTTTATCAATACAGCGGCATTTTCGGGTCCACCGTACGGGCCCAGCCGTCAATCCCGCCGCGCATGGACTGCACCTTCTCGAATCCCTGCTGCCGCAGCCAGTTGGTGACGCTCAACGAACGCACCCCGTGATGGCAAACCACGACAATATGTTCATCAGGATCGAGCTCCTGGTTGGCGCGGGTTGGGATGTCGCCCATGGGAATGTTCTTGCTGCCGTCGAGGTGGGCTTTCTCCAGCTCCCACGGTTCGCGGACATCCAGTAGAGTGAGTTTGCCGCCTTGCTTGAGCAGGGCCTTCACTTGACCGGCGCTGATTTCGAAGTCCATCAAGATTCGCTCCTGGCTTCTAGCTGCTGGCTCCTAGCTTCAATCGCCGCCTCTGGGGCTTCTTTGCTCTGGCCACACGCCAGGAGTTAGAAGCGCTCTCAGTACCCAAAATCCGCCTGCGCCGCATACGCGTGCTGCTTCACGCCCAAATCTTCTACACGGCATCCGCCCAACTGGTTCATGTACGCCTGACGGTCGGCAACCCCGTGTACCCAGCGCTGCAGCCAGGCGTCGCTGTCCGCCTGAGTTTTCGTCTGCTCATGATATTGACGGAAGAAAGCGTTGTCGCGCCCGTAGCATCCCTGCACCGGCGAGGGATGCGCTCCATAACGGCACTCGACCACTGCGCTGACCAGAAATCCGGGAATGACGGTGCGATTCGGATCGCTCGCAATCACGTCTGCATCCACAATCTCTTCCGCAACCACAATCACCCGTCTGGCCGCGCGGACTGCTTCGATCATTATTCCGAAGTTGCCCCAGCAGTGCGCATTGCCGTCACGGTCCGCACGCTGCAGATGGACAATAGCGACCTCGGGGGCCAGCGCTCGAACCGCATGCAGCTTCTCTTGCCCACGTGGGGACAGCCTCCCTCGGCTGTCCCGGCGAGTCGCAGACTCGCCTGAGTCTGCTTCCACGAACGGCGATTCAATCTCAGCAAAGAAATCGTTGTTGCGGGCCAGATCGCTTCCCAAAGCCGTTAGCGTAGGTAGAAAAGGCACGCCCATCGCTGCCGCTTGCAGGGCCAGAGCGACTGCGAAGTTGCTCAGGTTGACCACTTTCACCCTGCCTTGCTCCACCGCTCGGCGAAAGTTGTAAGCCGAACCCATCATCACATTCCCGACCCAAGCGGCAATGACCCGCTCCACACAACCTGCCGCAATCATCTGATCGAAAAGAATGTCGGAGATTGGTCCAATCAGAGTAAGACCGCGCTTATTCTGTCGGATGATCTCATGCCCCGCGGCAAAGGGAATCATCTGCTCCATCTGCAGACCGAGCGCGACGGAAGCGCCGTCCGGCACCAGGTCGGCAATGGCCTCGCGCATGGTCAGGAGCTTGGACATAGCGTGCTCTATTTCCCCTTCCAAACCGGCGCACGCTTTTCGAGGAAGGCGCTGATACCCTCGTGAACATCTTCCGTCTTCAACAACTCCTCGAGATAGATCTTCTCCGCCCGCGCCAGCCCTTTGTCGAAGTGCATCGAGTCCCAGGCGTAGTTTGCCTTCTTGGCAATCGCCAGCACGGACGGGCTCAGCTTAGAAAGTTGCTCAACCGCCTCCAGCACTGCCTCTTCGACATCGCCGACAGCGCGGTTGGCCAGACCGATGCGCGCCGCTTCCGTGCCCGTAATGCTGCGCCCGGTAAGGATCAGATCCGCCGCTTGCTTTTGTCCGACCAAGGCCGCCAGCGCAGTGGCCGCCACCGGCGGGTAGCATCCCAATTTGATCTCAGGAAATCCCCACGATGCGGTGTCGGTCGTGTACACCAGGTCACAGACCATGGCCAGCTCCGCTCCGCCGCCCAGGCAATGACCGTGCACGGCTGCGATCGTCACCTTTCTGCTGCCTACGACCGCGCGAATCACGTCGTGAAACTTGGCCAGCATGCCTTCCACTTTGTCCGGCGTGTGCGCGGCAACGTCCACGCCCACGGAGAAGGCCTTCCCCGTGCCGCTCAATATCACCGTGGAGACGTCGCCCCGCGCTTCGATCTTAGCCAGCGCCTGCGCCAGTTCATCCATCATCGGAACGTCTATCACGTTGAGCGGCGGATGCTGCAGCGTGAGATGCGCTGCAGGTGGCTGGAAGTTGAGCGCGATGCGGGTTTGCGTGAGCGTTCCGGTTGCCATGTTAATTTCTACTTTGTCCAGAAACCGTCTTTGTCGTATTCGCGGATCGCCCGTAGTTCTTCCGCGCTCGGCGCCGGCGTGGTCTTTACCTCGTCCGCGACCCGCAGACGCCATCCCGTGTTGCGCAACACATCTTCCACTTCCACTCCCGCATGGGTGGACGACAAATAAGCTTCGCCGTCATCGCCGAAGCGCAGTACCGCTTTGCTGGTAATCACGGCCGAGGGGCCGCCGCGAGGCAAGCCCACCCGCTCCCGCCAACCGCGGCCGTCTCCGTTGCCGGGGCTGGTGACATACGAAACCCGCTCCGGCAGTCGCTCTTTGCTGTGCTCCAGCAGCACCACGAAGCGCTGGGCCAGAGACGCGATATCGCAAGCCCCGCCCGACCCCGGCAGTCGCGTCAGTCCTTTGGCCCCGCGCACCTCGGTCGAGTTCAGGTTGCCGAAGCGGTCCACTTCGGCGGCCCCGAGAAAACCCATGTGCACACGTCCGGATTGCAGCAGGCTCATTACCCCAAGCATATCCAGACACTGGGTTGCGTTCCTGATGTTGGCCGGGTCGGCCATGGTGAAAATCAGCTCCGGGGAGGGTGTGCTGCGTATGACGCCGTTTTCAAATAATCCGACGGCGTGGGGAGCATGGGTGTTCTTCGCCACCACAAACGCAATCAGCGGCAGCCGCATGCCGACAAAGACGATTTCGCCGTCGCGAATTTCGCGCGCCGCGCTGACCACCATCAGCTCTCCCGGCGTGTAAGTTCGCCTCTCCGAAATAACGGTGGTCATCGGCATAAACCAACTGAGAACCGGGAACTCATAACTGAAAACCGGGTTTTGAAAAGCCTTTGCGCAGGGCCGCAACTACAGATTGATCGCCGATTTCCGAACCTCGCCAATCGAGGCCAGGGGGTCCCGTGCACCCTCCTTGGGCGCAATCCACTTCTTCTCATTACTGATAATGTCCAACAACAATTTCTTGTCTTCCGCCGACGGCAGATATTCCTTCAAGTGCTGCTCATATCCGCTGGTATCCAGAGCTTCGCCAGTCTCGGCGTGAAATTGCTGTCCGGCATAGCGTCCGATGTTCCGGTTGAATTTGATGTGGGGCGCGTAAAGCTTCGGCTGTCCAGGCTTCAGGTAGCTATTAAAACGCGCAATCAACCCCGCCACTTCATCGTGATAAAGACGCCGGTTGTAGTCATTCAGATCGTCGAGGTCGGCCTTCTGCTCATTTTTCGGTTCGTCATATCGGCCCTTAATGCCCCACACATAGGCCCAATGTGCGGACGAAGAATGATCAGTCCCGAACAGATCGTACGAACTTGAAATCCACTTGTTGAGATACTTCTGGATCAGCCAGCCTGGCACCACGCCGGCCTCGACAATCCGGCGCAAGCCGTCATTGCCCGTTCCCATGTGGAAGGCTTCCTCGCGCAACATGTAAGACATCGACCGCCCCAGCGGCGCGAAGGCGGAATATTTGAACATCTGCAGCTGAAACTTGCCGTCGCGGTCCACGAAGTCAGTGTAGGTGAAAAAGTCCATCCAGTTATCGACGTCCACATTGAAGGCGCCCAGCAGGCGCTTGTTCTCGAACGCCCGCCGCTCCAGCATTTTCTGCGCCTCTACCTTGCCGGAGTATCCGAAGTGGTCCACCAGCAGGGCGCACATCTGCCATCCGTGGCGCATTTCCTCGATCATCACCCGGGTGATGGCGCGGCGGTCCCAGTCTGTGGGAGCGCTTTCGAAGAGGTACCGTTGCTGCTCCACGCTGGCGAATTCGGTATCACCCTGGTACACGATCATGTTGATGAGCGCATCGCGCATCTGCTGAGTGGGCACCTGGCGGAGGTTCTCCCACTTGCGGCGGCCTTTGTAAGAACCAAACTCGATTTCTTCGGTATCGATGGCGCCGTACAGGGTGTCAAACTTGAAGCTGGCAATCTCGTCGTGGTTAACGCCAATCTCTTTGCGCCAATCGTCAAAGAGTCCGACCCAATCACTGAAGGTTCCGATTTTCGCCACCTTGCCTGGCATAACACCTCTTCACGTAGCGCCGGCATCTTGCCGGCTGTCCGGAGGGCATCTTGCCCTCCGCCTCGGGGGCGAGACGCCCCCGAGACAGCCGGCGGGACGCCGCCGCTACATTATTTCGCCTTGAAAACTGCCGGCCGCTTCTCCACGTATGCCGCCAGACCTTCTTTGGCGTCCTCACTCTGGAAAAGCAATTGCTGATTCTCGCGTTCCACCGCCAGCGCGGATTCCATGGGAATTTCCCAGCCCGTCTGCACCGCGCGCTTGATGCGTCCCACGGCCTTGGCCGCCTTGTTCGGCGGACAGAACTGGCGGGCATATTCCATGATGTTCGCCATGAAATTGTCGCGCTCGTAAATATCGTTGACGATGCCCAGCTCCTTCGCTTCTTCAAAAGAGAACGTGTTGCCCGTCACCATCAGTTCGATTGCTTTGCTTTTGCCTACGATCCGCGAAAGACGCTGGGTGCCTCCAGTGCCGGGCAGCACTCCCAGATTCACCTCGGGAAGCCCGATCTTGCCCGCATCCTGACGCGCAATGCGGATATCGGCAGCCATCGCGATCTCCAGGCCGCCCCCGACGCAGTGCCCGTTCAGTGCGGCGATCACCAGCTTCGGCGTGTGCTCCAGACGCAGCAGGGTTTCGTTGGCGTGCAGGCAGAAGTAGTACTTGAAAGTCGGATCGACGCTGACCAGCATCTTGATATTCGCGCCGGCGGAGAAAAATTTATCGCCCGCGCCGGTGAGCACGATCACGTACACATCGTTGTCCATGCGCGCCTTGAGGATGGCCTCATCGAGCTGCCGGTTCATCTCGTAGGTGTATGTATTGGCCGGCGGATCGCATAATTCGATCACTGCCACACCCGCGTCCACCCGGTAGTTGATCAGTTGTTTGGTAGCCTCGCCGCTTGCGGGCTGTACTGTCGTCGCCATATTCCTACTCCTTTTCGCAATGGAACAATGTAGTATTCAACTCGATATTGCAGGCCTCTTCTTCTGCGCTGCCTTCGACGGTCCCGCTCCTATGCCCCGAAGAAAAATGTCCCCCATCTCTCGTGCCAGTTCCGCGGCCTCGGCATCTACTCGCGGGTTGTACCAGGTATAAATCCAGTTCATCATGCCAAACAGGCTAAGCACCGCGATCCGGCTGGAAAACTCCAGCCCGCGGGCCTGCTTGTACTCGTCCAGCAGTTCCACGCAGATGCGGTAATACTCGCGCTTGATGGCAGAGATTTCCGCGCCCCAGCCGTTCTTGAGCACGTCGTCTTCGTGAGAGAGCACTTTCATGGCCTTCTGGTGGGCGAGAAAGTACTCCAGATGATTTCGGATGAAGCAGCGAATCTGTCCGGCTGGATCGTTGACTTCCTCAAGCCCTTCGCGCAGGCGCGACACAATCGTGGTAAACGTGTCTTTCTGAATCAGGTAGAGCAACTCTTCTTTGGATTCGAAATAATAGTACAAGCCGGACAGTGAAATGCCGCTGGCCCGGGAAAGGTCACGCATCGATGCGGCGGCATAGCCTTTTTCATAGAAAACATTGGTGGCGTGAACCAGTATCGTGGCCAGGCGGCGGTCAAACCGCGTCTCCAGACGCGGTCCGGCCGCAGGAACGCTGCGGCGCCGGGACGCGACTGGCGAATGGATGGGAGAAATACTGGCCATGGTTCGAACGTTCGTTCAAATAATAGCAGCGCCAGCACGCGAGAACAAGCCATTTATCGGCGGAAATGGCCGCGCTGCCGGGCACATCTACTACCCTGTGTTTGACGGCGAATCTCGCGGAACGCGCCCATCACTAAGAACCGGGAACTTCTAACTGGAAACTGGGAATTCACATCCAGGGCACAATCCACTCTACGAAACTATGCCCGCACGTCCCACCATGAAAGAAATATTCGCCTCAGTTACGAATGTCCGCCATCAACCGCTCGACCTCAGCCTTCAGAGCAGCCGTCAGCGGCAAGAATGGCAAGCGTGCGGGGCCGCCATAGTAGCCGTTCAGGTCCATCCCGTACTTCAGGCCCGGAATGCCCAGCTCGCCGGCTACTCGGGTAGTGGCTTCTGTGATCCGCTCCTGCTTGAGGTGGGCCAGCTCTGCATCGCCTTCCTTCCACGCAGCATAAATCTCGTAGCAGGCCGTCGGCGCGGCATCGGCAAAGGCAAGGATCGCACCCACCGCACCCGCCTGTAGTGACGGCTCCAGCTTCTGCGCCAAACCCACCACGATCTGGAATCCCACTTCCTTCTGGCGGGTTTTAATTCCGCTTACCACGGTCACAGCGGCTGACGATGGCTTCGCGCCGCCCACTCCCGCCACCTGCACCAGTTCCCCGCCCTGCCCGTTGCCGCCGCTGGACGTCCTGAGCATTCGTGGAGTCACGGCATCAAAGGTCTCGGTGACCGAAACCGAACGCTTTACATGCCGGGTCGCTTCCGTCATCTTTCGAATTTTTTCCACGTCGCCGCCCGATTCCTTCATCCCGATGATGTTGGAATGGTCCGCCAATTCCGCCACTACGTCGGCGGGAATGTCGTATCCCGTGAAGCCGGGAACGTTGTAAATCATCACCGGAATTGGCGAGCGGTCTGCCACGGTGCGATAGAAGGCCAGCATGTTTGCCGGCTGCATCTGCTTTTTGTAGAAGTGCGGCGTGCGCACCAGGGCAACGTCATAGCCGAGTTCCGCCGCATGCTCGGTAAGACGCAAGGTTTCGCCGGCGGACTCGATGCCCGTGCCGGCGATCAGGACTTTGCCCGGCGCGGCGGCCTCCCGCGCCACCTTCAAGACCTCGCGCCGCTCTTCGTCGGAGAGCATGATGGCCTCTCCGGTCGAGCCCATGACCACCAGCCCAGCCGCGGGAGTCTTCGAATAGCGCTCGACGTTGTGCTCAAGTTTTTTGAAATACACCTTGCCGTCAGGATAGAAAGGCGTGGTAAGCGGAGGAAAAATGCCGTGAAGTAACATGGGAGTCAGTGTATGCGCTGAAAATGTCCGCGTAGAAAGCTTATCAAATCCGCCCTGTCATTCTGAGCGCAGTCGAAGGACACCTGCCGAACCGTGACGCTACGCGCCCCACTCAGGGCCGGAGTGGCAGTGGCTTCACATCCACGTTGTGAAAAGCGGCGATCCACCATTCGCTGTCTTCTCTGGTCACGACCAGTTGAAGTTTGGCCCGCAGGGCGCCATCGTTTGCAGCCTGTACCCCCGGAGGCAACCGAAGATAGCCGGACACTGCCGCGTCCACATCAACCACCGCAACATCCGGACGGATGAAGTACAGCCTCCCAATGGATTGTTGCAGCACGCTTCCCTGGTAGATGGTACGGAAAATCTCCGCATGCCGCAGCTCAAAGATTTCCCGTCCGTAGGCCACAATCCCGAGCACGTTAGTGAAGCTGCCGTCAGCGGCAAACCGGGCGGAGAAAGCTCTGGCGTCCCCGCGGTTCCAGGCATCGGTTAACTCTGCCACGAGGGCCTCGATAGCCCTGCTGTCAGATAAACCGGACTGCGCTCGAGCATCGGACATCAAAATGTTCCACCTGAAAGAATTGGGTCCCGCCGACAGAACCTCTACGCCGAGCGTCGTTCCGCGGGCGGCACGAAATGCGCGGCCGGCACGGCGCCAATCTGCACCAGCAAACCCAACTGGTCCCAGTTGTCCCAGCCTTCGACAATCTTTCCGTTGGAAAACCTCTGGGTTGAAGTGCCGGTGATGGTAACTTTCTTCCCGGTCGGCGCGAATCCCAGAAAGTCGCCTTTGTGGGTCATGGTCGCGGTCCAGCGTGCTGCCGCCTTGTCTCCCTGCTCGACGATATGGTCGATTTTTACTTTGAGATCCGGAAATGCACGGCGGAACTCGGTGGCGAACGTCCTGAACTGCTCGCGGCCAATCACGGTGTCATGCTGGGCCTGGCCATGACCGACGACGTCGGGCGAGGCCATCTCGTCGATTGTTTCCATGCGCCCGTTGTTCCACACTTCCTCAAACCAGCGGCGGATCAGAGCGCCATTCTCTTGTGCCATACCACACCTCCGAGGCGTAACTAGCCTCTTCGGCCTTTCACTGTACGCTCCGCGTGCAGGTGCTGCAACGCCTGTACCCGCAACTCCCCGCGCTGCAACGCGGCGATGCCTTCGGCTGCCGCTCGAGCGGCCGAGAGAGTCGTTATGGTTGGAATCCGCGCCTGCACCGCCGCGCGCCGGATCGCCTTCTCATCAAACCAGGGATCGACCCCGTGTGGCGTATTCACGATCAGGTGAATGCGCTCGCCCTTGATGAGGTCCACGACGTTAGGCCGTCCTTCTTTTACCTTGTAAACCCGCTCTACCGACATGCCCGCAGCCTCAAGCACGTCGGCGGTACCCGCCGTGGCCACCAGCTTGAAGCCCATGTCCACAAACTTGCGCGAGACTTCCGCCACACCCGGTTTGTCGTGATCGGTGACGCTGATGAACACCATGCCTTGCGTGGGCAGTTTCTGTCCGGCTGCTGTCTGCGCCTTGGCGAAGGCTTCGCCGAAGTTGTCGGCCACACCCATGACTTCGCCGGTTGATTTCATCTCCGGACCAAGAACAGTATCCACGCCAGGAAATTTATTCCAGGGGAAAACCGGCGACTTCACGTAGTAGCAGTGCCCGGTGTCGAGATCGGCGGCGCGCTCGATAAAGTCCGGGAGGAATTCACGCAGCTTGCGCCCGGTCATCAACCGCGCCGCAATTTTCGCCATGGGCACGCCCGTCGCCTTCGAAACGTAAGGCACAGTTCGCGAAGCCCGCGGATTCACTTCGAGAACGTAAACCTTGCCGCTGCTCGTGTAGGGGCGGGTCTCTGACCCGCCCGGTGGGGTCGAAGACCCCTCAGCAACACTCGCCCGCGGAATCGCAAACTGAATATTCATCAACCCCACAACCTTCAAAGCCCGCGCCAGCTTGAAGGTGTACTCCCGCATGCGCTGCAGGAGATGTTGGGGAATATCCACCGCCGGCAGCACGCAGGATGAATCGCCGGAGTGAATCCCGGCTTCCTCGATATGCTGCATGATGCCGCCGATGACGACGTCCTCGCCGTCCGAAAGCGCGTCCACGTCCACTTCGATCGCGTCTTCGAGGAAGTGATCAATCAGCACCGGCCGGTCCTGCGAATACTCGACCGCTTCCTTCATGTAGCGGACAACCATCTCCTCGTCGTAGGCGATTACCATGGCGCGCCCACCGAGCACGTACGACGGGCGCACGAGAACGGGGTAGCCGACGCGCTTCGCGCCTTCAACCGCTTCTTCCACCGACGCTGCCATCGCGCCCGGGGCCTGCGGAATCTCAAGTTCATCAAGCAATTTGCCGAAGCGCTTGCGGTCTTCCGCCAGATCGATCGATTCTGGTGACGTGCCGATGATATTCACGCCTGCCGCCTTGAGCGGCAGCGCCAGATTCAAGGGCGTCTGTCCGCCAAACTGCACGATCACCCCAACCGGCGTACCGCCAGACGCTTCGTGCTCGCAGATGGCAAACACATCTTCGAGAGTCAGAGGCTCGAAGTAGAGACGGTCGCTGGTGTCATAGTCGGTCGAGACCGTCTCCGGATTGCAATTGATCATGATGGTCTCGTACCCATCATCGCGCAGCGCGAACGCCGCGTGGCAGCAGCAGTAGTCGAACTCAATTCCCTGCCCGATGCGGTTGGGCCCGCTCCCCAGAATGATCACTTTCTTCTTCCCGGTCGGCGTGGCCTCGTCTTCCTCTTCGTAGGTCGAATAAAGATACGGAGTATAGCTTTCGAACTCGGCGGCGCAGGTGTCCACTCGTTTGTAAACCGGCGCGATGCCGTGCTTCTTGCGCAGATGCCGGACTTTCTCCTGCGATCCTTTGCCGTCGAGCCGCCACACCCCGGCCAACCGCCCATCGGAGAAGCCCATGCGCTTGGCTTCGCGCAGGACCTCCGTCGGAATCGATTCCATGGGATGCTTTTCCAGCTCCAGCTGCATGTCATTAATCTCTTTGAGCTGGTACAGGAACCAGGGATCGATAGATGTCATCTTCGCCAGTTGTTTGACGGTGTGGCCCTGGCGCAGGGCGTAACGAACGTAGGAAAGCCGCTCGGGATGCGGCGTTACCAGGCGCTGGGTGAGAATCTTCGGCTCGATTTTCTCCGACCCTGTTTTCTTCCCAGTGTCGAGAGCGCGCACACCCTTGAGCAGCGCCTCTTTGAAGGTGCGCCCAATGGCCATCACTTCGCCCACTGACTTCATCTGCGGGCCCAGATTTTCGTCGGCGCCGGGAAACTTTTCGAACTGCCATTTGGGAATTTTCACCACCACGTAGTCGAGCGTCGGCTCAAAACACGCGGGCGTCTTGCGCGTGATGTCGTTGGGAATTTCATCCAGCGTGTAACCGACGGCCAGCTTGGCGGCAATCTTGGCAATGGGAAATCCGGTTGCCTTCGAAGCCAGCGCCGACGATCGCGAGACCCGCGGGTTCATCTCGATCACTACCATGCGTCCAGTCGTGGGATGAACCCCAAACTGAATATTCGATCCGCCAGTCTCGACACCGATCTCGCGGATCACTGCTATGGCAGCGTCACGCATGGCCTGATACTCGCGGTCGCTGAGGGTCTGCGCCGGAGCGACAGTAATCGAATCGCCGGTATGCACGCCCATGGGATCGAAGTTCTCGATCGAGCAGATGATGATGACGTTATCTTTCAGATCGCGCATCACCTCGAGCTCGTATTCCTTCCACCCCAAGACCGATTCTTCGATCAACGCCTCGTGCACCGGAGAGAAATCGAGTCCGCGGGCCAGCACCTCCAGCATCTCTTCGCGGTTGTAAGCGATGCCGCCACCGCTGCCGCCCAGCGTGAACGACGGCCGCACGATGACCGGAAACCCGATCTTGCCCGCGAATTCCAGGCCGTCTTTAAGATTGTTGACCAGGGCCGACTTGGGAACGTCGAGGCCAATCTTCTGCATCGCGTCCTTGAAGTAAAGCCGGTCTTCCGCTTTCTTGATCGCGGCCACGTTCGCGCCGATGAGCTGCACGTTGTACTTATCGAGCACGCCGCCGTCGGAGAGTTCGATTGCCAGATTGAGCGCGGTTTGTCCGCCAACGGTCGGCAAGATGGCAAATCCCTGCCCGCCTGAGAGGTCACGCTCGATGCGAATAATTTCTTCGAGATATTCGCGGGTGAGCGGCTCGATGTAAGTGCGGTCGGCGATCTCCGGATCGGTCATGATGGTGGCCGGATTGGAGTTGGCCAGCACCACTTCAAATCCTTCGGCCTTGAGCGCCTTGCAAGCCTGCGTCCCGGAGTAATCAAACTCCGCCGACTGGCCAATGATGATAGGGCCAGAGCCGATGATCAGGATTTTCGAAATGTCAGTTCGTCGCGGCATCAGTTCCTTGTAGCGCCGGCATCCTGCCGGCTGTCTCGCGGGCGTCCCGCCCGCCCATCGGGCCGCCGGGACGGCGGCGCTACTTCTACCCTTTCCACTCCTCCATCATCTTCACGAAATCCTCGAACAGATAATGCGAATCATGCGGACCCGGCGAGGCCTCGGGATGGTATTGCACACAGAATAACGGCAAGTTCCGGTGCCGCATGCCTTCGAGCGTGTTGTCGTTCAAATCGATGTGCGTCAGCTCGACTTCACTCTGCGGCAGCGAATCCGGATCGACAGCGAAATTGTGGTTGTGCGCCGTGATCTCGATCTTCCCCGAGTGCAACTGCTTTACCGGGTGGTTGCCGCCGTGATGTCCAAACTTCAGCTTGAAAGTTTTGCCGCCTAGTGCGATGCCGGTGAGCTGGTGCCCTAGGCAAATTCCGAAAATCGGCTGGCGCCCCATGAGGCGGCGAATGTTGTCCACTGCGTAGGTGCAGGGCTCAGGATCTCCGGGCCCGTTCGAGAGGAACACGCCATCCGGCTTGAGTGCGAGCACGTCTTCCGCCAGGGTCTGCGCCGGCACTACCGTGACCTTGCAGCCTTCTCCGCGCAGCTTGCGCAGAATGTTCTGCTTGATACCGTAGTCGTAGGCCACGACATGAAAGCGCGCCGGCTCGTCTTTCACGCCGACCACTTCGTCCGGCAGATGCGAACGCTCGCCGGTTTCCCAGACGTAGGTGCTCTTGGTGCTGACTACTTTCGCCAGGTCGGTCCCATCCATCTTGGGAATTCCCCGGGCCTTAGCCACCAGCTTCTCGGCGTCGTCTTCGAGCGTAGAGACCACACCCCGCATCACGCCGTGGTCGCGCAGATGCCGCACTAGGGCTCGGGAATCGATCTCTGCCAGCACTGGAATTTTGAATTGTTCGAGATATTCTTCGGCTACCTGCGACGAGCGCCAGTTGGAGCTTACTTTGGAAAACTCGCGCACGACCAGCCCCTCGATATACGGGCGCGTGGCTTCGTTGTCTTCGGCATTAGTGCCGTAGTTGCCGATTTCAGGATTGGTCAGAACTACAATCTGGCCGCAGTAGGAAGGGTCGGTGAAAATTTCCTGATAGCCAGTGATGGAAGTATTAAAAACGACTTCGCCGTAACATTCGCCTTTGGCGCCGTATCCTTTGCCTCGGAAGACTCTGCCGTCTTCGAGCGCAAGCGTAGCTTGCATTCGTGCTCCAGGGAGTGGATTTTCAGAATTTTAGCAGGGATACGAATTTCGCGAAACAAATGATTTCGATGATTTGGATTTTCTTTGCGGAATTTTAGCTCTCAGCCGTCAGCTCTCAGTAAAATCCTGATTCCGCTCGGACAAGTGAAAACTTGGAATTTACTGACAGCTGATAGCTGAGAGCTGACAGCTGCCTCACCGCACTCTTCCCATTTTATCCATGGGCCAATATCCAAATACAGCCTTCCCGTAGATATAGCCAATATTAACGGGCCCAAAGTCGCGGCTGTCATTCGACATGGTGCGATGGTCGCCCAGCACGAAGTAGCTGTTGGGAGGCACTACCATCTCGGAATAAGACCGCTGGTCGGCGTAGGCGGCGGGAACGTAGTCTTCCTCGAGCGCTTCCCCGTTTACGAAGACTTCGCCCGAATCAATCCGGATGCGGTCGCCCGCCAGCCCGATCACGCGCTTGATAAAACTCTTCGAGGGATCGCGGGGATAGCGGAACACTACGATGTCGCCGCGCTGGATGGGCTCCAGCCGGTACACGTACTTGTTGACGAAGATGCGCTCCTGGTCGTCCAGCGAGGGCATCATGCTGGTGCCCTCCACTTTCACCGGCTGGTAAAGAAAGATGATGATGAAGGCGGAAATCGCCAGCGAAACCACCAGGTCGCGCAGCCACACCGAGAGCACCGGCAAAGTGCGAGGAGCAACGGGAACGGCACCCTTGTCAGGGCGTGTGCGCAATTCCTCGGGACGACCTTGGTCCGGCATGCCGTCTCTCATTATACGGGTCAGGCGGACCGGGTTGAAGCCGGTCTGCCGGGTCCGCCGCGGTTACCTCCGGGCTACTGCCGCAGCGCTGCGATTCGGGTTACAATCGTTAGACTGAGGGTGTCCGAATCATGATCAAGCGCGGGTTGACTCTTAGCTTTGTAGGTCTGATCGTCCTGGCCGTTTCTGCTCCATGGGCCACCTCCCAGCAGGATGGTGGCGTGCCGCATTACAACGCCGCCCCGCCCGCCAAGGGAGCCACACTGCCTCCGATTCTGGGCCGGGAACAACTGTGGGGCGCGAACGCTCAGTATCCATTTCAAAGCCATGCTTACGAACTGGCCGCCAAAATTCCTGCGGTGCTGCATCAACAGCCCTGTTATTGCTATTGCGATCGCGGCATGGGTCACAATAGTCTCCACAGCTGTTTCGAAGGCACCCACGGCGCCGAGTGTTCGGTTTGCCTGAAAGAGCTCTACTACTCATATTCCATGCACAAGAAGGGAAAGACAGCCACCCAGATTCGTCAGGGCATCGTAAAGGGTGATTGGAAGCAGATCGACCTGCAGACCGCAGCCGCCATCAACTGATTCGAGCAGGACGCGGTTTCAGGTGGAGTTGACGGAGACGCGAATCCGCGTATAACCTGCTGATTCGAAGTGGGTCGGGCTTTTCCACAGATGCCACCCCGGGACCCCTGACCCGCAGTCACAACGCCGCTGGTGGGAATCGGCCAGGAAACACTGATTATGCTCTGAGCCGGCTTCTTCCAAGCGGTTGAAAAAGGAGAGCTTACGAAGAGTCCAGGAAGAGTTTTGCGGATGGCGCAGAAAACCACACCCAAGAAACCCATGAGTGAGGATCCTCGTTTTGCACAAGCTGTGCAAAACTACGAGGCCGGGCTGCGTGCCATGCAGGAGCACAAATTCGAAAAGGCCAAGGGACTCCTGCAGAAGGCCGTGACTGGCGCCAGCAAAGAGTTGGCCGACCGGGTTACTGTCCACCTCAATACCTGCAACCAGCATCTGGAGCGTTCTACCACCCAGTTCAAAAGCCCGGAAGAGCACTACGATTACGCCGTCTCATTGATGAACGTGGGAGACTACGTAACCGCCCGCGAGCACCTGGAAAAACTCTCCAGACAGGTCCCCAGAGTGGATTACGTTGCCTACGGCCTCGCCGCTCTTGATTGCCTTACCGGCCATCTCGAGGATTCCCTGCGGCATCTGGACGAGGCGATCCGGATCAACGCCGCGCTGCGCTTCCAAGCCCGGAACGACTCCGACTTCCAGAACCTGGCAGAAGACCCACGTTTCACCGAGCTGCTCTATCCCGACCCAGGGGCTGAGTTCTCCCCGGAATCAGCGGTCCCTGAGGAAAATGGATAGCCGTGGCTGTGCCTGATGCCCAGCGACGCGCACCGCGACCCCGGGGCAACTCATCATCAACCAGTTTGCGCGTCGTGGCCATCGGCGGCGGCACCGGCCTGTCCACCCTGCTCAAGGGACTCAAGCGCTACGTGACTCGAGTCGGCGCCCTGCCTACACCCGGCCAACCTGAAATCAGCGAGCTCTGCGCCGTGGTCACGGTCAGCGACGACGGCGGCTCCAGCGGACGTCTCCGCAAGGAGCTCAACATGCTTCCTCCGGGAGACATTCGCAACTGCATCGTCGCACTCTCGGAAGACGAAGCCCTGCTCTCCCGCCTGTTTCAGCACCGTTTCGTCAAGGGATCAGGTCTCGAAGGCCATAGCTTCGGCAACCTGTTTCTGGCGGCCTTGACCTCCGTCACCAGCGACTTCAGCGAGGCCGTCCGGCTGTCGTCTGAAATCCTGCTTACCCGGGGACACATCTATCCCGCCACCACCTCGCACGTCGAGCTCGAGGCCCTGATGGAAGACGGCACCAGGGTGCGGGGAGAGACCAAAATTACAGCCAGCAGCGGCCGCATCAAGCAACTCTTCCTCGACCCTCCCGATGTTCAACCCCTGCCCCAGACTCTGGAAGCGATGGCCCGCGCCGACCTGATCACGCTCGGTCCCGGTTCTCTGTTCACCAGCCTCATCCCCAACCTGCTGGTGCCGGGTATCGCCCAGGCCATGGTCAATTCGGCTGCCGTGAAAGTCTATGTCGGCAACCTGATGACCCAAGCCAACGAAAGCCTTGGGTTGACTGCCTCCGATCACATCAAGGCTTTGAATCGCCATGCCCAGGTCAAACGCATTTTCGATTTCGCCCTCATCAATCGCGCCCCCGCGCCCCCGGCCCTCAAGGCCAAATACGCCCTGGAAGGCGCAAATCAAATTGTTGCTGACCTCGAGGCAATTGAAGAACTGGGCGTCATCCCGGTCCTGGGCGACTACCTGGATGAAAAGGACATGGTGGCCCGCCACCTCACCGATCGCATTGCCACCGACCTCATGGAATTGGCCACCCAGGCCCCCAGTGGAACCCGAGCCGCCACCCCATAGCGTGTCTGGTTTGTGTGGGGCGGGCGCCCTCGCCCGCCGCCTTTGATTTTGATTTCGATTTGTTCACACCAACCAGTAACCACCGTAACCCTGCCCGGCACGGAGCTCTCGCGGTATATTGGATCGAATGCCGAAAGCCAGCAACCATCCGCCGCGGGCGCCCCGGACCGCGATCGCCATCCTGGCCGCGGGCAAAGGCACCCGCCTGAAGTCGAAACACCCCAAAGTCCTGCATGAGGTTGGCGGCAAACCGCTTCTGGCCCACGTGATCGCAGCCGCGACCAGAGTGGTCCCGGCCAGCGACGTATTCGCCATCATAGGGCATGAAGCCGACCGTGTCCGCAGCGCAGTGGCCGCCACCGGTATTGGATTCGTGCTGCAGCAGGAACAGCGCGGCACCGGACACGCCCTGATGGTCGCCCGCGAAGTGCTGGCTCCGTACGATCTGGTCATCGTACTCTCCGGCGATGCCCCGCTCATCACTCCACAGACCATTGAGCAGCTGCGCGATTTCCATCTCTCGAAAAAAGCCGCAATGACTCTGCTCACCGCCTCTCTGGAAAATCCCAGTGGTTACGGGAGAATCGTCCGCAAAAGAGCCAGCCAGCCTGAGGTCAAGGCCATCGTCGAACAGAAGAACCTGACCGCGGCGCAGCAGAAAATACACGAAATCAACGCCGGCTTCTACGCCTTCGACGCCAAAGCGTTATTCAGCCGCATCGACAATCTGGGTTCCGACAATCATCACGGTGAGTTTTACCTCACTGATATGGCTGCGATTCTGGCCAAGGCCAAGCAGCGCGTGGTTGCTGTGCAAACCGGCAGTGCCCATGAAGTGCTGGGGGGGAACACCCGCGCCGAACTTTCGGAGATCGACCAGCACATGCGCCTGGCCAAGTGCCGGCAGTTGATGGACCAGGGTGTCACCATTCTCTTTCCTGAGACCTGCGTGATCGACAACGACGTCGAGGTGGGCGCCGATACTGTCATCGAACCGAGCGTTCAGCTGCGGGGCGCCACCCGCGTCGGCAGCGACACGCGTATCCATTCCTTCAGCGTGATCATGAGCTGCGAGATCGGAGATAACGTCCTGGTCCAGACCGGCTGCGTGCTGGAACATTCTGTGATCAGGGCCCGCGCCTCACTCGGTCCTTACAGCCATCTGCGCCCGGGTTGCGAAGTCTGTGAAGATGCGCACATCGGAAATTTTGTCGAACTGAAGAAAACCCGCGTCGGCAAGGGCTCGAAAGCCAACCATCTGACCTATCTGGGCGACACCGAAGTCGGCGAGAAAGTAAACGTTGGCGCCGGAACCATCACCTGCAATTACGACGGCGTGAACAAGCACAAGACCGTTATCGAAGATGGAGTGTTCGTCGGCAGCGACAGCATACTGATTGCGCCGATTCGTATTGGAAAAGGCGCCTACGTGGCCGCCGCCACCACCGTCACCGAAGATGTCCCGCCCGATTCCCTGGCCCTGGGCCGCTCCCGCCAGATTGTGAAAGAAGGGTGGGCCAAAGAGAAGAGAGAAACATCCAAGGCGCAAAAGGCCAAGTAACACTCTCGAGAGCGACCACTTCGGTACTCTTGGCGACTCGGATTCGCGCTCTTAACATATCTCATCTATCCATGACCTTTCATTTTGACGACATCACTGTCATGTTCCTGGTGTGGGTCCTGGTATTGCATCCCCTGGTGGCGTGGCGTGGCTACAGAAGGATCGCTCGCGGAAAACCGATTGGTTCCAAGGTTTACCGGTTCCGCTTGAGCCTTTATGTGATTGTGTGCTCCACCCTGATTGCCCTGGCCGTAGCCGTCACCAGGCAACTCGCCCTTCCCTGGGGGGCTTCAGCTTCGTCGCTCACGTTCGGTCTGATATTCTCTGGCGCCCTCGTGGTTTCGGTAACCCTCCAGCACAAGAAGGTCGATCCCGCGCAGCAAGAGCGGATTCGCCTGTTGTACGCTCCCACCGGAACGACGGAGTGGATCCTGGGGCTATGGGTTGGTTTCTGTGCGGGTGTAGGCGAGGAAATTGTGTACCGGGCCGTCTTATTTCAGATCATCGCACAGGTTACATCGAGTACGGCCGTGGCCCTGCTGGTTTGTGTGCTGGCCTTCGCGCTGGCGCATTTGCCCCAGGGCGTGCGCGCCACCTGCGGCATAGCGTTGCTGGGAATTTGCTTCCACATCCTGTATTTCGTGAGCGGTGGGCTCCTGGCGCCGGTGGTCGCTCACGCCACCTACGACATCGCAATCTTCACCATCTTCTATCGTCGCGAAATCCAGAGGGCGAGGAGCGTCGAGTTGCCGCAGACTCTGGAACAGACCACACCTTGACAAAATGAGCTCCAGAGCTCGCCGGTTTCCCGTCGCTGGCCGGACTACTTCGAGACCGCCGCGAACAGCGGCGAATGCATCAACCCCTGGAACTGCTTGTCGTCGGCCTTGAAGTGCATCTGAAGGTTCGAGCTGTCGGAGTTGACCGTGACGTTATCCAGCGCCAGTTTTTCGACGGGAGTGGCTGACATCTTCTTGTACAGCATCCCCGCCTTGAGCAGCGATGACAACGTGGTGGCAGTCATCGAATCGGATGTCACCACGTCCAGATCGAAGTTCACGCCGCTCTGGAAGTTCATGGCATAGCGCGATCCCAGAATCCGCTTCTTCACCGTCTCGTAGTCCGCCAATCCCGCGGCGTCGCCCAGGGCGGAGTGCAGCATGTTCTGCGTCCCCTGCTGATCGAGCACGCTCCACACTGTGCCGGAATCAACCGATCCCATCATGTCGGCGATCTGGGTATTGCTGTCCAGGGTGTAGGTGTAGCCGTCGCGCGCATCCAGGGCACCGCGCAGGGCGGCACTGTCGCCGAAAAGCAGCGTGCTCTCGTCGAGGAAGGTCATCTGCATGCCCGCCGGCATGGGATAGATGTCCGCATTTCGCACTCTGATCGGTTTCACTTTGCGCAGGCGCATTTTCTTGAGCACTGCCGCCATGGCGAATTGTCCCTGCGCCACTCCAACCACCTTCACTCCCTGCTTGCCGCTGCGATACGAAGCGAAGGTAAGCTGCTCGACGTCCTTGTCGGGATCGATGCCCACGCCCCGCAACGCACCTTCGAATTCCTTGAGACTGGGCGGCAGCACCTGCTGCTTCAGCGCCATGGCGGTATCGGAATTCTTGAGCGCGCGATAATCCACAGAAATGATCTGCTGGATGTCCGAAGGAATCACGGTGCGCGCCGAACTGCCCAGCGGCATCGACCAGGCGGTCGCGCTCACCAGCAGCAGTACACAAATACTACCCTTTACTGTTTTCATGAACTACCTCGAAGGAATATGTGCGTTTAGATGCGATTTATAGGCTTATTGTATGCTCATTTTGCGACAGAAAGGCGAAACGAAAGGGCAGGTGGCGTGCCCTGAGAGGTGCATGGTCCCAGCCGTCAGTTTGCCAGGGCGGCCGCCTTTTTGCGAGTTTCTGCTGTAAAGGCGCTGTCTTTCAGTGATTCCAGATTGATCTCCACGTTAGCCAGCGCCCCTTGAATGGCTGCCCGGGCGAGGGCCGTGGCCGTGGTCAGGTCCGATTTCATATTCGGATTCGTAATGGGCTGCAGCTGCTCCACGATCCCCACCACTTCCCTGGCCCGCTCGGCCACGCTCAAGGGAACGCTGGTCGCCTGTTTCAAAGCAGCGTCAATGATGCCGTCCGCGCCGGCCGAATCCTTGGCCTGCCTGTAGGCTTTCATTACTGCGTTGTAAGACTCCGCGTCGGCGTCGATCGCCGCCTTTAACTCCTCGCGCAATTGCGAAAGACGCGCAATCGCCCCGCTCAGTTCACGCTCGTGCTGCACGTATGCTTTCTTGCCCCGCGACATGGAAGCTACCATGGTGGCAAGTCCAGCCGCCATGGCTCCGCTGGCCGCTGCCGCGCTGCCACCGCCGGGAGTCGCCGTGGGCGCCGCGAGCTGTTCCACGAAGGGCTCGACCCCGGCACGAAGTCCCCCAACCGCCATCTTGCCGCCCATCACCGCTGCCAGCCGGTTCTCTAAAATTAGACTGGAGTCGAAATTCTCCACCTGCAAAAACCACTCCGCCGCCGACTCCAGGGCCTTCTTGGGAATCAGGCCCACAATCTCGCTGCTCACCGCAACGACGCCGTAGCGGGCCGCTTCCCTTTTCACCACTTCGAACACGCGATGGATCGGAGTCTGCTCAAAGTCAGTCAGATTCATCGAGACTTGCGCCAGCCCGCGGACCAGAAACCCCGCGCCCTTGACATAGCGCATCCCGCCGCTCGAAAAGCGGACCACTTTGGCGATCTTCTTTGCGATCTCGACATCCGCTGTGTTGAGAAAAACGTTGTACGCGATAAGAAATTTGCGCGCGCCCACGACCGTCGCGCCCGCCGAGGGGTGCACCCTCAACTCGCCGTAATCGGGCTTGCGCGCCGGATTGGTCGCGATGTCCGCCCGTATGCCTTCAAATTGTCCGCGCCGGATGTTCTCCAGGTTCTGACGCTCAGGCGAGGTCGCGGCCGCTTCGTAGAGGTAAACCGGAATCTGGTACCGTTTCCAGATTTGCTCGCCGACATGCCGCGCCATGGCGACACAATCTTCAATCGTGACCCCGTCAATCGGAATGAACGGCACCACATCGGCTGCGCCCATACGCGGATGCGCTCCCTGGTGCTGGTTCAGATCAATCAACTCCGCCGCCTTGCCCACGCCCCGAATCGCCGCCTCCTGAATGGGCTCCCGCTCTCCGACCAGCGTAATCACGCAGCGGTTATGATCGGCATCCATCTCCCGGTCCAGCAGGAAGACGCCATCCATCTTCATGGCCTCGACAATCGCATCCACTTTCGCTTTGTCACGGCCTTCGGAAAAGTTGGGAACGCACTCGACAAGAGTTGCCATACGCGGAAAAGAATATCACCGAGGGGTGCCCCATCCTCGTCTCTCCGTTCTTTGGAGAGACAGAGTGGGGCTTCTGAGAGGCTCGTAGCGCCGGCGTCTCGCCGGCTGTCGCGAGGGCGTCCCGCCCTCGCACGCTTAAAAACCCACTCTGAACCAGTCCAGGCAAAAACGTCACGCTGAACTTGCGAGCATCTGGCGTGTAACAAGTGCGTGGCTTGGGCAGGCGCGGGCAGTGTACACGCCAGATCATTTGGGACTGAAGTCCCCAGATTACGCCGGGCAAGGGGTGCCCCATCGTCGTCTCTCCGTCTTTTGGAGAGACAGGGTGGGGCCTTTGGGCTTTTGAAGGCGAGGGCGGGACGCCCTCGCGACAGCCGGCGGGACGCCGGCGCTACGAACATCAACCTCACTGTTTCTTCACAAAATCCTCCATCACCGCCTGGCGCATGAGGTCGGGAGGCAGCAAGCCCTGCGCCAGAATGAAGTCGTGGAATTTCTTCTGGTTAAACTTCGCGCCGAGCGCCGCCTCCACGTCTTTCCGCAGGGCGATCAGCTTGGTGTAGCCGTAAAAATAGCTGTTAGCCTGCCCCGGCGCACGGTAGGTGTAGCGCTCGACCTCCTGCTGGGCGAAGGCGTGCGACTGCACCACGTCCTCCTCCAGCACGCGAAACGCTTCCGCCGGCTGCATCTTTCCCGATTGCAATTCGGGATCGAGGAACGCCCGCGCCGCCCGCAGCAGGCGGTAGTCGAGCGAAATCAGTTGACCTTCGAGCGGCATGTAGGGCCGGATGAGATATTCCGAATAGAGTCCCCAGCCTTCCACGTTGGTACTGTTGAAGGCGTAACGAATCCGCGCCAGCGAGACTCCATGTTCGAGCATGGAATCGAATTGCAGTTCGTGACCGGGACGGGCCTCGTGGGCGGTGAGGGTCCAGGCCGCCGCATCGAAAGTAAAATCGTCGTATTTCTCCGCGCTGGCCTGGCCGGGTCCGGCCGGAATATTCAGCGGCAAAACAAACTCACCCTTCTGCCCGGTATTGTGCAGAAATGGAGGAGGCACCATGTGCGGCGCGGGCTGCTGCGCGGTCTCGGCGGCAGTGGCGATCCGGATCCGCGCCGGCCGGTCGGGAAGAGTAACAATCTGTTTATCGACGATGATCTTTTCAATCTGCTTCAACCGCTCCTGGTAAAACGGCAGAATGGCGTCGCCCACCAGTTGTTGCTTCTTCAGTTCGCGGATTACGTCGCGATAGTCGCTCGACGGCAGGTGCCTTTGCTTCGCGATCTGCTCCGCGATGGGCTTCATTTCGGCCTGAAGTTCGCCAAACATCTGGTGTGCCATGGCAGCAACCTGGGCGGGCGGAATGTCGATGCCGTAGTCTTCCAGATTGAGCGCATATTCCTCGGGCGGAAGGCGGAAATCGGCGCGCGCCTTGGGCAGCACATTAGCCTTTGTCCACGCGTCATATTCGGTGAGCTGCGCTTTGAGCTTGTTGTAGGGTTCTTGCCAGCCCGTCAGTTTGTATTTCTGGAGCAGCGCGGCGATGCCCTCCATGTAGTTGGGATTGCGGCCCAGTTCGGTTTCAATCTCGGTGCGGGCGGGATAAACCACGCCCGGCTTGGCCATCTGCTCCATCACGCGCTGCTTCAGGATGTCAGCCAGCGGTTTGTATCCCGGCTCCATCCCGGCATATTTTCGGATGCGGACCACGGCCGCGGGCCGCCGTTCCGCGGGAGTCTGTTCATCGAGCAGCACTCGTAAACCGCGGAAGACGGTTTGACTCGCATTCAGGAAATCCACTTTGTGGGCGCGCGCGAAATCCAGCTCCCGGAATTGCAGCTCCGCTGTGCGGATCATGATCTGGAGGTCCTGCGCCACTTCCTTCTGCTTCTGTTGCCCGACCGCGCTCTTGAAAGTTGTGACTACGGCTTCGGTCTCCTGCCGCTCCTGGTCTTCATCGGCCAGGGTGGGTTGAGAGACTTCGGTATCAAACTGGCTCAAGCCCTCATTCGAACCCAGCTCTGGAGTGTGCTTCATCTCGACGGCCAGCAGCAGGTTGGTGTACTTGTTACTGGCGGCGATCCAGTCGGCGGGCGCCTGGGCGCAAACCGGCAGGCACAACATGGCAACAGCGAGGAAATTGGCGAATCTGCGAATCACGTGGTCTCCGATCTTCTAATGTGCTGACTTTCTACCGCTACTGAAGAATTTGCCGATTCCCAACCGCACCTGAATCGTGTTGATCCCGGGATTGGGGTCACTCAGTCCAGCGTTCGAAATGTGCATGTAGCGCAACTCGATGCTCCAGTTGCGCGCTTCTCCCAGAAAATGCGCCCCGAGCGCGGCCGAAGATGTGAAGTTCACCCGGTCAGTGCCGTAGGGTACGTCATGGTTGGTAAACAGCGTCCCACCGCTGAGTTCAAGATAGGGCACGATCCTTCCCCGCGTGGCAAAGTTCCACTTCAGGTTCAAAGGATTGAAGCCAATTCCGTAAGCTGTGTTAGCGGGCTGGAATACCAGAAAAGCCGGTATGGCATCCAGGGCATACTCGAATCGTCCTTTGAGAAATCCCGGGCCGTGAGGCCTGGTCAGGACCCAACCGTAACGCAGGCCGGCGTTCCATACTCCGATATTCGAGGTGCCGCCCGAGACGGAGTGGCCGCCGCCGGTCCAAAACTGTATCTCGTGTCCGCCATCCTCGATCCGGGTTTGTGCCCAGGCCAGCGAAGAAGCGAACATCAGCAGTACGCCCAACACTCTCGTCATGAACCGGTCACGATATCGCAAACCTCCAGAGATGACAATCGGGTGTGGGTCGGACACTTCTGTCCGACGCTGTTGATGTTTTTTCTCGGATTGCAGCAGCACAACCCAAAGTCAAAGGTGTCGGACCAGAGTGTCCGACCCACACCGGGTTACAGGCCCAGTCCTCCATCCACCACCAGGATCTGCCCGGTAATAAAGTGCGGGGCCATGGCAAAAAAGAGCGCCGCGGCAGCAATCTCTTCACCCGTGCCATTGCGCCGCATCGGAGTCTCCCGGGCCATCTTCTTCATAAATGAGGCCGCCGCCTTTTCTCCGAGATCGATCATCCCCGGAGCGATACAGTTGACTGCGATCTCCGGCGCCAGGGCTTTGGCCATCACCTTGGTCAGCATGTGAACCGCGGCCTTCGACGAACAATAGTGCGCATGACTGGCCCAGGCACGCAGACCGCCCAGCGAGCCCAGGTTGATGATCTTTCCCCGCCGCTCCCGCAAATGCTTCAGAGCCTCGCGCGAGACCAGGAACGGGCCGCGCGTGTTGGAGGCAAATATGGCGTCCCATTGCTGCAGTGTGATCTGGTCGAACTCGACGGTCTCATAGTTGGCGGCGTTGTTGACCAGAATATCGATTCCGCCCAGCTCCTTCACGGTTTCCCTGATTGCGGACCTGACGCTCTTTTCCTCGGTGATGTCGCACCGCAGGGCCACGGCACGGACTCCGAAGCTGCCCAGGTCGATGACGGTATGCTGGGCCTCGCGCGCGGAGTTGCGAAAAGTGATGGCCACATCGGCCCCTGCCTGAGCCAGTTCGAGCCCGATGGCGCGGCCCAAGCGGCGCGCTCCGCCGGTAATCAGGGCAGTCTTTCCTGAGAGTGGTTTGCTGCGATCCATGCCGAGGATTGTAACTGAGAAGGTTTGAATGTAGGCGCGAGCGTCCCGCTCGTGCTGGCGCTACCCCGACAAATACTTTTCGGGTTGAATCAAACCTGCTAGACTCCGCCCATGGCGGAGCCGCGCCAGGTCGTCGTTTATTCCCGTAAGGGCTGTCACTTGTGTGAGATTGTCAAGGAGACGCTTACCAAGCTACAGCGCCGCGGCGGCTTTACCTGGAGGGAAATCGACGTGGAAAGCGACGACGAACTGCGCCGCCGTTTTACGGACGAAGTCCCCGTCATCTTCATCGACGGCCACAAAGCCTTCAAATACCACATGGACGAGCGCGAATTCCTGCGCAAACTAGCCAGCTAGCTTTCGGTTAGCGCCGGCCTCCGGCCGGCCCGATGAGCAGGCGGGACGCCTGCCAGACAGCCGGCGAGACGCCGGCGCTACACTCCATTCGACCCGCGTTTTTTGATGAGCCTTTCCGTCACTCGCCACTCAGAAATTTGAACTGCGCGGTGTTCAGCGGCACCACGCTCAATCTTCCCTGGCGAACCAACGGAGAGTCGGCAAAAAGCTTGTGCGCCTTGATTTCAGCCAAAGTCACCGGTTTACCCAGCGCCTTCCCAACTTTGATCTTCACCTGGGGGTTTTTAGGATCCGAGGCATCTACTGAAACCACTGACGCCGTCCCCACCGCACTCTTATGCTCACCGGTTTCGTAGATCACCAGGCCGTCGCCCGGCTTCATCGTGCGCAGGTTTCTCACAGCTACAGGATTCGACACTCCGTCCCAGATAGTGCTCTTGTCCCGTTGCAGGTCGGCAAACGAGTATGCGGTAGGCTCGGTCTTCAGTAGGTAATCCATAAATGAAATTTCAGATTGCTGATTTCAGATTTCAGATTGAAAAACCCGAGGTTCTAAATCTGCAATCTAAAATCTGAAATCTGCAATGTTCTACTGTGGCGTGTCCTTCGAGTCTTTTTCCGGCCGCTTCTCCGGCCCGGGTTCTTCTTTCTTCTGCTCGGGATGGTCCTCATAGATGGAGTACTGTCCCTGGGGACGCTTCATCTTGACCGTAATCTCCATCGTCGGCTTCTCGATGGCATAATCGTCGCCAAAGGTCTGGAAGCCCTGCGCCAGCACTTGAATCCGCAGCTTGCCGTAGGGCACGCCATCAAAGCTCGCCTTGCCCTCCGCGTCGGTCTTGAGCTGAAGTCCGCCCTTGGACTGTTTCCCGTTCTTCTCCACGGGATGCATGACCACGCTGGCATTACGGATAGGCTTGCCGTTGTAGTCTCGGATCACGACGAAGTTCAGGAGCGCCATGTCGTCCTGCGCCAGGGCCACAGAGCCCAGAAGAAGCAGGGTGGCGAAACCGATAGCGAGCTTTCTCATAACCGCTCCCGAACTAACAAATTCAACATGTTACAGGATCCTAACCCCATTCCTGGTTGACAACCGCCTGCTCCATTGCCTACAATTAGCACTCGCCAACAATGAGTGCTAACAAGCAGTTGGCCGGTTTCTAGCTATCAAACCTCAAGATTTTAACCCAAACGAACGAAAGGAGTCAGCAAGTATGGCAAAGTTCACCCCGTTGCACGACCGCCTGTTGGTTCGGCGGATTGAAGAAGGTGAGACCACCCGTGGTGGCATCATCATCCCCGACAGCGCCAAAGAGAAGCCGCAGGAGGGCGAAGTAATCTCCGTCGGCAAAGGCAAGAGCAACGACGAAGGCAAAGTGTTCCCCCTGGCCGTAAAAGAGGGAGACCGCATTCTGTTCGGCAAATACTCCGGCACCGAAATCAAGCTGGATGGTGAAGATTTCATCATCATGCGCGAGGAGGAAGTCCTGGGCATCCTGACCGGCGCCGCCAAGAAAGAGCTCGCCGGCTCGCGGCGCTAACTGAGAACCGGGAACTCAGAACTGAAAACCGGGTTTCTTAAATTTCGCAGGCCAAGCCTGCCACTAAAGCGATAGGAGATTTCAGATATGGCAAAGCAGATCGTACATGGCGAGGAGTCGCGACAGGCGATTCTCCGCGGCGTCAACTTACTGGCTGACGCGGTAAAAGTCACTCTCGGCCCCAAGGGCCGCAACGTGGTCATTGAGAAGAAATTCGGCTCACCCACCATCACCAAGGACGGCGTCACCGTCGCCAAGGAAA
>Ga0207706_10000866_pt1 | contig 31146 bp, 32 predicted proteins | sample KBSC53metaG_FD_184318 | JGI IMG/M metagenome (GOLD analysis project Ga0207706, IMG submission 184318) | Corn rhizosphere microbial communities from Kellogg Biological Station, Michigan, USA - KBS C5-3 metaG (SPAdes) (version 2) | ecosystem: Host-associated > Plants > Roots > Rhizosphere > Soil ... | reverse complement strand
GTTGAGCGTTCCGGGCGAGCCGTCGCCCGGCCCGACCGAATAATAGCCGCCTGCGCCGCCGAAAGCACCAGTGCCCGCATCCGTTCCATATGGCTGCGCATGCTGGATACCGAGCGTACCGGAGACGAACGCGCCGCCGACTGCCGCCGGGCGCGATCCAACGTCGAAGGTGTAAGTCGGTGCCGGACCTGCATAGGGGTTCACCCCATCCACGACCGAACCGATGGTGATTGCCGCACCAGCTGCTGAACTCATGACCAGAGCAGCTGCGCCGGCGATTCCTAAAGACAAAGTACGCATGCCGAAATCTCCCGCGCTCGATAAGGTTTCGAGCAGCGTGGTAAACGGGTCGTTAACCGAAACGGTTCCTAAGGATGTTCGGACTTTTTTTACTTGCGGGTTTTACCCACGGGTCGCCCTAGTCGAATTCAGCGACCAGACGGTGTCGCTGCCAGAGCTCCCGCCGCTTGTTGGGATGGTGTGATCGGGCGAGTGCGACAGCGTCGCTGTCATTCTCTGCTTCAAGCAGGATGGCCCACGGCGTTGCAATGACGTCGTCGACGACCAGCAACGTATAGATATGCAGCATTGCCGTTTGACTGCCCGTGGGGCGCGGTGCGGGTGGGTCTACGCTACTCATGACTCTCGCTGGGAAAGAGGTTCGCCTGCTCTCGAATGCTCTGCTATCGGGTCTAATCCCGAGGTGAGCGCTCCGTCGTGGCCTGCTCCATTCGAAAGCGGATCCTTGCTCGGCAAGGGAACGTCGACATGCGATCGCCGTTAACTGGCAGCGGGCGGGGTCGTCGCTGTGGAGTATCCGATGAATTATTTCCGTCCGCTAATCAGCAGATTGAACGAGGCGCTAAACGGAAAGAGTTTCCCGCGCCGAGTGACCGCGCCGAACGGAAGTTATCGCTGGGAAGCCGCGTCGGGTAGAAGTTTTGCGACCTTCGAAGAGGCGCGCAACGCCTGAAGTAACGGTCCAGCTTGTATCGCAAAGAGTCCGAACCACCCTGCAGCTGGTAGTCGATCAACAGCACTAGCCTCGCGTTGACGCCCAAGCTGTGCGATTCTGCTTGAATGTGGCGCAGGCGAGCACTTTCACCGCTTCAACGGCGGGGACTGCGCGAATGGCATAGTCTTGCCGTTCGTATCGCCGTCGCGGCGTTGCTTGTGATGGTCGCCTTCGTGTTGCTGTGGTTCGACCGCGACGGCCTTCGCGACAATGTCGACGGACATATGTCGTTTACCGACGTGATTTATTTCACGATGATCACAATATCGACGGTTGGCTACGGCGACATCGTTCCAGTTAGCGAGCGGGCGCGGCTGGTCGACGCCTTCCTGATCACGCCCATCCGCATTTTTCTATGGCTCATATTCCTCGGCACAGCCGCCGAATTCCTATTCAAACGCAGCTGGGAGAACTGGCGCATGCGAAGCATTCAACGGACGTTGCACGATCATGTGGTGCTCGCCGGATTTGGTCGCAGCGGTCAAAAAGCACTGGAGGAGTTGCTCGCTGGCGGAACTGAAGCGGACAAAATTGCTGTCGTCGATGCCGATGCCGAGGCAATCGAGATCGCTAAAGCGGCCGGAGTCGCCACGATCCGCGGCGACACGACACGCGACGAAGTGCAGAAGGCCGTTCACATCGAACGCGCGCGAAGCCTGATCGTCAGTTGCGGTCGCGATGACACCTCGATCCTGACGGTGCTTACCGCTCGTCATCTGTCTCGCGACGCGACAATTGCGGTGGCGATCAGAAATTCCGACAACGAGGATCTGGCTTACCAGGCGGGCGCCAACGTTGTGATAAATCCGGTGAGCTTCGCGGGCCTCCTTCTCGCGACGACGCACAAGGGAAGGCACCTTGCGGAATACCTCACCGATTTGGCCACGGCGCGAGGCAATGTCCGGCTTCGGGAACGCCAAGCGACGGAAGACGAAGTAGGCTGCCTGCTGAAAGACATAAGCAGCGGACGGGTGCTACGCCTTTATCGAGGCGAGGCTATGTTGGGCCCGGACGATCCGGGTCCTCCACGCGTCGAGCACGGCGACCTGATCCTCGAACTCGTCGCCAAATAGCGAAGACTGCCGTTTCGCGGTTAAAGCGCCGGCGCCGTCGCGCAAAATTCATCCGGGCCGCACGTCCCCGCAACAATCAATTGGCACGCGCGTTGGCGCTGCGCAAACAGAGGGACGATGCGTAATGCGTAGAGTAACTGCATGCGCGGCGCTTGTTGCGCTGCTTTCCTTATCCGCCTGCAAAACAGCTTCATCGGCCGCAGATGGTGTGAAGAGCGCCGGCTCCGCGGTTGTGTCCGGCGTCTCGAACGTGCCTTCGCTCGTCGACGTTAATCTGTCGAACGTGTTGAACAATCTCGCGCTCGATTTGAAGATCGATAAGGCGAACATTCCCATCAACGCGCAGATTCCGATCAACATTGCGGCGAATGTGTGCGGCGTGTCGATCAACGTGCTCTCGGTCGGCGCGGGGGGCGGCAAGAGCAGCGGCTGCACCGCCAACAGCGTCTCCCCGGAACTGAAGCAATATATCCAGGAGCAGCTCGCTGCGAATGGTTCGGTCGGCGGCGGCGCTCAGACGACGACGGGAGCAACCGCCAACCCCCCTCCAACCCCCACGCCACCGGCGAGCACGCAACCCCAGCCAATCCCGCCCGAACCCTCAACTTCTCCTCATTCCTAAACCTCTGGAGGTTCAAATGACCGCACGTTCAGCAATTTGGGCGGCCGTGGCGCTTGCCACGATCGGCGTCGCCGCTTGCAAGACGACCCAGGCGCCGGCCCCCGACTCCGCGGGCGAGGTAAGCGCCGCAACTCCAGCGCCTGCGACCGGCGCCACAGGATCGGGAACGGGCGGTGCGAGCGTGCCGACCCTGGTCAGCGTCAATCTGCAGAACGTTCTCAACAATCTGTCGGTGTCGCTGAACGTGAATCGTGACAATATCCCTGTCACGGCACAGGTTCCGATCGATGTTGCTGCAAGCGTTTGCGGAGTATCGGTAAGCGCGCTCGCCGCATCCGCAGCGAATGGCAAAGCCACCTGCACGGCAACCACGACGACTCCGCAGCTGAACCAAGCCGTACAGCAGCAAATTGCGTCAGGCGGTTCGGTTACGGGTGGACCTCAGACCATGGGTGGAACGACCACCAACAACATGATCTGATCCAGGCCAATCAGAACTACACGTCTACAGCGTGGCGTGGACCGTCGCGATCGCCTTCATCACAGCGGCGATCCGAACTGCCGACTGGATCGCGTCGGTCTTCACCCCATGCTGCAGCAGGACGCGCTCATGGCTGTCGATGCACATGCCGCAGCCGTTCATCGCCGACACCGCCAGCGAGAAGAGTTCGAACTCTTCCTTCGCGATCCCGTGCGAGCCGATGAAGTTCATCCTGAGGCGCGCCGGCTTCGTTCCATATTCATCGTTCGAGACAAGGTGGATGAAGCGATAATAGACGTTGTTCATCGCCATGACGGCAGCTGCACCCCGTGCCGCATTGGCCTGCACGTCCGACAGCCTGCCTGCGACCTCGGCCTCCGCCGCCTCAACCAGCGGCTTGTACCCCGACCCGTGCGCGCAGGTGAGCAGCAGGCCGAGCTTGCGCTCTTCACCGATCAGCTGGTCGCTAAGGATCGAGCCGAGATTGAGCCGCAGGTCCTTGGCGTAATCGGGTAGCGCGTCCGCAAACGTCTTGAGGGACATTTGTCCGTCTCCAAAGCAGGAAAAAGGGGCGGGCCTGGGGAAGTCTGCCCGCCCCTCGAAACACCGGCTCAAGGGGGAAGCCGGCCTTTCACCCTCCCTTGCGGAAGGGATTCGTTCAGGCAGCCTGCGGCTGCAGCACCTCGTCGCCCGGCGTCCAGTTGCACGGGCACAGCTCGTCGGTCTGGAGCGCATCGAGGACACGAAGCGTCTCGGCAGGGTTGCGGCCGACGTTAAGGCCGTTGACCGTCACGTGCTGGATGACGTTGTCCGGATCCACGATGAAAGTCGCGCGGAACGCCACGCCTTCGGCGCGATCGATGATCCCCAGCGAATCGGCCAGCTCCTTCTTGTTGTCTGCGATCCAGGGGAAATCCGCCTGCGCCAGCTGCTCATCCGAACGGCGCCATGCGAAATGGACGTGCGCCGTGTCGGTCGATGCGCCGATCAGCACCGCATCACGATCCTCGAAGTCGGACTTCAGCTCACCATAACCGACGATTTCGGTCGGGCAGACGAAGGTGAAGTCCTTCGGCCAGTAGAAAAGCACCTTCCATTTCCCATTGGTCTCGCCGAGATCGATCGTCTCGCCGGCCGGAAGCGCGGACGTGCCCTGCTGGACCGGGAGCTTGAGTGCCGGAAGCTTGTCACCAACGGTAAGCATGTATGGAAATTCCTCCTCGTTGCTGCAGTGCAGCGTAACCTTCGATGAGGGTCATCTAGGTGGCTGGCTTAAATCGTTCAAGTCCATTATACGGCTGTCTGTGATTGGATTTCTCGATTAGATGATCGTCCATCTCCCCACCGTCAAACAGCTTCAATATCTGGTCGCGCTTCGGCGTTTCGGCCATTTCGGAAAGGCTGCGGACGCATGCTTCGTGACCCAGTCGACGCTGTCGGCAGGGCTTCGCGAACTGGAGACCTTGCTGGGCGTCACCCTGGTCGAGCGAACCCGCCGCGTGGTCCGCTTCACGCCGCTGGGCGAGAAGATTGCCGACAAGGCGGTAAAGGTGCTCCGGGAAACCGAGGAATTGGCCGAAATGGCGCGAGCCCAGGGCCGGCCGTTGCATGGCGAGCTTCGGATGGGAGTGATCCCGACGATCGCCCCCTTCCTGCTACCGACCATGCTGCCGCGCCTTCGTGGGCATTTCCCGGAGCTGAAGCTTTTCCTTCGCGAGGAAACGAGCAGCGCCGCCTGCGAGGCACTTCACCGCGGACAGCTCGATTGCGTCCTGCTCGCTTTGCCCTTCGGCTGCGGAGACGTCGACAGCACGCCGTTATTCGACGACCCTCTGTTCGTGGCCTATCCACGCGGAGAGGCCCCGAGCGCGGCATCGATCGCTGCCGCCGACATCGATGAAAACCGTCTGCTCCTGTTGGAGGACGGCCACTGCCTCAAGGACCATGCGCTGTCGGCGTGCAACCGGCCGGAGCTTCGGGCGAATGCGGCGATGATGGGCACGTCGCTGCACACCCTGGTGCAGATGGTCGACAACGGCCTTGGCCTGACCTTCGTGCCCGGAATGGCGATCGAAGCCGGCATCCTCACCGGCACCGAAGTCGACGCGAAGCCGCTTCGCTCCGAAAATCCTTATCGTCGGATTGCGCTCATCTGGCGCCGATCGAGCCCGCGCGAGGGCGAGTTCCAGATGCTGGCCGAAACCCTGCGACGAATTGTCGCCGACCTCGTCCCCGATCTCGCGGCGGCGGGTCCCCAAGAGCCCGCGCTCGAGCCGGCCTGCGCCTGACCCGAGCGCGGTTAATCCCTACTTCGCCAGTGCGGGCTCCGCGATGCCGATCGGCTCGACCGGCTTCGCCTTCTGCTGAATGTCGAAGCGATCCGCGTTCATGACCTTCGTCCAGGCCTTGACGAAGTCGCGGACGAACTTCTCCTCATTGCCCTTTTCGGCATAGACTTCCGCAACCGAGCGCAGTTCGGCGTTCGAGCCGAAGATAAGATCTGCCCGACTTGCGCGCCACGTCTCTCCGCCGCTCGCCCTGTCGGTAGCGACAAATTCCTCGTCGTCGCTGCCATCGACAGCCTTCCAGACGTTGGTCATGTCGAGAAGGTTGACGAAGAAGTCATTGGTGAGCCGCCCGGGTCGCTTGGTGAAGCTCCCGTGGCCTCGCCCGCCGTGATTGGCGCCGAGCGCTCGAAGACCCCCGATCAGCACCGTCAATTCGGGTACGGACAAGCCCAACAACGCGGCGCGATCGAGCATCATCTCCTCAGTCTTTACGCTGAGCTTCTTCGGCAGATAGTTGCGGAACGCATCGGCCTGCGGTTCGAGCGGCACGAAGCTGTCCGCGTCGGTCTGCTCGGCGCTGGCGTCGGCGCGCCCCCCGACGAACGGCACCGGCACGTTCGACCCGGCATCCCGGATCGCTTTCTCCAGCCCGACCACGCCACCCAGCACGATGGCGTCCGCCAGCGACAGGCTGCCGCGGAGGCCGTCGAGCGTCGACAGAGCCTTGGCCAGCTCGGCTGGTTCGTTGACGTCCCAGTCCTTCTGCGGCGCAAGACGGATGCGTGCACCATTGGCGCCGCCGCGATGGTCCGACTTGCGATAGGTCGACGCCGAAGCCCAGGCCGTCTTGACGAGCTGACTGACGGTTAGCCCGCTGTTGGCAATCTTCGCCTTGACCGCGGCCACCTCGTCTTCCGAAGGCATCCGGCCGGCGGGAATGGGATCCTGCCAGATCAGGTCCTCGGCGGGAACTTCCGGGCCCAGGTAGCGCGCCTTGGGACCCATGTCGCGGTGGCACAGCTTGAACCACGCCCGCGCGAAGGCGTCCTTGAACGCCTCATGGTCGTTGCGGAACCTCTCGCTGATCTTGCGGAATTCCGGGTCCATCTTGAGCGCCATGTCGGCGGTGGTCATCATCGTCGGGACCTTTTTCGACGGATCCCAAGCCGCAGGCGCCATGTCCTCTTCACGCTGGTTGATCGGCTGCCACTGCTGTGCCCCGGCCGGTGAGTGGACTAGCTCGTATTCGTAATCGAGCAGCAGACGGAAGTAATTCTCCGACCATTGGGTGGGCGTATTGACCCACGAGCCCTCGATGCCGCTCGTCACCGTGTGCTCGCCGATGCCGCCATGCTCTTCGCTGCTCACCCAGCCAAAGCCGAGCGAGTGCAGATCGCCGCCCGCAGGAGCCTTGCCTAGCGTCGAGGGGTCGCCGTTCCCATGGGCCTTGCCGAAGGTGTGACCGCCGGCGGTTAGCGCGACCGTCTCCTCATGGTTCATCGCCATTCGCTCGAACGTCGCCTTGATGTCGCGCGCCGACTTCAAGGGGTCCGGATTACCGCCGGGACCCTCGGGATTGACGTAAATCAGGCCCATCTGGATCGCAGCGAGCGGGCCATCCAGGTCTTCCAGTCCGCGCTCTTCGTCAATCCGCGTCTCAACGCCCTCATTCACCCATTTGTCTTCGCTGCCCCAGTAAATGTCCTTCTCCGGTTCGTAGACGTCGGCACGCCCGCCGCCGAAACCGAACACCGGGCCGCCCATGGATTCGATGGCCACATTACCGGCCAGGATGAACAGGTCCGCCCAGCTGATCGACTGGCCGTACTTCTGCTTGATCGGCCACAGCAGCCGGCGCGCCTTGTCGAGATTTCCGTTATCCGGCCAGCTGTCGAGCGGGGCGAACCGCTGCTGTCCGCTGTTGGCGCCGCCGCGCCCGTCGCCCGTCCGGTAAGTACCCGCGGCGTGCCACGCCATGCGGATGAAGAAGGGCCCATAATGCCCGTAGTCCGCCGGCCACCAGGGCTGGCTGTCGGTCATCAGCGCTGTGAGATCGGCCTTCAGCCCATTGTAATCGAGCTTCTTGAACGCCTCGGCATAGCTGAAGTGGTCGCCCATCGGATTGGCCGGGCCGTTCGGCGCGAGGATGTCGACTGCAAGCGCATCCGGCCACCAGTCGCGGTTCTGGCGGCCGAGCAATGACCGCACCGTGCTCGGGCGATCCACCGGGCAACCCATCGATTCGCCTGTCTTCGCGTCCATGTTCACAGCCCTCCAGTTCGATAGGCGGAGAGCGTTACGTCCGGCGCGCCGTCGAATGGAAACGAGTTGTTCTCGTCAGTGAGAACAAGGAAATCGATTATTCATGATGGCGGCGAGGCGGACTCAGCCTGTTTGGGGCCGCGGGGGAATGCGGGGAGGGGGAGCCCCGCGGCCCCTGTCCTACCTGAACAGCTGTACGTGCAGGGTCGACCCGTGGGAAACGACTAAAGTCGCTCAGACTTAATCGAGGAATCGATCAGTATTCCGCTATTCCATATGCCGGATGCCAGTGCGCAAATAACTGTATCCGGTCATCAGCGTGAGCGCAGCGGCCGCCCAGAGGCAGATGATCCCGACGTCATGCACCCATGGCAGTTGCGGCAGCGCGCCGCCGAGGATCAACGCTCCGAGCGCAACGAGCTGGAACGTCGTCTTCCATTTCGCCAGCGCGCTCACCGGAACCGACACCTGGAGCCCCGCCAGATATTCCCGGAGGCCGGAAACGATGATCTCCCGAAGGAGTATGATCAGCGCGGCAATGATGTGAAGACCAGCGATCTCCGGGATCGGGTTCGATTTGCGGCTGGAAATCAGCATGATGAGTACCGCCACGACCATGATCTTGTCAGCGATCGGGTCGAGGAACTGTCCGAGCCTCGAGATGCTTCCCCAGGCGCGGGCGAGATAGCCGTCGAAATAATCGGTGATCCCGACAAGGCAGTAGAGCGCGAAGGTGATCGCATAATCGATGGGTGCCGGCCTCCACAAAAGGAAGACCAGGATCGGCACCGCGAGGATCCGCGAGAGCGTCAGGAGATTTGGCAGCGACAGCATCGTTCCGGGACAAGACCGTTATAAGGTTTGGCGCGATGCGCAAAGCTGGCTATTCCAATGCGTAATCCATGTCAGCCAACACCTGAGCTTTGATCCAGAACGTAACTCACCTGCTGCGCGCGCGGCGGTTCGTACCTTTGTTCGCGACCCAGTTTCTGGGCGCATTCAACGACAGCCTGTTCAAGCAGGCGGTCGTCCTGTTCGTAACCTACCAGCTTTATTCGAACCCGGCGAAGGAGTTCCAGTTCAGCGCGATCGCGCAGGCGCTGTTCATCCTGCCGTTCTTCCTCTTCTCGGCGCTTTCTGGGCAGCTTGCCGACGATCATGACAAGTCGAAGCTGATCCGAATCATCAAGCTTGCCGAAATCGGCATCATGATTCTGGGCGGCGCTGGGATCCTTCTTGCAAACATTCCGCTGATGCTCGCAGCCGTCGGACTGATGGGGGTCCATTCGACCTTCTTCGGCCCCATCAAATATGCGATTCTGCCGCAGCATTTGAGGCACGATGAGGTTCTTGGAGGAACCGGCCTCGTGGAGGCCGGGACCTACATCGCCATTCTCGGCGGAACGATCCTTGCCGGCATACTTGTGTCGGCGCCCTCCGTGGCGGCTGCGACTACCGTGGGAATTGCGATTCTCGGGTTCCTTGCCGGGCGGCAGGTGCCCCCTGCCCCGCCCGCGGCCGAACGGATTCCCTTCAACTGGCATATCATCCACGCATCAATCGAGCTGGTAAGCGCGACACTGCACATTCGCAGGCTCTTCCTGGCGATCTTGTCGATCAGCTTCTTCTGGACGATCGGAGCGGTGCTCATCATCATCTTCCCACCGCTGGTGAAGAATGTTCTTGGCGCCGACGAGCAGGTCGCGAGCCTGTTCATCGCCATCTTCTCGATAGGAATCGCGATCGGCTCGGTGCTCATCAACCGATTGCTCAAGAGCGAGGTTTCCGCGCGCTTCGCCCCAGCATCCGTGATCGCGATGAGCGTGTTCGTCCTGTTGCTGCACTTCGTCGCCCTTTCGTGGGTCAAGCACAGCGAATCCAGCCTGACGACGCTCGCCAATTTCGTCACCCATCCAATGGCAGGGCTGATGATCCTCGCCTTGCTCGGGGTCGCGATCACCGGCGGAATGTTCGTCGTGCCGCTTTATGCTTTCCTTACGACGACAGTGCCGAAGACGGAGACCGCACGGACCGTGGCGGCCAACAATATCGTCAATTCGGGTGCAATGGTGATCGGATCCCTGATGGCCTTTGCGCTCAGCAGCATGGGCATCGGGCCCGTCGGCCAACTGCTGCTGGTTGCTTCAATGTGCCTGGTCTCGGCGTGGCTCGGGTGGAAGCTCCACCTCGCCTGTGACTGACCCTAGCCGATCAATATTGAAACAAAGAGGAAGCCGGCGACGAAAGTCCCGGCGAACAGCTTCAGGTCAGACGACAGGCTGAACTTCGGCTCGGCGGGCGCCGAATGGACTCGAACCGGACCGCGGCCGAAACGGCGCGGGTCAGTCATCGAAAAAGAGCGAACGACCTGCACGGCAAAATCCCTAACGCGATCTTTACCATGTTGGAAACGGACGCAAGCCCGATGCGCTCCCGGCGTCCCGCAGCGGGACGTCAGGTCAGAATTTCGCTAATTTTCAGCCGTTGATGACGTTGCGAACCGGCGCCTCTTCGCCGCGACCGCGCGAGGCAAGGAGGTCGCGTGCCTGCTCGGCGGGCATCGGCTTTCCGAAGTACCAGCCCTGACCGATCTCGCAGCCGAGCCGCACGACCGTCTTGTAGCTTTCTTCGTTTTCGATCCCCTCGACGCAGACGGGAACCTGCAGCGCAGCGGCCAGCGTCGTTACTGCGCGAATGATCGCCGCGCTCTCGCGCTTGGTGTTGATGTTCATCACGAAGCTGCGGTCGATCTTGATGATGTCGAACGGAAGCGACCGCAGATGCGACAGCGAGGAGAAGCCCGTGCCAAAATCGTCGAGCGCCAGCCGAATTCCCTGGTTCTTCAGGCTGGTCGCGATGGACCGGGCAAGGTCGATGTCGGCAAACAGCGAGCTTTCGGTGACTTCGATGACCAGGCGCTCCGCCGGGAAGCGCGAATCCGCCAGGGTGCGAACGATGCGTTGTGCGAGCCAGCCGTCGGCCAGCTGCGACGGCGAGATGTTGACGGAGATCTTGATCTCATGATCCCAGTTCGCAGCTTCCCGCAGAGCCTCTCCGATCACATGCTCCGACAGCCGACCAATGAGGCCGATCTCTTCGGAAACGGGAATGAACACATCGGGCCCGATCACACCCGACAGCGGGTGGATCCAGCGGGCAAGCACCTCGAAGCCAACGATCGCACCGGTGGCGAGATCAATCTGCGGTTCGAAATAAGGGACGAACTGGCCGTGTTCGAGGCCGTGACGGATCCCCTGCTCGATTTCGCCATGAGCGATGAGCGCACGCTCCATTCCCGCGTCGAACCATACCGGGCGAGCCACCCGGCCGCTTCGAGCATGGTCCATCGCGATATCGGCGCGCCGCAGGATATCCGGAATCCTGGCTTCTCCAGCGGCGGCGGATGCAATTCCGCAAAAGGCCCCGACCTGGATGATCCGCTCTTCGAACAGCAGGGGACGGGTTACGGTGCGCAGCACCGCCTCGGCCAGCTCATCCACACAACCCATGTCCTTGGGCGCAAGCGCGATGGCGACGGCGAATTCGTCACCGCTGAGGCGGGCAAGTACGGCCTGCGGCCCGAGCTCGTCCGCAAGGGAGACCGAGATCGTCTTCAGCAGCCGATCGCCGGTTTCATAGCCATGCTGGTCGTTGACGGCCTTGAAGCGATGGACCTGGAAGGAAATGACGACCAGGTTTTCGCCGCGATCTGCGGCCTGCAGGCACAGCTGCCCTGCATGATCGGCGAAGCCCTTGCGATTGAAGAGGCCGGTGATTGCATCCGTTGTCGCAAGCACGACGGCTCGACGCTCATGTTCGGCGCGCAATTCCGCTTCGTGTTGCAGGTCGACGTAGCGCCGCCAACCGAACAGGATGAGCGCGACATTGAGCGTGAGGGCGGTGCTCGCAAGACGGATTCCAGGTCCGACTCTTTCGTCACCAAGCGGCAGATTCTGGAAGAAGGCGCTGCCATTCCAGATGAGAAGCATGACCGCGGTAATCAGGACCGTGAGCACGATGGCGTCACGGCGGGCATTTACTAGCCTTGAACTCGTTGCTCTGGTCACTCGGATTCCGCCTACTCAACGGATCCCAATTACCTTGCTAACGCTTAATAAATTGCCCTCCAATACGGAGGAATCTCTGTCCGCTAAAAGCGCAGGAATTCAGACCCGGCATTTCGCAAAATGCCAGGTCTGAATCTGGTGCGGACGGCGGGACTCGAACCCGCACGCCCTTACGGGCAGAAGATTTTAAGTCTCCAGCGTCTACCGGTTCCGCCACGTCCGCATGCGGATCATCCTGCCCTTATCTCCCCGGACAGGCCATGCCGGTCAATTATAAGTCTGCGCCCTCGTGGAGGTTCAGACGTTCCCGCATTTCCTTGCCCGGCTTGAAATAGGGCACGCGCTTGGCATCTACGGAAACCGCTTCCCCGGTGCGAGGATTGCGGCCGACGCGTGCATCGCGCTGGCGGGTTGAGAAGGCGCCGAAGCCGCGAAGCTCGACGCGGCCACCCTTGGCCAATTGGTCGGTAATTGAATCGAAAATGGCGCTCACCACGCCTTCGACCTCACGCTGCGTGAGGTCCGGAAAATCGGTGCAAAGTTTCTGCACCAGTTCAGAACGGATCATTGTCGTCCCCGCGTAGGAATTCCGGCTCCAAACTCCCCCAATGCAACCCGGAGCCGATTGCGGTGAACGCTGTCACCAAACTTTGTCAGACGCAAGAAGGATTTACGCGGCGCTCCAAATGAGGAACGCCGCGTATTTCCATGACTTGGTTACTTTTTCTTGGTGGCCTTGCCGGCCTGCGCTTCCTTGAGCGCGGCTCCGAGGATGTCGCCGAGCGACGCACCGGAATCCGACGAGCCATATTGCGCGACCGCCTGCTTCTCCTCGGCGATCTGAAGCGCCTTGACGGAGAAGTTCGGCTTCTTGGAGCGGTCGAAGCCAATAACCATTGCGTCGAACTTCTGGCCGACCTGGAAACGCTCCGGACGCTGCTCGTCGCGGTCGCGGCCAAGGTCGCCCCGCTTGAGGAAGCCCGTCGCTCCGTCGTCGCCGACCTGGACGTCGAGACCGGCATCCTGGACTGCGCGGACGGTAATCGTGACGATTTCGCCCTTCTTCACGCCGCCGACGGCCGCGCCCGTTCCGGCTCCGGCGCCAGTGCCGCCGCCTTCGAGCTGCTTCATGCCGAGCGAGATACGCTCCTTCTCGACATCGACGTCGAGGACCTGTGCCTTGACGGTTTCACCCTTGCGGTGAAGCTGCAGCGCTTCCTCGCCCGACACGCCCCAGGCGATGTCCGACATGTGGACCATTCCGTCGACGTCGCCCTCGAGCCCGACGAACAGGCCGAATTCGGTCGCGTTCTTGACTTCGCCCTCGACGACGCTGCCGACCGGATGCGCCTCTGCGAATGCCTCCCAGGGGTTCGACTGGGCTTGCTTCAGGCCAAGCGAAATGCGGCGCTTTTCCTCGTCGACCTCGAGCACCTTCACGTCGACTTCCTGCGAAGTGCTGACGATCTTGCCCGGGTGGACGTTCTTCTTGGTCCAGCTCATCTCGGAGACGTGGACGAGGCCTTCGATGCCGGCTTCGAGCTCAACGAACGCGCCATATTCGGTGATGTTGGTCACCCGGCCGCGGAACACGCCGCCGACCGGATACTTCGAGCTCGCGCCTTCCCACGGATCGCTCTCGAGCTGCTTCATGCCGAGGCTGATGCGCTGCGTGTCGCGGTTGATGCGGATGATCTGCACCTTAACCGTGTCGCCGATGTTCAGCACCTCGGAGGGGTGATTGACGCGCTTGTAGGAAATGTCGGTGACGTGCAGCAGCCCGTCGATCCCGCCGAGGTCGACGAAGGCACCGTAATCCGTGATGTTCTTGACCACGCCGTCGATCACCTGGCCTTCGGCAAGGCTCTGGATGAGGCCGCTGCGCTGCTCGGCGCGGGTCTCTTCGAGGATCGCGCGGCGCGAAACGACGATATTGCCGCGGCGGCGATCCATCTTCAGGATCTGGAACGGCTGCGGGAGATCCATCAGCGGCTGGACGTCGCGGACGGGGCGGATGTCGACCTGGCTGCCCGGAAGGAAGGCCACTGCGCCGCCGAGGTCGACGGTGAAACCGCCCTTCACTCGGCCGAAGATCACTCCTTCGACGCGGTTGCCGGCTTCGAATTCCTTCTCGAGCTTGTCCCAGGCTGCTTCGCGACGCGCGCGGTCGCGCGACAGCATCGCTTCGCCGGCACTATTCTCGACGCGGTCGACATAGACTTCGACCTCATCGCCGATCTTGAGCTCGGCCCTCTGGCCCGGAGCTGCGAACTCGCGCAGCGGAACGCGGCCCTCGGACTTCAGGCCGACGTCGATCACGGCCATGTCGTTCTCGATGCCAGTGACGGTGCCCTTCACCACCTTGCCTTCGAAGGCTTCGTTCTCGCCGCCGAGGCTTTTGTTGAGGAGCTCCGCGAAATCGTCACGGGTCGGGAAGGTCGTGGTCGCCATAAAAAGAATGTCTTTCAGTCTTCAAATTCGCTTGCCGCGCCGCGCCACCATGGCGAAGCTTCAACATGCGGACCTGGTCTCATTCGTTGCCGCCGCAGGCCCATCCCGGGGCGGCACCCTCGCACCCCCCTCGATGGAAAAAAGCGCGTTCCGGTGGCCGGTTGAGCCGGTTCACCGCACGCGCTCGCCAAAGGACGGGCTGCCGCGGGCGCAGGATCGAGCACCCGCCGGGCGCCGCGCGCCTTAGCTCACAGGGGCAATGACCGCAAGGAGCTAGGCGAGTGCCCATCTCCCTAGAAGATCAGGACACCGGCCTCGGAACCCTCGGGCCGGTAATGAAGCCGCGCCCGAACGATATAGTCCCGCCCCGCTACCAGCTTTGCAGTGATCTGGGCATTTTCGGCGGTACCTGAATCGTCTTCCGAGTCATAATGGCGCGGCTCTCCGTCGCGGCATTCGAACAGGACGATCTTGGTGTCGGCAGTCCCAACGGCGTTGATATGATAGTCGCGCGAAGCCTCGGGCCTGAAGCTGAAATCGATCTGATCGCCCGCGTTTCCGGAGAACCTTGCGACCTGCATGAGCTGCAGGGGCAAGGCCTTGGCGCTCGACGGGTACCAATACAGCACCCATTTCTTGTCCTGCTTGGAGTGCTTCGTGTTTTCGCCGATCCCTTTTTGGTCATAGGGCTTGGGCGCTTTGATGAGGCCGGGATCGAACGGATAATGCATGATGGACTTCGGATCCCACCTGGATCCCTGGGCACCGTTCGCGGAGAGCTTTTCGATGATGTTCTGGTAGGTGCTGTCCCGGTTCCAGCCGTCGCTCTCCAGGAAATGCGCGTAGACCTTGTCCTCATCCCACACGAGACCCGACTGCGGATTTTGGTGCTCATGTTGAAACCCGAGCGTGTGGCCGATCTCATGAAGCGCCGTCGCATGGCCCCAGAGGGTGGTCAGGTCCCAGCCGAAGTTCATCGTTCGGCCCCGGTCCGCATTCTTCAGGATGTCGGTGCCGACGAACGACCACGAACCGTCCCCGTCCAGGCGGCCGATCTTGATCTCCGCTTCTGCCGGATCGCCAACCTCCTCGAACCGCAGCCCGATGCCGAGCCCAAGCCATTCGCCGAACGCCCAGCGGACAACGGCCTTCTGAGCCTCCGGCCAGTCCCATTCGGGGGACTCCAGGAAGGCATAGTGAAGGACGGTGCCATTCACCCATTTGTTCTTCGCCAGCCGTATGGCGGATGCCCGGATCGGTGACGTCCCTTCCGGAAGGACAATCGGAATCGGCGCGGGCTGGCTGCAATAGCGCCGTTGTTCTGTCTTAGCAGAAACCTTCTGATCGTTAGCCATGATCCTTGCTTCCCTGCCGCGTCTGCGCGCGCGAGGGCTCCGCATGTGGGCCGCAGCGAATCATCGAAGCAGCGACGAACACATGAGTTCCCTGCCCGCCAATCAGCGGTCCAGCTCGGATTCGGCATCGCTGTAAGCCAGATTTACCGCATTCTGTTGTTTAACGCCATTTGGGTTTCGGTCCGCCCAAGCGTGCCTCGCAACCAAGTAAATAGGAATTTTCCTATTGATTATAGGGAACAGATAGGGAACATTGAAGGCGATGGAGTCGCTTGTATGCTTGTCCTAGATCCTTCGATGCTGCTGGCAATCGCCGCACTCGTCAGCAGCCTTTCCGCATTCGTTTGGGCGGTACGGCGAAAGCCTTAACCACTACCGCTGACGCGGCATTAGGCCTCTGCGTGCAATGCATCGGCGGTGAAGTTTGCGAACGTCCTGGCGGTCGTTGCCGCGCTCCTCAGCGCAGCGTCGGCACCTGCCCAAAATTCCCCTTCAGGAGCGACTGGAGACCAGGCAGCCCGCCTCCTGGCGGCGCAGAACCGCGAGCGCGCAATCGTTGGAGCCCCCCTGCTTCAATGGGATCCCGAGCTGGCCGCGCACGCCGCTTCCTACGGCCCCGTGCTCGCCGGCCTGCGCCGCCTCGTTCATTCACCGCGCGAGGGCCGTCCGGGAGAACGCGAAAACCTCGCGATGGCCTGGCACGGCACCATGTCGCCCGAGCAGCTGGTGAACATGTGGAGCCGCGAGAAGCTGCTGCTGCAGCCCGGTCTGTTTCCCGCGGTCAGCCGCACGGGTCAGTGGCAGGACGTCGCCCACTACACGCAAATGGTCTGGCCGACCACGAGCCGCGTCGGCTGCGCGATCTACGTCGCGGACTGGGACTATCTGATCTGCCGCTATTCGCCGCCCGGAAACATCGACGGCAAACCCGTCTTCGCGACAACCTCGGTCGCTGCGCGCTGAGCTCGCGGCGTTGAGCCGGAATCCGCCTCGCTGATTACCAGCCGCGACTCGCCTTCTTGGGGCCTTTCTTGTCCGCGTCAGCCTCTTTCGGAACGCTGTCGCCCCCGCCGTCCATGGCAAGGAAATTGCGAACCGCCTCGGCCGAGATCGCCCGGCCGAAGAGCCATCCCTGCGCTTCCGTGCAACCGAAGTCGGCAAGCGCGTTCCGAATCTGCTCTGACTCGACGCCTTCGGCCGTGATCGGCACGTCGAGCTTGTGCCCCAGGCCGGCGATCGTGTTGACGATGGCCGCCGTCTGCTCGCTCTTCACGATGGTGGTAATGAAGGTCTTGTCGATCTTGATCCTGTCGAGCGGCAGGCGATTGACCTGCGCCAGGCTGGCGTAGCCGGTCCCGAAATCGTCGAGCGAGATGCTGATCCCGACATTCTTGAGGCTGTGGATGATCGTCAGGACCTGGTCGCGGTCCTCGAGCAAAGATCCCTCGGTGATCTCGATCTCGAGCCTGCTCGCCGGGAATCCGCTCGCCGCGAGCAGTTTGAGGATCTGTTCGGCGAGCATCGGGTCGCGGAACTGGACCGGTGACACGTTGACCGCGAGCTTCAGGTTGCCCGGCCACTCGCGCGCGTCCTTGAGCGCCTGCTCGAGCACCGCCAGGGTCAGCGGCCCGATCAGCCCGGTGCGCTCGGCCGTATCGATGAAGACTTCGGCTTCGACCAGGCCGCGGGTGGGGCTTCGCCAGCGCGCGAGCGCCTCGAAACCGATGATCTTGCGGCTGTTGAGGTCGACCAGGGGCTGGAAGAAGGGCACGAACTCGCCGGACTTGATGCCGGTGCGAATATCCTCTTCCAGCTTCAGCCGTTCCTTGATCTCGCGTTCGAGCTCCTTGTCGAACCAGGCGAATCCGCCCCGTCCCGCGCGCTTGGCCGCATAGAGCGCAACATCGCTTTCGCGCAGTGCCGTCTCCTCGTCTTCCGAAGCGCTCAGCCGGGCGAGGCCGATCGAAGCGGTGACCTGCAGCTGCGTTCCCTCGACGAATAGAGGGGCCGACAGCGCCGCGAGGATTTTCTCGGCGATGCGCTCCGCTTCGGCATCGACCGCGCCGGGGAGCAGGATCGCGAACTCGTCTCCACCGGTGCGCGCGCAGCAGGCGCTGTTCGGAGCCGCCTTTTTCGAGGCTTCGGCGACCCGCATCAGGACCTGGTCGCCGGCGAGGTGGCCGTAGAGATCGTTGACGCGCTTGAAATGATCGAGGTCGAGCGCGAGGAAGACGCCGCCGGCCCTGCTTTCCAGCGCTTCGCCAAGTGCGCGCATCAGCTCGCGCCGGTTGGCGAGGCCCGTGCCAGGGTCGGTGTTCGCGTTTCGCTGCGCAAGCCGTTCGGCGGCTTCGTAAAGGTCGAGCGCCTGCTTGAGATCCTTGGAACGGCGCCATCCGAAGAGGATGATCGCGATGTTGAGCAGGAACGCGACCTTGAGCGTGCTTGCCGAATCCGGCAGCGGCGTGCCTCCCAAGGCCCCCGGCATGACCTGGCTGCCCAGGACGACGAACAACAGCAGGGCTGTGATCGTCGCACAGGTCGTGACGACGTAACTCCCCGCGATGCGGACGGTCTTGTTTTTGGCTGTGCCCAACGCGCGGTCCACCTGTTGCCCCACCGTCAAGATGGCGGAAAAAAGTGAATTTTATCCTACGGTAAGCGGCGTCTTTACGATTCCGCGCGGGCAAGCCGCTCTTCCGCAAGGCGAAGCGCCTCGGCAATCGCCTCATCGAGCGAGAGGTCGCTCGTATCGAGCAAGAGCGCGTCCGCCGCTGGGCGCAGCGGAGCGACCTCTCGGCCCGAATCCCGCGCATCCCGCGCGTGGATGTCGGCAAGAACCTCCTCGTAATGAGCTTTCATGCCGCGGCCCTGAAGCTCTTTGAGCCGCCGGCTGGCTCGGACTTCCGGACTGGCGCTGACGAACAGCTTCACTGCCGCATCGGGGGCGATCACGGTGCCGATGTCCCGGCCGTCGAGGACGGCACCTCCGGGCTGATTCGCGAAATCCTGCTGGCGTTCGAGGAGAGCCGACCGGACCGAAGGATAGGCCGAGATCAATGAAGCGATCTTCGACACAGGTTCGCTCCGAAGTTCCGGATCGTCGGGATCGAATCCCAGATGGTCGCAGGCCCGAAGCGCCTCGAACTCGCTGGAAGGGTCCCCGCCCCACCGCCACAGGTTGAGGGCGACCGCGCGATAAAGCAGGCCGGTGTCCATGTGCGGCAGTCGAAGCTGGCTGGCGAGCGCCCGCGCGATCGACCCCTTCCCGCTCGCGGCCGGGCCATCGACCGCGATCACCGAGCCCTTTTCCTTGCGGTCGATCAATCCCATGTCCTCAGCCAACGGCGGGCTGCTTTGACAGGGGCATATCCCTATGGCAAGGCGCCCCGCCGACCGCCCGGCAAATGCCCGCGACAAACGACATTCGACTGGAGATTAGACCCTCATGGTGAAGCCCGAATGGGGCACCAAGCGCACTTGCCCCAAGTGCTCGACCCGCTTTTACGACCTCGGAGCCGAGGATCCGGTTCACTGCATCAATTGCGGAACCGACTGGATTCCTGAGCCCGTGCTGAAATCGAAGCAGCCGCTTGCCTTCGAAGCTGCGCCGGTTGCCGCCAAGGAGCCGGTGGCCGACCCGGAACTCGAGGCGGAAGATCTCGCGGTCGACGAGGACGAGGAAATCAGCGCAGACGAAGAAGTCGACCTGGAGACGGGCGACGACGATCTCGGCGTGGAAACTGCCGGCGAGGACGACGACGCCTGACCGGCCGCCTGGCGAAAGCCGGGATGTGATATTTCCCCTTTTCCAGCGGGGGATAGTTCGCCTAAGGGCGAGAAGGACGTGGGGCCGTAGCTCAGCTGGGAGAGCGTCGCAATGGCATTGCGAAGGTCAGGGGTTCGATCCCCCTCGGCTCCACCAACCTCCGCCGAAGTGCGAAAGCGCGGACGAGTTCGCAACCCTAGCTGATCGTCCTCGGTGAGCGCCTTTTGCGCGGCGCCTTCAGCGATGCGTTGCGGATGCAATGATCGAAACCGATCCAATCGACCCGATCGCGCCCGCGACCGGCATTGAGGTTGCAAAGCTCGATGCGCCATTGCGGCGGCCGATAGGTTTGAACGTAGCGCAGCGCCTGCTTCATGGCCGCATGCTGCATTTTCATGCAGCCCGCCTGCCAGTGACAATTCACCCCGATGTTGAGAGAAATCGGATCGTGGATGATCGGTCGCGACCCGGCGGTCGCTGAAGTCGCTAGTATCGCAAGTACCGGGTAAACCGGCGCAAAGATCCACCTCATCCCGAGCGCGAGAATACAGACGGGCCCGGGACCCGGAAAGAGTTCGTGCCGCAACAGTGCGCAAAAAAAGAAGAGCGGCGGAGCCTTGTGGGCGCCGCCGCTCCTCTTGGAAGTCTTGATCGAGCGCGCCCTTAGTTGAGCGCGTTCGAGACGTTGTTGAACGTCGTGTTCAGCTTGTTGCCGATGCCCTGCATCGCGCCAATGGCAGCAACAGCAATGAGAGCCGCGATCAGGCCGTATTCGATGGCCGTCGCGCCCTTTTCACTTTTGATCAGCTTCAAAAACTTCGCCATCTCCGGTCTCCCATGGCTCAAATCAATTAGACGCAACCCACCTTCGCAACCCGTTATCCGTCGTAGGCTGAGGCGGAATTTGCGCCTTGGTGGTTTAGAAAGAGTTAAAATCGCGCCTTGCGAGATGAACTTTCGTTAAGGACGTTCAACGCTCGCCAATTAGCTGCTTCAGGCGTTCGGCAATGTCACGGAGCGGCCTGGCGGCATCGCTCCATTCGGGCGGCAGCGGACTCTTGTTTTCAGGCCGTTTTTCAGGTTCCGGTCGCCGGAACTCGCCCGGCAGGGACGGCCCGCGCTCGCGGTCAACGGCCAGCGCGGACGACATGAAGCTGCGCCAGATCTCGGCCGGGACGGTCCCACCGCTGATCTTTCCGAGCGACTTGTTGTCGTCGCGACCGACCCACACGCCCACGACCAGGTTGCCGGCAAAGCCGATGAACAAGGCGTCTCTGTTCTCCTGCGTCGTGCCGGTCTTGCCGAAGGTAGGCACCGAAAGCGCGGCTCGGCGCCCTGTTCCATTGTTCGCAGCCGCATAGAGCAAATCGAGCATTGGAACGCGGTCCCGCTGGCGATCGAGCGTTCCGGCGGACCTGAAGAATGCCGCAAGACCCTCGGGCGGCTGCTCTTCCGGAAGGCCGCGGGCCAGGACCGGATATTGTCCGCTCGCCACGGCGGCATAGGCGGAGGTGAGCTCGAGAAGGCTCACGCCTGCAGTCCCAAGCGCGATGCTTGGCTTGTCGGGGAGCGGCGTTGTTATCCCAAGGTCGCGCGCTGCGCGGATGACATTGGCGCGGCCGACTTCCTGGCTGAGCCGGACCGTCGCTGCATTGCTCGACCGGGCGAAGGCCTCGCGAAGAGTAATGCGGCCTCGATAAACACGGTCGCTATTGACCGGAGTCCAGCCGCCGATCGTGATGGGCTCATCCTCGATCATGCTGTCGGGCGTCCATCCGGCCCGAAGTGCCGAGAGATAGACGAACAATTTGAACGCGGAGCCGGGCTGCCGCCGCGCCTGGGTGACCCGGTTGAATGGCGAATCCGAATAATTCTTGCCGCCCACCATCGCGACCACTCGCCCATCCGGCCGCATCGCGACGAGCGCAGCCTGGGCATCGCCGATGTTCGCCCGGCCGATGGCGCGCGCGGCGAGGCGCTGCAGGTTTCGGTCCAATGTCGTCCGAACCTTTACCTGTCCGAAGTCGGATTCGAAGGCCCTTGCAGCCGAGGGCGCGACCCAATCGGCAAAATAGGTGCCGGCCGGGAGCCTCGCTTCCTGAGCCACCGGCCGCGCAAGCGAAGTCGAATTCGCGCGGGCGGCGCTGATCGCTCCGGTGTCGGCCATCGCGGCGAGCACCAGCTTGCTGCGCTTCTGCGCCGCCGCAAGATGCTGGGTCGGGGCCAGCCTCGACGGCGCCTGAACCAATCCAGCGAGCATGGCAGATTGGGCGAGGTTGAGCCGTTCCGGATCCCGGTGGAAATAATGATGCGCCGCCGCCCGCAGTCCATAGACGCCGTCGCCGAAGTACACGCTCGACAGGTAACGCGAGAGAATTTCCTGCTTGGTCAGCCAGGCTTCCAGCCAGAAGGCGATGATCACCTCCTGCGCCTTGCGCTTGATCGTACGGTCGCCCGACAGGAAGCTGGTCTTGGCGAGCTGCTGGGTGATCGTGCTTCCGCCCTGCCGCACGCCGCCGCCCCTCATGTCGGCCATCAGGGCGCGGCCGATTCCTCGCGGATCGATGCCCCAGTGACGATAGAATCGGCGGTCCTCGATCGATACGAAAGCCGCAGGAGTGACGGGATTGAGCCTGGTGACGTCCACCGGCGCTTCCTTGATCGCGCCGCGAAGGGCGATAGCGCGCCCGTCGTCGCTTTGCAGGAGCAGGGCCGGATCGGGGAGCGGCTCCAGAGCCCGCGACAAAGGCGCGGTGATGACCAGCCAGATGATCGTCACGAAAAGGAGGCCGGCAAGCGAATAGAGCACTAGCGGCCAGCGCCTGCGCTTCGGCGGTTGCTGTTCCTGCTGTTCTTCCGGATGCTGTGGCGGAGCGAACGGATCGGGCAGCTCCTCGACGGGGAGGCCCTGGCGGGTCCAGATCGTATCGTTTTCCGCCAGTTTCATCTCACTCGCCGCACTCGTCCAACTGCTTTACTTAACTAAAACAGTTGGGTCGAGATATCCAGATGCTTGCTGAATGGAACGTTGCAGGTAAACGCACCGAATGCGCTTCCTGGCCCTGATGCTGATCCCGGCCCTGGCGTTGGGGCCAATCGCCTGCCGCGAACAGCCGCATGGCGAGGTCAAGGCGATCGTGATCGGCGGAAAGCCCGAGCTCCGCGATCCGGCGCTCGGGCCCTTGCCCCTGCAGGATGAAGTCCTGCTCCAGAATGTCGCGCAAGGCCTCGTTCGGTTCGATTCCAACGGCAACATCATCGGCGGCCTGGCGGAACGCTGGAACGTGAGCGACGATGGGCTCAGCTACATTTTCCGGATCGCGTCCGCGCAATGGCCGGATGGCAAGAAGATCACCGCCGAGCAGGTGGCGAAGCTGCTGAAGCGGCAGATCGCCGTACGAAGCCGCAATCCGCTCAAGGATTCGCTCGGTGCCGTGCAGGATATCGTTGCGATGACCGACCGCGTCATTGCGATCCAGCTCCTTGCGCCGCGTCCGAATCTCCTGACGCTCCTCGCCCAGCCCCAGTTTGCGATCCTGAAGGGCAGCGACGGAACTGGACCGTTCAAGGCGACGGCCACTGGCGGCGCGGGCGGCGAATTGAGGCTTACACGCCAGATCGCCGGAAACGACGATGAGGAAAGCCAGCACGAGGAAGTCCTGCTCGCCGGCGCTCCGGTCGATGAGGCGATCAGCGCTTTTGGCGCGGCCAAGGCCGACCTCGTGATCGGCGGGACTTTCGACGATCTTGGGCTCGCCCAGCGGATCAAGCTGCCACGCGGGACGCTTCGTTTCGATCCGGCGTCGGGTCTTTTCGGTTTGATCCCCACGCATGCGGGCGGCGGAATTGACGATCCGGACGTCCGGCACCTCCTCAGCGAGGCGCTGGACCGGGCAAATTTCGTCAACGCGCTCAACGTTCCGGGGCTTGCGGCACGGGCGACGCTGCTTGAGCCGGGCCTCGATGGAATGCTGCCGCCGGTTGCGCCCGCATGGTCCAGTTCGCCGCCGAGCGATCGGCTTGCCGATCTCCGGGGCCGTGTCGACCGCCTGTTCGGCAAGGACAAGCCGACCATTCGCATTTTCCTGCCGCAAGGCCCAGGGGGCACGCTGCTGTTTCGCGAGCTGGGGCGCGACTGGGGCGCAATCGGACTGACCGTCGAACGAGCCGAAACGCGGTCAGCCGCCGACTTCGAGGTTATGGACGAAGTGGCTCCTTCGTCGTCCCCAGCCTGGTTCGTTCGCCGCTTTCGCTGTGGTGTCGTGCCTGTCTGCGATGCCCAGGCCGACGAGATGACGGACGCCGCGCGGCAGAACCCCGTCCCCGCCCAGCGCTATGCGCTGCTGGCCCAGGCTGCCGCCCGCATCGAGGCGGTGCAATTGTTCATTCCGCTGACTGCACCGGTTCGCTGGTCTCTCGTCTCGGCCCGTATCCAGGGCTTCGACGGGAACCGTTACGCCCGCCACACGCTCACGGACCTGGAGCAACAGTCTGGCAGAGATTGATGTCGATTCTGAATGACAAGCGGCTGTCCCTACCGACCGGGACCGATCCACAATCCGTCCGAAAGCGCGTCGAAGCGATGGAAAAGCTACTCGAGCGGCTGATCGTCATTCCCGGCATCAACAAGCCTGTCGGCCTCGACGTGATTCTCGACCTGGTTCCCGTCGTTGGTGACGTCGCGGCCGCCGCGCTCGGCGCCTATATCGTTTGGGAAGCAAGGAACGTCGGAATGTCGCGGTGGCAGATCAGCCGCATGGCTGGGAACGTCGGCTTCGACTGGATGCTTGGCCTCATCCCCTGGGTGGGCGCGATCCCGGATTTCTTCTTCCGATCCAACACCCGCAACCTGAAGATGATCAAGAGCCACCTCGACAAGCATCATGCGAGCGGCGCAACCGTCGAGGCGAAAGCAAAGCCCGTCGGTTGAACTATCGCCTGCGCGCGACCCATTCGTGTTCGCCCTCCACTTCGTCGGCCATCGGCCGGCCGTAGCGATCGGTGCTCGGCCGATAGAGGAAGCGCTGCTGGATCAACCGGCAGGTTAGGGAGTCGAGTTCGGGCACCCCGCTCGACCGGGTCACCGAGCAGCGGCTTACCCGGCCGTTCGCCTCGACCCGGAACAGGATACCGACAGTGCCGCTTATGCCTGAATCTCGCAAATCTCTCGGATAGTCCCTCGGCGTGATCTCGCCTGCGATTTGCTCGAGCTCCGTTCCGCCCCCGCCGCCGCCATAACCGGCGCCGCCTGCCCCGCCGCCCGCGCCCGCGCCGGCCGCGGGCCCGGTTCCGCTGCCTCCACCCGATGGAGCCGCCGAGGGTGCCACGGCAATCACCGGAGTGACCGACGCAGGTGCGTGCGCGGGATGTGGACCAGGAGATCCGCCGGGCTTCGCGGGTTGTGCCTTGGGCGCGGCAGCTTCATGAGGCTTGGATCGCGGTTCGGGCTCCACCGCTTTTTTCGGCGGAGGCGGAGGTTTCGGAAGACTGATGTCGACCAGGCGCTGCACCAGTTCGGCGGGCCGCGTCACGTCGACGCGCAGCCCGCGCAGCAGGATTACGCCGAGCGCCACCTGAACGAGAACGACCGCGGCAAGCGCATAAGCGCGCTCCCGCGGCCGCGTCATTTGGTCATGCTGGGCGTAAGCGGGCAAAAAAGGGCCCGCGAATGCCTAGCGGTAGTAGCAGCGCTGATGCGCGGTCGCGCTTCGGTCGATCGCGCGTCCCGCCACCGCTCCGCCGACTGCGCCGGCCGCGGTGCCAAGCAGGCCGTGGCCAAGCACGCTGTGGCCGACCAGTCCACCGGCGACACCGCCGGCAACCAGGCCCGTGGTTCCGCTCGAATAGCGGCAATATTTGTGCGCGTAGACCGTGCGCCCATGATAGCGGTGATGATGTGCGTAGGTCGTGCTATGGGCGGCCGCCGGCGTTGCCAGTGGAGCGCCGCTCATCGCGGCGAGCGCCGCGGCCATAATTTTGCTGAAGCTGTGCATATTATGTTCTCTCTTCTTGTTCTGTTTCGCGAATCTAACGAGCTTTGATGAACCCGTGTTGCGCAATTGGACGCAGTAACGACGAACCGTGCGTGCTCGGGGACATGCGGACAGCCGGTAACCATGTGATTTAACGGCGAACCCCCCGCAGCTGTTCCTCGCCCGACGCGGCGGCGGCCCGGAGATCGCATGCCGTTTGGACGCCTGACTGGCTGAATAGGGCCCTAGTCGCCGCTGATCGCGGGATCGATCTCATCGGGATGGTCGATGATCGGCATCCCCACATCGCCCTGTCCGACCGTCCGACCGGCCATTTCCAGCATGCGCTCAAGCGGCACGCGCGCGCGCGCCATGACTTCCGGCGACAGTTCGATCCTCGGCTGGAGGTCGCGAAGCGCGACATAGAGCTTCTCCAGCGTGTTCAGCGCCATGTACGGGCACATGTTGCAGTTGCAGTTCCCGTCGCCGCCCGGGACCCCGATGAACGTCTTGCCCGGTGCCGCTTTCTCCATCTGGTGGATGATGTGCGGTTCGGTCGCGACCAGGATCGTGTCCGCCGGGCTGCTGAGCGCGAAATCGAGGATCGACTTGGTCGAACCGACATGGTCGGAATGATCGATGATGTGCGGCGGGCATTCAGGATGAGCTGCGACGGGCGCATCCGGATGCTCGGCCTTGAGCTTCAGGAGTTCGGTCTCGCTGAAGGCCTGGTGAACGATGCAGATACCGGGCCACAGCAGCATGTCGCGGCCGGTCTTCCGCGCGAGATAGCCACCGAGGTGGCGGTCCGGTCCGAAGATGATCTTCTGATCCTTCGGAATCTGGTCGAGGATGATCTGCGCGCTCGATGAGGTGACGATGATGTCCGACAGTGCTTTCACCGCCGCTGAACAATTGATGTAGGTGAGCGCGATATGGTCCGGGTGCGCGGCCCTGAAGGCAGCGAACTGATCGGGCGGGCAGCTGTCCTCGAGCGAGCAGCCGGCATCCATGTCGGGCAAGATCACGATCTTCTCGGGCGAGAGTATCTTCGCCGTCTCGGCCATGAAGCGGACGCCGCAGAAGGCGATGACGTCGGCATCCGTCTCCGCCGCCTTGCGCGACAGATCCAGACTGTCGCCGACGAAATCGGCAAGGTCCTGAATTTCCGGCTTCTGGTAATAATGCGCGAGGATCACCGCATTGCGCTCGCGCTTCAGACGCTCGATCTCGGCAAGTAGGTCGAGCCCTTTGAGGGTATTGGCTTGAACCGTCATTTTTGACCTTGTGCCCTGCGACGCTCAGCTTCCTTGATCGCTTCCTCATATGGTGTCGACAGGTCCAGATAGGAAGGATCATCAGTGCCTTCGGTCGGGAAGCGCGCAACGACCTTGGCGTCCCGGATTCCGGCGGCGACCAGGGGCATGGCGAAGCTGCGCTCGATCGCGGCCCGCGCGGCCTGGTGGGCGAGCCGCATCTGCACCGGTCCCTGCGCCTGCTTCCGAAGATCCGACACCGCCTTCGCGCGGTTCGCGGAATCGAGCTGCTGGTTGGCGTCGGTCAGAGCGGAAAGAACCCCGCTCTCACCATATTCCTGAGCCGCCGCGAGATCGACGTCCGGCCCTGCGATCTCCACCTCGGGCAGTTGAACCCGAAGCGTCTTCGTAGACGCGTTCCAGGTGACGTCCCTGGGTTGGAGCTTCGACAGGTCGAGCTCATATCGGACGTCCCCAGGGAGGATCAGCGTCCGCTTGGCGGAGAAGCCTAGCCTGGTGGTTTCGCTGGTGGTGACCGAAACATAGCGCGCGACGAAGGCGATCAGCCGGTTCTGGGCCCGCATGGATTCGAGGCTTGCGGTGGCAATCGTCTTCGGGTTCGGGCCGCCGAACAGGCGATCGGCAATCCCGGTCGATGTCCCGACAATGATCCCGAGCACCAGCGCCACCGCGATCATCGCGAACACGAGAGGCTTGTTCAGGCGGCTTTCCATGTCTCGTCCTGCTGCTCAACGAGGCCGCGTCGTTCAAGGTCCAGCAGGTGCGCGAATACCGAGCCTCCGGCTGCCAGGACAAGGCGGGGATCGAGGCCGGGATAGGCATCGGCGACAATTTCAGGGATTGGGCGGGCGCGCTTGCGGAGCAGGCCCAGGATCTGCTTCTCGCGGTGCATCCGATGGCCGACGAGATGCCGCACATATTGCTGGGGCTTGGCCACTGCGGGACCATGCGCCGGATAATAGACCCGGTCGTCCCGTTTCCTCAGCTTGTCGAGGCTGGCCATATAGGCCGCCATGTCACCGTCGGGCGGGACGACGACCGTCGTCGACCAGCCCATGACATGGTCTCCGCTGAAAAGGGCGCCGCGATAGGCGTAGCACAAGTGGTTGGACGTGTGGCCTGGCGTTGCGACCGCGACGATCGCGTCGCCATCGACGTTGACGCTGTCGCCATCGACGAGAATTCTGTCCGGGGAATAGTCCCCGTCGAATGCCGCGTCGGCTCGCGGCCCCACCGTCTCCAAAGCGAGTGGCGCGCACCCGATTATCGGCGCCGACGTTCGTTCGGCCAGCGGCTTTGCCGCTGGGCTGTGATCGCGATGCGTGTGCGTGCACATGATTGCGACTATCGGGCGCCCGGCGATGGCATGCTCGAGCGCGTCGACATGCTCCGGAAGATCCGGGCCCGGGTCGATCACTGCGACCTCCTTGGTGCCGATCAGGTAGGTTTGCGTCCCGTAATAAGTGAAGGCGGACGGGTTATGCGCGAGGACTCGCGCGATCCCCGTCTCCAGCTCTTCAAGTTTTGCATAAGGCGCGTCCACGGCTGTGGCCTCTGCCACGCCAAGCGCCTCCTTGCTAGCAGTGGAGGTCGTACTCGCCGATCGTTCCGGCAGTCGCGCCGCTCGGCGAATTGGCTCCGAGCGCCTGGATTTCGAGCTTGCTGCGAACCACGCCGGCGCAAACCGCAGCCGGCAGATGGAGGCTCTTCTTGTCTCCCTCCTTCATCGCGGGAATGTCGAGCTCGGCGCGCTGATCGCCGTGCCGAACGAAGCGCATCTCGACCCCACGCGGAAAGGCCTCATCGGCGCGCAGCACCAGGATCGTGTCCTTGTCGATGCTGTCGCACTGCCCTGGCCTGTCCTCGTCTCCGGCCAGTGCGCAACGCAACGTCAGGCGCGGAGCGGGGGTCATGTCGGCATTGGGCCCGAGCACGTGCGTCGCGACGCTCGGCGCGGTCGGGAGGGGCGGAAGGGACCCATAGTCCCGGGAAAGCGGCACGCTCGCACCGCTATTCGAAGCAGACTTTGGAAGGCTCTTGATATCGGGACCGGCCGGCAACTTCGCGACGTCTGTCCCGGCGGGAAGCCGGATCGTCGGCATGCTTAGCCGGTCGATCTCGGCGTTCACCGCTGCGATGATCTGTTCCTTCGCAGATCGCGGCATTTGCGGGTTATCCGCCGTCTTCGTCACTGCATCCTTCAACGTCCGGATCCAGTCGGCGTCGGTCTGCCCAACGGTTCCGCACATCCGGACCTTCGAGTCCCTCGGCTTACCGTCGGGGCCCGTCAGATGAATGACCGTCTCGAACCGGTGGGTTTCGCATCCTTGAACGAGTGCCTTGGTGGCAGGCGGCTGGCCCGGCGGCGGCGCCCCGATCGCGGCCGAGCCGCCGAGCAGGAACATTCCCGCCAAAAATCTGAAACTGCCCCTCATCTTGTCCCTTCGTCTCGCTGCCGCAGGTTGAACCCGGCTTGAACCGAGTTCAAGCGGTCGCGACTGCGGGCGCGGCGATCTGCAGCTGGCGCTGCCGGCGGCGCTCGAATGCCGCCGGATAGACCCGGCTGAACAAGGCTTCCATGCTGCTGTCCCAGCTAAACTGCAGCGCGTGGGCGCGTGCCGCTTCGCGCATGGCAGCGTTGTCGCTGTACATGACGCTGAGGATGTTGGCGGCCATTGCTTCTGCATCGCCGACGGGTCCCAGCCGGCCGGTGGCATCGGTCACTCGGTCGATCATCGCGCCCGCCGCGACGCCTACGACTGGAAGCCCCGAGGCCTGCGCTTCGATAATGGATACGCCGAACGTCTCGTCGGCCATCCCGGACGCATAGATGTCGGCGCTCGCAAGCCACCGCGCCAGTTCGGACCGATTCTTCACATAACCCGGCATGACGATCCGATCGTCGTTCAGAGCAGCAATTTCCGACTTCAACGGGCCCTCGCCGAGCAGGACGAGCTTTGCGCCAAGCGCGTCCGGCAAGCGCCGGAATGCATCAACCACGACATCGGGCTTCTTTTCACCGTCGAGGCGGCCAACATAGATGATGAGCGGCTCGTGATCTTCGAGCCCGAGCATTTCACGTAGCCGGGGATCGCGGAGCTGCGGCCCGAACTCGCCGACCTCGACTCCCAGCGGAACAACCTCCACCGGTTCGATGCCCAGCGACCGAAGCTTCGCGGCGCCCCCATTTTCGCTCAGCGCGAACAGGGAATCGAAGCGTCGATAAAGCGCCTCGCAATAGGAATAGCAGATTCTTCCGAGAGCTCCCGCGACCGGCCTGGTGATGAATTTCGACAGCGGCCGTTCGACATAGACCATTGGAAAATCGGTCATGTAGGCCGCGATCAGCGCCGTGTCGGGATGGCGGCGCCGGTGTCCGATCGCGGCCCAGGGCAAATTATAGGCGTCCTGGCATTCGATGAGATCCGGCCGGAATCGTCCGAGCGCTTCGCGGACGGCTCCATTGCGGAGCAGAAGTCGATAATGCGGACTGCTCGGGACGTGCGGCGACGCGATCGTCACCGTGATGGACCGGTCCTCCTCGACCACTTCATCGCGGTCCCCCGGAATGATGAGCAAATGACTGTGGGGCGTCGATTCCAGGATGTGACGGCGTTTGTGGAGCAAATAGGTACGCACCCCGCCGCCGACGTCCGACCAGCTTTGGGTCAGGTCACAAAACAGCTTGGCACCGCCGTGGCGGACTAGGACAGGATCGTGCCGACTCACCGAACCATCCAACAAAAGAGCGCAGGCAAAGTGCCGCCCTCCGGTGTTTGGGCCCGAACCTGTCGGAAAAGTTTACGCAATTGGGTTTTGCCTTTCCCCGTGTTCCTCAAGAAATGGCAGTAATCAGCCATTTCCGTAAATTGGCACGCCCATTGCTACATAAAGCGCGTCCACTTGGTTCCACGCCACGAAGGGGCGGTGCAGCGGTTCTCTGGTCCAGCTGCTCCGCCCTTTCTCTTTTTAAGCGTTCGCTCCGACCAACTGCTGGAGCTCGCCGCTTTCGAACATCTCCATCATGATATCCGATCCTCCGACGAATTCGCCCTTCACGTAAAGCTGGGGGATCGTCGGCCAGTTCGAAAATTCCTTGATTCCGGCGCGGATTTCGGGGTCCTGGAGCACGTCGACGGTCTCGTACGTCGCGCCGAGATGGTCGAGGATCGCAATCGCTCGGCTCGAGAAGCCGCACTGCGGGAACAGTGCAGTGCCCTTCATGAAGAGGACGATGTCGTTGTTTTTCACGACCTCGGCGATACGGGTCTGGGCGTCATTCACATTCATTCTCCGTGTGGCACTGCGGTTTCGAGCTGCAGCGCATGAAGCTCACCCCCAACGCGTCCGCCAAGCGCGGCATATACCGCCTGGTGCTGTCGGATTCGGCTCAATCCTTCGAAGCTCTTCGCAACGACCCGCGCCGAATAATGGTCGCCGTCGCCGGCGAGGTCGCGGATCGTGACCTCGGCGTCGGGGATCGATTCCTTGATGAGGCGTTCGATGTCGATGGCGGC